>VFSW01008974.1_pt1 | contig 14304 bp, 12 predicted proteins | sample 5358111 | NCBI WGS metagenome assembly VFSW01 (sample SAMN11554181, study PRJNA540505) | mine drainage metagenome | isolation source: sediment from site ElyBrook_90M | place: USA: Ely Copper Mine, Vershire, VT | collected 2017
TACATGATCTCTCTATTGATTGTCAAGGATTCTCGTGTGAAATGCACCTTTTTTGAGAAAATTTTAAGCTGATGCTGCTTGTTATTAACAAATCTTAATAATAAGGAAAGAGAAAACCTGTTTTAAAGAGATGTATTGCAAAATCTCTCTTTTTTACATGAGTATTGACAATAATGACGAGAGAAAACTACCTGTATACAACGTATGTCTGATATGATACAATAGGAAAAATTAAGAAACCTATAAATTAGTCGTCAATATAGTGGGTGATGAGCATGGAAAACGATAGGACAATGATAGAAAAAATCAGAAATCTTTTATATGACCCAGCGGTTCAGCAACATATCCGAGAAAATATTGAGAGAACGCAGCAGGAGGCCAGAGTAACAATTGGCAGGGCAGCAGAGTTATTCTCGATAAGTGAGGCGAAGCTGAGAGAGTGGGAGCGTATCGGCTTGCTCAAACCCGTGCGTTCAAAAGAGAAGACGGGTCAGCGTCAGTATTCGCTTGCCGATTTGCGGAAGTTGGCCGTGATTTATGAGTTAGTAGAACATAACTATAGTATCAGCGAGATTCCGGCCAATGTGGATGAGCTATGGGAAGAGGTAGCTGGCATAGAAGAGAGGGAGATGACTGCCTTCCAAGATGTGCAAGAAAAACCCGTGTCGATAGATCAGCGCATCGAAGGTGCGTATGAGCAAGATTTTTGGCGGTATTATGCATCGCATGTGTTGCAGTTGGCATTAACACTGATCTTTGAAGATACTCCCTTTAGTATTGCTGGCCTTATATTACCACTTCAGCAGAAAGGTCATGCTCTAAGGAGCCTTGACTCAGAGTTAGTAACGACACTTGGACCAAGCCTGGTATGTTGGCGTAGTGCTCCTCAAACATTTCATGTCTTTTATACTCTAATTCCGTCTTTTTCATTTCCTAGCGATTTTCGTGTGAGCGGTTTGATCGCGGAAGGTGAAGATGAACCACAAGATAGTACCTATGTAGTGATACAGCGCGCTATGCCAAAAATTACTTTGAATATCCATACGATACAAACGATAAGACGCCTTATAGCACCTTTATATGAAGATACCACGAAAAGGTCTACCTATTTTGGTTATGGTATTCATGACATGATCTATATAAGAAGAGATTTTAATTTGCCTGGCACTGAAACAGTGCTGCATAAGTTAACGGATATGGTTGTGCAGGTGGGAGGGCGCACCTCAGGGGGAATTTCGCGCTGGCGTTTCTGTTACCTTTTATTAGCTGAACAGAGTTCTCGGACCTCTCAACAAAGTAGCCTTGTGATACAAGCTAAAAGTAAAGAGTCACCCCATTATGTGGGATTGCCAATTTATGCACAAGGAGCAAGCATTAGTTTGAGCATACGGGCCTTTTTAAGTGGACGCATCGCATATCGTCCCTTTATTCCCTTGGGAGCCTCGGATGCCGCTATGGATAGTACAATGATCACATTATGGCAATCTGAAGGGAGGATTGCTTCCGCAATAGCAATACCTTTGGGAGGCGAAGATGGACAGCCCATAGGTGTTATGTATGTAGGGTCAGATTTTGTGGATGCATTTTCTGAAGATGATCAACGCTTACTACGCTGCCTGGGAAAAGTCATAGAGGAGAGAATGCGTATTCTTGATACGCGTGCGATGCTTGAGGAAACTTTTGCAGCAGCTGTAAGCAAGCCTCAGATTGTCGACAGTTTGTTTGAAACATTCTTGTCGGATGAAGATTTCCGAAGTGATGTCGATGCAATCATAAAAGAGGTGCAGAGCATAGCAGCTAATATCTTTGTAAATGACAAAGACAAAAGGAATAAGTTACGAGTTAAAAATGCTGTAGAAGATTATTTTACGATAAATAACTTATTAGATAGTTCGGTATCTTTTATCAGTATAGATGCTGATCAACAAGATATTATGGCAAGTAGGTATGGAAATCTTGCTATGCGCAATCTGAGCCATAAGATTGGTATGGATATTAAAGAGCAGTTGCGTGCCTATACGATAGAACATATTGATTGCCAGCTGTATCACATAGATTCTGATAAGTTTTATATCATTTTAAAGGAGGTAGATTTAAAAAGAGCAGGAGAAATAGCTGAGAAGCTACGCATTGGCTTGGCGCGAACGCACAAAATCGATGCACTGCAAACCTATCCGGGACCGCCTTCATCCTCTAACAGTCTTTTAGAGGTACCAAATGTGACAGTGCGGCTTGGAGTAAGTTCATATTTTCGTTCTAAACTCGTAGAAATTTTGTTGCGAAATCCGCTCTATGCCTCAGAAGAGCTAAAAGCTGTCATTATCTTGGGATTAGATGAATCTCTGAAAAGGGCAAAAGATGATGGCGGCAACACTGTATTTGCCTGGGACCCACAAGTTCATAATTTTACCCGCTTGTCTCCTCCAAAGCAATAACGCTAGATTCATGTGCATCTGTTGTTTATTTGATTCATATAAAATGTATTGTTTTATTGATGAGCGATGCTAACAGATGTAGAAATTTTTGATTTTTATTTTCGTGTTTTGTTTAAGGGGCCAACGTGGGGAAGATTGTCATGTTATAGAGAGTGTGTTTTGTATGAGTATAACGTTGTTTTTGCTAGGAAGACCTGGCAGCGGAAAGTCTACAGTTGCATGTAGAATGATAGATATCATGGAGCCGCAGGGTTGGTCGTATGCGCGTATCAAAGACTACGAAACTTTGCATGAAATGTTCCAACATGATACCAATCCACCGCGATTTAAGGAAGTCGCCTACGGTGGTTTTGATGTCAAAGATTTTTCTGTACTTAAGCAGACCTTGCAGATAATGCGATCTGGTGTTAAAAATCGCATTAGTGCTGGTTACGAGCAAGATCTGATAATTGTTGAATTTGCGCGCAACGATTATCGTGAGGCTTTGAAATACTTTGAGCCAATACTCCGTCTACCCAATACATATGTTCTCTATATAGAAGCTGATGTAGAAACCTGCATTCGCCGTATTCATGAGCGTATTAACAATCCTATTCGTCCCGATAATCACTTTGTTTCTGACGAAATTCTGCGTAGCTATTACAGTACCGACACATTACCTTACATACGTGATAAGCTAGCGGAAGATTTTCACATTGCAACTGACCACATCAAACTTATTGACAATAATGAGAAGCCAGAAAAGCTCGTTTGTGAAGTCGATGAGTTTATTGAACAAATGCCGTTTAAGATACTTGTTCCTGTTTCTTGATAGCTATTCCAACCATCACTTTGCTTATACCGTTGTAGTCTTATTACATGGTCCTGAAAAGAGCAAGAGTACAAGCTATACTGTACTCTTGCTCTTTTCACATCTTTTTTCTAATGGTTATACCTCTTTTAATGTCTCATCAGATTCGCCTCTGCTCTATGTGATGAGACATTACGTCAAAATATATCAATTTGTTTCTTTGTGTGTTAAATTATCCTAAGAGCCAAATTATTCTACTGGGTAGCTTTATACCATTGAGAGGAAAGGTTTGTACTGAGTGGCTGTAAAAGTATTTCTGTTAGGACGACCTGGAAGCGGAAAATCGACTGCTGCCCGTTACATTGAAGTGTTGTTTGACAGCATTCAAAACAAAAAAGGTTTGCCTGAAAAACAAAAGTTATCTATTAAAATATTGAATGACTATTTTTTCTTACGTGAGATGCATCTTGTGGATAAAGAGCATAAGCAATTCAAACCTGTTGGTCCTAAAGAGAATGAGGGCTTCGATGTCATTGATTTTCAGGTATTTAATACTGTCCTTGAGCGCATTAAGGAGCAAGTTTTCTTTTTGGAGGAGCAGCATAACCTGATTTTGATCGAGTTTGCGCGTAGTAACTATCGTACTGCCTTTCAAATATTTGGAGAAGAGTTTTTACGCTCTGCCTACTTTTTATTTTTCAAAGCTGATCTTGAGATATGTCAGATGCGCATCAACGAACGTACTCTTTACCCTGCTTCTAACGATGACCACTTTTTGTCCGAGGACATTCTTTTCCGCTACTATCGTCAAGATGACATTGGCTACATCACCAATGAATTTATTCATGAATATGCTATAGATGAGCAGCGCGTCGCTATTATTGATAGTATGGGAAGCTGGAAAGATGCTGGTGAGCAGGTGAAGCAGTTCGCTCTAAAAAATTTAGTACCAAAAATTATCTCACAAAGTTCTACTTGATTGGTTTCTTGCACTATTGCCTCTCTTTTTCGAGGTAAATTGCTTCCGCCATAAAAAGAAAACTGGTTTTCTTCCTTGCCACTATGTGATACAGTTAAAAGAAAGACCTTGAGCCATGTTTGAGACAGGAGAAATGAGGACGAGTGACATCTACACCAAGCCCTTTTGAGCGACTTACGCCAATTCACCCCAATCATCGTATCATGCTGGAGACAGGCGCAGCTCCGCTTGCGCCGCGTATCATGGATCTCTTTATTCCCGTAGGCTTTGGACAGCGCGCTCTCATTGTTGCACCTCCCCAGGCAGGTAAAACAACGATTTTGCGCCAAATCACCCACGCTCTCCTCACGAACCATCCACAGACCAGCGTTTTTCTCTGCCTTGTTGATGAGCGTCCTGAGGAAGTGACCGAATGGAAAAGCGAATTCCAAGGACCATTGGTGCGTATCTATGCATCTAGTTTCGATCAACAGCTAAGCAAACATGGACGCATCGTCGAACAAGCGTTGCATGATGCTAAGCTTCAAGCAGGCCAGGGTCGTGATGTCGTGATGGTACTCGATTCGCTGACACGTCTGGCACGGGCGCACAATCTTAGCAACGAGATGTGGGAGCGTCCACGCTCATCGCGAGGAGGCAACGCAAACTACGGTAGTAAAACGCTTTCTGGCGGCATTGATGCTCGTGCCCTGGAAGTAGGCCGACGTGTCTTTGGAGCGGCGCGCGCTCTCGAAGAGGGGGGTAGCCTGACAATCATTGCCAGTTGTCTCGTTGAGACAGGAAGCCGTCTGGATGAGGTTGTCTATGAAGAGTTTAAAGGCACCGGTAATCTGGAAATTCGCCTCTCCCGCGAACTGGCGGAGCGGCGCATCTTTCCCGCTATCGATGTCATGGCATCCAGCACACGCCAGGAAGAACGTCTACTCTCTGCCGATGAATTGCGGGCCATGGCCATTGTGCGTCGTCGCCTTGCAGATCTCTCGCGCCGTGACGGGGCGGCCCAACTCATCAACATCTTCGAGAAAACACCTTCTAATGCGCGTCTCGTCGAAGCGATCCTGAAACAGGAGTAACGCTGCATCGATGTTCCCTTCCACTTTAGCGCAGATTGGTCTCCCTAGCGTAGTATAGACTTTTTGGTGTACACTAAGAGACAAAGGAAACATGAAAATATGTTATACTACGGCTAAAATCGCCGCCTAAGCATGAGCTGGGAGAGAATACTATGCACTGCCCTTATTGTAATAGTTTTAATGCAGACAATGCGAGCTTTTGTGGGAGTTGTGGGCGTAGTTTCGTGGCACGCTCGCAGAGCGCATCTCGTCCTGGGCAAGCACCGCAACCACAACCTGCACTACGTCCCGTTGTACCAGCACAAGCACCTGTACGTCCGCAAGCCCCTGTGCAAGGGCCTGGACAGGCATGGCCACAAAAGCCGTTTGTTGCTCCTATGATGCCACCGCCGCTGGCTGCCCCTGAGCCGCCGGCACCATTCCCGCCGCATACTATTGCCCAACTGCAAGCCTTAGAATCAGGCGCATTACCATATACCCTAGTCAGCGAAATAATCGGAAATGGACGACGCAAAACGGTGCGTATCTTCTACGCTCCTGCCGTGGCATGGCAACAGGTCGCGACACTTTTGAAGGCCCTCAAAGAATATGGCACCGACAAATTTGATACGGTGATTGTGCAAGGCGTTTTTGCGCAAGCACAGGATGTCTATGATTTTACCAATGGACAAATCTGTTTTGATCGCAATGTGCGTTTAGGTGATCGCATGATGAATAGATATCAGATCGAAACGGGAAACGGATTTGGTAGCGACACGTTGCGTATTGTGCTGTCCGAAGAGTAAAGTGGTAAAAGAGGTCCATCGTGAATGTTGTGCAAATCATTGAAAAGAAGCGTGATGGGCATCTGCTGGAGACAGAAGAGATTGCATGGCTGGTGCAGCAGTATACGCAAGGTGAGGTTACTGATTATCAGATGGCGGCTTGGTTAATGGCCGTTTGCTGGCGTGGGATGGATGCCCGCGAAACACGCGATCTCACGTTGGCAATGGTGCGTACAGGCGATCAGTTGCATCTGCGTGAGATCGTTTCACCTGTTATCGATAAGCATAGCACGGGTGGTGTGGGTGACAAGATTACGATTGCGGTTGCCCCACTCGTCGCGGCTTGTGGTGTGGCCGTGGGCAAGATGACAGGGCGAGGCCTCGGTTATACTGGCGGCACAATTGATAAGTTGGAGTCAATTGAAGGGTTGCGGATGACGCTGACACGTGAAGAGTTTTTGCGCATTTTTTCCCAACATCACCTCGTGCTGGCGGGCCAATCGGGTGATCTGGCCCCTGCTGATGGCAAGATGTATGCGTTGCGCGATGTCACTGGAACTGTTGAAAGCGTTGCACTGATTGCTTCGAGTATCATGAGCAAGAAGATTGCGATTGGCGCATCCCATTTGCTGCTCGATGTCAAATACGGCTCGCGTGTCTCAGTACAAACGGTTGAGCAGGCTTATCCCTTGGCACGGATGATGGTGGATATTGGCAAACTAGCTGGCATTCATACGGTTGCTGCCATTACATCAATGGTGCAACCTCTGGGCAATGCTGTTGGCAATGCATTAGAGGTAAAAGAGGCGTTAGCAATTCTTAAAGGTGAAGGACCGCAAGATGTTACCGCTTTGTGCTATCACGAAGCGGCGGAATTGCTCGTTATGACGGGCCACATGCCAGATATGGAGCGGGCTGAGGCATTGGTGATGCAGGCGATCCATACGGGTAAGGCTTTTGAAAAGCTTGTTGAGGTCATTGGAGCGCAAGGTGGCAATACACGTCAGCTTGAGCAACCGGAACTCTTGCCGGTTGCCCCTGTGCGTATCATGCTGAAGGCCCCGCAGGCGGGTTATATCGCGGGCATTCATGCCGAGATGATTGGCATCGCCAGTATGCGTCTAGGCGCAGGCCGTTTCAAAAAAGACGATGTGATCGATCATCGCACAGGCCTGGTTTTGCAGGCCAAAGTGGGTGAGTATCGACACGTGAATGAGCCATTGGTCGAGATCCACGCTCGCACAGAGGCCGAAGCAGAAGCGATATGTGCCGAAATTCTGACCGCTTATAGCTGGAGCGCATCGCCTGTTTCACCAGTTCCGCTGATTCACGAGATGGTGCGCCCATAGAACGCGTCACTAGATTTTCCAAACTTGAGCATTGTTATAGGTCACCTCAGGTGCGGTGCTATTGCCATCCGCAATGACGCCGATCTGACCGGACTGCAGGGTTGCGTCACTAACCGAGTCGATATAGGTATCATTAATGTAAAGGTCAATTTCGTTGCCACTTGCCTGCACGGCAATCTGATTGGATTGATTGTACCCTGTATGTATACTGCTTGCTGTGCCGCTCGTCAAAGTTTTTGCGTGACCGCCCGTGCTATCCACATAAGAGTAGAGTGTATAGCTACCATCCTGTCCAACGCGGAAGAGATAGAAGCGCGAATTTTGCGAATCGGCGCGGAAAATCAAACCGCCATAGGTTCCGCTAACAATCGTCATTTGCACGCGATAGACGAAATTGCTGAAATTTGTGTTTTGTGCGGCACAATAGAGGACAATATTCGTCTGTGAAGTTTTGATATGGTAGGCACCGCCATTATAAAAACAATTGCTGCCGGTGTCCCAGTTGTACGTATCCGCTGTAGAGAGACTGTCACTAAGGGTGGGATTGCTACTGATTGTCTGCGTATAGCTTGTCTGACGAGCCGTGACGGTTGCCGTGGCTTGCTGGCTTAGCTGGGCCTGCGTTGTGGCTGTGGCATTAATAAAAGCTTGCTGGGTAGCAAGAGCCTGGCTCGTCGCGTTAGCTTGTGCGCTCGCGGTTCCTGTCACGTGAGCGATGGCAACTGCGGTAGCTTGCGCTTGTTGTTGCAGAGGCAGGTAGACACTCGTATAGAGGCTGATACCGCCAACAATGATGAGTAGGGCAACGACGAGCAGGACGATGGTTGCCAGTCGAGAGCGCGGTTTGGGTCGTGGAGCAGGTGCGGGTGCAGGAGCTAGTGGCGGTTGGGTATAGGGCTGGCCGTATTGTGGCTGCGTTTGTGCATAGGGGGAAGAGGAGGAAGCCTGAAGTGTTGCGCCTTGCTCGTTATACATCGGAGGAGGAGGTGGTGGTGGTGTCATAGGAGCGGACGGCGTATAGGTCTCGTTGCTTGAGATACCGGGCTGGCTTGTGCTGATGCCGGGATAGGAGGGAGGTACTGCCCGCACGGTTGGCGTAAAGGGGGAGGGTGTACTCATTGTGGGCATTGCATCTTCTATTTGGGTGTTGCCTGTACCATGTTGTGCTGCTAGAATCGTAATTGTCAGGAGCAGTGCGCCCATATAACCATCTGGGCGTGCCAATCCCAGACCTTCCAGACGGATTTCTTGGCCAGTACGCACACCCGCTGGTACGACAACCGTCACGGTGCGTCCATTGGGCAGTGAGAGTACACGACTGGTTCCTGCCCATGCTTCCTCCTGACTGATTGCCAGGGTGGCATGTAAATTGCTGTTATCCTGTCCTGCTGCCATGTTATTTCCCTACTTTGTCAATTAAGATTGTTGTGCTAGTATACCATGCGACTAAACAATCGCAAAGGGGTTGCGGCTATCATTAGAAAAACGCTCTACGATCTTCTTTTTCGTTTATCTTCTTTCATGTGTAAGAGGAAAAAGCCGCTTTTTCCTCATAAAAAATACGTTTTGCCTGCTAAGAGAAAAACAGGCAAAACGTACATGTGCTGCATGCCAATTGTATTTATACCATACCAAGTTCCCACTTGGCATCTTCAGTCATGCGATCTGGGGACCAAGGGGGATCAAAGGTCAAATCGACTTTGCAGCTTTTTACGTTTTCAACCTGCATGACCCGCATTTCAACTTCTGAAATCACTTCACCAGCCATTGGGCAACCCAGGGCGGTCAGTGTCATCGTCACCTGCACATTGCCGCTTGCTTCGTCGATATCAACCCCATAGACTAGGCCAAGATCAACGATGTTGACAGGAATTTCTGGATCATAACACTCGTGGAGCGCGTCCATCAGTTCTGCCTCATTAATTTGTGTCATTGTGTATGTCCCTCTACGCTCTTGTGCGTGCTATCTATTGTCTTCTACAGTTGAGATGCGATAATGGAGATGATCTTAAGAAGGTCGTCATGCTCCGATGGGTTCCCAATAGTGATCTGCATCATGGCGTCTATTGTTTGTAGTATAGCCCATAGAGGAGATGATTGTCAAAAGGCGACACGAACCCGCTCCATATACAGACGAATAAAACGCTCTGCATCAACGGCAACAGAGGCGAGTACGTTCGGAGCTGGAGCATCGGCCCGTTTGAAATAGCCGACTGTCGTTCCTAATGTGAGCGTGCCCGTGAGTTCTACGTCGACATAGACAGGTTCCCAGGTAATCAAATCCGGTTGAAAGGCAGCGGCGAGGCAAAGTGGGTCATGCATATGAAAGCGATCCTGGTTACCGTGTTGTGGGCCAAAAACGTCAAAATAGTGGGCCATCATCTGGCGCATTGCTGTTGTGACGTGGTTGCCATGGGCAGCCAGTTCTTCTACTTGCGAGCGATGCAGTATGGCACATGTCGTTGTGTCGAGACTAACGAGGCGGATGGGCCAACCGGCATGTAAAACAATGTGGGCTGCGTGCGGGTCTGCGGCAATATTAAACTCAGCCATAGGTGTCACATTGCCAGGCACGCGCAGTGCGCCGCCCATGATAACTACTTCGCGTACACGTTCGGCAATGCGTGGCTCTTTGCGCACGGCCAGCGCAATATTCGTCAGCGGCCCTATTGGCACTAGCGTGATCTCGCCCGGGGCTTGCATGACCATCTCGATGATGAGATCGACGGCATGGTGTGCAACGGGGGTAATGGTAGGTGTGGGAAAGTGTATGCCGCCCAGACCGTTGCTGCCATGCACATGTGCGGCATCAATCGGTGTGCGTAGCAGTGGTAGGGCGCATCCACGCGCAACGGGGATATCGCTGCGGCCCGCCAGCGTCAAAAGCGTGAGCGCATTGAGCGTTGTCTGTTCGACAGGGACATTGCCGCTGACGGTTGTGACGGCGGCAAGTTGCACTTCTGGGGATGCCAGAGCCAGAAAGAGGGCTAGAGCATCATCAATGCCAGGGTCAGTGTCCAGAATAATACGAGGCAAGAACTTCCTCCCGTGTAGGTAAACCAGATTGCGCGCCAAATTTAGTGACTTTGAGCGCACTGGCATGGACGGCAAAACGCAATGACTCTTCCGGCCGTTGCCCTTCAGTGAGCGCGACGGTCAATGCTCCTACGAAACAATCGCCAGCTGCTGTTGTGTCTAAAACTTGTACTTTAGGGGCCGCCTGATAGATGCGCTGAACCTTGCCTGCGCTATCTGCTGTAACTAGGAGTGCGCCACGTGAACCCAGTGTAACTACGACTGTTGGAATGCCATAGCTGTGTAGCACGGTAGCGACAATCTGCGCATCTTCCAACGTTTCGACGCGCTGACCACTCAGCAGGGTCGCCTCACTCTCGTTGACCACCAGCACGGAAAGCTGGCGCAAGATCTCTTTGGGCAACGCCTGAGCTGGGGCCAGGTTGAGAATAACGGGGATGCCCGCGCTATGTCCAGCGATAATGAGCTGCTTGACCGTCTCTAAGGGAATCTCTAATTGTAGCACGAGTGCTTGGGCCTGTGACATGGCCTGCATGATCCTCTTCCATTGCCTGCTATCCGTGTCAGGCCCAACGTGCATATTCGCGCCTGGCGCAACGACAATTGCGTTGTTGCCTTCTGAAGTGAGAAAAATAAAGGCGACGCCACTGGCCTCTGCTTGATCGACTACGATCAGGTCGGTCTGAATATGATCGGCCTCAAGAGCATGCAGCAGTTGTTCTCCAAATGGATCTATACCCACACGGCCTGCCATCCTGACTGTGCCTCCCAAGCGCGCCATTGCTACTGCTTGATTGGCCCCTTTCCCACCTGCAACGAGTTTGAGTGAGCCTGCGCCGAGCAGTGTCTCGCCCAACACTGGAACACGCGGCACACGTACTACCTGATCCATATTGAGGCTTCCAACAACAAGAATTGACCGCTGTTCTACCATCGGCAGCACCTCCTTTTTACTTGCCACAGGGATATGTCTTTCTGAAGGATACAAGATTGTTGCGTCCAATGCAATACCGCTCTTCTTGTGGTGCTGGCCTTGTTGCGTTTTGGTGTATGTGTCATACACCTGCATATCACAATTGGTTAAGAAGTCACCGCCCAATGTGAGCAATCTTAACCTGTCTCACAGTACTCTCTCCATAGAAATGGTAACGCTTGTATGATATAGATATAGATATACCGATATATGCTTATGATGAGGCTGTGGGAAGGCCGTAGTGTATACCTGACGAGTAGTATTTTATAGAAAAAGAGGGGCAACGTATGCTTGATGTGATCGATTCCCCAATCACGCATTTTGCTCAGGAAGCTGAGCGACGACGGATTGCACGTGAATTGCATGATGGTGTCATCCAGTCATTAACGGCCCTACTCACAGATTTAGAGTTTTTTCGTTTGCACAGCCAGCATAATCTAGAGAGTGTGAACCAGGAAATGGACGCGAAGCTGGCAATGTGGCAAGCATTGGCGCGTGATAGCTTGTTCTCCATGCGTCAAACCTTGGGCGGCCTGCGTCAGCAGCATGGTCCAGCCGATTTTGAGCAAGCGATCCAGGCCCTTGTCCAAGAGTTTCGTGCCGAAGATTATACGGTGACCTGTGAATGTGAGGATTGGCCTACGGGTTTGCCTTTTGAATATACTTCAAACCTCTACTATATTGTGCGCGAGGCTCTGACGAATATCCATAAACACGCGCAGGCTTCTGCGATTACGCTTTTCCTTTTTACGCATGAGAAGCATCTTTATATGAGTATTGGAGATAATGGCGTGGGTATGAACTATGTGCCAGTTCAGCAGAGCCGACCCGGTTATCAGCAAGGTTTGCTTGGCTTGCGCGAACGAGCGCATTTGCTCGGCGGTCAGCTCTCCATTGAAAGTGTGTTGGGTCAGGGAACACGTTTAGATATCGATGTACCACTTCCCTACTAGCTAATTGCGTACTAGTAGAGGTAAAAATTTTCATCTATCTCAACTCAATTGCCGTTGAGTTATGTATGTTTGCTCGTGGGGGTTTGATTGTCTACCATTTTTCTTGATCGCGATGGCGTTATTAACGAAAATCGCGCTGATTATGTTAAAAGCTGGCAAGAGTTTCATTTTTTGCCTGGGGCCGTTGAGGCAATTGTGCAATTGACACGGATGGGGCATCGTCTCGTCGTGTGTACGAACCAGGCGGGAATCGCGCGTGGTATTATCCCTGTAGAGGTGATTGAGGAGATTCACGCGCGTATGCTAACGCAAATTCACGCGGTGGGCGGCCATATCGAGCATATCTATTATTGCCCACATGGACGTGATGAACAGTGTGCCTGCCGCAAACCACGCCCTGGCATGTTATTGCGTGCGCGTGACGAACGGGGACTAGACATGAACAACGCGGTTTTTATTGGCGATAGTCTTACCGATGTGCAGGCGGCCCGCGCTGCTGGTGTGCAGCCTATTCTTGTCCTGACCGGACTCGGTTTAGAACAATTGCAGCACCATGCGCATACCATTGATGGCACGCTGCCAATTGTCGCCAATCTGACCGAAGCTATGCTGTATATCATGCAAGAGCAACATTTGCATGCACAATATCCGGTTCACGTGCAACTATCGTCAGAAGATATCGGGGCATATCTTTCCGCGCCATACCTCCCATCGCTATTATGAGTTGTCAACTGCCTTGTTGAGCATTGCCAACATCTTGAATGGTCCCGCCGCAGCTAACCCCCCTGTGGATAGCTGCGGTGTTTTGCGTTCTCCATATAGATAAATGGACGTTTGCGCACCACACATCAGACGCCACCCGAAACGAGCATTCCACGCTATTTTTTAAGCGCAAGTTTCGGATATAATTGGCAGAGAGGCAAGTGTATCATAAACAAAATACTTCTTTATCGTGGATTGGAGAAATGAGATACGCTATGGCAGATGTGCTTGTTGGCGTCGATACAGGCGGAACATTTACTGATATCGTGCTGTTGCAAGACGGCAAACTCCGTGTTCTCAAGATGCTGTCGACGCCAGATGATCCATCACGGGCAATCATCGACGGTGTACGGCAACTTGGAGCATTAGAGAGCCTAAAGGTGATGGTGCATGGCTCGACCGTTGCGACCAATGCCGTCCTCGAGGGTAAAGGAGCAGTAACTGGCCTGATAACGACCGCCGGCTTCCGCGATGTGCTGGAGATTGGACGACAGACGCGCCCAAAACTCTATGATTTGCGTGTGCAGAAGGTTCCACCATTGGTCCCACGAGAGCTGCGTGTTGAGGTCAGCGAACGGCTCGACGAGCGCGGCGAGGTGCTGATCCCACTTGATGAGGCATCGTTGCATGCAGCCATCGCGTCACTACAGCAAGCCGGGGTGGAGGCCATCGCGATTGCCCTGCTGTTCAGTTTTGCCAATCCGCAGCACGAACAACAGGTCACTGAAGCGGCGCGGGCGACGGGTCTTTATGTCTCGGCCTCGTATGAGGTGCTGCCAGAGTTTCGTGAGTATGAACGCACGAGTACGATTGTTCTGAACGCTTATGTGGGTCCTTTGATTGACCGCTATCTGGCGCGCCTGGAAGAGCAGTTGCCTGCCTCTACCGTTCTTCGTATTATGCAGTCGAATGGCGGTTCGCTTTTAAGCAGCACAGCGCGCCGTGAGGCAGCCCGGACGCTGCTCTCTGGTCCAGCAGCTGGCGTGGTTGGAGCGGCCTTTGTGGCGCAACAAGCAGGTTATGAGCGCATCATTAGCCTGGATATTGGTGGCACATCAACAGATGTTGCTCTCGTAGATGGCGTGGTGACGGAGACGACCAGCGGAACAATCGGTGGCTATCCGACGAAATTGCCGATGATTGACATTCAAACAGTCGGCGCGGGTGGGGGCAGTATTGGCTGGTTTGAT
>VFSW01008975.1_pt1 | contig 14303 bp, 16 predicted proteins | sample 5358111 | NCBI WGS metagenome assembly VFSW01 (sample SAMN11554181, study PRJNA540505) | mine drainage metagenome | isolation source: sediment from site ElyBrook_90M | place: USA: Ely Copper Mine, Vershire, VT | collected 2017
TCAACCAACTTTCCACAGCAACAGAGGCAGAGTTTCCTCGGGCGGCTCAAGATGCATCGCCGTATTAAATTGAAGGATAAAAAGCCATGACCGCCACGTCTAAGATACAGCCGTTTAATTCACCCCATGATTGTACGGGTGGATGGTGGTACGAGGACGAGAACGGCATCAACGTCTACGGGGAAGTGCGTGATGAAAAAGGGAATTATATTACGACAGTATCGTGGCGACTGCTTTGGCACGCACTTATTCCAGCGGCAAAACGATGCGGGAAAATTAAATGACCGCCAAGCCTGAGGTACATCCGCGCTGTTACTATTGTGGAAGTGATGATTTAAGCGTGGATATATATTGTAAGGACTGCAACGCTGCACAGTTATTGGATGAAATCATAGCCGTCCACGCGTCGAAGCAAGACAATGGCAGCGCCACGCAGGGTGACCAATTCACTAGCAATAGTGGGATTGGAAGGGCATCTTGCGTGGCGTCTGCCTCCATTAAAGAGCCAAGACGTGAACCTGAGAAAGTGATTGCTGCAATTAAAAAAGCAGCAGATAAACCGCTAACTAAGAAACAGCTAAAACGACTCGAACAGTTCAAAACAAAGCCATCATGGGATGCGCTTCTACAATGGGTGGATTGATAATGACTGACCAACCCTATGTGCTCCCGTGGATGAAGAAAGTTGCGGCATATGCTTTTGATTACGTAGACCCTCTTGATAGAGGCAAATCTATAACAGCAATAGTAGCTGCTATCGCTGCCATTGCGCCTAGGCAAGATATGCGGGAAAGGTGGCACTCTGCGGAGACAGCTCCGAAAGATGGCTCCAAGATCCTAGTTTATACTCATCAAGATGAGATAGAAATTAGCGAATGGTATGAATCGCCACGTATAGAATATGTGGAAGTAGAAAATGGATTATATAAAAAGAAAGTAATTCCAGATATTGGCACGTGGAATGGCAATTCATTTACACATTGGATGCCATTACCGCCATCACCGTCAATAAATTGTCCTATTTGTGGCTCAGATAAACCACATGAACATTCAGGCAAAGAAATACACGAATATCTAAAAAAGCTAATCCACGCCGCCGAGAAGGAACAGCCATGACCGCCAAGCCTGAGATACAGCCGTGGATGGAACCAGCGGAAGAACGTATCAAGTTTGAAACTTGGTATGTGACGAATATAGGTGACTTGTCTGCTTGTCCAATAGGTAGCCGCGAGTGTTATTTGCAGTGGAAAGCATGGCAAGCAGCTATCGCCGCCCACGCGCCGAAGAATAAATGGACAGACATTAAAGACTTTATAGCAGAGATTGAATCCACCCCCGAAGGTAAAGCCGGTATGGATGAAGCGCGCAAATGGCTACCAAGTCATTTCATTACTCATTGGATGCCATTGCCAATAATCCAAACCGCCGAGAAGGAGCAGAAATGAGCCTCTCCAACATCGCTTTCGTGTTCATGTACTGCGGCTTTTTTGGGCTGCTGTTCCTGATTGCGTGCCTGCTCGAAATGCTATCTGTGTGGTGGCATGAACGCCGTTACCAGCACAAGCGAGATCGTTATCGCGGCCACATGCGCGACCTGACTTCGCCGCAGCGGCTGGGACACATGGCGAGTTACAGGAAGTGCGACGAGTGAAGCTATCGGCGGTCGTGGTGGTGCTTGTTGTCGGCGCTAACTCCCCGGCAATGGGTGCGCCACGGTCGCCGGTTTTTACTCACCAGCAAAAGGTCGAATTAGTTGAGGCATACCAAGATGGTGGTTACCGACTCGCGGCGATTATTTTGCAGGAAAGCTCTGCGTGCGAAATTGTACACAGTCCGATTGATCCTCTTGCTTGCGGTTGTGGTGGTGTGCATGCTGAGACTGCTGATGGAGTCGTGGGATCCGAGGTAAGCTGTGCGTTTATGAATATTGACTGGGATTTCAGCATCCGCGTGGCTGAGCTGTATCTGGAGCGCTGCACTGAATTGTTTGGGCGATGGGGCGGAATATCGTGCTTTAATTCCGGAATTCCTGCCGCTCGCCGCATGACGCCCTACCAACGTAATCATTCGCCATATCTGCATGCTATTGAACGACGTATCAGGGAATTGCAGACGTTGCCATTGGACACACAATGACCAAACATCTTGAAGACCAACACCAACACGCCCTGTTCACCTGGGCGCGCACCTATCGCGTGCGCGGGCCTGGCATCGTTGATCCGGCTTATCTCGCCGACTATCTGATTGCCATCCCCAACGGCGGTTATCGCAAGGGGTTGGAAGCGGCGCGTCTTATCGGGCTGGGTGTGAAGGCGGGCGTCTCGGACGTATTTCTGCCGCTGCCTCGTCCTGGCTATCATGGCCTATGGATCGAGATGAAGAAGCCGCGGAATGATTTCCCATCCCCCTCAGCCGCCAAAGTCGCCTTCACCGAGAACCAGCGAGCCTGGCAGGAACGCATGACAGTGCAGGGATATCTCTGCGCGGTGTGCTACGGCTGGGAGTCAGCCAAAATAGCTATTATTTCCTATCTAAGTGGGGTGAACATAATTGAGTGAAGTTTACGAGCGCCAAGGATGGGATGGGGAATACTTCATCTATGGTCATACCCGCTACGGGCGAACGCACATTGAGCGTGTAAACGTACCGCCTCTGGTTTCCGAAGCCATGACCGTGCGCGAGAATCTGGAACGCTGGACGGCGCTGGTGGATAACTTCTTTGGCGATGACCAGGAAGAAATAGGTATCGCCCTTATCAGCGGGTTTGCCTCCCTGCTGATGCCCCTCTTGAAAGCCCGCATGACCCTCTGTGTGGTAGCTCCTTCCCGTGAGCAACGAAAGTCTGTGTACAATGTCATAGGTAGTATCTACGGCAAGCCCAACATATGCTCCCTCAAAAGCACGGACAGTTATGACGGGCGACTGGACAAGAAACTGGAACTCGGCGACCTGCCGGTGATCTACAGCGGTCTCAACCAAACCGATAAATCCATCATTGAAATGTACATCGACAATGGCAACGCCCTCACTGTCATGGGTGCTCCAAAATTCCTCCCACGTGACATCGTGATGCGGGACGGTGTGCGCACGGTATTTGAATTGGAATTGCCCAACAAGTCCACCGAAGTCCTGCAAACCTGCCAGGCGTGCCGGCATCGCTACGGACGCGCCGGACGCTTGTACGTCAAATATCTGGTGCAGAATCTGGCAGCCATCGAGAAGATGCTGGTAGAACTGAAAGAGAGCGTGCAAAACCATCTCCAGCATCGCAAGAACGAAGCCAATATCGCGGATTTTATCGCCTGCGTGGGAGTGGCGGCCCGTATCGTGCAACACCTGGGACTGATGCATTTGACGCCGAGCCGCATCGTTGACCGCACCCTCCAGCAGCTTGAGAAACTAAGGACCCTGGATTTCAAATCACGGCATCTGCCGGATACCACCCTCGGGAATTACATCCTCACTCACCTGGATAACATGGTCTGCGTGCTGCCGCATGGAGCTGACCCGCAAAAACGACATGGGAAGCACCATCAGATCACGCTGTTCGCGGGTCCTGAAAAGACCACTATGCGCTATGACCTGAAGTTCGATATCCTGCAAATTGCGCGCACGCCGTTGGAGGAATGGTTGAAAACACGCCAGGTCAGAAGTCACCGCTATTTGTGGGAACTGCAATCTCTGGGTATCTGCAAAAGGACGTACTATCGTAAATATCTGCGGGCCAACATGGGAGCCCTCGATAAAAACAAAACTCAGGAGACGGTATGCACGATGGACTGCACCCACCCCGATATACAGCCCATCATGGCGAAGGTGGAAGTAGCTACGGGGATTGAGAGAACAAGAGAGGGTCGAGTGAAAAAGACTCTACCCCGGAATCCGGAGACTCAGGAGATTGCGAAGTATCCCCTTCGACACGGGATGCAAGTTCCCGTTTCTGACCTTTCAAATCCGCTAAAATCTGTTTCAGAAGATCCCGGTCTTCCTCGCTGAATCGCGCTTTGCGGGTGCGGGCTGCCACTTGCAGCATGGTGCGGGCGGTCTCGGCCTTGACCTTGTAGGTCACTGAGAATTCCTTGGATTCAGGATCAAGCTCGGTGGTCAGGGTTTCGTGAACGGCATCCAGGGCTTCCTGGACGATAGCACCGAACTTGCCGCCTACATCCAGGCCATTCCAGTGGCGAAGCCGTGCTGCTGAAGTATCGGTATCTGCTTCTTCAGGCGATTCCCGATATCCGTCCGATACATCGGCGAGTTGGGTACGGTCAAGGTTTTTAAGCGTGAGTACGTTTGCGATTTTGCCGATTTGACGTTCTGGCCGGTTCCCGTCATCACCAGCAGGTAATCCCCCGCCGTCACCGGCATCGGCGCTTCGATGACCTTTCCTCGGACGTCCACCGGGGCGCTGCCCATCCGCATCTCGCACAGGTGGCAGTTCAGCAGTATCGAGGGCTTCAATCCGTACACCGGTATCCCCGACACTTCCTTGTTGGTCACATGGCTGTAGGGGTAATCCGGTATGGACATCACCACCCCCACCGCTATATCGTTCCTGACCCACGGGTCCGGGCATTCCCCGTCCAATATCTCTTTCATCCATTGTGCGTGATCTCCTTCAAAGAGGGCTTGTTGAATGTTGAACAAGGGCCAACCCAGACGGGAAGTAAATTCGAGCGGCCAGGGCATCCCACGTTCATCAATGATGCAGTTTACGTCAATATATCCGGTATGGCGCATGCGATGCAGCAGCCCGGTTATCGGGAACAATACCTTTTCGGCGAGCTTGGATTTCTTGACCACCCTGACCACGGTATTCCCACACCATATTGGTTTGCCATTACGTCGCACAAAAAGTAAGTGATTACTGACAGTTGCGCAGTAGACTTTCCCTTTGTAATGAACCGTTTGTTTATCTCTTGAATCCAACCAAGATGTTGTTTTACGAGTGCGTTCCCAAACAATATAGGCCGCACGTCGAGGATGGATTGGTCTTCCATTTATATAGGATAGATGATTACGTTCATTGTGTTTGGCAATAATCCCCAAACGTCCGCAACGAAGCATAAGCTCTTGAAGATCATCTGCAAGCCCTTTGTTTGACGTATAGAACGCTCGACTGCCATTAGCTTGTATATGGGCATCTCCTAATGCAAAACCATCCAAAAAGGCTTCTATGTCTTTTGATTCGGCGTTTCTGATGTATTCAGGAACCCTTTTTTCATAAGAACGCCCAAACGGTTTAAGTACCGACGCTAGCGCTGTATTGCTGATAGAAAAACCGAATTTCGTTTGTTTTATATTGAATGGCAAATGTTGTAGCTGACTCCATGCAAGTGCCGATTTTCTGGGATTTGATTGCGCTAGTTGTACCTGCTTAAAATTTGAGCTTCCCTCTGCAAACCAAAATCCAAGAAACCAGCACCATTTATCAAATGGCACGTCAATCGGCTTTGCAGGATGTCTTGAAATGCGTCCAGGAACTGTAAAGTTACGAGGGGAATTCCCATTAAAATTAGCCGTTCTATACAAACGGTATTGGCTTTCAAAACATGCTTCGGCAGATACAAATTTGAAGAGAGGTTGACGACGCCGACTGGATGATTGACCAGCCACGTACATCTGATGAGAAGGTGTAACTAAAATATCTATGCTGCGATTAGTCCATTGGATCATTTCTCCATTAATGTCATAGGAAACAACAGCCGATGGTTTCTCAAAAACAAGTGAATCTCTATTCAAAGTCGCAAGTTCATCATTGATCGTCACTTCCGGCCAAAACTTCCAACCATCAGATGTAAGAACCTCAGTATCGGCTGAATAGCAGCCCTGTTCGCCTGTGGCGCAACCAAGATCATCATTCATGAGCTTCTTGAACTCGAAGTTCTCACACCACCCTCCCGACCATCCGCCGGGGCCGAACCATCCGCCGATGGCCATCTCAATGCCGGGCACGAACTCCTGCAATAGGAACTCGGATTTAAGGGACTTGTTTTTCTTCCAGCGTTCGAGCATGTACACCATATCCGCCGGGGACTTGGAGACATAGGTCAGGGCCTTGTCCGCATCCCCGCAGGGTTTTGATACATACCGCTTGCCTTCCTTCTTCACAAAACGGATGGCGTCATCGTAACTGTGGAACTCCACGGCGGGGATGACGGGAATCCCATGCGTCTTGAGGGCTTCCTGACCGAACAAGCGGTCCAGCTCAAGTTCAGCCGACATCTCCGTCGGGCCGAATACCTTCCCGCCGCGATTGCGGAAATGGTCCATTTCCTTCATGTAGAAGGCGTTGTCGGTCAAAATAACGAAATCGCACCAATCCAGTGCAGTCCGATAATCCTCTATCTTGGTGACGAAACCATCCCCGACTTCGGATCGTTGCCCATCCTTGCGCGGACGGATATACCAGCGTATGTCATGGCCATCGGCCTGAGAGCGCATCGCCCAGTCAAGACCGGAACCATCGTTATCAATAATTAATATCCTTAGAGACATGCTGTACTCATTGAATAGACAAAATGAGTATTCATAAATAAAAACCAGAGATTGTTGGAAATAGGACTCTCATGGTTGAGCTTGCTGCGCTTGGGCTTTCTGCATGGCGGCGTTGCGGCGCATGGTTTGAAGCATCGTGCGCAAACCAATCATATTTTCCCCATGACCCGTCATCTGTCTCGGAATCATTCCATATTTGTAATAGAGATGGGTAATATGCGGATCGCCGGAAATCAGGGCTTGCCGGATAGCGGGTTGTGAAATCCAGGATTCAAACCGGTTTTTAGCATCGCTGCTTTCCTTGAAGGGTTGCCCTGGTTGTTCACCCAAGGATAACTGGCCACCCAAAGCCCGTATCCACATCTTCTTGATGTCCATATCTGACCACTGATCTACCCAGGTCTTAGCCACGGATTTATACACTGAATCACCGCCATACAAGAGGCTCACGGATTCGATCATGGCCTGGCGCAACTGTAGCGGTGACAGGTTATTGACCGCATCTCCTATGACACTGGCCGTGGTTTCGCCGGCGGTCGGCTGTTTCAAGGTAATATGACGCCAATCCAGACCGGGGACCAGATCGAAAGCAATCTTCCAATACTGATTGAGTTTATTCACCATGAGGTTGCTCTGTTCGCCGGGAGAGCCGGTAATCATGGCGGGGATGGCCAATACGATTTCCTCGATGTCGCGCAGGCTTCGGAACGGCAATCCCATCATGATCGGACGCCCGGTTTGCTTGTCAACGCCCACTACGGCTTTGACATTCACGATATCGTCATACCACGTGCTTCCGGGATTCATCCAGATAGGATGAGCCCCCTTTTTACCGTTCTTGTCTGGCAGATTGTAATAACCGGTCATGGCGTAATTCAAAGCATTTCCGAAGGCTTGCACTCCTGCTATTTCCTTTGCCAGCATCAATTGGAAGTTCCTGCGATTTGCAATCAAGGCTTTGTTCACTTCTTCAGGTGTAAATCCCATCATCTCCAATCGGTTTTTCATGGCGGCGTCTTTCTGCACCGCGCGTGAGAATATGCGCCATGTCGTCGTGGAATAGCGATTGCTGAATAAAGTTGCATCCGCAACCTCACGATATCCTTTGCTCATGGTGTCGCGGGCAATAGTGCCTGCCATGATGGAGGCTTTGTGTCCGGCCAGTTGTTCGGCAATCGTCAATGGATGACCGTCTTTCAGGAAATCCTGCAAAGCAATGTGATAGGTGACGAGGCCCATGTAATTGACGGCTTTGTGCAAAGCATTTGCATAGGCATGAATAATACCCGCGCCAATCTTGCCGGGTATTCCCTTGTTTTCCAGGAACTTCTGAGTAAGTCCGGTGAAGTTCTCATTCCAACCGCGTGGCGCAACGGAAGTCCATCCGTGGCGACCCAGTTCTCCCATGCGTTCGGGATTATCCAAATCTTTACCGGCTGCCACGAAAGCCCGGTAGGTTTCGCCGGTTCTCAATGGATTGCGTATCAGCATCGGAATAAAACGGCTGCCGATGTTCTGGATATGGAATGCAGGCGTGTACATGATGGCCGCAGTTGACCAATTCTTTGTGGCGAGCGCCATGCGTGTCAACTTGCTGTGTTCGCTTTGTTTATTGGCACTGAATATCTGTTCGGCAATACCATGATACTTTTGGGGAACCGAAAGCTGAGTAGTAGCTGGTTCCAGCTTGCCGGTCTCACGGTTGCGCGCCATGCGATTGGAAGTCAGTTCATCATAGGTATGGTTCAATGCCTTGTAACTTGGATTGATTTTAGATGACAGAAAACCGGAATCCAGACCGGCTTTCTGAAAACGCATGAGCGCGGCTTTCTTGGCAAGCCTGGTTGATTGCACCATCGCATCCATATCGTTGATCGGGGCGCGTTCATCAGCAATACCACCCCCTTCATCCTTCACAGCTTGCAGAGATTTACGGTAGAAATTGACGGCGGCTTTATGACCGGATTCCTTTATCTTGTCACGGACGCTGTTCAGTTTTCCAAGGATGGCATTGTTTTCGTTTTCGATGGCGTGATAATCGTTTTGAAGATCATACAGAGGCTTGACAAGTTCAGGATTCTCAATGGGTTTCGTGAAAGCATCGCCAACATTCATAAGAGCAGACTTGGCGCCTCCCAGTTTGCTTTTGGCGGCACTCCCGATGCCGCGCAGACGCGCTATGGTGCTGGGAATGCGCACACAACCATCGGGTAGGGATTCATCGGCCACAGACTATCTCCGTCTTTTCGGGAACATAATCATCCTTCCAGTTGAAGGTGATGCCGTAATTCTCCGGGTTCTTGAATACTTCTTTGGGGCTGATACCCGGCGTATTCTCAATACGCTTATAGGCTATCTGTCGAATGTCCTTTTTCTTGAGGTACGCATCCAACGCATAATCCAGATTAGCTTGCATATCCCGTTGAGCCCAAGGGTATTTCCCGGCATAGATATCACGTTTGAATGCCACATAGTATGGGTCTTTGTCAGTATAAGCGTTCCGCTTTTTGGCCTGGAGAGCCTTAAATTCTTCATGTCCCATCGCTTGCAGATTGGCTTCCGATGGACTGGAATAATTGTCTCTGATCGGTAGTGGGATATCGTATTTCCCCATACGCACATGATTGATTTGAAATCCGCCTTGAGGCTTTCCTTCGGAATCCAACTCAACGGGAGTGTGTTCGGCATTGGTGCCGACAAGAGAACGACTTAATCCTTCCGGAACGCTGGCAGCAGCTTCGCCACTGACTTCGGGTGCACTAGTTGACTTGTTGATGGCCTTATTTATTTTAGCCGCAGTCGCAGCGGAATCGCGGTTTTTACCGTACCCAGAATCCAGATTGATACCCTGTGTTTCATAGACAACGCCTTCAGGAGATGTATAACTTACGCGGCTATTTTGAAGCGCATTTTTAAGTGTTCTGACTTGCGCCATAGCCGTTTTTCTGTCTCCCAAGATATTAAATTCATCACCGCCACTGCGAAATAACGGTATTTCAAGTTCATTGGCCTTTGCACCTATGGTTTTGAGAACTTCGTCCCCAAAACCCGGACTGTAGGATTTACCAGCGGGTTCCTGAAGTTTTTTGAAACTTCGCAGATCTATAAAAGCCTGCGGACGTTCCGGCCCTTTCATGGCGTGGTAAATGCCCTGGCTATAGACCTTAGTAAGTTTGTCTCTAGGAGCTATCTCCTCGCGTTCTGCTGACGTGAGCGAGTCATATGTTTTACGAACTTCTTGTTGAATACCAGATACCGCTCGACGGCCACCCGTTTCTATTGTTGGTTGACTCATGGGCTTTGTAGGTTCCCCTGGCTTTACTCCCTTTGCCGCAGTATTAACTGATTGAAATTCATCTGCGTGGTGATCGGGTGTACCTACCGGAGCCGATGCGGTTTCAGCAAGTTTGGCTTCTGGAACTTCTGGAAGTTCATCTCCACGAACCTTGAATTTGCCACCCGTTTCCTCACCACCAATTAAATAGGGAAGAACAGATGCCACGTAATCCTGAACAAACCGATCTTGATTTTCAGATTTCAGATTTTCAGGGGTCATTGGTCTACCCTTGAAATCTTTGTTCACGCCGGTATCAGCCAAAGTACGCGGATAGTTCATAACTTTTGTAGTGGCATCAGTGACCGCGTTCATTGCAGCTTTCGTTTTTGTTCCAAGACTGGCGTACTGCTTAGGAGAGAGTCCCGTATGCTTGGTCATAAAATCTTCCGTATCCTTCATCCATTCCGCACCTTTCCCAAACGGCAATCCAGCAGCCCCCCCTATAAGACCACCGGTAGAAATACCCATTCCTCGAATGTCCTGTGCAACTCCTAACACAGTTCCACCTATCGCGCTTCCAGTATCCATACTCTTGGGTGAAGGTTGCTGTTGATCGGTTAGAAACTTGGGAGCCTTAGCTAGGATAGATTGTATATTCTGTGTATATGAATCACCCGAAGCTGGGGCGCTTTTTGATTTGGGTTCAGACGAAGGAGGCGATTGCAGAAATTTTGGAGCTTTTGCCAGGATACCTTGAATATCCTGAGTGTCATCATTAGTTTTTACAGGAGTAGTTTCTCTCAGAAACTTGGGGGCTTTATCAAGTATCTGTTGAGTATCAACCAAATCACTGTTATCAGCCGTTGTTACCACTGAAACTATTCCCACCATTACTACCGGCAACGCCGCCGGTTGAAACCGGAGGAGGATAATTTTGTTCAAAAGATTGGCCAACAGCGCCCGCTCTCACATTCATATAAGTTTGATAATAAATCTGCTGTTCTTTAATTTTACCATTCAAATACTGAATGTAATTATTTCCTTCAGTGATCTCTGCTGGTGTATAGGGAGTACCATCGGCATGAACTCCAGCTTGCATTCTAGCGGCATACGCTGCTCGTGCTGTAAACAATGTCTTAATACCAGCTTGTATTTTCATGCCCTCAGCAATCAACTGTTGAGGATTATTGGCTTTCAAATCCTGCAAATGTTTTATATAGGCTTGGGTTCTCTGCTGAGTATTTTTTAACAGGCCATGACGGTATTGAGATAAATCTTGAGCTTGATTTTCCCTTAATTGTTGCGCTCTGAATTCCAGTTGTTGTTTTTGAATGGCCAACTGCTCCTTCAATGCCTGGACTTTTTGCTGTTCTTGGGCGTTCATGTATGGGGCTGCCATCTGAAGAGCCTGAAGCACTTCGTCGGGGGAAGCGTTCGGGTTCCTGCTCTTGATGGTCTGTAAGAGGCCCGCAACCGTCAGGGTCGCCGGCATCTGCTGTTGTTGAGGCACCGGAGGGGGGCCACCACCCCACGGAGGGGGAGCGCCGGCACCAGGGCCCGGGTTCTGCATGGGAACAGAGGGTGCGCCCATCGGAGCGGGTGGAGGGGTCTGGGGAGCTGGTGCATTGAGATGCTGCAAATAGCTCACTAAGTCAGCCTTGGCAGGCGTCTGAGCCCTTTCCTGCTGCTGCTGGAGCTGGAGCGCATGCAACCGCTCATAATCGCTGATACCGCCGTTCATGGCGGAATTCAGACCTTGACCCATCCCGGTATAGAGGTTCATAGACTACCCATAAGGAGCGCCTGAGAAACTGCTTGAACTTGGGTTTCCTCCCGAGTTCGAATTTTGCCCATTATTGTAATTTTGATAGGCATTCAAGCCCTGAAGCGCGAGCCCAGTCCATCCGGCGGTCGCCTGCTGTTGAGCCTGATTGGCGTAATTGTAGGCGTTGAGGGCCGTCTGATTCGCTTGATTGCCCGCTCCCGATACCCCCAGATAGGCATTGGCCTGTTGCCCCAGGGCGTTATTACCCAAGCCAGCGGCCTGCTGTTGGGCATTGAGCGCGCCGATATTGTTCTGTGACAGTTGATTGGCGGTGTTATAGGGCATTTGCATACCCTGACCCACCGCCGCGGCACCCCCGGACTGGAGTCCGGCGGCATTGTTGTAGGTACGGCCCACACCGCCAGCGGCGTTGTTATAAGCCTGGAGGCCGGCGAGCTGGTTGCCCAACTGGTTCTGATCCCAGCCAATATTGAAATTGGTGAGATTCTGGCCCGTGACACCGCCACCATAGGGGCTATTTGAGACGCCGGACATGGCATTCGCCGCAGCCGATTGATTCTGGACGTTGGAGAGATACTGGTTGTAGAGCGCGTGGTTGGGGTCAAAAGCCGTATTGAGGGCGGTATTCGCGGCCCCCATCTCGGTATTGCCCATACCGTAAAGATTGCTTCCGGCCCCGTAGGCTTGGCCACCGGCACCGGTCAACATACCCCCTTCCATATTACCCCCCTGCTGATACAGGGATGCAAAGGGGTTATTGAGCTGTTGGTTGGTGTACTGCTGGTATTGGCTCGCCATCCCCGGATACAGATCCTGCATCTGGCCGGCGGCAGTATCAGCTCCCTGCATACCGATCTGGGAGTATTGATTGGTTGGCAGATTGGGAGTGGAGGGGCCACTTAAGGCACCTATCAATCCTATTCCGGCGGATACCCATCCGGCTGGCATAATCTTCTCCTACGCGGGCTGGGCGTGCAGTTCAGGGATTACCTTTACTGACGGCCAGCCGTTATTGAGTATTTCCTGAACGTTCAGATGCTGGAGGAGCCGGGTACGCTGCCGATCCATGAAAAGGCCCGTGCAGTCATAATAGAGCTTGTCCAAAGCATCCAGATCGTCAAGGGAGTCGTAGGAAACGATACGCACGCCGGGAAGGCGTCGCGTCTGCCAGTACGCTTGTAATATAGCACCCCACAAACCTTTTGAAAAACCCAGCCGCAGGGAGGATGCCAGACAGGCGTCCGGGTCGCGCTCGATCAGGATAAAGGGGGCCGTGGGACAGGCTGTGCGCACCTGTTCGGACCAGAACAAAAGGCCGCTGTCCGCATCCCCCACCACCTCAAAAGAGCGGCGTTTCTTGCGTTCAGCCATCGCGGCCAACGCCCCGATATGGCTGTTATCAATCAGGGTCGCATCGTGGAAACAGAAGGTTCCGGGGGCCGTCAACCAGTTGGCCAACCATGCCGTCCGACTTCTCGGAAGGCCGGTGATGAAGAAGTAATTCTCATTCACGGTGCAAACACACGCACAGGACGATATGGTCGGTATCGCCCTCATTGATGACGCTGTGGGTGATGTCATTCCTGAAAAACGTCACGTCCCCGGGCTGCTGAAAAAATGCGTCATCCTCATACTGAAATCGCGCTTTTGGATTGCTCATCAGGCAGATATTGAATTTTTCATGGTAGCGCACATCCCAGGATTCATCCGTATGCGGCGTGATCTGCTTTCCGGCAGGCACGTTGTAAATCAGGACATTGCCGAGGGATTCTCCGCGCACCCACGCCATCAGATTGAATATCAGGGGACTGGCTTCCTGAAGATGATGATATTCCTGGAACCACACGCAATGATGGGGCGTCTCGTTGTAACCAGTATAACTTCCGCGTCTTTTGTAGGCTGTTTCATCCTCTCCGCGCAGCCAGATGCTATGCGCTTGTGCGTGCGGCCCGTTTGGATTACTCCATAGCTTGAGGCTTTGGTCCCACAGATCGGGGCGATTCAATATCGTGCCGAGCAGCGAAGCCGTCTCCACGCCATGATACAAGTGTTGGTAATTACTGTCCTGTCTTAACACCGTTCACCTTCTCCACCGTGCGCATGGCACCAAGCCCCAACATGCCCATCAGTACGGGCGACATCTGGCTCAGATCGAGTGCCGGAAGTGTGATGGGATGGCCCACCGCCGCCGCGATGAAAACCGCAAATGGCTGGACCACAAAAGCGTATGCGAACGCCATACCGCACACCCAGCCTATCCACGGACGCCAACCGGCCACGAACAGACTGCTGTTGGTGGCTTCATTCTGGTCAATGACCGCCTGGGCTTGCGCGAGGGAAGTAGTGGACGCCAGTTCGGCCAGCGCACCATTTTGCTGTAGCTCCAGTAGTTTGAGCTTTGCAGCCGCCGCATCGGCTGGATTCGGGAAAAAGTGGTCAATCAACTTTGACCCTATGTCCAAGACCGCCCCGACGGGGTTGAAGTCGGTGATATTCATTTCCTGCACTCCTGCATCTGCTGCTGTAACTGATCCACTGCTGTTTGAAGATCACCAATATGGTCCTGCATCACCGCCTCAGAACTTTTGCTGTTGACATAGTTGGTGAACATTGTTCCACCCATCACGGCCACCAGCGGGATGAATACCGCCAGTATCGGCCACCATCGCTGCCAGTGATTGCGGCGATTGGGACCGGCGTATTTACGCGGCACTGGGGTATCCCGTTGGCGAACTGATGGTC
>VFSW01008976.1_pt1 | contig 14303 bp, 20 predicted proteins | sample 5358111 | NCBI WGS metagenome assembly VFSW01 (sample SAMN11554181, study PRJNA540505) | mine drainage metagenome | isolation source: sediment from site ElyBrook_90M | place: USA: Ely Copper Mine, Vershire, VT | collected 2017
GATCACTGTCGCAAACGCCGTGAACGCGCTGGCGCAAGTCCTGGACACCGCCGTTACCGCGCTACAGACCGCACGGGCCAACGGGCAGATTTCCGCCGCCGACGTCGCCAACGCGGAGAAAGTCGCCGGCATCATCGCTACCACCGGCAAAGCCGTAAACGCCGAGCTCCGGAGCGCCGACGACTGGCCGACGCAGAAAGCTAAGATTTTCACCATGATTACAGCGAGCGGCTTAGGAGGCGCACTGCAAAACGTGCCGCCGACCGCGGGCGCGATACTGAGCGCCGGTATTGCGCTGTGGAACCAGATCAGTACCAGCGTCGGAGGTCCAACGCTATGAACCCATGGGTCCAGATTGCCGTTGCCGTGATACCAGAAGTCGGAGCCATCATCTCAGCCATTCAGGCGCTAAGGAAAAAATACCCAGCCCTCACGCCATCCCAGATCCAAGCCATGATAACGGACATCACCAGCCAGGCCGATACCGCGTTTGACGATGTTCTCGCGCGGATCGCAGCCGACCAGGCACCAAAGCCATGAGCCGTACAGACTGGCTGTTGGTATTGCAAGGTGTCGGGATCACGGTCCAGATGCTCAACGCCAGCTTAGCCAGTCTGACCCATAACGCCAGTCTTGCGCTGATTCTTGGCGCTTTATTCGGCGGATTCCAGTTTGTAGTACAGAGGATCGGGAATAATTCAGTACCGGACCAGCCCCGCTCCAATTACACCCCGAGCCAGCCGCCAGGAATCACCGTTCCCGCTGAATCCCCGGCCCAGGTTCAACCGGAAGCAGCCGTCAAGCCCTCAGGTACTCCCAAAGTCTAAAACAGGCTCCCCTGCCCCTCCAACGTCGATACCGTGCGCCTTTGCGCTTCTTTCGCTGCTTCCCCGCCACATCCGTAGCGCCAGGAACCGCCGGTCGGACGGCAAGATCTCCTGCTCCTGAACCGGAACAGATTGAGATGATGTTGAAAGGGGAAGGTAAAGCCACATTCACACAGCCTTTTGCCGCCCGCGTTTCGGCGCCGCGACCGTAACCGGCTCTGCAATCTCTTCCGGTACTGCTTCTACTTCTTCCGGAATATCCGCCTCGGGCCCCAGGTCAAACAAAGTCGGCATATCTACTTCGCGCGCCGCGGCTTCGCAGTATTTGGCCCCGTCCAGAAGGTAATTCAGGTTTAGCTCGATGCCGATAGCCTTTCGCTTCAGCTTCAGGGCCCGGTAAGGCACGGTCATCAATCCGCCAAATGGATCGAGAATCGTCTCCCCCTCTTCCGAGTACTGCGAAATCAACCTGTCGGCCAGGTCAAATTGCATCGGGCACAGGTGCATTTCCCGCCCCTTCGCGCTTTGCGCCGCGTTCAAGGTCATCATGCGGGTAATATCGGTCCACACGTCCGGATGCCAGGACGGAGGCTGCAAGAGCATGAACGTCACCGGCAGGCGCCCATGCCGGCATTTCTCAGGAGGATCGCACGCGCACAGGCCTTTCTGCACAGAGTAGAGTTCCAGCGCTTCGCCCAGGTGAACATGGTGCTCGAAATCGTAGACCCGCTCCAGGTAGAACTCCCGAAACAGCTTGAAAATCGCGGCATGCGGCAGGGATTGAATCTCTGCCGGCGTCAGCATCCGGTTTCCATTCGACCGCGTGAAGCCGTGCGCGTCGATCTGCCAACGCGACCGCGAGTACTTGCGCTTCAGTTTCTTCACCGGGTTATCGGCATAAGACTTCTTATTGTCCGTGGGATCTTTCCTGAAAAGCAGCAGGTATTCCGGCACGCCCACGCCCATTTTTGTCCCGTCTTTGCATTGTTCGGACCAGCCCAGGCGATAGGTCTGATTATTCTCTCGCACCACGTCCGTAACGATCGTTTTCATGCCCATGTAGCCAAAACCGTGCTTGCAGAAGTGCTGAATCGCGTCCACGTGGAAAGGATACATGGTCTGGTAGCCGCGGCCAGTCAGCCCGCCCGGCACGATGCGGTCTTTCACATGGATGCACGCGAGCCGGCCCGGTTGGAGCACGCGCAGCAGGTGCGGAGTCAGGAAATCCATTTGCTGCCAGAAGTGGTCTGAATCGTTCGTGTGCCCCATGTCGCAGAGGTTTGGAGAATACTCATACATCGAGGCGAAAGGTATCGATGTGAGGATCAGGCCAACCGAGTTATCCGGCATCAGCCCCGCTTCTTTGTGAAGCTCCTCAATCGAGTCATTATGAATCAGACAATAATTCTCCCCGATAAATTCCGACCGCGTGACGCCCTCCCCGCGCGCCAACGCCTGCGCCAAGGAAAGCTCTGAAAGCCCGTACTCCCGAATCAGTTCTGTCATTTTCTCCACCTGTACTTTGTATTGCTCCCATTTCTTCATGAGCTTCGCCAGGACGCCGCGCTCATTGTCGGTATAAATTAAATGCACTTGAACCCGCTTTGTCTGGAGGAAGCGATGAACGCGCTTTATTGCTTGGATGAAGTCGCAGAACTTGAAGCCGATCCCTACGAAAATAGCAACGTGGCAGTGGTATTGGAAATTGACGCCGGCGCCGAACATCGAAGGTTTGGCCGCCAGGTTCTTTATCCGGCCCGCCGCGAAATCCTCGATAATCTCCTCTTGCTCCTCATCGTCCTGCTTCCCATAGACCGACGCCACGCCCGGCAGATCCTCCAGCGCCGCCCGTTCGTTCTCGAGATCGTGCCAGAGGATATGATGCCGCTTCGGATGCGCGTCGAGGATTTCCGCCGCGACCGCCACGCGCTCATCGAGCGAATCCCGCTTTTCCCGCGCCGCGTCAACCACGCCCATGCTCGCGTCCCGCACAAGCCGGTATTGCCCGCCGCGATCGCAATCGGCCGCGCGCTCCCTCGCCTTGATTTCGTGGTGGATCACTTCCAGCTCCGGAACGTCGTACCCCTCATCCGAGAATTCCGGCCCGAGGTCCGAAGGCGTTTGCAGAAACAGCGCCCAGGTTGCCACCCACAACCAGAACTCCTGCACCTTATGCGGATGAATCGTGAGCACGTCCGCTTTCGTTGAATCGCGCTTGAAGAACCGCGTGTTGTGAGTCACCACAAAATCATCAGTTACGTATAGGTGTGACGGATGCTCGACCATGATGCATTGTGCCGGCTTTATGCCAGCCGGTTCTATGCTGTCCACGTAGCGCACCGGATGCATGATGCCGACAATGCCAGCTTTTCGCGGCAGAGTGAAAGGATTCATTCCAGCCGGAAGATGAAGAATGACCACGTAGGCCGGTCTTCCCGCCTTGCGCTCTCCTTTGTATCGATACGAGCTTTTACGCTTCCGGATCGTCGCAATGCCCCCTAAGGACCGGACCAAAAATTGAACGTCCTCAGCCAATCGTTCGGATGTGGTGGTAAATGAACATTGAGGTTCGCCCTCCCGAAATCTCGTCACCGTCCCATCGGTGTCCATGAGCCCCTGCAATACGCCGATTCGAACGCCAATGCTGTTAATCAAATAGACCTGCGGAATATGCTTTTCGAACGACCGCCTACCCAACAATCCACAACTTCGGAGTGCGCAGAGCAAAGAGTTGGATAGCGGACCCCTGCCGCCCTGTTTGGATGTTGCCGTAACGCCGTAATCGCACGAACGGTCGCGTTTGTCCGACGTTTTCCGAAGGTGTAAATTTAACCTGCTGAGCTTTTCACCCACGGCATCTAGGATCCATTTGTCAACCGATGAAACCGTGATGCTTGTCTCGCGTAAGCAGGCGTCTCCCAGCAGCACGCCCATCAACCACGGATCGACCGGAACTTCCGATGCCTCAAAGCGTGTCGGCCCCGTGATCGGAATTGAATGATTCCGCGCGTTCGGATGATTCAAGTCTCGGAGCGTAGCCGCAATTTGAGCCGTTGTTTTAACGGTTTCGCACGGATCCAACCGGCCCCGATCCTTTCTCCTTCGATCATTATTCCGCTCATACTGCGTTTGGGTTGACCATAAATGTTCGCCATCGGCTTCAGTCACCGCGCCGTCGCTGAACCTGACCCGAAAAACCGGCCTTTCACCCTGCGGGAATACGCCGGTTACCTTCGTCGCCGTACCGTCGCCGGCAATTACCAGATCGCCAACGTGAATGTCTCCCATTGCTTTCCAGCCTGTTGGCGTGAGGACCTTTGCGTCCAAAGGTTGCGCCTTCGCCTGCGACACATCCATAATCCCGAGGTACGCAGAATAGGCCAGCAGTTCTATGTACTCGTTTGGGTCTGGAGTCGCCGTAGCCACAAAACGATACGGCACACTCTCAAAAAGCGTCATGAATTCGCGAAAGGTTTTCGTACCGCCGAAGCCGCGGAGGACGGCCGCTTCATCAAGACTCGTAACGCCGAAGGCCGAAGGATCGAGTTTCCCATCACGCACGGTTTCATAGTTCGTCAGGTAGATCCCGTCCGGGTTATCCACCTCCGCAACCGACCGGATAAACGATATCGGAATACCCAGCATGCCCGCGTCTCGCTTGAACTCCTGTCGCACCCCGAGTGGCGCCACGATCAGCCCCGGTTTCCGCGCCCGCGCGTGCTTCATGACCAGGCGCAGGGTTTCAAGCTGAATCACGGTCTTGCCCAGTCCGAACGCCTCGAACCACGCGCGCCGGCCGCCCGCGGCGCCCCACCGGACCGAGACCCGCTGGTGCCGCTTCAGAATTGGGTTAATCTCGGAGTCTTCCACCTGGAAGCCGAAGGATCGCGAAATCTCCGCTTTTCGTTTGATGAAAGCACGGTAGGACGCTAGGCTCAAATCCGGTTGTGCCGCGCCCAGGTCGATACCGTTGGATGTGAATTTACCGTAACTCAAAAAAAACTCCTCTCCAAACCAGTCGCCAAGTCCGCGATAGGCCCCGTCTATATCCGTTCCTTTGCTTTGCAAGATGTAATCACGGCATTCCGCTTGTTCTCGCCGGCATCGTTCGATTTCAGACATGCTTCTTTTTTGAACGAGCACGAGCCGTGGAACTCGATAACGCTGTACCCGACTCTTGCGGCTTTACTTGTGAAGCCAGCTCTACAAGCCTTTCTAGCCATGCTGAATGGGCAGCCTCCTGCACGATTTCTTTTAGATCTCGCAGGCGAACGTCTGGATATCCTCGATAATAAGTCAACACGATCCGCTCGAACTCTTCCAGGAGGATCTTTCCCAAGTTCGTAAACTCGCCATATTGGTTGAAGAGCCCATTCATCTGTTCAGGCACCCGCCGCACTCTGAGCCGGCCGCCATCGAGCACCCGCGCGTCGGATTCCACACCTTATCGGCCCATTCTATGTTCGTATTGCCGCTCATCTGTTATCCCGAAACATCAACACCATCACCAAAAACATCACAAGCGTAAGTCCGACCATGACGATAGCTATTCCGTCATGGATCTGACGCGTTATCGAATGCACCTCAGCCGCAATAGCAGCCAGCGTTTGAGAATCGCTCATTTCTCCGCCCTCACCGCGCAGCCGCGCGCGTCGCGACAGATCGCGGCCCCGTCCGCGCCGCGAAACCTGTACTGTCCAGGCGCCGCGAACACGCGCCCGCACTTCGCGCACACCGCGCCGTGAGTGGACGCGGCAGGCGCAAGCGCGAGTTTCGCCTGTTGCGCAATGCGCGCCGCTCGGTTGATCGATTGATAATCCGCCTCGTATTTCTCCATCTGTTCCTCTCTTTCAAGGTAGGATTGCTAGGAATCCCTACGAAGATCTGCCCATCCGATTTCATCGGGTTGCACAATTTACCGCCTTTTCTTTGAACGAGCACGATCCGTGGACCGCGCCGACTCGGTACCCGACTCTTGCAAATCTGCGGCCCGTGATGGAATCTCAGTCCCTAGTGCAAAGGTTTGCAGATATGACTGGGCACATCGGGCAAAGCGAATAATGGTTTCGAGATCTTCCCGGCCTTGCCGCAGAGCTCCAGCTCGTATGTAGGGCTTCTGGGACCGCTCATTCGCATCAGTCAAATGCGTCATTGCTTCATCGACATAACGATGGATATCCGCTGTCGCTTTGATAGCAAGAGAGCATTCAGCGCCGCCCCCTCTGCCGCCCTCATGAATTTGATCAGGAAATCTCATGCCCATCCCTTCCCCCGCGCCGCCGCGCGTTGCAGCGTGCGCGTGTACGCGCCATCGTGCGCCAGAACGCGGCACTTCCAGCGGAGCCAGCAGAGGCGCAATGATCGAAAGCTCATAATGTCCACTCCCATAGACCAAGCGATCCTTTCGCCGGTTCGGGAACCTGAAACCGTTGGAGATCTTCAAATACCCAAGCCCAGCGGCCCGGCTCATAGTTACCGTACAGCCGCTCGTGTTCAGTGTCCAAAGCCGGATACTTCCGGAATACCGATGGAAAAGCGGGATTCGGGATCATGTCTACTGTTGGGCAGCAATCGACAAGCCGCACGGTTCCCAGGACCGCGCCAAGCACGATCTGTTCGCCCAAGAGCGCCAGCCTGAACCCCGACGCCCCGACCAACTCGCGCGCTTCCCTCGGAAAAGTCTTCGCGGCATGGATCGCCAGCAGCCCGCGATAGGGAGTACTCCAGGATCGAGTTTCGATCCGTTTCGCGCCAATCGCTACGAGCGTAGCCCACGGTTGAGTAAGGGTAAGCGCTTTCATTGACCCTCCTGAATCACCAGCACATGAGACAGCGCAATCCCGCCAGCCACGCCTTCTATACCGATCATGGCCGTACCGCAGAGCATGTAAGCCGTGCCCCGCGTGCGCCCGCGCTTGCCCTCGCCTTCGCGCGACATCGGCCAGTAGAACACGTCAAGCGAAGTACCGGGAGCCGCAATCTCATTGGTACCGTCTGCCCAGTCACCGCGAGCCCGGAAAACAGTAATTTCTGGAGGTTCGATCCACGCGGCGTTAAACGCGCGCGTGGCTTCCCGCCCGCACAGTTCGCGCGCGGATTCGTCGTAGCGGCCAGCGGCATCGGCAGCATTCAACCAGGCCGTCGCCGCTGCCTTGTGGTCGCCTTGACCAGAATACCGTAGCGCTTCTTTGACCAGAGCCCGGTAAGAAGATTTACGCATCGATCTTTCCGACCTTTCCCTGTTGCCACTTGGTGTAATTTGCCCGCCAAGCCTGAAGAGTCGCCGGGGCGTACTCTTCCATCCACGCCACCATCTGAAGCGTTTCCTCCGCATTCTGCGGCCCCTTCGTGCGCTCCGGCCTGCTCCTTTCGGCCAGAGCAACCATCACAAAAGAAACACATGCCCCACCGAGCATAAAACCAGCAACCAAGATAACCACAAAAGGCCAGGTAATCATGACCGAGGCCCCGTCGCGTTCTTGTCTGGGATTAGTGGAGTAACTTTAAGCTCCGTCTGATAGAGTGCATCGTTATGACGGACCAAGACTGGCACGCCGAGCAGCAGCGAGAGTTGATGCGCCTCTTCCGCTGAATTTGACAATGCGACTCCGCAGTCTGGTTCGAGGATGAGCTGATACGTGTATTTCAGCTTCATGCCCGAGGCCCCTGTTTCGTGTGCTGAATGTAGATTGTAATCGCCAGAGCCCGCACGTCATCATTCGAGACGGCCCCGTTATATTTCTTTGCGTATTCGATGCAGCTTCCCATCACATCGATAAGCATGTTGGCGTCTTCCCGCAGTAGCGCGGACATCAGAACCGTGCGCGCATCCACCTGCGGCAGCCCGCCAAGCGCCCGTTGCAGGGTTTCCGCTTGCGTGTTAGGATTGACCGCAGAAGTAGACTTGGAAGCCTGTAGAGCAGCGGGCGCGGCAAATTCGGGAGAAGGAACCGCGCCGCCAGCTTTCGGAATCACGAACGTCCCATCTTTCTGTTCCCCGATCCGTTCCACCTTCCATTCCGTGTTGCGTCCGATAACCGCCTTGCACATCCGGAACTGTTCGCCCGGCTGCAGGTTGAGCGCCTGAATCCGCTTCGCTATCGACTCATCAAGAAACAGCGCGCGTTCGTCCGAAGTTGTGAACAGGAACCGCGCCACTGGCCCCCGCGAGTTCACCGGCTTTCCATCGGCGTACTTGAGCGCCAGGTCTACCGGCACGTTCGGTTGAAATTCTACTGTTGGCATCATTGAATTAGGCCCTCCATCTGTGGCTTACTATGTTCGAAAGCCAGTTGCGCCGTCTGAAGCAGAACGGCAAATGCGACATCTTCCCAGGCTTCTTTCTGATCGGCCGGCAGCGCATCGAAAGTATACTCTGGAACCGTGCCACGCGACAGGTGGTATGTCCGATACGCCGATTCGGCCAGAATCAGAAGATCTTCTTTCACTTCCCCTCCAGAGTCAGGCTTGAGCACTCGAAGACTGTCTGCGGCGTGACAGCGCGCACGAGCCCGTGCATCAGGCGTAGGTTGTCCTCACGTTTCAGATTGTCTGCGAAGACTTCAGAGTCTATAGAGATATGCTTTCCAAGAGGAGGAATCTTCATGGTTGAGGATCCTTTTTCTTTGAACGAGCACGCGCCGTGGACCCTGATGGTTTCGTACCCGACTCTTGAACCGGGAGTGCCGCGTTCAGCGGTTTCCAGCCGTATCCATGCCGCTCAGGACCGTACGGCCTCCCTTTTCCATCTACCGAGCGCCAATACCAGAAATTTGAAAGGCCGTATGTCCCCATGTACTGGCCTCCCATGATCAGCACCCGCCCGCGCCCGCGCGGCCCAGTCACAATGTCCCCCACTTTGAAATGCTGGGGGAAGTATTTCCGGATCAGAGACAAAGCCAGAAATCGCAGAGGATTAGCCGACATGCTGCCCTTCCCGCGCCGCGTACTGCGCGTTCAACCGCTCCACAATCGCAGCAAACGAAATCATGTACTTCGCTTCAAATGCGCGCTTGCTGATCTTGTGATACTCGACATGCTCTTTGCGCGTCAACGGCACCGTGGTCTTATCGTGCGCCTTGTACCCCATGCCGCCGTCGTCGCCCGTGTGCGCGGCATCACAGCCGTACAGCCCAGATACGACCGATGGCAGCGTGCGCACCCACGCCTTGTACTTTTCGTCAACGTGCGGTCGGTTTCGCCCGGTTCTGCGCGCGGGATATCGGCGCGGAGGACGGCACAACACCTGGATAATTGCGTTTCTTGTCATGCGATCCATACAAGCGCAAGTATAAGCCAGCGCTCGTATCAGCGTCAAGCAAAATTCGTTGACTTTCTACGACCGCTGGTACCATAATCTTTGATAGCATGGCGAAATCAACTAAAGATCCGGCAGCCGTCAAGATGGGAAGAAAGCGTTGGGCAGGTGTCAGCCCGCAGGCACGCAAGGAAGCCGCACGCAAAGCCGTGAACGCGCGATGGGACCGCATACGTGCGAATGGAGCCGCCAAATGATGGTAGTGCCCAGGTGCCAAAAGGGATTCGCTAAACTGCCCGCGTGCCGCCGCCGCGAGATCGCGCGACAGGCGAGCAACACGCGCTGGGAGACCGCGCGCCGCGCCGCCGCCGCGCGCACCGCGCCCGCGCGAGATCGCGCGCCAGGGTCAGATCAGTTTTCCAGATAATACAGAACTGAATAATACACGTCGAGAGTCCCTGTCCAGTTGGCCCGCGCCGTGTTGCCCGCATTCCAGGTGATTTTCAAACCCTTCTGAAAATAGATCGGATCTTTTTCATGAACACGAAATGCCGTCGTACTGTGGCCTCCGTGGGCAATAAGGGCAAAACTGTCGCCAATGATCGTAGGAACCGCAGCGCCTCCGAAATATCCCGCCATGTGGAACCAGTCTTCGGTGCCAGATGACTGCATCGTTGGCGATGCCGCACCGTCAAGGTAAACTTGAAACGTGCCCTCCATTGGATAGTTGTCATTGCTCGCATTAGTGGTGTCCATGCCCCAGAGCATGCCCAGGAGCCGGCCGCGCTTCCCGCCCACATAGTTGACGAAGGTATTTACGGAATTCGGTGTCGCGCCGCTGATTTTCCCGGAAGACACAAATAGCTTTTGCGAATACGGCAGCGTGTTTGGAATGCCGGTTTCGTAAGTCACAACGGACCAGAGATTCGCAGCACCACCGCTCGTGTTCGTCAGCGTCAGCTTGATTGAAGTTGTAAAGGGTATCGGAACCTGCATTCCCCAGGCGTTCCCATAATTCGTAAAGTATGGATGAGCAAAATAAGCCGCGTTCCGCGCGGTAAAGAACGCGTAGCCAGCGTCCGTGTTGAGCGATGGTGTAAGCTCTCCATCGACGGGCACAGACAAAGACCAGTCGCCCTGAAATGCCACCCAGACGGAATCCACGATCCCCGGCCCCGTGATTGTCGGCAAGATATCATAGGTGGCACCATTGGCAACTACAACCGGACTCGCCGGCCCTGTGGTATAGCCACCTTTCACGCCATAAGGTCTCGTCTGCAAAATGTCCCCTGCTGGAATCACGGTTGTGCCACTCGACCCCAGAAGCGCAGCATTCGCGGGAATGCTCACGCTGCCGCCGCCCGATCCTCCCAAGCCGCCAGGAATCCACGCTGCGATGTTTGTGCCCGTAATCGATTCCCCGACCTGTGCGGCGCCCCATTGCGCCGTCACGTCCATAAGGCACGGAGCTGTGAAGTCAAACGAGACGTTAGCCGTATTCAAAACTTCGGCAACGCTAGGACTGTGGGCCGTTCCGTAAAGCTCGATAGCGCCATTCGTCATGAAAGCGCCGGTTGCGCCCGATCCAATCGAGGTAATCATGAGCCAAAGACGAAACGTTCCATTCGTAACCGCGCCAGGAGCTGGCGTAAAAGAACTCGCTGCAAAAATCGTCGAACCGCACTTGACGTTTACGGTCAAGCTATCAGCGATCGACGGCAATGAAAAGATGCCTTGTGCGCGCAAATCCAATACTCGGCCATTGCTGAATGTGTTAGCCGCGATTGTGCTTGATCCCGTCACGGAGCCGATGAGACTCGTTTCCACTGCACTATTGTTCGGCCCCGCTTGGGTTGTCGAAGAAAATAAGGTTGCTAGGTTTGAACAGCCTGTTGTTGTGGCGTTTCCGCTTCCATCATCACAGAATGGAGCACCCGCAACCCCAGCGGAATTTCCCGCCGCCAGTTGAAAGATGCTGGAACTTCCGCGCTTGTTCGCCACGGGAACCGTGCCCGGAATAATGGCCTGAATCACGCCCGCCGTCGTGTAAGACGCAATAGCCATCACAAGCATGACGATTGCGACCAAGGACTTCCGAGATGGAAAAGTGAACATGTTTGTCTTGTAGCTTCACGAAGGATTAGGGAGACGTTACGCTTAAATGAAAAGCTGTTCCAATGCCTTGAGTGGTATTTTGACTGTTATTGTCAATAAAAAATCCATACTGATCCGCCCCTACCGTAGTGAAAGTTGTCGGCGTATCCGAGGTCACAGTGACAAAGTTCGCATTGTCGCGGCTGATTGAGAAGGTCCGATGCCCCGCATTATCGTTGTTGATGCGCAGAAACACATCATATAGTCCGCCCGGTGGAAGAAATAGCGTACTTCCCACTGAATTGGCTGTCGTGGGATTTGTCCAGTAGACTGACTGCCATGCCGAACAGTTGACAATTGGATTGCCACACGAAGCCGTTCCCGTGAGATTCGCATAATCCATCGATACAAATTTGCCAGATACGCTCTCACGCAGCGCCATCCCTACCGTAAATCCGCCGTTATTCGGCTCCGATACGATCAAAGGCCTGAATCCAAAAGTAACGGTGTACGGAGCAGCCGGCAAAGAAGCGACCCACATTCGAAGATTCGTCGAATTCGCCGCAGGCACAGTCAAAAAGAGGCCGGCGCCACTATCCGCGCAACTGGAAGTCGATGGATTAACCGTCGAGTATGTCGCACAGGCAGCCGGTTTTGTCAGTGGCATGATCGGACCCCAAGGCAGCAACGAAGAACCGTTATCCAGATACGCGTAAATCCCATCTGATGGGAAGAAAAGATTCCCTGTCTTGCCTGGAGAAGGGACAGAACTCGTCGCCGCCGTCGATGCCGTGTTCACCGCGCCCGTCTGAAGATTCACGCTTGTAACTGGTGCTCCTGGTATCCATGCCGCTACATTCGTACCTGTGATCGATTCTCCTACTTGAGCAGCACCCCAGGTCGCCGTAAGATCGAATGCGCACGAAGTGGTGAAATTATACGCCACGTTGGAAGTGTTCAGCACTTTCGATGTCGTATCGGTCAATGCTGAGCCTGACAATTCCACCAGCCCGTTTGTCATGAACGCGCCCCCGGCCCCAGTGCCGATCCCTGTCAGCATGAGCCACACCCGAAACGTACCGTTCGTAAGCAAGCCAGCGCCAGGTGTAAACGTGGCAGACCCAAGCACGATAGTGCCGCATTTCGCCTTGATCGTCAAAGCATCAGCCACCGCAGGCAGGGAGAAATACCCCTGTCCCCGCGCTTCAAGGATGGTGCCATTCGTGAAGGTGTTGGCCGCGATAGTGGTCGAGCCCGTCACGGTCCCGATGAGGCTTGTCTCAGCCGCACTGTTGGACGGCCCCGCCTGTGTCGTGCTCGAGAACAGCGTTGCGCCCGCCGCGCCGCCGCCCGACGTGCAGCCCGTGGTTGTCGCGTTGCCGCTCGCGTCTGTGCAGAGTGTGGCCCCGGTGCCCGCAACTGTGCCAGCAAGCTGGAACTTGCTGCCGTTACCCTGCTTGTTCGCGGTCGGAACCGCAGCCGGAATGATGGCTTGAATGATCCCCGCTATTGTGGAACTGGGGACTGCCGCCAGCCAGATCAGGAATGCAGCCGCCAGACCCAGTAATGACCACTTGTTGAAGTATTTGCGCATAGGACGACCTCATTTTACTCCACGACTAGTACTATCCCCCATTTTCAATCGCCAAATTAAAACATAGACTTTTCTTAGGATGACGCCCCAAAAAGTCCTTAACGTAGGAGACCGCATCGCACAATGGACCATCATCAACCGAAGCGCGGATCGGTTTTTTGGCAATCGAGCATGCGCATATTGGCTTTGTCAGTGCGAATGTGGAACAGTCAAAGAAGTGTGCTGTATGACCCTGTACGCCATCAAGGCAGGCAGAATCTCCGCGCAATCCTGCGGATGCTATAACCTCAAACGGTCTCGGAAGACGGGCAGAAAAGATAAATATGGACCATATTCCCGAAAACCACACGGCGCAGTTTTGAGAGTGATGATTGATCGTTGCCATAACCCGAAAAACACGTCTTATCTGAATTATGGAGGTAGGGGTATTACTGTGTGCGACGAATGGCGCGGCGAAGAGGGCTACAAAAACTTTATAAAAGCGATGGGCGCGCAACCTTCGCCAGAACACAATACGGTTGATCGCATCGACGTTAACGGCCCGTACAGTCCAACAAATTGCCGTTGGGCTACAAGAGTCCAGCAAGGAAACAATAAACGGAACAATCGCTTTCTCACAATTGAAGGAGAAACGAGAACACTTTCCGAATGGGGACGAATTACAGGCATCCCACAATTTCGAATTCGCAAACGGTTGGAATTGGGATGGTCTGAAATCGAAGCCATCGGGCCAAGGCGACCGCGGCCTGCTAAAACTTCGCATACGATATCGTGACCTTATCGGTATTCGCCACGCTTTCAGAGACGCAGATCGAAGCCCCTGCAGCAGATCTCAATGCCCCGCCCCAGTCTGAATCCATCCCGGTTATCGCAGCCCCCCTGTAAAGCTCCGTCGCGCCCGCACACGTCGTGACAGTAGCCGACGCGATGGAAAACGTGTTGACGACCGGTGCGCCGGCTGCAGCAGAAGTGACGAAGACCTTGCAAACCTGAATCACCTGGGCAGCCGTGCCTGCTACGATCTCCACATACCCTGTTCCCGACAGCGAGGCTTCAACAGTATTCGTACACCCCAAGAATCCGTAGTTGTTCCCTTGCGAATCCACTTTCAGGTTGTAATCGTTCGTGCCGTTCGATCCTCCGACTTTCAGCGGGTTGCCCGCATCGGCAGCGCCCGAGGCTGCGAGCCCGCCGACGCCCTGCGATCCGTTCACGCCCCCTGTCACCGCCGCGTTGCCGTCTACTTGGATCAGGTTCACATTCTGCGTGCCTGATGGAGTGATCGTTGCGGACGAATACGAGAACGGCGCCAGAATCCACCCATAGGCTGCACCCGTAATTGTGCCCGAGCCCGTCGCGGAATTCAGATAGACCGACACCCACGCCGGCGAACCTTGCCGAGCCAGGAATGCGGCAGGCAAGGAAGCCGTAAGCAGCGGGTTTGCCGCAGTCACGATGGTTGTACCGGAGAACGCGCCCCACGCGCCCGCCGCGCCCGCCGTATCGGCCGCCGAGTCGAGCTCGATAGAGA
>VFSW01008977.1_pt1 | contig 14303 bp, 25 predicted proteins | sample 5358111 | NCBI WGS metagenome assembly VFSW01 (sample SAMN11554181, study PRJNA540505) | mine drainage metagenome | isolation source: sediment from site ElyBrook_90M | place: USA: Ely Copper Mine, Vershire, VT | collected 2017
CGCGCCGTCTGCATCTAACATATTTTCATACGGCTCGTCATGCCACCGATCTATGTAGGCTTCCACTAGGCCAAGGCCACGTTCTATCGAGCGACGTTCGTCTGATTCCAATGCCACTGGTAAGGTGGCTTCCTGATTCTTAATATCACGTAGGAATCCTGCTTTGGCTTGTGTTGTAGGTGATATAGTAGTATATGGTGGTCCTACAGTATAGGAAGGGTGTACTTTTGTGGAGTAAATTTTACCATTTTTAATCTGAGAATGCCATTTCCCATCTTGGTGGAATCCTCCCGCTAGTGCATCATAGTATGACTCGAAAGCGGCATGAAGTGCGTGGCCGAAATCCAATGCGGCACGTCGTTCCTTGGGTTGCCATCCCAGATTGTAACTAAGGTTACACTTTTCTTTGCACGCCTGGAAACACGCTAGCGTGCTGTAATCCACATAAATTATCTTACGATCATGGTCAATCATTCCATCTCCTTCAACAAGTTGGCCATTATGACGTCAAGGGCCGTGTTGGCTTCCTTTTTTGGTGGGCGTGGCGCACGAGGCTCCGCTAACGTGGTGCGCTCCTTCTGTTTCCGCGCGATAGCTTCCGCCCTTAAAGCTTCACGATTATGTTGTAACTCGTCAATGGCCGCTATCAACTCGGCCTCTGACATTTCTGATAATTGCTTGCTTCCAATTAACATGCTACTTTACAGACTCCGCTGCGGCTACTGTAATTTCATGCTTGTGATTTTCCACATACTCGATTAACGCTGCACGCACTACTTCCCACTTCATGCGCCCCTGGATACTTGCTAGCGTATTAATGAGATTATCCACAGAGCGTGGTAACTCCTTAATCCGCACGTTGGCCTCGTATGTGTCATTCACTCGCTTTCTCCTTAACGACTTGATACTCCTCCAAACCACGCCGTAAATTTATATGACCAAAACAGGCGGTACGCAACTTGGGAGATAACTCATTACTCCAAGTGGCGCACCACGCCTGCTTTCCCATATCATTAACTGCTTGAATTGCTGGGACGAAATCCTCATCCCCTGATAATAGGATGGCCGTGTCGAATGAATTGTTGGCAGCGAATCGCACCATGTCGATTGACAATCTAGTGTCCACGCCCTTCTCTACTTTGTAGGTGTATAATTGGGCACAATGAGGACAAGCCACACTGCGTGTCACTCGTGATTCACGAATTACGAAATAACCGGGCCGCATCTCCAACCCATATAGAAACTTAAGCACACTATCGGGCACGTCCTCAGTCAAGCCAATGTAGTAGTAGGCCCCCGCGAATCGCCCTAATGGTTTATATAGATCACCACCATCAACTTGATGAATTAGATACTGCGCCAATTTATCATAGTTAATGCGCGCCCCTTCCTCCAATCGCGTTAGCGATTGGTAAAAGTTAGGACCGTCAATGAAAATCTTGACTTTCACTTCGCGCCCTCCTCAATATTAACACTGTTAAGTAACTCAGCTCCATGCTTCACTAGCCATGTTATCCATGCATTTGATATGCGTGTCAGGCCGATGATTGATCGAGGTTGGGCACACATTTCTCTGTAGATTCGCACCCCTTCGAGATAATCCTGCTCTTTCATTTTCCTACCTCCAATTTCATTAACTTGGCCAACTCAAAACTCTCCATGACCTTATCCGGCATGGTCCACCATTTACTTATTCGATAATGACGATTTAGATATCCTCGTTTACCATCAATTATGAAATTCAGAAATATCAACGTTTCCAATGTACGTTTTACGCTAGACGTGCTAGTGTCGGTCGCGTCCCTCAATTCCCATATAGCGAATGGCAAACCATCGCGCCATCGCGCGTGAATGCAATTTATGATTTTCGTGTAGGTTGGTTTAGGAGTCATTTGCGCCGTTAGTGTTGTCGATATAGGCGAATGTAACTGAGGCGCGCCGCGCCCCTAACAAGATTAACAACACAAGCAATCGCCATTCCAACTCGCCGTAGGTCCCAAGATCGCACTCGGTAACGACCGGCCCATCCCATTGTACTCCAACACGCCCATGAATGTATGGGCCGGCTAGGCCAATGGAACGGGCGCAGGCCGTTATCGTTAGTTTCATGGTCCCTCGGCCACGCTGGTGATGGTCGGGGGTAGCGGTTCGTCAGTCACCATGCGGTGCTCATCGCACGCCCGCCACGCGCGGGTAAATGAGTGCTCAGCCACGGATGGTCCGCGCCACGTCGCCACTAGCGCGCACGCCTCCCCGTTGAACCGTCGTGACCAACAATGCGAGGCCCAAAACTCCTCCGAACGTTGCTCGTCCATCACGTCCCCTCTTCACCGAACACTCAGTCCTTTTCGGCCTCATCATCATCATCATCATCCGATGCATCGGTTACGATGGAGCCATTGCAAGCGGAGCACTCATCATCGGAATCTAGATCATCGCCCGCGACTTCCACGTAACCGTCACGCGATTCCCCCTCTTCAAAACACGCATCATGGTACAGGCACCCGTCACTTGCTTGCCACACTTTGGCCATTTTGCTCCCCCTTATCTAGATGTTGACTACATCGAAATTGCCACTGGGTTAACTTCACTAGAGTTTTACTCCGACGCCTGCAATTACGGTACAGATCGAGGCGCCATCCACATCTTCCACTGCGGAACGTTCGTTTTGTTATCACTTGTTTAATGCCCGATTGATTGACTGTTGCTTCTTAATTGTTAGCTTCGCCTTGTAGGTATCGAGGGAATCCTCGAATACTAAATGTTGGATTAACATACTACGCGCCTCCGTGTCGCCCCGTCCAATGCCGTGCGCGCGATCTTCCGCTTGCGTCATTATCCCTGGAACCCAATCTTCCTCAATGAAGATCACGGTGGATGATCCTTGCAAGCTGTAACCTTGCGCTAGATGAGTGCCAGACACAAAAACGTGGCAAGTATCGTCATTGTTAAACTTGGACATTGCCATCTCGGTTATGCCAGCCTGATCACTATTACCACCTAACAGTAGCACGGAATGCGGTGCGAATCGGTCCGCTACCATAGTGAGAACGTCACGATGATGGCCGAACACTATCACTTTCTCGCGCGCCTCTAGTGCGTTCTCGATATGCTCGTAGACTAGCGGGAGCTTGGCTAGCGCGACAAGGTGGGCGATACGCGCCATTTCCTCGAAAGCGTAACGTTTAGTCTGCCGCATGGCGTCTATCAATGCGGCCCAGTCTATATCATCGTGTGCTATGTCACTCTCGTTTTTTAACACATTCAACAAACTAACGTCCGCGTCCTTTTGTTGAACTGAATTGAATAACTCTTTTTCCTTTTCGATTAACTCGCGGGCGTTGTCGGGAATTTCAAATTCCACTATTTGGCGGCGCTTGCGCGGTAGCTCGGCTAACACGTCCTTCTTTAACCGACGCACCATGATCGTGGCACGTAGCATCGCATTTAACCTGTTAAGGTTCCGGCCCAACTTGTTCGTGGACCGTGATCCAAACATCGCCTCAAACCGGCCATACTCTGGCCATGCCTCACGGTCGAGATAGTGGATCAGGGGGAACACTTCGTAAGGATAGTTAACTATGGGCGTGCCAGTTATGATTATGTTATGTGTGCCCTTGATTGCGTAGCACGCACGCGATCTCTTAGCGGATGGATTCTTGAGGTAATGCCCCTCATCGTAGATGATCATATCCCATTGTTGGCGCTTGAGAATGTCGCCCCATTTCGTGATCGCCTCGTAATTCATAATGACGACGTCGCCGAACATGAATAACTGGGTCGATGCTACTTCTACTTCGTAATTGTTAACACTCCATTCGTCAAAATGACGTTTCCATATCAGCTTGGCATTGTTCGGACACCCTACTAGGACCCGCTTAGGCTTAAGGACATTTAACAATGCGATAACTTCGGGTGTCTTTCCGGTGCCCATTTCATTAGCAAGTAGGATATTCTTCCCATTACCAATGATGCGTAACTTATGGCGTACATCTTCAATTTGGAATGGTAGTAACACCCGTCCGGGCGGTAGCGGAATTGGAACATCTTCTGACACGAACAAGGTGGGATGCGTGTTACGGAAACGCGCGATGGCTGCGTCTATCGCGGCTAGGATCGCAGGCTCGAAATGCTCCGGAATGTATGCTTGAGCCGCTGCTTGACAATACCGTAATCCTACTGCATGGCACGCTTCTTGCCAATCTTCATTGTGATTAGCCGACACGCCAACGAGAATATGTGCTAGTTCATGTAGGATGGTACCGGCTAGTTGGAGCGCGGATTCCCGTTGCACAATTTCGATCACGCCGTTATTGTGAGCGCGCCCACGAAGTCCACTATGAAGAAAATCATCGTACCGTAACGAAGTGTTACGCAAGCGGATAGCCGAAAACTTTTCGGCTAGACGAACGTGATCCACGATAGCATCGCGGATCATGCTTGCGTAATCTTCTAAGTCTGCAATTTTATCTATCTGGACATTGTAGTCAATAGCTTCCATGTTATCCCTCGTTTAATAACTTGTCAAGAATTGATACTACGTTGGACCGGACACGCGCGGGTAGCGTTGATACCACTGTGTGACGTTCACACTGGGGCGCATCCCCAAATTTGTCGACCGTTAGCTTGCCACACTGCCGACAATGTCGCGCGTTAGCGCGGCGCGCCACTAGTGGCGTCACTGCCATTTGTAAGATCATGGACAATCGCATCTGTTCATTCTGCAATCTCGATTGTTGCACACCGACTGCTACTAATTCAGTGTGGATTGCAGCCACGCGATTACGCATGAGGTTACATTGGCCATCGGATGGTACACAATTTCCCTCGGCTAGATGCAGGAGCATGTAGTCGGGATGGGAAGTGAAGAAGCCACATTGGCAATTTAGGGCGGGGGCGGGGCGGGTTGGCTGTTCACTAGGCATCGTAGGCACCTTATAGCACGCGACTCGGCGCGCGTCAAGGGTTAATTTCGGCTGTAAAATCGCGGGGTTAGGCCCGCCGGGCCATGCTGGCACTCCCGGCGGGCCGCCCCTCGTTTGCTACCGTTGACAATGCAGGTTAGACGGCTTCCAACACGCCCCCATTGTCGCGCGCCTTGCCATCCGCGATATGCCGGTTGGCAGTGGCACGGAACGGCCCGAAACCTATGGACTTCTCGGCCGCAGCCTCGTCGGTCCCTGCCATTGTGAGCAGTTCAACCTGGGCCTTGAAGCCGTTGTATGCGCGAATGAAACCTGCCAACGGGAAGTCAAGCAGGTTCTTACGCTGGCCCGCGATCACCTTATAGGTGCTCTCCTGGGCAGCCTGTTCATACACGGCCTGGCGGGCCTTGTCCCGTACGGCGATGCAGTAGAGACGGTAGGCGAGGGCCAGTGGCGATTCCTCGCCAGTGGGCGCGGTGTCGCTCATTTCCAGAACGGCAGCCTGCCACTTGGCAGGATTGGACGGCACCGTGTAGCTGGCCGTGGTCTTAGAGCCGTCCGGCTGGCCGACCGTGAATGACGACGTTCGCTCGTTACCATTGTCCGCCACGAGAACGTCCGGCGCTGTTTTGGGCATCTTGTGCCTCCACTTGGTTAGGGTTAACTGCTAGGCGCGCACGATGGCGCCATACGCTCCCGTTGGCGATTGCTTCCATTGCCAGTTGCCATTTAGGCAATCATGGCAGTAGGTATGCTCGTCGCCATTTGCATGGTGCACGCGGTAGTTTTGTCCGTCTGCTAATAGCGTGCCGCATTTGTCGCAACGCATTTTATTATCTCTCCCTTCTTTGGGTTAGCTTCTTCGATCTAGATGTAGTGTACCATGTGCGCGGCTAGCTGTAAAGTAAAATAAGCGAGCCCCGCCAGGGCAACCTTGACTGTTTGCGCTTGTGTGGCGCGGATTTAGGCCGGCCTACTGACCGGCCCCGCCTTGCCTCGCTCGGCGAGCCCAGGGGCGACGCGCCACGCTGCGCGGTTGCTTTATCTCCTCCCCTCATTGTGAGGATTTACTTTCCAACGCGCTTGTATCGTCTACTATCTTCTCTTGTATTAGTATAGCATACTTTGATGCTGCTACCCAAGCCAACGCTTTTTCCATAGTCGTGAATATCCTGATTGTATGGGTATCCCAATAATCGAACACTTCAACTATGACTACCTTCATGGGCGTGCCTCACTTTCCAAGGTAACGATCAATCATTGCATCGATCGATCGTTCTCGCGCATCCTCGTCACGCGCGTTCATTTCGTCATGGTACGCTTCCATAGCTTCTTCTTCCAACCACCGGAAACGACCACCTAACTCCATTGACACAAGCGCTGCGTGCATTTGGTCGATGCAATCACTAGTCACTTCGTCAACCCAGTGGTCGGCGAACGTGATTGTTAGCTCGCCAGGCTCGCCAGCGGAGCACAACGGACACGAATGATTGTAAACGTATGCTTTCCTCATTATGCATCCTTTCCATCCGTCATGACGAGCGTGGCATGACGGCGTGGCACGCCCGGCAAAAGTGTGGATGGAAACTTACGTCACACTCGCTCGCGCAGGTGCAGCCGTGCTCGAGGACGCGGCACGTGCTGCACCAATAGAGGTGGTCGCATCTGCACGCTCCGCACTTCTCGTCGCTCATCATCGCGTCTCCTCCTCGTGGTTTCATGTTATCCCTCACTTTCCTGGAATCCCTTACTCTTGTACCATTCTACCATGTTACCCATTCCCCAGATGGGCACGATCGCCCATTGCTTCCATCCTGCCAACACTGACCTATTACCTTGGTACGCATTTCTAAGTATGTGTCCATCCGCGTGGAATGCTAGTACCGTGCGAATGTCGCTGGTCGCGGATGGAACGTTGGTGAGCGTCACCAGTGGCGCGCCGTGGATTCCTCGTCTTGCCATTTTCTCTACCTCCCCTTGTTGATAGGTGAGATGCTCCTTACATACCAACCGCTATGGCGCGCAAGAATTTCGTCTAGTGTCGAAATGTTACCATCGCCGGGATCTTCTATCAATCCATCACAATATGCCATGGCGTGTGCTCGCGTACGGTCTGCATTTTCGATCACGATAATGCCGGTCCCTGTAAGATCGTGACCGGTCGGGGCGGTTGGTGCTATCAGGATGGTATGTAGAGCCCGCATAGTGGCATCGCCAGCGGGTAGAATGTAATCCTGTAGAAATGCCGTCCAGCGTCTTTTTCTTTCTGAATCAAAATCACCCGCATCCCACCACGGCGCGCCATAGATTTCCTGGTACAAGGCACGCGCCGTTTCGTAGTCCGTCCCAGTGATGGCGCACGCACTAGCTAGCAGGCATTCGTTACGGTATTGATGGCGTCTCATTGCCTGCCCTCCATGAGTCTAGTATGCGCGTGGTGGTCAAGGAATGTCAAGGAAATTCCACCATTGGACCCCTGGGTCCCAGGCGTGACCGGGTCGGACCATTTCGTCTAGCGAAATCGTGTGGTTGCACGATACGCCGTCCCCGCCAGGGGCGCGTGTGGTCATGGGCATCTTGGCACGAATTATCCACAATGGATTTATGCTTATCCGCAAAAACTCCTCCTCCTACACTAGCTCATAATTCTCTCTCTTACTACTAGGAGAGGTCAAATTGTGGATAACTTTGCCATTCTGTCTCACCAACACGCGCACATAGGTCGGGGGGCGTATCGCGTAACTACCCGCGCCGTAAGGCAAAAAGGAGCCGACCACGTCACCACTGGCGAGCTTAGGGTTAAAACCGCGATTTCGTTGGCGCGCCAGCCCCGACCGGGTCAAGCGCCGCCCATCGGCGTGCTTGATTGGGCTTGTTGCCATCGGCCTACTTCCTCCAGTCCCAAAACAGGTACTCGGCGAGTCGGGCCGCGTCAACCCATACCGCCTCATTGCCCAGCAAGACGAGGATCATCCTGGGGTCGCTGATGGAGGTTATGCTATCGATGTAGGTAATGTTGTCGAGTGCCACGCGGGCGTTGGCGTAGACGGGGCGAAACTTGGTCATGTTATGTTCCTCCTATGATCATACGTAATGCAGACGCCATGCCACCATTGACAATGATTACCCACAACGGGTAGTGGTGGTGGCGCGGCGCGATGCACCACCCGTGGTAGCATACCAAAATGCCCTCCCCTTCCTACATATGGTATGCGTCAAATCGGGCATCTACCACTGGTAGTATTGTCTAGACCGGGCACAATGTCCTAACGCGTGGCGTTATTGTCTAGACAGGATCAACATAAATCAACACAAATCAACGTATCGATGCGTCATTAGTCATGATAAATGTCCAAGGTTAGGTGCGCCTAACCCAAAAAGTCAACGATTTCGCGTATTTGCACCACGCACACCCCTAGGGGGGCTTTTGTCGGACTTGGCATGGAACTTGCCGACATTTCCACCTACCGTTCCCGTTTTTTGACATTTTTAGTTTATTGACATTGACCATGGCATTGGCATTGCCCATGGAATGGGCGCGGTCCGTGAATGGGCGCGCCTTGCCACCGTTAGGGGCGCTAATTGGTAACGGTTAGGCACACAAGGCGCGTCGCATAGCGACGGATAAAAGGGGAAACGCGCATCGGCACGTAAAAATAATGCTTGACTCTGGCCGCAGGCCGTGCGACAATGGGCGCACGGTGCATACCAACCCAGCCGCTCCACCCGCAGCAGGGAATATCGAGCCGCTCTATTCGCTAGACGTGGCTTGCGAATTGATCCCGTTTCCGTCCAAGCCTGCATTGTACAATTTCCTTTCTAATCATCGTGCGGAGTTCCCCGGACTATATCGACGGCAAGGTGGTACTACCATGGCGCGTTGTGGATTTGAGCAACGATTCCTTACGGAAAGTGAAATTTTGCTAATCCGTGAAATGACATTGCATGACTTCGCTCATTCTCGGTATGCGTTAATGCGTGGTGGGCATCGCGCCCCACGATTGTCATCTCCAATCGCGCGCATCATGCGGCTGGCACATGGCAATAGTTAGGACTACGGCCGCCTTCAACGTTGACATTATGCGCCAACGCATGATGGAGCGCGTTGCATTGCCCGCCGATATGGTGCAACGGGCGATGGAAATCACCCGCGCCAAGTTGGAAGCCAAAACCACCAAATTCTTCTCTCATCGTGGTGAAGTGATAGATCAAGTGGATGTGGAAGATCACGCCACGCAGCTACATGCCGCCGAACAAGTCTATTCCCTAGCTGGTCTCTACGCAAGAGAACGCGATGCACGGCCCGTTACGCCTACAGTGGTAATGGAGGTCGATACCGTCACGGGAGTTATCCGGATGGTAGTCGGAGCGCAAGCGCAAATGGAGAATGCCTATGAAGTGACCCCAACACAAACGGAAGCTCACGGTGCCGGACACGGTCATGGGAATGGCGAGTTGGTGTCTCTTCGTGACGTCCCCGAAATGGAAGAGGCACCAACTATCCATAAGATCAAGCGTGATACAGAGGCAGCGGCCCTACGCGCTTTATTTAGTGACAATGGCTGACACCATGCATAATTTAATATTCGGCGCTGTAATGAAGCGCGCCACATTGTTAGAACAATGGTTAGTACAACACGCCGAGCATTACCCAGGTCCCCACCTTGAAATTCCCCTCCATGATTCCCTAACTCACAATGGGCGATGCTCCTGTGGGGAATCAATTGAATTAACAATTTCCATTGACTTCACCCCGCGGGTGATTCGTAAGTAATGGAAACCCGCACGCATTTCGCAATGCGTTCCTACCAGCTGGCGCCCTTCCTCGCAAAGCGCGCCGGTTGTTTGCGTTTCGTAGAGAAACTACACCGACGCGCTGGTAAAGATCGCAACTGGTTAGCCATCACTGCAATGTCAATGCTCGAGCGCGTTGGAAATTACATTCATGTACTCCCCGCCCTAAACATGGGGCGGCGCGTCGTATGGGATAACACCGTGCAGGAAATTCACAATGGCGTGGAAACTTCCATTAAGATGATCGACATGTTCCCACCAGAGTTAATCGCCCCTAATGGAATTAACCAAACAGAGATGCGCATTGATTATCGTAACGGGTCCAGTTGGCAGATCATGGGCGCGGACGATGATAAAGCTATTGATAGGATGCGTGGACATAATCCCATTGGGATCGTCCTATCTGAGTATGCATTCATGAATCCCAAGGTTGACAAGGTGTTGGAGCCGATCCTAGCCCAGAACAAGGGTTGGATAGCATATATTTCGACTCCAAACGTGGAGGATGATGATTTCGACAAGATATGCCAATTCGCAGAGAAGGAAGAGTCGTGGTTCTACCAATGTCTCACAATCGACGATACGAAGTGTGATGCATTGGGGGAAGATGGCGCCCCTGTCATTACTAAAGCGGTTATTGAAGAACTCCGCAGGAAGGGAACCCGCGAGGAAGAAATTCAACGCGAATACTATTGCAACACCAAGGGGTATCGCCATGGTACGATTTATGGTGATCTCATTACACAAGCAATAGCGGGGAGCCGAATTGGCCGCTTCAGTTATATATCCCAACTCCCCGTAGGGACGTGTTGGGACCTTGGCCACAGTGATGCAATGGCCGTCTGGTTCTACCAATGTCCCAACCCCACCTCGATCTATTTCATTGACTACCATGAAGAAGTACAAAAAGATCTAAGATACATGTCACGGGTGCTCAAAGAGCATAAGCCTTACATTTATGGGCGTATGTGTCTACCACATGATGGGAAAGCAGCGGAAGAATTCTTTTCCACTGTTGGATTTCGTAATATAAATGTAGCGCCCCGCCCCGAAAATATTCAATCTGGAATTGATGAAGTTCGAGAAACATTCTCTCAATTCTATTTCGATGAAGTAACATGTGCGCGCGGCCTCGAGTGCGTTACTAAGTATGGTTACGCATGGGATGATGAGAAGCGTGTTTTCACAGCTAAACCCATTCATAATCAATATTCACATGGTGCGGATGCGCTTCGTACAGGACGCGCCGCGGGGTTCCGTCCATTGGAATTCATCCCCGGTTACGGACAGGAGTTAAAGGTGGAAATGGACTTCGATCCTAGGGGTGCTCACTAATGTTTGGTGGAGGCGGTGGCGGTGGTGCGCCACCTCCCCCAGTTCCATTACCATCACCCCCACAATTGCAAGATAAAGCAGTCCAGGACGCGATAGCAGCGCAAGCGGCACAGCGTAAGAAGGCGCGCGGTTTCAGGTCAACCTTGTTAAGTTCAGGGTTAATGGATAACAATAACCCAGCACTAAAGGATACGATAGGATCATGATTATTGGAAGTTACTTATTCATTCCAGCTTATCATTGGTGGATCATTCGTGATGGCTGCTTCTACATGGGTGGGTTAAACTAGTGGTAGATGGCGCGTTAGAAATTAAGCGTTACCTGAAGTTCAAGAGCGAACGCTACAATAACGATGCGCGTTGGGAATTGATGGCTCCATTCATCGCCCCTTCCCGAATGGGCATCATCAACAAGTACGTCCCTGGTGAGAAGCAAACGACCAACGTTTACGATAGCACGTCAATGGCCGCCGCGGAGACGATGGCCATGTTCATGGCGGGCCATATCATCAATCCTAGCCAACAATGGCTAAATTGGCAGATGGTTGAGGATAATGATGATGATCAAGTGGTGGAGTGGCTCGAAGAGTGCCGAGATAGATTCCTAAAGTGGATCGCGTTGTCGGCATTCTACGCGGAAGGCCCAGAGTCACTAATCGACTATGGTGGATTTGGCACCGGTTGTCTAATGTGGGAAGAGTCACCTCAACCAGTTAATATGACCATCACCGGGTTTCGTGGTTTCTACGTCCACGCGGAGCGCACGGGGCGTTTCGTTATTGCCGACGGTGCCAATGGCCTCGTGGACACATTAATGCGCGAATTCGAAGTCACTGGACGTGTTGCGCGTGATCGTTGGGGCCTTGAAAATTTGTCTGAGAAAATTCAGTACGCCATCAAAGGTGGTAAGTTAGATGATAACTACAAAATCATCCACATTGTGAAGCCAAGGGATAAATCAGAGCAGGGTGCGGGCGCAAAAGGAATGCCGTGGGCCTCCCTATGGATCGAGTTGGAGACAAAACATGTTATCCTCGAATCCGGCTACCACACATTCCCAGCCGCGATCCCTCGGTATCATAGAACGCCTGGTGAAGTCTATGGGCGCGGGCGTGGTGATATTGCATTTCCTGATACGTGGACTCTCAATTCCGCCAAGAAAATGTCACTTGAGGATCTCGCCCTTAAGATAAAGCCACCTGTGATGGTGCGCCATGACTCCGTAATTGGCACACTCCGACTAACCCCAGGCGGTCCTACCACAATTAACACGCATGGGATGCCCATCCGTGACGCGATCATGCCTTGGCAAACCGGCTCGAATCCAGAAGTCACGAACATTCGTGAAGAAGAATTGCGGAAGTCTATCCGTGAAATATTCTATGTAGATGCTATTCGACAATTGTTGCAAGTAGAGAAGTCGGAAATGACCGCGTTCGAGTTTGCCAAGAAGATCGAGTTGTTATTTCGTATCCTAGGTCCAGTCTATGGCCGCCTCGAGTACGAATATTTATGTAGGAGCGCGGACATTGGTTTTGATCTAATGTTACGTGGCGGAGCTTTCAGCCCACCCCCACCTGGGATATTTCGCACATCTGGTGAAATTCGCACAGTTTTCCAGAATCCAATCGCCAAAGCGCAACGTGCAGGTGACGCCGAGGCGGTGGCAATGACAGTTCAAGATCTGGCGCCCCTTGTCCAACTATACCCACAAATCATGGATCGCATTGATCCTGATAAATTGGCAGATGGCATTATGGAACTACGTGGCGTGCCAGCTAAGTGGATGCGCTCCGATGATGAGCTTGTTGCATTCCGGCAAGCGAAGCAACAGATGCAGCAGCAAGAAGCGGCAGTTACACAAGCTAACGCAGTTGCAGATAGCGCAGGTAAAGTGGCACCATTGGTGAAAGCACTACAGAGGCAGCCCCAAACCGCAGGTGTCGCTTGATTACCAAACGCTTGCGTTCATGGTTCGTATCCAAGTGGCAAGGAACTCCCAATCGCGTCCTTCTTGATTCTTACCAAGCCACATTCACCTCCTTTCATGGCCAAATTATGTTAAATCATCTAATTGATACAATCTACTGTCAAGTGTACGAAGGCACGGACCCAATGGCCGCGCTAGTTCATAACGCGCGTCGTAGCGTCATCCATGAGATTCTAATGAATGTGGACCTAGCCGAGAATCCCACCAAATACATGATGGAGGAAACAAATCATGCTTCCTGATGCATTGCTTACGGAGTTGGCGACCGAAACAGTGGACATTGATGGTAAGCCTATGCCATTAACAGAGCAACCATTTTTAAAGGAAGCGCCCGACTTCAAAACATTCGTTAAGTCTGCATACGATGCGCACCGTGAGGTGGGAGCGCGCATTCCATTGAAGATTGCCAAGCCAGAGGATGCGGCAGCGTGGCGCACTGAGAATCTTCCCAAATTGTACAAGGCGGGCGTTCTTGAGGCCCCCCCTGCTACACCCGCCGATTATAATGTAGTGAAACCAGATTCCCTACCGGCTGAGATCGGGTGGAATGAAGAATCCGCCAAGGAATTTACGACCATCCTCCATAAGCATGGTGCTGGTAAAGCATTAGCAGGGGAGCTACTCCAGTTGCATGAGAAAATGATAACGGGGGCACAGAAGTACCTAAAGACGTCACTGGAAACAGCCATGGTCGCATTGAAGGCAGAACATGGTGATAAGTTCGCGGAGCGTCAGGAATTGGCCAAACGTCTAACGTCACAAATCTTCAAATCGCCAGAAGAGCTGGCGTGGTTTGAAGAAGTTGGTCTTGGTGATCATCCAGGTTTCTTGTCAGTACTACTCCGGCTAGCGCCCCTAGCGGCGCAGGATTCCAGTTTTATGAGTGATGCCAATCGGGAAGGTAGTAGTGGAGATTCAGCCGCAGGCGGTGATGAATTAAGGGCGCAAATCGCGGACATCATGTCTAACCCCGCTAATCCCAAATACAAACTCTACCATCAGCGAGATAAGGCAACGCTCGCCGAGATCGACAACATGTACAAGAAGGTGTATGGCACGGGCCAGGTGGTGATTGGCTAATGCCACCAACTAAATCAGTATTAAGACAATTGGTAGAAGATACTGGTGGAGCTAATGATCATATAAATATTGTAGACCAAGAACATTTAGGAAGAATATTACAACGGCATCCAGAAATAAAAAAATCTCATTATTATGATTTGCAACAAAATAAATTAATTCCACATACTCAATATGAAC
>VFSW01008978.1_pt1 | contig 14302 bp, 13 predicted proteins | sample 5358111 | NCBI WGS metagenome assembly VFSW01 (sample SAMN11554181, study PRJNA540505) | mine drainage metagenome | isolation source: sediment from site ElyBrook_90M | place: USA: Ely Copper Mine, Vershire, VT | collected 2017
GAAAACTACCCCAAACAACGCGGCGACGCCCCCTACCGCTCCGATGGTAAGCCAGTTCTCTCTGGCACGGGCCCACGCACCCTAAGCGACGTCGCACGCGAACACTCTAAAGAGGCCCTAACCAAACTCCTAGGCGTCATGCGCAACCCTAAGTCCCGGCCCTGTGATGTAATCAAAGCCGCTGAAATTATTATAGAGCGTGGCGAGGGTAAACCACACCAGGCTATCACCGTCAACCGGGGCCCCGATGATAACATCGCCGACGACATCCGCAGGGCCTCAGAAATGCTCACGATCATGCTCGCCAGACCACGAGACCCCATCATTATAACCCAGACTCCTCCTACCCCATAAACTGTGTTGGCCTATTCCAATTACATCCTACGTGGTAGGAGATCAACCAAGCCATCTCTCGCTCACAAAACAGCGGTTATAACAAACTTTACCGATCATGCTCATTTTGCGAAAATTATGCGTTATTCGACTTACAGCGTTTTTCACTATTTTTATAAAATATCCTTGACATCAAAATACTAACGCTTTTGCGTATTTTTTTTGCGATCTCCGCCAACTCGGCGCGTATTATACGCACGCCTGCTTGACGATTCTAAAACACAACGCGATAAAACGTAATAAAACCAGCCTGTTTTCGTTTTTAAAAACTCAAATACTCATTTTCATTGGCGTTTCACCACAACGCATAATTCCCAAACGCTCAGTAATAATTGGGTTATTTCTATATAGTTACTTACTCTTTATATTGATATAACCATCGTGACGCGTTAGATGGTATTATATTGAAATAACCCACTTCTCAGTACGGGTTTGGAAATAACGCGTTGTGGTGTTTTACCAATGAAAACGCATATTTCAAAAATAAAATTTCAAAAACGCCTGATTCTATTGAACATTATCGCGTTGTGCCAAAACTGTTTTCTTTTATTATCCCTCCGCACAGGGCTGGCCAACTGGGGGGCAGGCCATATCCGAGATCGCACCAGGACGCCGCAGGAACGCCAAGCCATATCGGGTTACGGACGCAACCTGCGCGATCTGTGTGCGGAGGGGATACCTCCGGCGCAGCACCGCGAGGCCGGCTGACAGGACGCGTCGGGCGGTGGCCCGGCACAGCGCCAGTCAATTTAACATAACAGTTCTTATAGGACGTGATGACGCTGCGACCAAAAGTCTAATGTTCTGGTGGACGAAAGGAACACCATGACGCCACAAGCCGAACTCAACATGCTAGAGGGCATCTACGCCAATATGCTCACGAGCGGGCTTCAGCGCTACGAGATCGACAAAAAAGTGGGACAATATATCGACTTCAAGGCGCTTTGTATTCGCCTCGAACAAGTGCGGGCACAAGTCCAGCGGCAGGCAACTGGAGCGTTTACCGTGGCGCAGAACAGGCAGGCCGAGTGATGGGAATTTTTAGAACATCCGACGAAAAAAAATTAAGCGCGATCCAAACGCGCATGCAATTGACAATGGCGGAGATGGCCGAGAAAAACCTAAAAGAGGTCGCGCTCTCATATTCATTCAATCGCGCCGCCGATACTGGACGCCGCAACCGCGACTGGAATCCGCCGCAGGGAAGCGCCGATTTGTCGTGGGTGCCGGAGTCCCGCACGGTGCTGGCTCGCGCGCGAGACATCGCCCGCAACACCTGGGCTGGTAAGGCAATCAGCAACGCCTACGCCGACAATGTCGTTGGCCGTGGCATCCGGCTTATTCCGTGCGTTGCGGATTCAACTGGGAAAAAGCTCTCCGATATAAACTCAAGCATCCTTGAAGCGTGGCAACTCTGGTGCCGGAAAGAACATTGTGACGTTGAAAAAACAAAAACCTTTGCGCAGATGCAGGAACTGGCTATTCGTGAGTGGGTGGCGGCAGGTGAGATTTTTCCCGTGTGGTCCTATCAATCGGGGACTAATAGCGTTGGCCTGCGGCTGCAGTGCCTAGAGGCTGATCAGTTATATCTGCTTTTTGTGACGTATGAAGGCAACGAGGTCCGTGGCGGCATTGAGGTGGATCAGGATGGGGCTCCCATTGCGTACCACTTTTATCAGCGGAACCCGAACGATTTGACATATGTAAACCCCGCAGTATTTACGCCCGTGCGTTTGCCGTTTCAGCGGGTGATGCACTTCTATACGCCGGAACGCTGTCGGCAGAGCCGCGGCGTTAGCGTGATCGTGCCGGTCATGCAGGATATTCGGGACGCCGAAAGCTATCGCAACGCGGTTTTAACCGCGCAACGGATGCAGGCTTGCGTCGGTTTAACAATCCAGAAAAACGCCGTTTCAAACAGCATGTTTGCTCCGCCTGGATTCGCGGGCGTGGGACCACTGGCTCCTAACGAACAGGCGACAACGCAGAGTGGAGTGAGAACCGCCGATTTTATGCCCGGCATGATTTTTGAAGGTTTGCCGGGTGAGGAAATAAAGGCGTTCACTCCTGGACCGATAGCCCAGACGTACGGACCATACATGGAGTCCATCTGCCGCTCAATCGCGGCGGGTTGCGGCATCAGCTATAGCCAGTTTGTCCGACACGCCGAGGGCACATTTTCTGCGGCCCGGCAGGACATGCTCATGGACCGCCGAACCTGGCAGAAATTACAAGACCGACTCATTGAAAATTTTATCGCACCCGTGTATCGCCTCTGGCTTCGTTTTGCTGTAATGGAAGGTCACATTGCTGGCCTCGACTGGGAAGAGTTTGCACAGAATCCTGAATTGTATGAGCGTGCTAAATTTCTTCCCGATAGCCACGGTTGGATTGATCCGACGAAAGATATTGTCGCGGCCGAAAAAGCCATCACACTCGGAATAACTACTCGCCGCGAGGTCATTGAGGGCAAGGGCGGAGACTATGAACAGGTGACGGCGGAGTTATCCGAGGAAGCTAAAATTGCCGCACGATATAACATCGTCCACACCGAGGACGTGGCCAACGCGGCGCTGCTGGGCAAATCGATGACCAATGTTGATGCGGTGATCGCACAGATAGAAGGCATTCAAACAGCGCCCGTAGCGCCGCCGGCCAAAAAGCAGGCGTCATTGCCACTAGCGATGGCAGCAGCCGACGAACCAAGTATTCCACCTGCATACCGTCCGGCAACAACGCCCGTAGTGTCTTGCGCTACCTGCACCCACCTAAAAGAACAAAAGTGCCAGCGATACCACGTCGTGGTTCGGCAGGACTATCGTTGCGACGATTGGATGGCCGGCCCAACCAGTTCGGACAATTCGGGCGTCAAAGGCCAGCCGCCGGGACCGCCAACGGGACAAGAGCCGTTGGGCGGTGGTGATTCATTCGATAACCCGATCCATAATCCGGCAGCGACTAATTCGTATTGAGTGGCCGTTTTTCCTTTCTCGGCCAACGGACCCGCAGGATTTTATCTTGCGGGTCTTTTTTGCGTAACGCCAAAAGTCTAATGTTTGGGCAGGAGAACTCTATGCCCAAAAGCATTGTGCTTAATCGCAAAGCCGTCGCATATATTAAAAAACTGATTAACGCCGGGCGCGTTGTCAGTGGCCCGTTTACTTGGGCCGCATCCGATAAGCAGGCAATTCTTGGAAATCCTCCACATTGGGGCCGATATGCTCAATGCTTTTTGGGGATTGACAAAAGACAGGCCAAAGGGACGGAGGCCCGCTATAAATACGTCGTCGCCAAAGTTCACATGGGCAAGGTTTATGTTTTCAAAAACGCCTTGCGCAACAGGGCTTCGCGCGCGAGTGCCCAGCACTTACCAGATATTTCAAAGGCTTGTAGTGATTTATTGGCTTTAATCAATAAGAAAAACCTGTCGGCGAAGCCGCACACATTACATATTGTCAATCTACCAGATGGTAAATGGAGGTTGTATTCTAAAGACAAAGGAGCGGACGGCAAACATAAGATTCTCGGCACGTTCGATACCAAGGCCGAAGCCGAAAAACAAGAGCGGGCGGTTGAGTATTACAAGCACCAATCAGTTAAAAGCATGAGTGCTAAAGGTAATCGCCAAATCCATCTATTTACGCCAGTAGATACAGACAAAATCAAAGTCGATCAGAAGGCTGGGACAATCGACAACGTGGCGGTTATGACCATTGGCCCCGCCCGCGGTCATGTATTCTGGATTGACGCAACCACGCTGGCCCAGGCGATGGAGTTCATGAAGGATCGCCAGAACCGCAATCGGTTTACGCATCCGATGACGCCGGGCGGACTGCCTAAAGACGACACTGGCACACTCGTGGGTCACATCACCAATCCGCGAATAGATGGTGAAACGTTGCGGGGTACTGTAACGCTGGGTGCGTTCGCCCATAACACGCCGGGCCTTGGCGACGTGTGGGCATATCTCATCGGCACGGACGAAAACTCACTTGGCGTAATTCAGACCAGCCCGCAGGACATCGGTTTGTCTGCCGTGATTCACATTGAGGAGGAGCCGCGATCCGATGAAAACGGCCAGCCGTTATTGCCCGCCGGTCGAGTCAAACAACTTTCAGCAATTGACTGGGTATCCGAGCCTGCCGCGAATCCTGCTGGGCTGCTTTCGGTGGGTACCGGCCAGGTGGTGGGCAGTGGCGATCAGGCAACAATTATGACACCCGAACTGGTGAAAATTCTTGTTTCAGATTTTGGCCTTGATCCAAAGTCTAATGTAAATGCGGCAGGCGAGTTTTTCAGCGGACTTCCGATGGAAAAGCAAGCCGACGCAATTGACAAAGTTTCCAGAGAATATGGAGATCACAACATGGCACGGTTAAAAGCTCATCAACAGGCGGCCCACGAAGCGATGAAAGCTGATCTTGAAAAATTGGCCGAAAAGCACGGTGCGAAGCTGGGCAAGGGCGATTCTGAATCGTTTGCCCGCAAGCTCGCGTCGTCTGTAAAAGCTCCAGAAGGAACGCCTGATGAGCCAGACCCCGTTGAACCGGAGCCTACCGCAACAGACCCAGACCCCGTTGATCCTGATGCTACTACACCAGAGCCGGAAGATCCGGATGGTGGCGAGCCAGACCCAACCGAACCTGATCCAGAAAATCTGGACGCTGACGGTGACACTGCTATTCCCGGTGCGGGCGGTGGCGAAGATGACACCGAAACGGTTAAAACGAAACTGAAGTCCAACCTGAAAAAGCTCGCGGCCAGTCACGGCCTCGCGGCCTCTGAAAAAGACCTCGAAGAAATGGCGGGCAAGATGATGGCCAAGAAAGCCTTGAGTCGTCGGATTGATCCCGGCACGGCGATGGTAAACAAACTGGCTTCAGACGCCTCCAACATTCGGCGTCTGGGCAAGATTTTGCAGACGCCCGACGACGTGATCCTGCAAGCCATCCGCGAGGGCAAGGACATTAAAGGAGCACGCCAGATGTTTTTAGCCAATGCGTCTCAATCCAATGGTGCGATCAAACATCTATCGGTTGGCAACGACCTGCATCGTGTCGCCCTTAAGGAGGCGTTCCCACAGGCTCTCATGCTCCGGGCGGGCACTAAAATTGACAAGCCGCACGCGATTGCCGAACAGTACAAAAATTTGACTCTTTGCCAGATCGGTCGGCAGTACATGCTTACCGCTGGCCTTGATTGTCAGTTCTGGCCCGACCACAAAGTGGCCGTGGCCATGTTGCACCCCGAATCACTGCGAAACGAAATTGGTTACAGCCGATGGGTTTCGTTGGCTGAATCGGTTGGCGATTTTCCGGGCATCCTGAAAGACGCGATCAACAAGCGACTGCAGGTCACATACAAGGCTCAACCGACGACCTGGGCCAAATGGTGCCGCAAGGGCGAAGCCCGCGACTTCAAGGGCATCAATCGTCCAAACCTTTCAGACATTGGAGCACTCACGCAGCGGAATCCCGGCCAACCGATTCAGTACCAACCGCTGACCGATACGAACGAAATTTACGTTCTCCAGCAGTTCGCAGAAGGCATTATGCTCACCTGGCAGGCGATCATCAACGACGACAAGTCTGCGTTTAGCACGATTCCTGAACGCATCGCCAGCCGATGTGCGACATTGGAGGACCAAACCGCTTACGGCGTGCTGACCGGCAATGCAAACATGGCGGACGGCGTGGCGATCTTTGCTACCGGCCACAAAAATACCGCCGGCGCGGTTGCGGCCATCAGCGTATCGACGTTGGGTACGGCTTATGCTTCCATCCAAAATCAAACCGCTCCTCAGGGTATGAAGCTCGGCCTTCAGCCACGCATCTTGCTTGTGCCGCCAGAAATCTTCCAAGTGGCGTTCTCCGCAACCAGCCAAAACCTGATTGCTACCACGATCACCAGCGGCAGCCCCGTGCTGACTGGCAGCCAGAATCCTTGGGCTAATCGGTTCGAGTTGATCTCGACCCCTTATCTGTCGAACACCGGCGGCAATGCCACTAACTGGTTCCTTGCGTGCTCTGCGGGCGACAATCAGATCGAAACGGTTGAGGTTTCGTTCCTCGAGGGCGAACCAGAGCCAGTGGTGAAACAGGAAACCGCATTCGATACCGACGATCTGAAGATCGCCGTGCGACACACACTGGCCGCGAAGGCACTGAACTATCGCGGCTTGTATCAGGGCAGCAACTAAACCCATTTTGAGGAATTTTCTATGCTGAATTACGTACATGAAAACCAGAGGCAGAATTACACCAATCCCAGCAGCAGTGTCACACTGAATCCGGGTGCGGTGGTTGTTTTGGCTGCTGCGAGCTCAACTGAACCGGGCACGGTCGGTATCGTGATTGACACAATCCTTCCTCTCGGCACTGGCGTTCTACAGGTCAAGGGCGTGGTATCTCTGCCGAATACCGCATCAACAGCTTGGACGCAGGGGCAACGGGCGTATTGGAATACATCCACACTGGCGCTCGTTACAACCAGCTTAACCAACACCATGCCGACCTGCGGACGTGTGGCTGACCAGGCTTACGCATCGAGCGCAACGGTGGTCAATATCGACCTGAACGTAGCCTGATAGGGGGCTGCAATGTCGTTAGCCTCTGACTTTGTAAACGCTTGTTCGGTCGGCTTGGTTCCAGGGGCTGAACAGATTGTTTACACGCCGCTGGCCACCGGCACACCGAAAACAATCTGGGCAGTAGTTGACCGAGCGCCTCCGAAAAAAGATTCGGAGGCGTTTTCCGTTAGCACCCTGAACACGGTCCAGGTCACGGTAGCCAACGATGCAACGCTGGGGATAACCAGCGTGGATACGGGCGGCGACATGGTAACGCTTTCCCTGAAGCTCGGCGATGTGGCCAGGAACGTCAAGGTCAGGTGGCCAGAGATGATGGATGCCGGCGTTTTCCAATTACGGTGCGGGTAACTTATGGCAATTTTTACATGGATCGGTGTAGTCAGTGTTTCCACGGGTTGGAGCACGGCATCGGCTTGGTTCGATAACACGACGGGCGCTACCGCGACTGTGGCACCCGCCACTGGCGATACCGTTAATTTTGACGCCAGTGCCGTGGGGGCGATGACCGGCGACAATCAGTCGGCCATAACCGTGGCTCAGATGAATCTGAAGTCTGCGTTCACTCAAACCGTTGGAACACAGGGATCGCCGTTACAGATCGGTGCGACTATTATCCGCATCGGCGATACTGCCGCGGGCCAGACCGGAAATGGCAGTGGACGCATCAACCTCAATTTGGGATCGGTTCAGAGCACGATATTGGTTTTGAACACCGCTGGCAGCGGATTGGATTCGGGCCTTGAGCCGGTGCGAATCAAAGGAACGAATGCCAGCAACAGCATTGAGGTACTGGGTGGCACGGTTGGCATTGCAACTGATTCCAATGGGGATGCCGCGACATTTGCCGCGGTCAATATGAGCAGCGGTATCGTTGATGTGGGTGCCGGGGCGACAATCACGGCGGCCACAATCAAGGGCGGCGTATTCAATTCACTGTCTTGCCCAACGACGTTGACGCAATACGGTGGCTCATCGGCCAATGGCGGGACGGGATCATGCACCACGGCGAATCTTTACGGTGGCAAGTCGGCGTTCAGTTGCCGCCCGGCCAGCGGTAACACGGTGGGCACACTGTTATTGGCCGGCGGCATTGCAGATTTTACTGGCAATCCGCTGGCGGCCACGATTGGCGCACTGACGCTGGGCAATGGCTCTCTATTCACGTTCAGCGAAAGCCAACTGACGATAACAGCGACGACGTTTTCATTTGGTCCCCTAGGGCAATTTACCGTGGGGGCACAATGAACGATAACATGACATTCAATCTTGATCCGGCTGAAATACAAAAACTCAAGGGATTGCCTTCTAGGTTGGATGATCGAATTAAAAAGGTGGTTTATCAGTCTGCCAATGAAGCTGCTCGCGCTGGTAAAACGGTCGTTATCAGGGCCGTGATGGGTGAATTAAATCTGGTCAGCGTTCACGGTGTTACGGGGCGGCAGCGAGTTTCCAGGCAGATACGAACTGATTATGCGAAGAATGAAAACCAGCCACAAGCATAAATACAAATCCGTCGAGCTCCAGTAAAGCTGGCTTATTTTGGTGGCATGAATCCAAGGCAAATGAATCCTGCGAAGCAACGGAGAATGGCGGGCGCACAAATTACGGTACGGCGTGGTCATCGTGAGACAATCGGTCATAGTTTTGTTGCTCAACTTAAATCTGGACACGTTGGTATTTTTATACGCGAGCCGGGATCAAAGAAAATTCAAGAGCAATATGGCCCCACAACTGTAGGAATGGTGGCCCATAATCCCAAAGTGCGTGATCAAGTTACAAATCGCATCATGGACGTGTTTAGTTCCAGTGTTACTCGCCGCGTTCGGCTGTTGGCTGACGAACTCAAGGCTGGGGGTGGATGATGGCATCGCCCATTTTAGAGCAAATTCGCCAGCAAATTAAGAAGGCGTTGGTCAACGTGAACACGTCGAACGGATCGCCGTTGACGCTGCAAGTAACGGCTCCCAAACGCGAAGGCGTACAGCCGGTCAATGGCACTTGTGTCGTGGCCCTGGTGTCCGATGAACCGATTGAAGCCGCACAGCAGATACAACGCCGCAAGGCCACTTTTAAGGTTGTGGTGTGGGCCGATTTTTCGGAGACGCTTGAGGCAACACAGGACGCCGAAACGCTGTTGATTCAGCTTTCCGCCCAAATACAAAAAGCGGTTATGCCGAACGAAATTCAAAGCCATTTGAACGGCCTGGCCGAAGGCACTTGGCTGGGCAATATCGACTTTGGTTCAGATGTTGATTTTTATGTCATCGAGACGGAGTTCACGGTGAATTACCGGACGTTGTATTTTGATCCCTACGTACAGGGATAAGGAGAACTATCATGGGTGCGCCAATTCTCAGCAGGCAAGTTTTAACCGGATTTGCATTGGAAACAGTGCAGGGCGTTGCGGTCCTGCAATCAGTGCTGGCCGTGGCCAATTTTAATTTGCCGGTGTTCACCACGAAAATGACTGATGATACGCCATTGGCCGAGCGCGAAATGGAAGGCAGCTTGTCGATGCTTCCGGGCATTCCTGGTGCAACGGCTGGCAAGGCAACATTCGTTACTGAAATGATTGGTGGCGTCACGTCGGACATTACGCCTCCGCTGTGGGGGCCGCTGATTCAAGCCTGTGGATTCATACAAACGATTGGTGCAAGCGATGTAACTTATGCACTTCAAACGGGTGTGTTTAACACGGCAACCATTTTTGAATACAAGGGCACAACCGGCATTGGCGGCACGTCGCCGACCGCTTCACGGCTGCGGCAGATTTATGGTGCGATGGGCACTTGTAAGATGATGGGAAAGATCGGCGAAACCGTCAAGATGGATTGGGCTTTTGACGGCGTTTACACTGATGGTATAACGCCCGTGGTTCCCGCCAGTATCGCCTTTCAAACAGCACAACCGCCGCGGGTCTTGGGTATCACGCTGACAATCGGCGGAACTTCCTATGTCATTCCAGAAATTGAAATGGACTTGGGTAATAAGGTTGAGCTGCGCGAGTCGGTTTCGCTTCAAGGCTCTGCGGCCACCAGCGGATATTACACCGCCGTTATCACGGCCCGCAAACCGCTGTTCAAGGTGTCCGCAGAATCTCTGGCTTACGCAACGCAAAACTGGTCCATTATTTTCCGGGCTGGCACAACCTTGGCGCTCAACATTGTCATCGGCAGCACAGCGGGCAACACCATCACAATCACCGCTCCGGCATTGCAGATCGGCAAAGCCCCGAATGATCAAGACGTAAAGGATGTTTTGCACGACGAATTGGAATTTCAATTCTCGGTCAATGGCAGCGCAGCCGACACCGAGTTGGTTATTGCCACCAGCTAAAAAAGGAATTTAGTATGCCAATATTTCTGGACCCCGCACAACGGATTTGCTTGCGATTGGATGGCGATATTGCGCGTCATGCTGAACAGGCTCCGGCGTTTTATTTCAAGCCATTGACGGGCCGTATGGCCCTGGCGTTGCAAGCCAAAATGGAAAAGCTTGACGACAAAAATGGATTATCATCCATCTTTGAACACCTTCAATTTGTTTTTGACCGGTGCGAGATCACGCCTGGCACCGCTAAAAGCGATGTTGCGTTGCTGGATATTCTGACGCCGGATGAAGCGGTGGAGCTATTCAATAAATGGCAAGAGAATTGTGGCATGGGTGGTGTGGATAAAAAAAAATTAGACTCGCAGTCCAGATCAGGGGCGGTAAACTCTGCCGCTACTGCCGCAAGAAATGCCACGATGCCCCAAGCCCCATGCTCCCCGCCCTTATCGAGTGCGTCGAATGTGACGGTAAAGGATGTCGAAAGTGTGGCGGTCGCGGCTGGTGGAAGCTAAAAAGCTGTCCAAAGAAATTCATTGGCCGCTCGAATATCTGGATGGTGATTGAATTGGCTGACATGGCCCGGCGCGGCAAAATACTTCCCGTCGCCGGCGGCTGGCTCGATCAAACGAGAGACTTTACGGAAGCCTTTCATTTGATATGTAATGATGAGGACCGCGATGGTAACGGAAAATGTGACACTCAAGATTAACGCCCAGGACAAAACGGGCGTTGCCATGCAGTCCATGCGTGGCAAGTTCAAGACCTTTTCACATAGCGCAGAAGACTTATTGAAACATCTTGGATCCGCAGGAACGCTTGCCATGACCGGCCAGATAGCACCCGCTGCCGTGGAGGCCGGGGCCGCCGTTGATACTGCATTTGACGCGAACCCGTTGGGCATCATTATCGCCGCAGCATCGGCTTTGGTTGGTTTTTTTTCGCTGGCGGTTGGATCGGCCAATGAATATCAAAAAGCCGTGGTTGGATTGCGAGCTGGCCTTGCCACACTGGGGCCTGTGACTAGGGGGGCAATGCGGCAACAGGAGGAATTTGCGGACCACATTCAGAACGTCACGACCTTATCGCGTGAAAGCGTGATGGGCGTGGAGTCAATGGGGGCCAGTATTGGTCACTTTTCAGGCACGCAACTAACGCAGGCAACGCGGGCCGCAATAGGATTTGCCACCGAATATAAAATCAATGCGACGGAGGCGATGAAGTTGTTTTCACAGGTAGCGCAGGGTGGTGCTATCTCGTTGTCCAAATATGGAATCGTATTGAAAAAAGGTGCAACGGCCCAAGAGAAACTAAATGCCCTTATGAAAATTGGCAATAAGGGATTCGGGCTGGCCAAGGCTCAAACCGATACATTGAGTGGTGCATGGGATCAATTCAAGCACACGATGGAAGATTTTATGAGTGCCGTTGGCAAGCCGGTGATGTTTGCTTTGATCGGCCTATTCAAAGGGCTTGATGTTGTCGTGCAAGGTGCAGTCATGTCGTTCACATGGACGTTTAATGTCATTAAGAAGATTGTCGTTTCGTGGTGGAGTGTCGTTAAGGCGGAATTTATGGAGGTCAAAGAGTTCTTGTCAAACCTCATGCCGGGTTGGCTAAAAGGCTTTGCCGGTACTGCGGTCAAGGCGTTTAAGTGGGTTGGCCACATTGCCGGGAGCGTGTTTGGATGGATCGCCAAAAAAACCGAGGACGCTGGGAAAGCGGTCGCCAAGTTCGGCGGCATCGGTGTTCACAAGTCCGATGATGATGCTGGGCCGATTAGTCCATCATCCATCGGCCCAACGCCTTTGACTGCGGCACAGATAAAAGCAGATAAAGCACGCGCTAAGAGCATCGATCATATTGTCGCGGCACTAAAAAAACAGGGTGCGGCCTACGGTAAAAGCAAAGAGCAAATGACGGTTTGGAATCTGGAACAGCTAAAGGCGACCAAGGCCACGATTGCCAACGTGGAGGCTATCGAGAAACGGAATGCGGCGCTGAAACGCACGGCAGACGCCGACAAGGCCGCTGCAACGACCGTTAAAAATCTTGAGGAGTCGATTCACACGTTTGGAATGAATGCGGAACAAAAAAAGCTATTTGATTTGAAGGCTATGGGCGTTTCACCGGCAGAGTTGGCAAAAATATCTTCAATGGATAAACAGCTTGAAGCACTTCAGGCACATGCCAAGGCCGTTAAAGCCGCAGCGCACGCAGCAGCAGAAGCGGCTAAGAAGAAAGCGGAAGCTGCGGCCAAGGCCCACCGCGAAGCGTTGAAGCACGCCGAGGCGGAGCACAAAGCGAAACTCAAGGCAATTGCGGACCAAAAGAAGGCCCGTGATAAGGCGATGACTAAAGCGGCTAAGGGCCAGAAACAAAACGGGCCGATCAGTATGGTGGAATCACACAGCCTGACTGGGGTTGCCGCCGTGGCCCGCCAGAACGCACAGAATCCGCAGCTTGACGCGGCCCGTAAATCGAATGTGTTGCTGGCCAATGTCCATCAAACCATAGCCAAGGTGGTGACATTGCTTACCGAGCCTGCGGTTCGTGCCGGACTGGGCCTTGGCGGTCAAGGGGGTCTGGCGTGAGCGAACCAATCGTAACATTGCGATGGAGTGGAGCGACAATTCAGAAAGGCCCGTCAAGTTGGTCCAGTAAAGTCATTGCCGACGTTTCGGGCGTTTCCAACGGTGAGACGGCCCGGCAGATCGTAGAATCAATATTCCCGGTTAATTCCGCCAATCCATACAACAGTCTGCTGCGCCGCAGCCAGGTGGGAACGGCATCGCGTGGCCCGACATATTTTGAAGTGCCGATAACATGGGCATGGACGCCGGCCGGGGCGTGGGATGATCCCGCGAACCCGCTAAACAATCCGACGCGATACCGTTGGAAGCCGGGGTGCAAAACGATCAATATCGACCGCGACATCGGTGGAAACCCGATTGTGAATGGTGCGGGCGATCCGCCGTCCAATTCACCATCGGTGGAACGCGGCACGCTATTTCTTACCGTAGTCCGCTGGGAGGCGTTTTACAACGTTCAGCAGGCAGTCTCTTATCAAGATGCCATCAATAGCGATTCTGTGGTGATCCCGTTGGCCGGAACGTTGACCAAGGGCCAGATGTTGCTGCGAACCATAGCTCCGATGACCGACATAACGGCAACCCAAATTGCCGTTCAGGTGGCGTATAATTTTGAGTTGCAGGCGATACCATTCGATATTCGTATATTGAGCGAGGGCATGAGGGCACACTTCGCCAATGGCGTTCAAGAGGTTTATGACGGCCAAAAGCCGACACCGAACCGTATCAGCGTGCCGGTTATGCTGGACTCGACGGGTAAAATAATCGCCAGCGGATTTGGCGATCAGAACGGCAAACCCAGCACATCTGGCTCGATACCCGCTGGGGCTACTGCCGAACCTCAAGCGGGGTGTGTGTTCCTGCACTATCAGGGCTATAATTCAAAAAGCATATCGGCGTTGGGGCTATTCACGTGAGCGAGTTTTTTTTATTGAATGAGGATGACCGCGAGAAGCTGCATTTCATGTGGCACTGGATCAGCAATCTACGCGGCCCGGGAATAACGAACACGCCCAGCGGCCCGGCGTTCAATTTTAGTGTGCCACGGGTTCCACGGGTGATACCGAACGTTACGGGCCAGTTTTACCTGGTGAAGCAAAACGGCGGATCGGCTGGGAGCAGCACGGCCACGATCAGCGCAACGTATGATATATTTGCCCTGTCTGACACCAGCTACACCACGGCATTGAATGGCGGTACACCGTTGTCGCCGGAGACTAATCGGGCGTTGTTTTCGCCTCCAACCACGCCGATTGGGGTTGCGGTAACTGGCAGCATTGGTACAGCGTGCCAAGACAGTGCAGGGACGTGGCATTTGAAACTTGTTGACGAAACTCCGATTTGGACGACTTGCTGATGACTGCGATAAACCAACCGCTTTGGACTCCGCCTAAGAATTTAT
>VFSW01008979.1_pt1 | contig 14301 bp, 14 predicted proteins | sample 5358111 | NCBI WGS metagenome assembly VFSW01 (sample SAMN11554181, study PRJNA540505) | mine drainage metagenome | isolation source: sediment from site ElyBrook_90M | place: USA: Ely Copper Mine, Vershire, VT | collected 2017
CACACCCGCGATCGCCCCCTGGCCGAACCGCTCCGGATGCTTGGAGATCCTCCGTTCCATGGCGTAGGAGACGAACTTCGAGATGATGTGCGCCGACCCCGGGATGATCCCGATGAGAAATCCCAGGACCGTTCCCCGGCCGATCGGGCCGATGGAATCCTTGAACTCCTGCTTCGAGGGCAGAAGGTCGCGAAAGCGAGGCTTCAACACTTCCCGGATATCGGGACTGCCCGCCGTCGCCAGGATCTCCGAGATCCCGAAAAGTCCCACGGCAACCGGCACCAGGCCGACGCCGTCCCCGAGGGCGACGATCCCGTAGGAAAACCGGAAATAGCCGGACATCTGGTCGATCCCGATCATCCCGACCATCAAGCCGAGGGTGATCATGGACAGGTTCTTGACGACGGACCCACCCGTCATGTAGCTCAGGACCACCAGCCCGCAGATCAGGAGGGAGAAATATTCCGGGGGACCGAAGCCGAGGGCAAACCTGGCCAGCGGCGGGGCCAGGAACATCAGCCCGACGACGCTCAGGGTTCCCGCAATGAACGAACCGATGGCGGCGATGGCCAGGGCGGGACCCGCGCGCCCCTCCCGGGCCATGGCGTACCCGTCGATACAGGTCATCACCGAAGCCGCTTCCCCGGGAATGCGCATCAGGATCGAGGTGGTCGACCCGCCGTACATGGCCCCGTAGTAGATTCCCGCCAGGAGGATGATCGCCGAAGTGGTCTCCAGCCCGAACGTGGTCGGCAGGAGCATGCTGATTCCGGCCAGTGGTCCAACGCCGGGCAGGACCCCGACCATCGTCCCGATCAGACAACCCGTAAGGGCGTACAGCATGTTGGCCGGTGTAAAGACCGTCGAGAAACCGAGAACGAGATTTTGCAGCGTCGTTTCCATCAGAATCCCCATCCTCCTCTCGGCAGAGGCACCCTGAGCAGGGTATCGAAGAGCCAGAACGTGCCAAAAGAAAAGCCGAAGGTCAACACCAGCGTCAGCCACAGTTTGATCCGTTCCATCACGCCGAACAGAAACCCCATCACGAGGAGCATGATCAGGCGATAACCGATCGTCTCCATAAAGAGCGTTATAAAGATGCAACACCCTAAAATCGCTACCGCATGGGGAGACTCGGGCCAGGAGATGGAACGGAACGCCCGCGCACCCTTCCCGCTGACGATCAGAATCGCCCCAAAGATGATCAGCAGGATCGCGAGCAGCAGGGGGACATACCCCGGACCGGGATGGTGGGTGGTCCCCAGGGGGAGCACCCTCCGTTCCCAAACGACAAACAAACCCAGCAGGACAAGGAACGCCCCGCTCAACCGGTCAATGGTCATGTCATTTCCTTCTCTTTGCGTTTTTGTTAAGGAGGCCCTCCGCCGCAGGGCAAACGTCGGCTATGCCTCCAGGTCCGTCTCCCGCCTGATGATCCGGGTGACGCGGAAGACCTCCTCGATCGTCGTGATCCCGTCCAGGACCTTCTGGGCGCCATCCTGGAGGAGGTTCGTCATCCCCCGTTTCATCGCCTCGTCGTTGATCTGATTCGAATCGGATGTCTTGAGGATCAGCCGCTTGATCGGATCGTCCAGGATGAGGATTTCGAAGATCGCCGTCCGGCCGCGGTAGCCGGTGTTCATGCAGGCGGCGCACCCCATCTTCCGGTAGACCGGTCGCTTCTCGATCCGCCGTTTGTCCACCCCCAGATTGGCAAGCGATTCGTCGTCGGGGGTGTAGTTCTCCTTGCACTTCGGGCAGAGGACCCGCACGAGGCGCTGGGCGATGATCGCGATCACCGACGAGGTGACGAGGAAGGGTTCGATCCCCATGTCGATGAGGCGCGTCACGGCGCTTGCCGCGTCGTTCGTGTGGAGCGTCGAAAAGACCAGATGCCCCGTCAGCGAAGACTGGATCGCGATCTCCGCAGTCTCCCGGTCGCGGATCTCGCCCACGAGGATGACATCCGGGTCCTGGCGGACGATCGAGCGGAGCCCCTGGGCGAAGGTGAGGTCGATCTTCGGGTTGACCTGGATCTGGCCGATCCCGTCGATCTGGTATTCGATCGGGTCCTCGATCGTGATGATGTTCACCTCGGGGGAGTTGATGCTCGTCAGCGCCGCGTAGAGCGTCGTCGTCTTCCCGCTCCCCGTCGGCCCCGTCACGAGGATGATTCCGTAGGGCGACTTGATCAGCCGGTTGAAGATCCCGACCTTCCGGCTGTCCATCCCGAGGTCGGAGAGCCTCAGGATCGACGACGTCTTGTCGAGGAGCCTGAGGACCACCCGCTCCCAGAAGGCAGTCGGGATGGTGGAGACGCGGATGTCGACGCTCCGGTCGGCGACCTTGATCTCGATCCGGCCGTCCTGGGGGAGACGCTTTTCGGCGATATTGAGCTTCGCCATGATCTTCACGCGCGAGACAAGCGGCGAGTGGATCTTCCGGGGGAGGCTGAGGATGTCGTAGAGGATGCCGTCGATCCGGTAGCGGACCTTCACAATCGCCTGGTAGGGTTCGATGTGGATGTCGCTCGCCCGGTCCTTCGTCGCCCCGGAGAGGAGGAGGTTGACCAGCTTGATGATCGGGGCATCGCTCGTCTCGTCGAGAAGATCCCCCGTCTCTTCGATCTCGGAGATGAGACTGTCGGTCGACTCGTCGTGCATCTCCTGGAAGAACTCCTTGGCGGTGCTCCGGCTCAGATCATAGGCGAGATTGATCGCCGCCTGGATTGCCTCCTGGGTCGCAAGGACGACCGGCCGATCCGTGCGTCCGAGAAGGCGGCAGAGGTCGTCGACCGCCTGGAAATTCGCGGGGTCGTTGAGCGCCACGACGAACCCCTGCGGCGTCCCGAGGGGGACGATCTTCTGTTTCTTCAGGTACTGGATGGAGACGAGCCCGGTGAACCCGGTGTCCATGTGGTCCGTGGGGAGCTCCTCCCAGAAGGGGATGCAATACTCGGCGCTCACGGCCTTGAGCAGCTCCGCTTCGGGAAGGACCTTCTTCTGGATCAAAAGCTCGACCATCCCGGCGCCGTTTTCCCGTGCAAGCCGTCGCACCTCGGCAAGAACGTCAGCCGGAACACCGAGGGCCTCCAGTCGCGCGTCGAGGCCGGTGGCCGGATATCCCGGTGCGGCGGCAGGAACCGCCGGCGGGGTGTCCGCCGCTTCGAGCATTCTGGCTTGCTGCTCCTCAATAGGCATGTCGCCCGTTACTCCTTCCGGTCGGTCTGCGGCAACTGAAAGGGCTTTTTCTCGTTCATCCTGATGATCCCCTCCTCGACGTTGCCGACATCGTCGAGCTTCTTCTGGTAGATCGCAGCGGCCTCCGCCTGGTTCCGGATGATGTGCGGGGTGATAAAGACGAAGAGGTTTGTCTTTGACCGTCCGCGTCCCATCGTTTTGAACAGCCATCCCACCACAGGGATATCGCCGAGACAGGGGACCTGGGCGGTTTCGACGCTCGTTGAATCGTCGATCATCCCGCCGATGACGACCGTCTCGTTGTCCTTGATGACGACGGTCGTCTTGGCCGTCCGCTTCAGCGTCGTCGGCGTCGAGGTTTGGGTAAGATCGGCGAGTTTGGTCACCTGCTGGTCGATCTTGAGACGGACGAACTGCTCCTCGTTGATGTTGGGCGTGATCTTGAGCATGACGCCCACGTCCTTGTACTCATAGCTGCTCCCGAAGGTCTGGCCGGGAATGACGGCGGAGGTATCGGTGCGCGTGATGTAGGGTACGTTCTGTCCTACGTTGATCTCGGCGTCCTCGTTGTTGAGCGTCAGGATCTGGGGAGTCGAGAGGATCGAGACGTCTTTATCGTTCCGGTAGGCCTGAAGGACCGCCCCGATGTTGGGAAAAAGGATATTGCCGATCTGGATCCCCGCGCCGATGACCCCCAGGGAGAAACCGGCGGGCATGGACACCAGCCCCGTCGTCGTGTTGATCTGGGGGATGATGGATTGTCCGGTAAAGCCCGCCATGCCGACGGCGGTCGCGTTATCCCCCAGCCCCTTGAGGTCGGCGTTGCCGACGTCCTTCAGGCCGCGCCACTCGACCCCGATGTTGAAGTTCTTGGCGACCGACACCTCCATGATCAGGGCCTCGATGTAGACCATCGGCCGCGGCACGTCGAGCTTCTGGATGACCCCCTCGATGATCCGGTAGTCGTCCCTGTCCGCGTTGATGATGAGGGTGTTGGTGGCCTTGTCCGCGACCACGTTCAGGTCCTTGGAGAGGACGGGGGTCTTGGCCACTGCGGGAACCTGCCCAGGCCGGGCAGGCTGTGTCGTGGTGGTCGTTTCCTTGGGGAGGTTCATGAGGACCTTGACCATATCCTCGGCGTTGCCGTTCTGGAGGCGATAGACATGGAGCATGCTCCCGACCCGGGGAATATCCTTGTCCATGAGCGCGATGAGCTTCTTGATATGGCCGGAGATCTGTTCGCTCGCCAGCAGGATGATGGAGTTGGTCCGTTCGTCCGCCACGATCCGGATCAATGCCATCCCCGGCCGCTGGGGCGGAAAGACGGCGGTCAGCGATTTGGCGATCTCCGTCGCCAGGGCGGCTTTAAGCGGGACGTAGGAGATAACGTCCCCGACCCCGTCCACGTCGAGGGCAGTCACGATCTCCTGGAGCCGCTTGATGTTGGACTGGACATCGGTGACGATCAGCATTCCCGTCGGGGCGTACGCGAGGATGATGCTGGTTTTGGAGATCAGCGGGTCGAGGACCTTTTTCATCTCCTCGGGATTGGCGTGCTGGAGGGAAATGATCTGGGTCACCATCTTGTCCTCGGGAGCGGCCGTATCCGGCGTCAGACGGATCTCCAGATTCTTCCCCCGGGCGTCCAGCGCGGGGACTACCTTGATCACGTCGCCCGCGGGAACCGTCGTGAAGCCGTAGATCTCCATCACCGATTCGAACACCTTGTATACGTCGTCGACGGGGATCTTCTTCGGGGAGACGATCGTCACCTTCCCCCGGACCTTTTCGTCGATCACGAAGTTCCGGCCGGTCAGCTCGCTCACGAACTTGATGAAGACCTGGATGTCGACGTTGTCGAAATCGATCGTCACGTATTTGGGCTCCTTCGCGGAGGAGGCGGCTTGCGACGGCTGTTCGACCGGCTTCGGCGTCGCGGGGTGAGGCGGCCCGGCGTCCTCCGCCTGCGCGCCGTCACCCTTAGGAACGGGCCCGCCTTGCGCGGCAGCAACGGGAGGGGCGGCGGGCTGGCCCTGCCGGGTGTCGACCGGAGGAACGGGTGAGCCCTGCGCGGATCTGCCCGGTGGGGCGGAAACGCCCGCGGCCGGCGCCGCAGTCTGGCCGGCGGCGGGCTGCCCGATGAAGGTCCTGGCCGCGGCCGGAACTTCTTTCTGGTTGGCGGGTCTCGGGACTACCGGGGCGGACCGCTGCGAAGGCGCGTTCGCAGCCGGCCGGTCCTCGTCGGCAAGACGGACCGCCCGGACCGTATCGGGCACCAGGAACGCGATAACGGTGAAGGCAACAACCATTGATGTACAGGCCCGTAACAGGGAATATCGCCCCCGTCCATCCGGCGACAGCAGCCCTCGCCGGTCTCCGACGGCAGGTTTCCCGAGGGACCGGGATAAAAGCGTGCGTGCAAGCGGCATCAGTTTTTCTGCCCCTCCCTGATCTTTTTGAAAGCGGGAGATGCGACGACGTTCCTCATGTCGGCATCCTTCTCCGCCCAGTTTTTCACGTCGCCGTTGATGGCCATGGCGACCTTCAAGTACCACAGACTCTCGTCGATCTCGTCCGCCCGGGCGTAGAGGCAGGCCAGATTGTAGTACGGATCGACATACTCTTTTTTCACGATGATCGCCTTGCTGAAAAGCGCAATCGCCGCTTCCCGCTTCTTCTGCTCCATCCGGATAATTCCGAGGTTGTTCAACGCCCGGACATGGTTGGGATCGAGCGCCAGGACCCTCTGATAGAGGGCCTCCGCCATCGGGACATTCCCGCTCCGCTGCGCCGCAAGGGCCTCCTTATACCGGACCTCCGCCTCGCGCAGGGCCGCTGCCCCACCTGCCGGCAGGACGGACGGAGCCCGTTTTTCGCCGGGGTGAACCATCCCCGGGGCCCCTTCGCCCGGGAGCGCCGCCTTTCCCGCCTGCGGGCTCACCGGAGCCGCACCCGGCGGACCCGGCAGGTCCGAAACCGTGTCCTTCGCGGCCTGCGGAATACTGGTCGGAAGCGTTGCGGGGTTGCCCGCGGCGGCCGGCGGGGGGCCCCCCCTTTTCATCGGGGACGGTTGCTGCAGGACGTAAACGGCAAGGAGCAGACCCGCCGGAATCAGGACAACGAGCGCGAAGGCCAAACCTCCGGCAAGCCTCCTTTTTCGGGGCTGCCGCGGCGCTTCGGAACCGGCAGCGATGATGCCGCCGAACCGCTCGTAGCGGCCGTCCCGTTCCCGCTGGGCCTTTCTCAGCGCATCATTGATATAACTCATTTTCCTCTCAGTCAAGCAATTTGACGAACGCATACCCGGCGGCCACAAGCAGGGCCGCCGCAATAAGCACCACCAGGAGAATCCGGACGGTGCGTCGGCGGACCCCCGTCTCCGACAGATAGCCCGGACCGATGTCCCGAATGGCCGCCCGGATGAGACGGCGGTCGATCGTCCTTACATCCTTGCCGTAGGCGATCAGCAGCGCACGGTCGCAGATCGCGTTGATCCGCCGCGGGATTCCCCGCGACATGCCATAGATCAGATCGTAACTTCCCGTGGTAAACGCGCTGCCGACCCGCTCCCCTCCCGCCGTAACCAGCCGGTGTTCAATATAGCGCCTGACATCCTCGCGGACAAGGGGCTTCAGGTCATACCGGACCGTAATCCGCTCGTTGAGCTGGCGAAGCGACGGCAGCGCCAGGAGCCGCCGGAGCTCCGGCTGGCCCAGGAGAATGATCTGGATGAGCTTCTCCCAGACCGTCTCGAGATTCGAGAGCATCCGGATCTGTTCCAGAACGCTGTGTGAGAGGTTCTGCGCTTCGTCGATCAGCAGGATGGCGTTCTTCCCGGCGGCGAAATTCTTCATGAGAAAGGCGTTGAGGCCGTCGAGGTATCGCTTTTTTGTCCCGCGTCCAACCAGCTTGATCTCGAATTCATCGTTGATCGTCTTCAAAAGCTCGATATCGGAGATGGCGGGATTGAATATCAGCGCGCTTGCCGTATTGCCGTCCAGACCGGCCAGGAGGGCACGGCAGAGGGTCGTCTTGCCGGTACCGATCCCGCCGGTGACGACCATAAACCCCTTCCGTTCGCCGATCCCGTAGATCAGGCAGTTGAGCGCCTCCCGGTGCTGCGGGCTCAGGTAGAGATACCGCGGATCCGGGGAAAGCGAGAACGGATTTTCCTTGAGCCCAAAATAGGCCTCATACATGACGACAACCCACCCGCTACTGAAACTGGTAATTCAGCGTCTCCTGCCTCCCCCGGCGTTTGATGGTCATGGACATGTTTGTGCCGGCTTTGATCGTGTTCAGCAGGCCCATCACGTCATCTGCCGTCCGGATCTTCTGGTTGTTCACCTCCTGGATGATATCCCCATCGGCGGCCCCCATCTTCTGGTAGAGGCTCCCCGGCCGGATGTTGCTGATGATGAAACCGTCGGGGACCCCTCCTTCAAAGTAGGGCCGGATCTGCGCCTGCCTCAGCAGGGTCCCCATATCCTGGAGTCCCTGGTCAATCTCGCTCCGGCTGATGACAATCGTACCGCGCGACGCGGCCGGCGACGCCATTGGTACCGGCACTCCTCCCGGCGGCGGTACGATCGGTCCCTCTTTCGTCTCCACCATCTTGAGGGTCCGCTCCTGATCGTTGACGAGAAGGTCGATGGCGTTGCGCTTGATCCGGATCACTTTCGCCCCGGCTACGAGATCTCCTGCCTTCACGAGCCGCTGTTTCCGCGTTCCCTTCTCCTCGATAACCGCAAACCCGTACTTGGGTCCGCCCGCAACGGTCCCCCTGAGATCGATGAGGAGCGCGACATCCTGTGCCGCCGGTGTGGCGGCGGTCTGCTTTTCCGTGACCGCCTTGGTCGTCGTCCCGAAGAGGTTCCTCTCGGCGATGACCCGGTAGGATTCCGCCGGTTCGCGAACGGGAATGACCGCCGTCTGCGCCTTGTCCGCTGTCGCCGGCGGCGGCTGCATCCGGACGAGCTGAAGTGTCAGGACCTTGTAGAAGATCCCCGTTGCCTGGTAGAGGATGACGGCCATCAGGACGAGGATCACCGTCCGCCGGGAGAGGAGGCCCGAAAAGTCGGAAAACGACAGATGGGAAAAACGCGACCAGTCCATCAACTACTAACCTCTCACATAATCCGCGATTGCGGGTTCCCGATGGTGCCGCCGATGGTCAGCGTCACCCGTTTGTTGCCCAACAGGGGGAGTTCGATCGTGCCGCTCAGGTCGATCTGGCTTGCCGGAAAATCGGCGGCAAGGAGGATATTCCCCTTCAGGGAACAGCGGAGCTTGTCCCCGGTGAGCGTAAGCTGGGTGATCTTCAGCGCCCCGTTCCGGAAACTGGCCTTTCCCTCCACCCGGCGATATTCGATCCTATCGAGGCCCAGGAAAACCTCCTGGAGCGGAAAGACGCCGTTTGTCAGGGTGAAATCGACGGTTCCCGTCCCGTTCTTCAGCGCCCCCGCCGTCCCGCTGAAGTCGATGGTCCCCTTGAGCGTTCCCGTGACCTGGCGGGTGAAGAGCTCCCGGAGCCAGGCCCACTTATCGATGCGGAGATTCCGGATGTCCACCGCCGCGGTAAACGGCCCCTGGAGGGAAAAGAGCCGCGAGAACTCGACCTTGCCCCGCACCTCGCCGCCATAGCCCGCCGCAGCCGCAATGACCGCCAACCGTCCCCTGAGCAGGGCCAGCCCCCCGGGGCGGATGGTCAGGCCGTCCATACGGAGGATCGGATCCGGGCGGTCCCGCAAGCCGACGGTGATGTCCGAAAACGCAAACCCCGGCGGAAAAGAGGGCTGGATCGTATCGATGGAAAGCGTGGACCCGGGATACCGCGCGGCGACGGACGCCTTCACGTAATCCGTCAGCGCTTCCCCGGGGAAACGGAGATAGAGGAAGATGAGCAGCATCGCAATTCCGGCAAGGGGATACCCCACGACGGCCCGGTTTATCCGCAGTCTCATGTCAGCGGCTCCTCGGAGCGAGCGGTTGATAGGTAAACACCTGGATCAGCGCGCTCAGGTATTCCGGACTCTCCTTCATCTTGGCGATGGAGATCCGCCGGATCCGGATCATCTCCTCGGGCAATTCCGCCTGGTAGAGAAAATCGGTCAACTGTTTCATCGTCAGCTTGTCCAGTTTCATCTCCACGCTCGTCTCCTCGTAGGCCCCCGTCGAAACCGCCGGCAGGAGGTTCATGGAGCGAATGTTCGCTTTCACCCCGGCATCGGAGGCCCTTTTTTCCAAATAGGAGAGGAGTGCAAACCCCGGCGGCCGCCGTTCGACAACCCGCCGGATCTCTTCCGACCGCTGCCTCAGGACACCGTACTCCGCTCCCAGGAGGGTCACTTCGCGAAGCACCTTTTCGCTGGCGGCGATCGCGCGGCGGACGTTCCGCCGGGCGTCGAAGTAGGGAACGACGGCGAACTGGACGAGCAGCACCGCTCCCACAAAGATGAGGCCGGCCGTCACCATCCGTTTCTGGCTGCTCGTCAGCTGATCCCAGAATTGTCTCATTTCTTTACCGTAATCTTCAAATCGAACTCCACCGCGCTCCCCTGCTTGATCATGGCGGTCGAGCCGACCGTCACCGTCTTGAAGTGGTTCGAGCTCGCAAGCGCTTTTTTGAGCGTGTCCACCGCGTCGAAATCACGGACCTCCCCCTTGATGCCGATCACGTCCCCGTCGAGATTCAGGGAGGTGAGGTTAAGATCGGCGGGGGAGAGCCCCACGAGCTCTTTCAGGATATCCAGCACCGTCGGCGCCGAAGCGGCGTCCCCCATGCCGGCGGAGAGCTTCCGGGCCTCGGCGATCTTCCCCTTCAGTTGGGCGACCGGATCGACGATTCGCGCGGCATCGGGATAACTCTTCTTGAATTCGGCAGTGATGTCCCGCTTGAGCGCGGCCAGGCGGAGGCGGTCGCCGTAGTCGTCGAGCCCGATCTCGACGCCGGCCAGGACAAGGACCACGAGCGCCGCGACGGTGCCCTTCTTCAGGCGGTCCCGGAGTTCCCCGTAGCCGGCCCGCGCCTCGGAGGCGCGCTGCCGAAAATTGAACCCTCCCCGCTTGGCCATGGGCCTCGCCGCCATGGCGAGCGCCTGATCCATGCGAGCCGGGTCCCATGACTGGCCGAGCGCCGCATCGATCTCGATCCCTTCCATCTCGGCGAGGTTCAGCTCTTCGACGGGAACGGCAAAGAGCGCCGCAAGCCTTTCCGCAAGCCCGGGCGTCCGCGAACCGCCGCCGGTCAGGATGATCCGGCCGGGCGCCTTGGCGAGGCTTCCCTGCCAGAGGAGGTACTCCTGGGTGTTCCTGAGATCGTTCAGGAAACGGCCGCAGGACTCCCCGCCGGGGGGCGATGCCTCCGGTGCGATCTCACTGGGGTCCTTCGCCGCCTCGCCGCCGAAGGGGTAACTGCGGATATGGATGATCCGCCCGTTCCCCACGAAAACTACCGTCGTTTCCCGTGCGCCGACGTCGAGAATCAGTGCGGTTTCCGGAAAGCCCGGCTTCCCCATCAGGTGCACGGCAAGGGGGACGGCGTCGATGTCGATCACCGCTGTCTGCCGGACATATTCGGCCAGAAGTGCCGTCCGCTCACCGACGAGCGTGCGGGGGGCGATCGCGGCGAAGATCTCCGCCTCTCCCCCCCGGCCGGTCAGCGTGTAATCGATGAAGACCTCATCGAGTGTGGTCTGGATCAGGGGTTCTACGGCAAACGGAAGGGTCTGACTGATCTTCCGGCTGTCGCGGAAGGGAAGCTTGACGTTCCGAAAGGAGAGGAGGCCGGAGGGAAGCGTTGTCACGCAGACCGAACCGCGGAAGGTCCGATCGGCGAAAAGCTGCCGCAGGGCCTCGGGGAGACCGCCCGCAACGGCGAGATCGACCAGGCGAAAGGCGAGGAGACGATAGCCGCCCCGGAACCCCCGGGAGAGGAGTACCGCCTTGACGGCGCTTGCGCCGATATCGAGGCCCAGAATTCGTTCGGGCATCATTCCACCTTCCAAGACAACAGTGTAGCCGTCCGCTGGTTCGCACCCCTTTTTACGACCCCCGTTATCCGCTCGGACATCCGTCCCTGGAGACCGACCGCCGTGATCCGGAAGATCTCGCTTTTGACCTTGATCAGCGCTTCTATACTACTCGGCATCTGGGTCGCCCGGGGGATCTTCTTGTACCAGGTCAGCTCGGCCAGGTTGTTCTGTACTTCCCTACGGTACTTGTCGAGCAGATTGACGTCTTCGTCCGTCATCTCCGCCGCAAGCGCCCTGAGCACCGGCTTCGGTGCGGTGTTGATATTGATCTTCGCGTCGCCGTAAACACTCAGACACTGCTCCAGCCCCGCAGATTCCGCGGTTCCGTAAAAAAGTTCACGAGTCACGCCTTTTACCATCAATAATTCTTCAATGCAATCGATAGGTGCGTTCTTGGCGGTGTAGGGCCTTTGCAGCCCCGCGTAGTACGCCCCCTCCGCGCCGGCACCGGTCACCACGTCATCGGCATCGATCCAGTCCTTGATCGCGTCGACGAGCTCTTCAGCCTTGCGCTGATCCAGGCGGAATGAGGGTCCGGTGAGGAGCCTGAGGAGGAGGTCGCGGATCGGGGCGTTGTAGGCGCTGCCGTTTACGAGGGCGTTGATGCCAATCTTCCCCCCCTCGTCCTGGATCGCCAGCTTGAAGGAGCCGTTATCGAAGTACCCCTCGGATTGGAGGGAGATCATCTCGGTGTTCGCCCACATCTCCGTCAGGGCGTCGAAGTTTGTCCTGTCAGCGAGCAGGAGTGCCTCGCCGACGGCAAAGCCGGACTGGGCGATGTACCGCAGGCGGATCCCGTCGCTGAGGTTCGCCGCCGCGGTGACGTCGGAGCGGGTGTCCCGGTTGAGCTGGATCGTCAAGGCGGTAATGATGCTGACCATCAGCAGAACGACGATGAGTGCGACGCCCCGGTGGTTCGGTCCGATCGTTCTCATGGAGCCACCGGATGGTTGAAGGGGATACGGACCCGGGTCATGAAGCGGTAGGGACGCTCCTTATCGGCCGCGTTGACCAGGCTCAGACGGATCAGGACGCCGGCCGGGGCCCTGTTCTTCTGCGCCCCGATCTGGCCGGCGGAATCCCAGGTTTCGTATTCCTTTCCCGCTTCGTCGGTAAACCGGTAGGTCAATGACTCGACGCGGTCGCTCAGGACGTACCCGCCGGGAAGGGGCTCCTCCCTTCCCGGATCCCGGTAAAGATCGTCACTCCTTACAAGAACATAGCCAGCCTTCTCGGTCCCCTCCTCGACGCGGTATTCGATCACGGAAATTCCGCCCGGAACATCCCGATCATTGAAGGCGACGTGGGCCGCGGCGCGGAAGGTGAGGCGCAGGTACTCCCGCCCGCCCAAGGTGTCGGTCTTCGTGACAAAGGTAAAGGCCCCCCGCCAAGGGGCCGCCGACTGCAGGTCGCTGACCATCCGGTCGAGGGCGGTGCGGGCCATGCCGTAGATCTCTGCGTCTTCCTGGGTGTCGCGGATGATCCGGAACGTTCCGGTGTACGAGGCGTAGACGGTGCTCATGACGATCCCGAGGATGAAGATGGCGAGCAGTATCTCGATCAGCGTGAAGCCCTTTTCGTTGTCTCTCATGGGGTGACCACCTTGTAGAGAATAAGCCGGTAAGCGTTGCGCGTCGCCATCCGGCCCTGGGTCACCGTGAGCGTCATCTTCCTGAGGAGCGGGAGCTCCTCCACGGCACTGACCTCCAGTCGCCACGTGTAGCCGGGGTAATCATCGCCGAAATCGCCGTTTGCAGAGACCACTGTGCGGGGATCCGCCGCATCGATCTCCGCCATCCGGCCCTGGGCCAAAAGCGAGGCCGTCGTGAGAAACCGGGAGTCTGTCGCCATCGAGATGCTCTGGGATTGTGACTGGTAGATGGTAACGAGCGTGATGGCCAGGATCGCCATCGCGATCATGACCTCGAGCAGCGTAAACCCCGACCAGCGGACCACGATCCGTCGCCGGCTAAAGGGGAATTCGGGCCGTGCCCGGCGGCAGGGATCAGAGACCGGCGGCATGCTCCTCCCCGTTGAAGGAAAAATCGACATATTTCTCATAGACCGTCATCGCCGGGAGAAAGGGGTTGAAGACCAGGGTGAAGACCCTGTCGTCCTTGGCCAGGTGGACAACGGTGGGCTCCACGTAGCCCCTCCGGAAGAAATGGATGAGCGCCTCGCCCTCCGACTTCTTTGCCTCATCCGCCTGTCGTACGTCCATGATCCGGACCCCTTCCGGAAAATGGAACGCCCCCTTCCGGAGCTCCAGCCGCTTCTCGGCCGTTGTATCCGCCGGGTATACCCAAAAGGCCGGATCGGCGAGGTCGATCTGGAGGATATAGTCGGTCTGCTCCCGGACCGATTCATTGCGCAGTTCGCGGGCAGAGCTGATGAGGCGGCGTGTCACGGCCTTGAGGTCATCGTTCAGAAGGGTATCCCGGACGCGAGGCACGGCGATCAGAAGCATCATCCCGATCAGCAGCACCACCACGGACAGTTCGATCAGCGTGTAGCCCCGGTTATTCACTATCCCAGCTGTTGATGTCCTTGTTCTTTCCCTCGCCGTCCGGTTCGCCATCGGCGCCCCGGGAGCTGAGATCGTACTCGCCGTGCGCGCCGGGAGAGATGTAGACGAAATCATAGTCCCACGGATCCTTGGGCACCTTGCCCTTTTCAAGGTAGCCGCCCTGGCGCCAGTTCTTCGCCAGCGATCCCGCGGCGGGCGCCTCCACCAGGGCCTGGAGCCCCTGCTCCGTCGTCGGATAGTTGCCGTTGTCCAGCTTGTAGAGCTTCAGCGCCGTTTCGAGACTCTCGATCTGTATCCGCGCCTTCGCCCGCCTCGCCTCGTCCGGCCGCCCCATGATCCGGGGAACAATCAGCCCGGCGAGGATGCCGAGGATGACGATGACCACCATCAGCTCTATCAGCGTGAAACCACGCTCGTTGTTCTTTTTTCGCATTTGTTTCTCCCTTCTCTCTGGGGTCCGGGGTTTTGGGCGGGTTTTGTCTTGTGTTCCACGAAGGACCTCACACCGGACACCCCGCGCCGCGGGAGAGCTGTGGGATTT
>VFSW01008980.1_pt1 | contig 14300 bp, 21 predicted proteins | sample 5358111 | NCBI WGS metagenome assembly VFSW01 (sample SAMN11554181, study PRJNA540505) | mine drainage metagenome | isolation source: sediment from site ElyBrook_90M | place: USA: Ely Copper Mine, Vershire, VT | collected 2017
TGGACCATGTAGTTGTCGACGTCGAGATACAGAAGACAATAGAGGAGACCCCAGGTGGTTGGGACGCGACCGACAAACTTGGAGTCGCCGTAGCATGTGTGTGGGAATATCAAACGCAGCGTATGCGGGTATACGGACCTGACGACGTACCTGCACTGCGTGAGCGACTCCTCAAGGCTGACCGCATCAGCGGTTACAACATATTCAACTTCGACTTTCCAGTTATTTGGGGTGTACCAAAACCGAAGTGGTTAGAACCAGAGGTCGGTGTTGGTGTAATTAGTCTTAAAGAAAAACTGACGCCCAAGACTAACGATCTCCTCCGTCGCATCTGGATTGCACAGGGATTCAACCCTGACGTGTACCAATCTGGAATGGGCGGTAGCAAACTTGACGACATCGCTGGTACCACTATCGGCAGCCACAAGATCGGGAACGGAGCCGACGCACCGAAGTGGTATCAGGCAGGACTGATCCACAAAGTGGTAAACTACTGTGCGGACGATGTGGCAATCGAGCGCGACTTGACTGACTTCGTGGACCGCTATGGCTACGTCATCCACAAAGGTAAGCAGTTATTTATCAGGAAGTAAAAACCAGTGGACTTTGAAAGGAACAGAATGCACCCAGCAACCACACACGTGTTGAAGTTCTTCTCATGCGCCCACTTACCACAGAAGTTGCAGGATATTTCAAAACCATTCTGCGACCTCGCTCAACAAGTGGCAGAACGAGCACCTGACAACCAAGAGACGACAGTGGCTCTGCGCAAGTTGTTGGAGGCCAAGGACGCCGCAGTGAGGGCGGCACTATAGACCACTATTTCTAGTGGCAATGGCTGTACTGTAACCGATGGGTGAACCTAGAACCAGTATAGTCGGTGAGTGAACTAACATCTCACTCACCATTTAAGGCAGCACTGGAAAACAGCGTATGTTGGGGTGATGACCGACAAAGCGCGGGCCTGTAAATCTCATCAGTTTACGGGAGGTCAGTTCGATTCTGACCGCTGCCATTAACTAGGTTTTTTCTTTCAGGAAAAGGGGTGGACGATGGCATTTGAGAGCAGTTGACAGGATAGTTTCAATACACGATCTCCAGGTGGATTCGAGTTTGGGGTGACTGGGTGGGTGTGGGGCCAACCAGTACCGAAGTCGATTACATTCTTTCTCGACAACAATGCTATGGTCTGCGACCAATACGGTCGCCAGATTAGACGTGCGGTATCTAACTCAGGTATGGAACTGAGGTTTGCCGACACACCACCAGAGGGCAATAAGGACGGACGAATTGTATCGCGACCGCAGTTCGCTACACACGCTCAGGTGATAGAGGCACTCGCTGAGGAGAAGATTGACTGGATGGCGTATGAAGTGCGGTGGAGGGACAAGACTAACAATAATAAATCTCGCAGTGGACTAACACTAAATGATGCGAGTAAACTGCAAGTAAAGTTACTACAAGAGGGCAACCTCCCAGTGGTAATGGACCGGGCCATCGTCTGTGCGGGTTGGCCACAGTTACCATATGAGATGATGAAGACTTTGCCCGAACTGCCACCGACCCCAATTGAGGAGCTGCGCAAAATCGTTGACCCACAGTTGCGCAAGGACGCACTTCGTATCAAGCGCGAGTTCGACGAAGTGCGGACTAAGGAATTGCAAGCGGTAGAAGATGAGTAAGTATGGTGAGTAAATCAAGACTGTGTGCTGAGTGTCGTAAACGCAAGTGTTTTGTCAATTGCGACAAGTGCAGTCAGTGCATATCCAAGAGCAAAGGGACGAAGGGAAAGGTCAAGGCGACCGCTCTCGCAACCGACGAGCAAATTGACGCATTGGCTATAAGGGCCGCACTAGGACTCCCCGTCACTCCCGACCGCAGGCTTCGTGACTAGATGGCGACCCATATCAATTAACCAACGTATTCCTGCTGATACGTCTCCACGTCCCCACATTCGTAACAATTTTACTTGTTCGTCAGTAAGTTGGACGCATCGAGCCTTGACTGGAGGGTCAAGTTTCTTTCGTCCAGACCTACCTTTTTTTCCCGCCATTTTTGCAATATACCGTATTTCAGATTACCACTATCGCTATTGCATTCTAATTCCGACCTTTTTATGATTGTTCCAGTAGGCAAAAACCACATAGCGGGAGTATGTCGTCGTGCTAGTACAAAAAGAGGTAATCCGGGATGGGACATACTTTTACGTCGAGCAGAGTACCGGACTTCCACGCAAGTTGGTGGTGACACCTGAGTTGCGCAAGCACTGGCACGACCAAGGCAACGCAATGTTGAGTGATAAGTTGCCCATTCCGGTCCCCTACGAACACGACTTTAGTCAGCACCCGATGACCCCGAAGGAAGCACTTCTCAATAACTCTGGAGAGGTTAAAGAGTTCAAGCTGGATGGCAACAAACTACTGTCCATAGTTGACATAACTGACTCTCAGGTTGCGAAGAAGATCGACGACAAGTCTGTGCGATGGACCTCCCCTTGGTTCAACTCGTTTACTGATGGTAACGGTAAAGAGTGGAAGAACGTCATATCTCACCTCGCACTCACTACGCGACCGCGCGTAACCAAACAGGAGTCATTTAGCAGCATTGCCGCCGCACTGAGTATGGCGACTGAGGTCAAAGTCGATTCAGCAGCACCGCTGGGGACCGGCACGGATGGGTTCTGCCTGTCTCGTGCCGGTTATCTAACCGAGGACACACAGACCAAAAATCTTCGACCTCAGTATCCAATAGCTTTCTCACTCTTGGAGGGTGGAATACCGCTGTCTGAGGGGGACATGCCGCCGAAAAAGAAGAGTGGTAAAACCCCACCGAAGAAAAAAGAGGGCAGTGGGACACCACCGAAGAAGAAAGAAGGTTCTGGTGAGGGAGGAGAAGGTGGTGGACTCGACGATGGTGAGGGCGGTGAGGACTTTATCGACGACGAAGACAGCGACGACAATGACTTCGGCGGCGACAAAGGAAGATCAGGCGACGACGTCAACGACGTGTCGATGGAGGAGATACTGTGCGACCTCCTCGGTGCGATAGGTGTCAAAGTCGAGCACAGTGGCAATAAGGCCATGTTCAAGCGCGAGTTGTACAACGCTGCGATGACCAAGATTCACGAACTGGCTGCTGTCAACCAACAAGACCCAAACAAACCGAAGGGGAACCGCACCAACCCTGTAGGTCAGCCACCAAATAAGAGTCAGGCAAACCCACTTATAAATCAGGTCCAACAGGAGCAACAGCCGATGTATATGTCACTTGAGGACATCAACAAGATACCCGACGAAGTAATGAAGGGCGTCGCACTGTCCATGTACGCGGAGAATCAGAAGCTCCGTGCTGAGATGGAGGTCGACAAAAAGGTGGTGAATTCTCTGCGCGATGCGAAGCTCAAGGAAGCGACCACAGCGCGTGAGGCACGAGTAGGACTCTTGGGACGACTCTCACCACGAGTGAAGGTCGACCTCGACGCGATGTTGGCGATGCCCTCGATGGCCCTGTCGATGGGCGACGGTGGCACGGTAGTTGATCCGATGGCACAGACCATCGCGGTACTGGAGAAGGGACTGGCGGACATGCCGCGACTCTTGACTACTGACCACGGTGCCCTGTCTCTGGTCCCGCAACCGAAGGACGCCGACGAACTCACCGCATAGCGTGCCGAGCAGATTGCGGACAGCATGAGTCGGATGATGGGCAACGCACCGCGAACGAAGGCAAGCTAAATAAAGCGGGTTAGAACTGCTTGAAAAAGCTATTGAGTACCTAAAGACATTCAAAGACTGAGGGGATAGCAAAATGCTTCTTACGGACAGCTACGGAATTGTTCCCGGTCTGACTACGTCAAGGGAAACCTATGAGAACGAATTTAGGTGGGGCAGTCAGTTCCAAGGAGTGTTTGCCAACGCACTGATCGACGGCAGCACTACTGACAGTGGCAACTCCCCGACATTCGAGCTACGCCCCGGCCTCCTGCTCGGTCAGATCACATCGACTGGGAAGTGGACCGACTACGACAAGACCGCCAGCGACGGCAGCGAAGTTGCGAGTGCAGTCCTCATTGAGGGGCTGCGAATGCTGGACTTCAGCAACGTCGCCGTGGACCGATTCTATGCGGTGCTCGTCGGTGGTCCAGTGCAGGCGTCGAAGTTAATCAACTTCGACAACCAAGCTCGTCAGCAGATGGACAAGTTCATCTTCGACGACATCGGTCAGATGATGGGCGGGCACTGGTTCCCGTGGAAGCGCTTCGTCACGAAGACAGCAGCGTACACCATCGTCGCTGCCGACAACTACACCATGTTCGACAATACTGGTGCAAGTGGTACAGTCGTCCTCACCTTGCCAGCGATTGCCAACGGTTATCTCTTCGGACTCCGCTGCTCGGCAGCCCAAATTATCCGGTTCACCAGTAACGAAGGTAGCAACGTCATCGGCACTAGCTTGACCAACAGCAGCGTCTCTGTGACAGCAATCGGCGGTGTCATCTACATCTACAGCAATCCCGCAGGCACGGCGTGGATCGTCGAGCAGCACGGTACTCAATCTATCACGGTGGCCTAGTCGGTGAGTGCTGGACAGTACGGAGAGTAAACCGGGATACAGCATTGCCGACTAGGTAATGCAAGAAACAAAAACGGGCAGGTAGGATGCTAGTAACATCCTATCCCACCCTAAACACCCCAACCTTTGTAGGAGGTCGGAATGGCTAGACGTAATTGTAACAGGGAATTTCACTGTTCGCGTAAGACGGATGCGGAATACAGAAAAACGGCTTACGACAAAAAATGCAATAACGGATGTTGTGTGGTTTGCGGAAAAGAAACAAAAACGGAGTTGGCAAGATGCACGGAATGTAATGCGAGGTCAAACCTTAAAAACCAAGAACGAAGGGCTAAACTCACAGCAGAAGGCAAATGTCGCGATTGTGGTGGAGAAGCACAGCTAACTAATCGTTCATTGAGAGGACGAGAACGTGGTAACTACTGCGGCGACTGTTGGCTAAAGATGCTGGCAACGTCGTTACTGGGGTCAAGAAAATTATGGAAAATTCTTCTTGACAAGTTAGAGGCTTGTGGATGGAAGTGTCCATACACAGGAGAGACACTGGTAATAGGGGTCAATCTGTCGTTTGACCACATGGACCCAATTTGTAGGTTTCCAGAAAAACAACATGACCCTAACAACATAGAACCAATTTCTTGGCAAGTAAACCTCATGAAGAGAGACTTAACCAAGAGTGAGTTCTTAGAAAAAATTAAGAGGATTTACGAACATGGCGTTCATTAGTCTCCATGACCTTCTCACACCCCAAGTAATTTTGAAGGCAGTCTCTCGTATCAGGAAGTTTCAGGGTGCGTTGGGACGCTGGGTGGGGTTCCAGCCCAACCGATTCAACCCGGACACAGTGTCGCTTGAGGGACCAAATGTCCGCTATGGCGACACTCGGTTTGCCAGCTTCCGACTCGATGACGTGACTCGTGTAGTGGCGAAGGGCCGAGCACCAGGGAATGGACCTGCGTCGGTGCCAGTAAATCCAGTTGGTGAAGTGCGCGTGTCTTGTGCACGATTTCACGAGAAGGTGCGACTCCTCGGTGAGTTTCTCGGCAATCTGAGTCCCATCATCGGACCCAACTCACAGATCGACACCGAAGGCCAATCCTACATCGCCCGCCAGGCTGTCCACTTGGCTGAGAAATATAACAACACCATCGAGTTGATGACTACAGGTATGTTCCAAGACAACCTGTACTTCCAACTCTCGGGTGACAACTTGCTGCCCGTAATCGGTGCACCGACTGGGACAAACCTTGGTTTCCAGATGCCGTTCCAAATTCCGGCAGGTAACAAGAGTCAACTCAACCTCCTCGGAACCGGCAACATCATCAACATCGGCTGGCAGTTCACTGGTGCGCCGCTCATCAAGAACTGCATGTCGATACAGGCAGCGATGACCCAATTGAGTAGCTACCAACCACGTCACTTCTGGCACAATAGTCTGATGTGGTATAATGTGCTGCTCAACGCCGAGGTGCGCAACACAGCTGGCAGCATGAACACCCCCTTCGCGTCGTATGAGAACGTAGACGCGGGCGGCAACATGAAGGCATACGACGGTATGCCAGTTCCGCAATTCACCGCTCGACTGCGTGGTCTACCGTGGGCCGACTGGCACATCGCTGACGACGTACTCATCACCAACAGCGACATCGACCCCACGTGGGCGAGTGCACCATCGACCGCGACGTACACCAAGGTGTGCCCGGACAATACCATCATCATTGCCCCCGAACCGGCAGCGGACTGGACCGAGTTGTATCTCGGTGCGGAGTACATCAGCGAGAACGCCGGACAACCGATGCAACTCAAGCGCGGTTACTCATTCTGGAAGGAGTGGGTGACCCAACCTAGCTGCATCGAACTCATCGCACTTATGAACATGATTCCACTGCTGTACGTGCCGAAGGCAGTAGGCTTTGCGACCGTTGCTGGGTTCTAGCATATGAGTGGTAACTGTATTTTGATTAAAACCCATCCCACGGAGTAGAATATTGGATGGCAGTATTGCATTTTGGGTGGCTTTGGCTACTGCTGTAGCAGGAGTCTTAGACAAGACTTTAAGCACGTGGCCTAAGATAGTCAGCCTCCAACGTGACGTAGCGGACATCCGAGAAAAACACAAAAACTGCGAAGAAGAACGAACAGCAATAAGAAAACAGTTTGAAGAAGAGTGGCCAAGTGACCCAGTTAAATTAGTGAACCTCTTGCAGGAGATGCGAGCCGCTGGGTTGAAGGTGACTATGAGTGATGTGGTAAGAGTGCTAAAATACAGAAAAGAACGGACATTTCAGAACGAAGCTGATATAAAAGCACCAGAAAATAAATAATGCCGATCACACTGGCGACACTGTTCACCTATCCCCAAGACGTATACGACTTGTTGTCCGTCGAGGGGGTAGACCTGCGCGAGGACGACCACAACCTTGCCAGCGGACAGATAATTTACACAACAGTGGACGCGGCAGTGGGGGCGACGAGTTTGACAGTAGCAGCACTACCAGTTGCACTACTTCGCGGAGCGGAATTGATCTTCGACGCGGCTGGCATGTCCGCCCCCGTAAAGGCGTCCCTGACCGCCGCAGCCGCCGCAGGGGCCACGACGCTCGCCGTAGCCGCTCTGGATACCGCCATCAATGCCAATGCCCAGGCTCGTGATAGCGGCGTAAACGCGGCCACAGGGGCACGGCTGCTGGTAGGCTGCCGCAAGGGGACGAGCAAGGTGAAGCTGTACTGCAACAGTCGATACGACGACTCGCAGCTTATGCTGTCCGGCTCCGTCAATGACTGGGCAACAGTGGCGGCGGCTAAGTTTATGGCTACGCGACGTGCTCAGGGTTGTCCGAAGAGTATCGCAATAGACTACGAAGAAGCAATAGAAGAGATGAGGATGGTGCAGGCTGGACAACTCTCAATAGAGGACATCGGCACGCGCGGAGTGGATTGGCCCACGGTCACGAACTTAATAGTAAACCCAACCTACGACGGTATGCGAGCGAGGGTGCAGCCGAACATAAGTGAGCAGACCCCAACTGGATACTCACAGTACATCGACTGGAACTCAGCTGTTTTACTCAACTTTTGATTTGTAAATTCCACAAGTGAATTGTTGTACAAAAAGACATGAACGATATGTTCATTAGGAGACAACGATAATGAGTGTGACATACAGCAACGGTCAATCGAACACTGGCACCTGTACGGTGACCGCACCAGCGGCACCAGCAGTCGTGTGGAACTTGTGCTCACTGTCGGTCAGCCAAGCAGGACCGGCGAGTGGGCAGAACGCCAAACTGACTATCTACGACGGTGCGGTCGGCGGGACTGTACTGTTCGCGGCGTTCCTCAACGGGCCTGGTGCACTTGGTACTGGTATCGGCAGTGTCGGGACCATCCAAGAGATTCCACTGCCAAAGGGCCCACAAGGAATACAAGGACTCCAAGCGACACCAGGCAACGCCATGAACATCCAAGTGACCGGAACGGGGCCGAACCAGGTCAGCATCAACGCACGATTCAGCGACGGTATCCCGACCACATTTTAATTGCGGTACAAAAGTGTCTGGATGAAGCTGTAAGAGACAAACATGACCGCCGCTAACATAATTCCGACTGCACTCACGGATGGCATACCTTACGCCACGTCCGTTCCCCTCACATCGACTGAGGCGGTATTGGGTGACGCACTACTGACCCCTGTTCTGATACCGACTACATTCAATGAGGCGATCAGTGCAGTAGTAAAATTGACCGCAAATGGTGTGATAACTGGCAATAGCACTTACGTCGTCTTACAAATGGACATGGGTGACGGAACTTGGGTCGACCTGTGCTGGTGCTTCTGGAACAACGTGACTGGTAATGCGACGTTCGTATTCTCCAACGGTATCGCTGGTGCCAACGTATTCCAGCAGTCGCGCAACTCTGGACAAGTACCAGTAAACAGCAGTGGGGTGCAAGGCAACGGATCGAACCAGATGACTCTCGGCGGGCGACTCCGATTCGTTGGTAAATCATCCATGACAGGTGGTAGCAGTGCCACACCAGGTACCTCAACAAGTATAACAGCCACCATAACCTACAGACTGCAACCACTGCGGTAATAACCACAGCGACTATTGGAGTGCACCATGATCGGTGAAGTGAAACTACTGGCATACGACGCCGAGCCAACGAACTGGAAGCGCTGCGACGGGCAGGTGTTGGCCACAGCGGACTATCCAGCCTTGTACGCCCTCATCGGCAACACCTACGGCGGTGACGAGACGAACTTTGCCCTGCCGGATTTGCGAGGACGAGTGCCGCTGCACAAGGGGACGGGACCGGGACTCAACACCTTTGCTATCGGGCAGATGGCTGGCAGTGAGACGGTGACCTTGACCAACGCCAACAACGGGATGCACGGTGGTCACGCTACGGGAACCACGAAGGTCAAGGCCGACGCGGCAGGGGTCGCAGTGAACACTGGCAGTGGACTTGCAGGTCAGTCGTTACCCGTAGCCAACATGCAGCCGTACTTGGCTATCAACTTCATCATCTGTGTGAGTGAGTAGGGGCGACAATGCCAAGCGACGGAAAGTCTTATTATTCGCCCACAAACGAGGAGCGCATGACCGGCGAGATCACCATGTACGGTTCTGGGACCATTCCTAGTGGGTGGTTGGAGTGCAACGGAGACTCACTTCTCGTAGCAAACTACCAGAATTTGTTCAACGTGATCGGGTACACTTTCGGCGGTTCTGGTGCGTCATTCTCACTACCAGACATGCGGAGTCGTTCTCCGATGGGGGCCGGTGGTGGACCAGGATTGTCTGTCTATACTCTAGGCACAGCATCAGGTGCCGAAACTGAGACATTAATTGGGTCAATAACAGTGCAGTCTGGTACAGGGGCCTCACCCAAGTCGGTAAACACGAGTATATCCCACATACATCCAATATTGCCACTTGTGTTCATAATTAAGACGTGACCAACAATGCCCGAAGTCGTCATCTACACCAGTGCCAGTCGCGCAGCTGTACGCCACGCACTGCTATCTCTTCCTCAGAGGATGTGTGCCGGGGGCATGATACCTGACTCCACAATGACTCGATGCGGCAATGCACTACTGGAGCGAATATTCTCGGCATTCGTAGTGAAGTCACTCGGTGGAACTGATGAGGCAGGTGAGAGTTGGAGACCATTACACCCTAAGACGATAGCGTACAAGCGTGCGAGACGTACACCCATCGAGGTCCGAAGAGGATCAAGACCATCACAAGCACTGAACATCAAACAACAAGAACGATGGTGGGAGGTGTACAGACGCAACTTGGCAAAATACCACGACAAATCTACCGCCGCCAAGGTTGCGTGGTTTGTACTGAAGAGTGAGGGTGCGACGACGCTACTTGACAAGTATGGCACACAAAAGACCGAAATTCTGCGCGACAAAGGTGATCTACTAAAGAGTCTGTCACCCGAGACTAGAACAGACAAGTCTGTATTCCGTGTGACACCTGCCACAGTAGAAGTTGGCACTAACCGCAAGGGCGCCATTTATCACCACAAGGGAGTCCCTGGTAGACTCCCTCAGCGCAGACTGTGGCCTGCCATAAACAATTTTCCTGCCTCGTGGTGGCACGATATACTCGATGAGGTACAATCTGGCGTTGTAGAATTAACAATACAGGTTGTCAGGGAAACAACAAACTAAAGGTGCTGTATGAGTGCGAACAACGGTGTAATTCGTATCGGACGCAAGGGCATAAAGAAGTTTGCTTTCGGTGAGGACGGCAAACCATTCGACGTCGACATCGTGGTGGCGTTCCAGGGCTGGCTGTGCATCGACGACGAGTTCCGCGAGCGTGAGGGCGTCGTCGACCGCACTATCATAACCGCAGACATGCCTGAGTACCACCAAGCGGCAGTACAATATGTCAAACAACTGAGTAGTGATTTTGTATCAAAAGATGGTTCAAATCTCACTACTGTTGACCTCACCGTTGCGGAGGCACTGGAGTTCATCGCCCTGCTGCGCGAGGAGTACGACAAACTCGTAACTTTTTTTCGTCCAAGGTCACAAGACGAGCCAGACTCGCCAGATACTTCGGAGGGGGGGTTGCGGTTCTCGGAGGAGGCACCATAAGTGGAGAACAAAGTGGCATACCCCCTCACCCCATTGCGGTTACTCAGTTCGACGAAGACGTACTGACTGTAACCATGCGAAGGACTCAAGCATGGGAACAGTTACACAATCCCGAGCACTGTGGTAAGTTGAATATGGGTGAACTGTATGACTTGATGCTCCGTGCCGGATACTCTGAAGGAGAAGCGACTGAGGCCGCCAAACAGCGCGGACAGGAGCGACTCGACGCCGGGGAGAAGATGTGATCGGTAATAGTGAACTCACTACATTTGATGGACTGGACAATCGCAAGGAGATCATGATTCTCCTCGACCGACTTGGCAGTGACGAGAAACGAGCGGCATTCTTGTGTGAGTTGACTAAGAACAGTCAGAATGGATTTGCTGGGACGCAGGTGCAAGTAGTAAACCAGTGCGACCCGATAACCGCGTACTTCATGATGGTCAGCATCTGCAATGAGTTGGGTGTGTCAGTGAACTACGCAGCTAAGAAGTTGGACACCGTCATCAAAAAAGGACTGCATAAGAGCGCCCAGCGAGCACTTATAATATATGGAGTGAACTAGGTGCTAGACGCCTTACTCTATGCTATTCGTGACGGTATACGTGCCGCAGGCATGAACTATGGCAAGGCTGAATGTGAAATCCAAGACGATGGTCGCCCACCGCCACGTGCTGGTAATGTATTCGTGGCGATACACGGTGGTAAGACTCGACCAGGCAGTGCTAACGACAATAATTTGTACGAGTTGTACGACTTTGCAGTGACCCTTACCATGCGCGTTGTGATACCACTGGACCGTGTAGGCGACCAGCTGATCGCTCGTAACCTACCGCTGAAGAATATCAACGACGTGTCGCAAGCACAGCGTCAGGGATTCAATGCGAAGTTGGAGCAGTTGCGGGCGTACTTGCACATGAACTGGAGGAGGACTGTCCTCACAGGCCAGACCCCCAATAGTGCCAACGACAACCTAGTGGCGTGGGCGACTGGGACGGTGTATGGATTCGTCGAACCGATGCGCTACAGAGGGGCCGAGATACCGTCTCTGCGTGGTGGTGAGTGGTTAGGGGCAGAACCAGAGACGACGCGGTACAAAGGACAAGAGATCGCGTCTGACGAGAGTGCATTTGCCATCAAGTCGGAGATGAAGTTTGAAGGGACCAAGCGCTTCCAGCCACTCACTGCTGCACAAGGGAGTTTCGTATGACACGCGACATACCACCAATGCAACCTGGCCAAATAGTGTCACTGGGCGGTCCTGGACCTGTAGTGATCCACTTGACGTACTTGCTTGATGGCACGGACCAATGGCGAATCGCTTGTATGCCAAGTGTTGCCAACTTTGCTACATCGGCTCACCATCCAAATTACATACGCAGTAACGACACGCGAGCGGTGACTTGTCCCGCTTGTAAGAAGACAAAAGTATTTGAAGAAGTCAAAGCAAAGGAGCCAAAATGACGACCAAGCAAGTGACGAAGAGAAAATTGAATGTAAGGGTGTTGCCCGGTCAGCCGACAGATGGTAGTGGTAAGGTGTGCGTCCACTTGTTTGTGCCTGATGAGCGTGGTTTATTTACTGAGCCAAGTGTCACATACCTCGCGGACACGGATGAGGGCAAACGACTGTCAGTGAGACCCATGTGCGGAAGAATTGCGTGTGACCGAAAGAAAACAGTAACGCAAAAGACTGTGAAAGGTGTTACAGACATTATATTCCGCACAGGTGACCCACGTGGTGTAACTTGCTCAAGGTGCACGAATTCGACTGAGTATGTGGAGATGATGGAGCAACTGAATAAGGTAACTTGAATAGTGGAACTTAACACACGATAAACATGCCACTCGCCCTAATAAAGAGAGGTGACCTATTGCAGCAGGACTTGTAGTACCAGTGAGTGGACCATACATCGGATTGTATAACGGTGTAGCACTCGGAACGCAGAATGACGATGGATTCGTCCTTCTCGGTTCCTACACTGGACAGGAAGTGAACCAGTCGGACGCATACGGCATGACGCTGGTGGAGGCCATCTGGCGCGGACTCAACTGGAGGATGAGATTCCGTGGGCTGGAGTTCAACAAACCTGGCATCCTCCAGTCTATACAGGCATTCGGTGCGTCTGGTAATGCACAGACCACACTCACCCCAACCCTCCAGAGTATTGGTGACCGCTACACCAAATTCGCTCAGACGCTGCTACTGACGTCTATCCTCGGAGCCTACCCACCGACGATGCCGTCCACGTTGACCGCACTGAGTGCCATCGTCGCTCCGCAGTCGAATGTGGAGTACATCATGACCTCTAAAGTGCGCGAGGCCCCTTTTGAGTTGGTGCTGTTACCGTACTCTGCGGTGGTAGGGACAGCCAACATCATCGCGACGTCGTTCACCACTACATAGTTCATCGTCATAAAAGGGTTCACAGTAATAGATTTTCTACTCAATGAGTTTGGTGAACTCCGATGAGCGAAGAAGCGGTAATCAGGATCATACTACAGGACGGTAGTTCGTCTACCGGCTTCACTGCACCTCCGTCACCTAACCCATCTCCAAGCTCACCGCCTCCAAGTGGCAGCACTCCATCAGCACCGCCACGACCACCAGGAAGTTCACATCCACCGCCCTCACCGTCCCCACCTTCTGCCGGAGCAAGAGGGCAGTCACAACAAGTTCCACTAGCCCAACAAGTCTTAATCAACGGGATCGGTAGCATTGCGACTACCGCACTGCAACGACCACCGTGGGTGAACGAGTTAATAAGTGGTTTTGCCAAGAGCATAAAGGAGTTGACTTCTCAGTTAGTTAATGCTAGGCCCCAAGCGACTACTGCGGGTACTGCACAGCCCAGTGGTCCAGGGCAGTTACTAAAAGCATTGCAGGTATCGCAGACATCAATACCGCAATTGATGACCTCAGTGGCTCCGTCAGTTGGGCAGACAGTTGCACCGGTACCAGCCGGATCACCGACACCATATCAGTCTCCGCAACCATCTCTACCTACCTCACTCACATACCCCTCTACACCCTCATACACCGCACCTGCCCCACAACCAACACAGTCAGTACCAACGGTTACTACCGCCGTTGACGAAGCCGCAAGACAGAGACGGAGTGCGGCGGCAAAACTAGGAGCAAAGACTCGACGTGAGAGAAAAGCAGCTGAAGATGCTGAACTAAATTATCGCCGTAGGAAGGATGATAAAAAAGGAGAAGAGACTGAGACGATAGAAGAAACACGAGCTAGGATAAATAAAGAGAAGCGACGTAAAAAACCACAGTCTACTACATCAGCAGGAGAAGGTGCTACACCAGCAACACCAACTGGCAATTTAGATAGTGTTACTAAGTCGCCAGGTGTGGAACCGGCGATAGTTGAAACAGAGTCAGCCCCAGAAGAACTACAAACTATACCAACTGAGGCGGTTCCAGCAAGTGCACCAACAGAGACACCTGAACAAGAAAAATATAGAAAAAGGAAAATAGAAGGTGAGTCTAAGAAAGACAGGGCAAAGAGGCTTAAAAAAGAATTAGAAGAATTTAGAGCACCATCTCAAAAAATTGAAGATGAATCGAAGCCTAAAAAACCATCTATTTGGGAAAG
>VFSW01008981.1_pt1 | contig 14298 bp, 8 predicted proteins | sample 5358111 | NCBI WGS metagenome assembly VFSW01 (sample SAMN11554181, study PRJNA540505) | mine drainage metagenome | isolation source: sediment from site ElyBrook_90M | place: USA: Ely Copper Mine, Vershire, VT | collected 2017
CCCGTAGCCTCCGCGGTTTCGTCCAACCTAGACGCGTACCCCGCCGGGAGTACCCGCACCGCCCCCTTTGGTGCATCGCCATCGCCATCCGTCCCCCAACTCGTCACCATTCTCAAAGACGGCTCCGAGGGTCCTGCGTATCGTCTCAACGCCACGGTGACCGACATCGGTCGGTACGAAGGCACGATCACACTCCCCGACGATCCGTACCTCTCGCCCCGCCACGCACGGATCCTCCGGCGCAACGACCGCCACTGGCTCCGGGACTTGAGCTCCGTCAACGGAATCTTTTACCGCATCCGCGAGCCCGTCGAGCTCCATCACAACGACGTCATTCTCGCGGGACAGCAAGTGCTACGCATCGAGGTACTCACCGACGGAGAGATCTCTCTCGGGCCGGTGTCTCACTACGGCGTCATGCTGTTTGGCACGCCCGAACAACCGCGTCTCGTGCGGGTGGTGCAACTCACGAGCGAAGGTATCCCCCGGGATGTTTTTCACCTGTACCGCGACGAGACCGTCATCGGCCGCGAGTCGGGAGACATGGTGTTCACAGACGACGTATTTCTCTCTCGGCGGCACGCTGCCCTGCAGCTTGACCACGCCCAACGACGGGTGGTCGTCCGTGACCTCGGGAGTTCCAACGGCACCCTGGTGCTTTTTCACGGCGAGCGCGAGATCTTCGACGGCGATTTTTTTCGCATCGGCCACCATCTTTTTCGCTTCGACGTGGGTCCAAGCCCCAAGGGCTCTCCCGGGACGCCCCTCCGATGACCCTCCCCTCCATCGAAGTCCCCGAGGCCCCGCAGCCTCGCCACGCCCCCATTGGCGTCACCACCCACATCGCCGGCCTCACCGACGTCGGCCGGGTGCGCGAACACAACGAAGACAATTTCATCATCGCCGACCTCACTGCCGTCACCCGTGTCACTGAGCCCCGGAGCTCCCTCGTCGGTCCCCGTGGGCTTCTCTTTGCCGTCTGCGATGGCATGGGCGGCGCAGCAGCGGGCGAAATCGCCAGCCAGATGGCCATCGACGTCATTCACGGCATCGTCCAGGACGCCGGTGAACCCCCCACCCGCGACGCCTTCGCACAAAAGCTTGTAGCCTCTGTCCAAGAAGCCGGCGCGCGGATCTTTCTCGCCGCCAAAAGCAACCGATCCCAGCGCGGGATGGGCACCACGGCCACCGTCGCCGGGGTCTTTGAGCGCACTCTCTTCGTCGGGCAAGTCGGTGACTCCAGAGCCTATCTCTACCGCAGTGGCATCCTCCGGCAGCTCACCAAAGACCAATCCCTGGTCACCAAGCTCATCGAGGCCGGACAGCTTACCGAGGCCGAAGCCGAAACCTACGAACACTCCCACATCATTCTTCAAGCTCTGGGCACAGCCGACACGGTCTCCGTCGATCTCTCGTTTGTCGACATCTGCAAGGGCGACGCCGTGCTTCTCTGTTCCGATGGACTCTCGGGACTCATCTCGGCAGAGCAAATCCGTGAGGCCCTGGCGGACACCGAGGACCCCGCGGCGTGTTGCCGTCGGCTCACCGACGCCGCGATCGAATCCGGCGGCCATGACAACATCACGGTCATCGTCGCCCGCTTCGACGGCGACGTTCCAGATCCAGGTGAAGCCGACCTGGGCGTGGGCTACCAGCCGTACGTGCTCCTCGAACCGATTGAAGTCATCCCCTCGGGACGGATGTCTGCTTCACTCAAGATCCCAGAGCTCCCGCCGCCTGGCGCCGACGTGAAGCACTCCGTCTCGCTCCCACCAGCCGCTCCGACCGACCCCGATGACGACGACGACGCCCTCCCGAATGCCCAGTCCACGCGGCCCCTTCGTGTTGCACGCTGGGTGTTGGCCGCAACGATCGCGGTCTTGTTCGGTTCTCTCGGGTGGTACGTCCGACACCAGCACCACGAAGTCAATATCCGCAGGCCACCAACCGCCGAGACTGTCCGAGGGTCTTTTCCGCAGCCCAGTCCCACGGTCATCCCAGCGGTCTCCGACGACGCGTCGACAGGGAGTTCTGGCCCCGACGCGTGAGTCCCGTGCCCAGCGCGGGCCCCGCGGCGAGCGCACGCACAGTCCTCTCCCCTTGCACAGGCACATTCCGCTAGACTCACGCGCGCCTGCTCTCCAAAGGGGCATGAACTCTCCATGATCCGATTGGTACAGGAATTTGGCGCGCACACAGGACGGCAGATCCAGTGTGACGGCGACCACATCCGGGCCGGGCGCGCCCCCGACAACGACGTGGTGTTCGACCCCAACGTCGACCTCGACGCCTCGGGGCACCACTGCGAACTCGTTCGAGAACCCTCCGGATGGGTCGTTACCGACGCCAACAGCCGCAACGGCACCTGGGTCAACGGCGCGCGGATTCAACGCCAGCGCGTGTTTCACGGCGACCTCATCGAGTGTGGCCGCGGTGGCCCCCGGCTGCGTGTCGAACTCCCCCCCGACGACGCCGTGGGTGACTCCAACGCGCCCGTTTCCACCGCCACGCCTGCGCCCGTGTTTCCCCCGCCGTCGGCCGTCCCTGGGGCCTTTGGCGCGCCGCCCTTGCCACCGAGTGTCCCACCGCCCGCCGGGAGCGCTGTCCCCGCGGGGAGTGTCTCCGACGTCGGTCACGGTTCCACCGTCGCCATGGAGGGGTACTCTTCCACCGGCGTCCCGATCCCTGCGCTTCCCCCTCCGGGTGGCATTCCCATGGGTCTTCCCATGAGCGCCCCCGGTGGCTTCGGAGCGCCCGTCCCGCCACCCGCCTTTGCCGCTGGTGGAACGCCCTACGCCGGACTCCCACCGCTCGCCGGTCCGGGCCCCCTGGGCGTTGCCTCCGTCGTGGGATATCCCAGCGGGAACCCTGCAGGCCCGTCTGTAGGACAAGCGATGACCGCGGGAATGCCTTCGGACGCGCACGTCGGTCGGCGGACCATGGCCTTGATGATCGATCAAGCCCTCGCCCGGGCGGACACCCGTCGCAGCGGGGGCGCGGGTCTCAAGGTGATGGTCGGGTTGTTGACCGTCCTGGTCGTTGGAATCCTTGCCGCGGGAGGGTACTTTCTCGTCAGCAACGAACCCAGCGGTTCCACGGGCGGAACCTCGGGAAGCCATGGCAGCGTGGCCAATGGGGACCCCAGTACCGCGGGCGCACGGCTCGCCGCTGCCATCGAAAAAAACATCTACATGTTGGCGGTCAACAACGGCGTGCGGGACCGGGGTTTCTGCACGGCGTTTGCGGTCACCCGGGATCTCCTGGCGACAAACGCCCACTGCGTCGCGGCGTCGCGGCGGGAGGCTGCCCAGGGCGGGAGGATCATTGCGCTGCGTAACAAAGCCCCGGGCACGCGAATCGCGGTGACCGAGCTCTGGTCGGATCCACGCTTTGAGAATCGGCAGTACTCCACGGGAGGTTCGGGCTACGACGTGGGGCTTGCACGGGTCGCGGGTAGCCTTGAAGGCACCGTGCGCCTGGCGGATACATCTGAACTCTACGCCTTGCACGAGGGCGATGCAGTGTTCGTCTACGGCTTTCCGGGAATGACCATGAATGAGTTGTCACCCGTGGCGACGATCACGTTGGGGCTGATCAACCGGCTCACGGACTTTTTCGACCAGGTGGCCCAACCCGCAACCGCGCAGAAGCTACAGCACAGTGCACAGACCTCGGGAGGTTCGTCGGGCAGTCCGATTTTTTCGCCGACGGGCGCCGTCGTAGGCATCAACGCCGGCAGCCTCGCGGACGAACAGCGCCAGATCGTGTACGACCCTCAAACACGCTCGCAGCACGAGGTGGAGGTCAACCTCGGTTCCAACTTCAAGTACGGGATGCGCGCCGACTTGATCCGCGCGGGCATCCAGACCGTGGGCGAACAGACGCCGTGACGCGCTTGCCCCGGTGTCGCGGCGGGCCACGGGTGCGCGCCGACGTCTCTCGTAGATTTCACACGAACGGCGTCGGGACCTTCACGACTCGCGTAGATTTTACACGAACGGCGTCGGGACCTTCACGGCTCGCGTAGATTTCACACGAGCCGCGTCGGGACCTTCACGACTCGTGTAGATTTCACACGAACGGCGTCGGGACCTTCACGGCTCGCGTAGATTTTACACGAGCCGCATCGGGACCTTCACGACTCGTGTAGATTTTACACGAACGGCGTCGGGACCTTCACGACTCGCGTAGATTTTACACGAACCGAGTCGGGACCTTCACGACTCGTGTAAATTTCACACGGTTCACGTGGGAAATAAGCGAGTGGCCTGATTTTGGCACGACGGACCCAGACCCTGGCCGTCGACTCGAAAGTTCATGGGCCGTGGGGGCTTTTTCGGGTCGCCGCACGGGTGCGTGTCGGTCGGTGACCGTCCTGACATGCACCCTCCGTGACCTCGTCGCCCGAGGATATCGGACATCCACAACGGCCGGCCACGTCCCAGCAAGGCGGAACCGCATCCCCGCTCCGGCCTCGGCCCTTGGCACTCGCAATCACGCAGCAAAGAGGCTAGTCTGCGCCGTGCTGCCACCACGGGCGTCGGAGGATTTGTCGACGGCCATGGGGGGACCGTCCGCCCGAGGCGCCGCAACATGGCCAAGTTGGTGATCTTCGGCCCCGACGGGCCACAGGAACGGGATCTGTACCCGGTCAACACCCTCGGACGGCACCCGAGCAACTCCATCCAACTCTTGGACCGCATCGTCTCCAAGGAGCACTGCGTTGTCGAAGCCCGTGGAACCCATTGGTTTCTGCGGGATCTCGGCTCGCTCAACGGCACCTACGTCAACGAGCAGCGGGTCCACGGTGAAGCGCCGCTCGCGCACGGCGACCATATATCCATGGGCAACACCCGGGTGCTCTTTCAAGACCTCGCGAGCGGTGTACAACCCGCCCACGGGGTCCCCATTTCGGCACCCACGCCTTTGTCGCTCCCGCAGCCGCCGTTTGTCCCCGGGATGGCACCCCCGCGGCAGTCCCCGCAGTGGGTGCCGCCGCCACCGACGCGCCCGGTGAACACCGTGGCCCAACGCCCTGCGCCGCCGATGGTGGGTCCCGCGATGGCCACCGGACGAAACCCTCTTGCCCCCCTCCCCCCGACCGGAATCTCTCCGGTGATTCCCGCGACGCCCGGGCTCTCGGCCGTGCGCAACGTGACCCTCTCGGGCGGGATGATGGAATCCCACGTACGCACCAAGATCGCTGCAGAACTCCAACAGTTTATGCCCGAGCGGTCCGTGCAGGACGTCGACGCCCTGCGACGCGACTACGAAAAACTACGGATTTCATACGAACTCCAACGGGCCATCGGGGCCGAGCTCGATCTCGATCGCCTGCTCGAAAAAATTCTTGAGCCTTGTCTCGAACTTCTCGCCGCCGACCGCGGGGTGATTCTGTTGTACGAAGACGGCGACCTCCGGCCTCGCTGCTCACGCGAGCGCCGTGCAGGACCCGAGGAGTTTGTGGTCTCCCGCGCGGTGGTCGGTCAAGTGGTCAAAGAAAAAGTCGCCGTGCTGTCCAGCGACGCCAAGCTCGACCCGCGGTTTTCAGAGTCCAAATCCATCATCATGACGGGCATCCGCAGCTCCATGGCCGTGCCTTTGCTTTTCAAGTCCGAGCTCCTCGGGGTCATGTCCGTCGACGCGCAAAACCCGAACGCCTTCGCTGAAAAAGACCTACAGCTCTTGACCAACATCGCCAACCAGGCGGCGTTGTTCATCGCCAATGCAGCACTCGCCCGAAGGATCGAAGCCGAGGCACTGGCCCGCGCGAGATTTCAGCGACTGCTCTCGCCCGCGATCGCCGAACTGGTGGTCTCTGGCAAGGTCGAAGTGAAACAAGGCGGTCAAGCCCGATCGACCACGATGCTCTTCACAGACATCCGTGGCTTTACCTCCAAGTCCGAGACGATGCGCGCCGAGGACATCGTCACCATGCTCAACGATTACTTCGAGCGGATGGTCGACGTGGTGTTTCGCCACGAGGGCACGTTGGACAAGTTTGTCGGCGACGAGATCATGGCGCTCTTTGGCGCGCCCGTGGCCCATCCCGACGATGCGATACGAGCCGTGCAGACAGCCCTGGACATGCTCGACGCGCTCCGTGTTTTCAACACCGAGCGAGAATCCTCGGGGAGCACGGGCTTTGAGATTGGTATCGGGATTAACACAGGCGAAGTCGTCGCGGGGTACATCGGTAGTTCTAAAGCCATGCAGTACACGGTCATCGGCGCACCGGTGAACCTCGCGTCACGCTTGTGCTCCGCAGCCCACGGGATGCAGATTGTCATTTCAGAAAGCACTTGGGAGCAAGTGCGGGACGTGGTGGAAGTACGCGAGCTCACCCCCATCCAGCCCAAAGGAATCGCCCGACAGGTACGGGTGTTTGAAGTCCTCCGGCGCGTGGCCGTACAGTCCCCCGTCGCAACACAAAACCGTACGGCATAGAGCAAGCACATCGCCCATGGCCACCCTGGAGTTTGAACGACCGCTGGTCGAACTGGACCGCCGGATCGCGGAGCTGAAATCCGTTGCCACCCGCACCGATGCCGAAGCCTTTGGCACGGAGATCACGAGGCTTGAAGAAAAAGCCAGGCTGCTCCAACGGGAGATCTTTGGCGAGCTTGGAACGTGGGAGAAAGTACAGCTTTCAAGGCATCCCGATCGGCCGTACACCATGGATTACATCCAGCGGATGACCGAAGACTTTGTTGAACTGCACGGCGATCGGACGTACGGCGACGACCACGCGATCGTCGCGGGCTTCGCGCGCTTCAGGGGACAGAGTGTGATGATCGCGGGCCATCAGAAAGGCCGCGGGGTCAAAGACAATGTGTACAGAAACTTTGGGATGCCCAACCCCGAAGGCTACCGCAAGACCCGGCGGTTGATGGAACTCGCAGCGAGGTATCACCGCCCGGTGATTACGCTCATTGACACCACGGGGGCGTATCCGGGCCTCGGAGCCGAAGAACGTGGACAGGCCGAGGCGATCGGACAGTCGTTGTTGACCATGGCGGGACTCGAGGTTCCCGTGGTGGCGGTTGTGATTGGTGAGGGGGGATCGGGCGGCGCGTTGGCGCTGGGCGTCGCAAACAGGGTGTTGGTTCTTGAGTTTGCGACCTACGCCGTGATCTCCCCCGAGGGCTGCGCGTCGATCTTGTGGAAGGACGGTGCAAAAGCTGCTGACGCAGCCGCACAGATGAAAATCACGGCGGACCACCTCGCACGCTTCGGCATCGTCGACGAAGTCATTGCCGAACCCCCCGGTGGCGCGCACAGAGACCCCGACGAAGCCGCCCGTGGAGTCTCCGACGCGATTGCCAGGCACCTCGCGGCTCTTGCCAAACTGACTCCACGGCAGCTTGTCGAAGACCGCTACCGTCGCTTTCGATGCATCGGGGAGTACACCGGCGGGGACTGACGGTCATGCCCTTGAGGCCGTGTGCATCGTCCGCACCCGAGCGTACGCCCACGAAAAAATCATGGTCGCGCAGGGGTGTACCCCTCGGCCCGCCGCGCGCAATCCTGCGACCGCGTGATGTCCCCACGCCGTAGCCACACGTCCGCGAGGGTTTTCCATGGACGGGCGTAGTCGCCAAGGGCAAGGATGGCCCAGGGATCCGCGGTGCGCACAGGTGGATGCAAGCGGTCACCGCGTACAAGAGCGTCGTTGGCGTCCATGAGTACCGCGGGAGAAGGAAGGCGCGCGCCCCGGGGAAGCACCCGCACGAGTGTTCCGATGGGATAGGTAGGCAATGCACGGACGATCGCCGGGGTAAACACGTCGGTGAGATACAGCGCCCGCCCCGTCGAGAGAACGGTCTCGGCGATGGCCCGGGTGTCTACCGTGCGACCGTGCAAAGCCGGAAGCTGCCGCCCGAGGGAAGCCTCGATGCGTGCCCGGTGCGCGGGCAAGAGCAACAGCCACGGGTCGATGTACAACACGTCACGACGAACCCCCAGCGCGTGTTGGGCGTACAAGATCCCTAGCTGACGGTGATCGCCGGTGCCCATGAGAACTGCACGGGGCTCGACGGTCGACAGGGTATCGAAAACATAGTTTTCAAGCGTAGGACCGTGCAGGGACAACACGGTGGGGAGCGTGGTGGCATACCCTAAAACAAAGGCCCCGACGGCGGTCCACGCCAGCGCGCGCGTTCCGAGCTTGTAGCGAACAAAGACCGTGTCCAGGCCCACGGCAGCAAGCACGGTCAAGAGCACCTCGGGCAAGAGATGAAACCGCCCGACGATGGCCGTGCCGACACCCACGGGCGAGACGTTCATCCGCAAGGCAAAGAGGGGGCCGGCGACGAGAAAGGTCACTGCGAGCGCCGCCCGCAAAGGTTCTCGCCGCCAGCGTGCAAGGTACACCGAAGCGACCGCAACGCCCGCGACGAGAATCACTCCATGGAGGTCAACGAAAAGGTCGGTCGCGAGCGCAGCGAGTTGCCTGACCGGCTGGGGCGCGCCACCGTGAGACGAAAGCGTACCGATCCCGTAGTCCGCGCGTACAACGTGACGCACGAGCCCGTGGAGGGTGCGCGTGTCGGCCCAAAGCCAACGTCCACCGGCGTGTCGCGCGGTGATGACCAGCGAGAGGTAGGTCAGCAAGCCGGGTAGTACTGCGAGGGCACCGAGGGCCAGCGTACGCACAGGACGCTTCGACCCGCGCGCCGCGCACACCGCTCCGGTGAGCCCAACGGGCGTCATGAAGACAAGGGTGAGGTGATTGGCGAGCCCCATTCCTGCGGCAAGGCCAAGGCCCACGACGCGACGGCGCGCGCCTCGGGCATCCAAAGGATGGACCGGGGCTGCGAGGGCAAGGATCACTGCAGCAAGGCCTGCGTGGAGGGTAAACACTTCGGCCTCGGTGGCGAGTTCCCACGCGTGGGGCGAGGTGACATAGACGAGTGTGGCGAGGGCGGATGCGGCTTCAGAAGCACCCCAACGACGGCAGGCCACAAAGAGCGCGCCCGCGGTGACTGCCCCAAGGAGTGCCGTGACGATCGCCGCTCCATGCGCGGGTGTCGCCACGGGCAGCCACGCAAAGGCCCGCAGAATCAGGGTGTACAAAGGATACCCGGACGGGTGCGCCAGACCGCCTTCGGCGTACAACGTCGCAAACTCTCCGTTGTCCCCACCAAGTACGTACCGCGCCGCCGTCGGAAGGTAGACCGCCGCAGCAATCCCCGCGGCGACAAGCGGCCCCACGATGCCTCGTCCCGGGCGTGTCACGTCTGCTCCGAGTGTACAGCACCCGTCGTGGTAGCGTGTCGCCAACGTGCGGGATGTACCCACTGGCCAACGCTCGCTCGACCGCGCGACGTGGCTTGGCGCGGCGCTTACGGTGGTCACCGTAGGGGTCTTTACGCCCGGGTTGTTCGGTCGCTTTCTCTGGGACGACCATGCGTTGATCCAGCGCAACCCCGCGCTGCGCTCGTGGAGAAGTCTCGCGCACGCGCTCGCACGGCCGTTTTGGGACGTGCCCGCGGTGGGAGGCTTCAGATCGCAGCCCAACGGGTACTACCGTCCCGTTGTCACCCTGGCCTACGGGCTTCAATGGCGGATCTTTGGCGATCACCCGCTGGGCTTTCACGCCGTGAGCCTGGCGCTTCACGTTGCATGCGTCTTGCTGGTGTACGCGTGGCTAAAAAGACGGCTTGCGGCACACGCCTCGGCCGACCTCGCAGCGGCGGTGGGCGCGGGATTGTTTGCATTGCATCCCACCCGGCCCGAATCTGTCACATGGGTGTCGGGCTCGACCGACCTCTGGATGTCCCTCGGTGTTCTCTCGGGACTCTGGGCCTGGGATCGCCGTCGTGACAGCCTCGCGGTCGTTGCTTTGGTGCTCGCGATGTTTGCCAAGGAGTCCGCAGCCCTCATCCCCGCAGCCCTTGCCTTCGACGTCGTCCTCCTCAGCACCGACCGCGAGGTTCGTCGTCGCGAACTTGGTCGCGTAGGCGCCCTTGCCGTTGTCTTGTCCCTCGCCTTCGGGGGGCGTCTGGCATGGGTCTCGGGCCGGGCGAATTCCGTCGCCCTCGACGGCCCGTGGGAGTCCACACGAAGAGTGTTGGCCACTGTCGGATGTTACGTGCGCGCCGCGGTGTTCCACTGGCCACCGAAAGTGCACTTGGGTGTGAAGCTTCTCGACGCGCAGCATCGCGCGGTGTACCCGGGCTGGACGCTCCCGCTGGGTGCTGTAACCATCGTTGCACTCGCAGCCATGGGACTCGCCAGCGTGCGCCGAAAGACGCTACGTCCTTGGCTCGCCGACGTCGGATGGTTCGTGCTTCCGCTCGCCCCCGCGCTCAACGTCGTCAACCTCCGCCTCGCCGTCCTGGCCGAACCCCACAACCTCTATCTCCCAGTCGTTGGCCTCGCTGCGATGACAGCCCGCGGTGCACAGAACACCCTCACCCACGGCCATCGCGCCCTTGCCGCCGTTGCCATTCCGTTACTCACTGTCTGTGCCGCCGTGTCCGTGTTTCACGAGACGCGCTTGCGGTCCGACGGTACACTCTGGACTTGGGAGCATCGGGTAGACCCCGAGGATCTCCTGGCGATTCAGTCCCTCGCTGCCGTCGCACGGGAGGGCGGGCGTCCTGGCGAGGCGCTGTGGCTCGACGCCCAGGGCGCGGCCACCGCCCGTCGGCTGGGTCTGCGATCGACGGTCGCGGTTTTTGATCGCAGCGCCACCGAAGACGCCCTGGTGACCGTGACCGCCGGAAGTTCTCGCTTCGCACGGGTGCGTACGTTCTGCGACGAGATCACCCACGGGACGCAAGCGGAACTGTCCCTCGCAGGCGCGACGGTGGACGTCCCCGTGGGTGCCGTCTGGCGACGAACACTCGCGACCGACCCGGCTTTTGTGACGGCTTGCCACACTGCCGTCCGCGAGGCCGCACAGACACCGTAACCCGTGGACAGATTATCCGGTGGGACTACCGCACAAAGCGGGAGAGGTCGATCAGGGGCACCCATGTTGGCGGTACACCCATGAGTTCACGACGGCGGCGCTCCCAATCGGTCAGCCGGGCAGAGAGCACGGAGCACACGGTCGCGAGGGTGAGTCCGGCAACGATGTCCACGAGGTAGTGCCATCTTAGAAACATCGTGGCCAGAATGATTTGCGAAGTGAACAGCACGGTCGGGAGCCAGACGTACCGAAAGGGGAACACCCGACGATGGCGCACGGCAAAGAGAGACATGAAAGTCGGCACGGCGGTGTGAAGCGACGGAAAAATGTCTTTCTGAGCGCCTGCGGAGTGCACCGCGGCCCATACCAAGGGCCAAAAGGTTGGCCCTTGGAGTGCGTGCGCAAACGTTCCCGCGAGGTGATGGTACGGGCCAAATCCCGGGACAAGGGTGTACGTGAGGTGCCCGATGCAGAAGACACCGACGATGCCGAGAGAAAACTCAGCGAGCCGCTGGCGGTCGCGGGCAAAGAGCATCGAGCCAAAGACGTACAGAGAGATCAGGACGAAGTACCCAAAGTAGAAAAAGGCAAACCATTCGGTGGTGTGTGGATTGACGTAGCGATCCCACGCCAGGGCGGGTTCGTACCCGAACACCCGTAGGTCAAACGTCAGGATCTCGGCGTCCACCGAGCGCTGGGTCACCTCGGGGAGTACATCCTTGAGTTGAAAGTATGACCCAAGCACGGAACAGATCAGCAGCGAGCGGTAGAACAACGAGCCGACAAAGCCCCCCCAGCGGGCGATCTCTCCGCGCACAACAGCAAGCCCTAGGAGTACGACGGCGAGGTCGGCCCCGACCCGCTCGACGCAGAAGTCCCTGCGCGGCCCGGTCCCGCGGTACACCATCACCATGAGCGCGGTGAAGTACCCGACGAGGAGCCAATCTTGCACGGCCATCGCGCGCATCCAGCGCAGGAACCACGGGAGATCACGGGTGTCGACCCCGGGGCTCAGCGCGGAGACAAGCGCACGGACGAGCCCTCGCGGGGACTCTGCCCATGCCGTCGTCGATCGCGTGGTGACCTGGGGTTGCATGGTGAGAAGTCTGCATGGACCCATCGGTCGATGCGCCCTCCAACGGGAGACGCTCGCCCCTCCGGTGCCAGCATTTGAGCTGTATTACGCCCCACGAGGGTTCGCAAGGCTTCAACCAGATGCCACGTGGATGACGCACCCTCACGCAGATTCTGGGCTAGCGCGGGCGAGGCTGATAGAGCGTCCAAACATGGGTCCCGACCACGGGCCGCCAGGGTCCGGTGCGAATGCCAGGTAGCACCCCCCAGGCGGGCGTCGCGAGCACCCAACGGGTGCGTGTTGCATCGAGCAACGCGAGGGCGTGCGGGCCGCCGTACCAGATCTCGGTCGCCGCACGGTGAACATCCGGTGGGTACTCGAGATTCCGTCCGTCGATGAATACCCGTACGCCTGGGGCCCGCCAGATCACCCACGATGCCCACGTCCGGTCGGTGAACACCCTCGAACCCCAGGGCAGCGCCGCGAGAAACCTTCCCGCTCCAACGGGAACCTGGGCTGGCGCAATGGGCGTCGACCAATAAGCCCGGTCGCTGAGTTGTCGCGCGGCGAGTCCTGGCGACCAGTGTTGTCCATGGGCCCACACCGTCAACAGCAAGAAGATCAGCGCCCCGAGCGAGAGATCACCCGCGGTCTCGCGGTGATGGACACGGCACCACGCCGTGACAGCGACGAGCATCTGGGCCGCGGGGATGACCAGCAGCCAGAGGTTGCGCTCGAAGGTCACCGCGGCGGCCATGGCAAGGAGCCCCAGGGCACACGGACGGAGGATCTCCCACCGCGGGGCGTGCGGGCGAGCGAGCGCACTTCGGATGCGGACGACGGACCACGAGACGTAGAGCATGGTGACCACCCAGGCCACCGTGTGCGCACCCATGGAGACGGTCTGCGGGGACTCCCAGAGATGCGTGAATTCGCCGTTCACCACGCGGTTTACACGCGATCCGGCCAGGGCGTAGGCAATCACGGACGAAGACGGCGGGGTGATCCAGGGTGTTCCAAGAGCGAGGGCGACGCCCGTGAGGGTACGTCTCCAGCCACGGGGATCCCGCACGACGCGAAGCACCTGGTCCACCACCAGGAAGGGGATGAACAACAGGACTTCCGCGGTAAGGTTCGCCCAGAGAACCAGTCCGGCAAGTAGCACGGCCGCGCGCGCAGGCGACGCGAACACCTGGTCGCGCAGGGCAAACCGCCACGCCATGAAAAATACCGCCATGGACAAGGTCTGTGGCGCCGGGATGAACTTGTACGTCCCAAGGAGCAGAAACAACGCCGCAGCAACCCCGCCCGCAAGGATGGAAGCCCTTCGCCCGACGGCCACGGCAACCCCCGCGACGGATCCGCCCGCGAGAACCAGAACCATCCCGCGGAGAGCACCCACCCCGAGGAAGCGCACCAGCAGCGAGAGCAGGATTTCGTAGCCCCACTCGTGGTTGTTCCACGGAGCGCCCGGGATGGTGTACGAAAACGTGTCTACCGTGGGGAGGGTGAGCGTGCGGACGATGTCGTCCCCAGCACGTAGCTGCCAGTACACGTCTCCGCCCCCCAAAGGGTGTGTCGCCGTGTGGACGATCGGGATGCCCACGATCAGGGTCAATGCCAGTACCCACGCGTGGCCCAGCCAAGGACGGACCCGCTGTGTACGCTCCCACTGCGCCGACCGGGCCATCCCGCGGGATCCTACGTCCCCTCCCGCCGACGCTTCTACCCTCAACAGAACGGCACCCACGCCACCCGACGCGCTTTGTCAGCTCGACTGCCGAGAATTGTCATGCCCCCACGTAGGGAACAGTTGGAAACTTTACCCAGCACCTCGTGCCGTGAGAGTCTCCGTGCGCGTGCAACCCGAGCGATCGCATCGGCAGACAGCAGGGCGTCTCGGTCGTCGACGGTTGCATCACGACACGCAACACCCAGGGCCAGCGTCAGCGTTTTCAGGCATGGCATGGTGGCTGCAGTACCTTCGGACAACGGCGATGCCCCGCTGGCAGATCGGTCTGCCGCGGTGACCGTCTCCGGTTGATGGCCTCCCCATGGCAGACACGGATCGTCCGTGCGAGCCGAAGATCTCCCACCCAGGAGCAGGATCCCAATGAAGCGTTCTTTCAAGCGTGCGATGGCTGGTTTTACCCTGGTCGAGTTGATGATCGTGGTCGTGATCCTGGGCATTCTCGCGGCCATCGCGATCCCGGCGTTCACCCGGTACATCAAGAAGAGCAAGACATCCGAGGCGACCAACAACATCTCGTCGATCTACACCGCAGAGACCACGTACTTCGCCCAG
>VFSW01008982.1_pt1 | contig 14296 bp, 15 predicted proteins | sample 5358111 | NCBI WGS metagenome assembly VFSW01 (sample SAMN11554181, study PRJNA540505) | mine drainage metagenome | isolation source: sediment from site ElyBrook_90M | place: USA: Ely Copper Mine, Vershire, VT | collected 2017
GGCCAATTGATCGCCCACGTCGCCGACTCGCTGATGCGCGCCTGCTCGATGCTCAACGGCTCGCCAAAACCGCCCTCCGCCGGCTCGAAAACCTCAAAAGCCGATCTGGTCGCCGCCTTGCAAGACTCGGTGGCCGAATGTGAAAAAGCCGCCGCTTCGGTCACAGACGCCAACGCCTCCGAATTCCTCGGCAGCGGCTACATGCGCCACTCGCGCCTGGGCATGCTTTACTACATCACCGCCCACGACAACGAAATGTACGGAACCATGTGCGTCTACATGCGCCTCAAAGGCATCGTCCCGCCATCCAGCGAACCGCGAAAATAACGCGCCCTGTCGCCGGCGCTCGCCGGACGGCATCCCGTCGAGTTGGAGCGCGGAATCAGCGATCACGCTGCGGAACGATTCCGCGCCGGCATACACCGCCAAAGCCCGCCTCAACCCCGCATGTTATTGTGAGGAAAGTGCAGCCGCCCCTCAACTTCCAGGTCGCCCAGTACGAAGGCCCGCTCGACCTGCTGCTGGATCTCATCCGCAAACAGCGCATCCAAATCTCCGACATCCCCATCGCCTCCATCACCGCGCAGTACCTCGAATACATGCAGCGGGCCATCGAGATGGACGTCGATCTTGGCGCCGAGTTCGTCTACATGGCGGCCACGCTCATCCACATCAAGTCGCGCATGCTCCTGCCGAAAGACCCGGAGCTCGAAAAAATTTCCCCCGAAGACGATCCGCGCCAGGAGCTGGTGGACCGCCTCCTCGAACACGAACGCTTCAAAAACGCCGCCGAAATGCTCCAACAGAAGCGCCTCGTCGAAGAAGCCGCCTGGTCCAACCCCCAAATGAGCGCCTTCCTCAACGAGGACGAAGGCCCCGGGCTCGCCGTCACCCTGTTCGATCTGGTCAACACCTTTCAGCAAGTCATGGACCGCGCCAAACAACGGCCGGTGTATGAAATCGGCCGCGAAGACGTCGGCATCCCCGACATGATCCGCTTCCTCGAAGCCGCCCTGCGCCGCAGCCGCAAGAACGAAACCCTCTCCTTCGTCGATCTGCTCGACTCCCAGCGTAGCCGCCGCGCCATGATCTGCCTGTTTCTGGCGATACTGGAGTTAGTGAAGCGCCAGGCCGTCGTGCTCACCCAGCACGAGGCGTTTGGCGACATCGGATTAAAGAAACATCCGAATTTCGAGCAAGCCTTGGCGAGCGGCGCCGACCTAGAATCCGTCGAACAGGAATACATCTAGACAGCATGGAACCAGTGGAAAACCAGACCCCTCCTCCCGAGGCGGAGCCGGAGTCGCCTCTCCCCACAGAGCCTGGCGCGGTGGAAGCCGACGTATTCACCGCCGAGTTTATCTCCACCGCCGAGCGCCCCGCCTCCGTCGAGGACGACGCCCAACTTCGCGCCGTCATCGAAGCGGCCATCTACATCACCGACGAGCCGCTCTCGGCCCAACAGATCGCCGCCGCCATCGAGCATCCCGTCGATGAAGTCGTAAAAATCCTCGCCAGCCTCACGCTCGAATATCAACGGCCCGACCGCGGCTTGACCATTCGCGAGCTCGCCGGCGGCTACAAAATGGCCACCAAGCCGGAGCATCACGAATCCATCCGCCGCTTCGTGCGCAATCTCAAACCTCCCCTCAAGCTCTCCCTCGCCGCCCTCGAAACCCTCGCCGTCATCGCCTATAAGCAGCCCGTCACCGCCCCTGAGATCCTCGAAATCCGCGGTGTCCAGGGTGCAAGCGTCCTCAAAACCCTGATCGACCGCAAACTCATCGCCCCGGCCGGGCGCAAAGCCGTCGTCGGCAAACCCATCGTCTACAAAACCACAAAGGAATTCCTCATTCAGTTCGGCCTGAAAGACTTGAACGAGTTGCCCACGCTGAAGGAATTCGAAGAACTCGGACGCTTGGCCTTGACCGACGTCTCCGAGGAACCCGCGCCGGAAGAGGTTCCCGTTCCGGAGCAAGTCGAGGCCGCCGCGGCTGCCGAACCCGGATCGGAAGGATAGCCCGCCATGGCGCTCGAACGGCTTCAAAAAATCCTCGCCCACGCCGGCGTCACCAGCCGCCGCAAGGCCGAGGGTCTCATCGTCGAAGGCCGTGTCGTCGTCAACGGAGCCGTCGTAACCGAACTCGGAACCAAGGCCGACCTCGAACACGATCACATCAAAGTGGACGGCAAGCTCCTGCGCGCCACCGAGAAGCCCGTCTATCTCGCCCTCCATAAACCAAAAGATTGCGTCACCACCGTCAGCGATCCCCAGGGCCGCGAAACGGTGATGAAGTTCGTCAAAGGCGTGAAGGCCCGCGTCTATCCCGTCGGCCGCCTCGATTATCACAGCGAGGGCCTGCTGTTGATGACCAACGACGGTGACTTCAGCAACCGCGTTACCTCCGCCGCGCGTCACGTCGTGAAAGTCTATCAGGCGAAGGTCAACGGCACTCTCACCGCCGAACAGGAAGAACATTTCCGCAATGGCATCTTCGTCGAGGGCCGCCGCACCGCGCCCGCCGGCTTGCGCCTCGTCCGCCGCGCCGCGAATCCCTGGTACGAAGTACAGTTGATCGAAGGCCGCCAGAATCAGGTCCGCCTCATGTTCCGCCATTTCGGAAAAATGGTGGAAAAACTCCGGCGCGTCAAGATCGGCTTTCTCGAACTCGGCTCGCTCCCTCCCGCTGAATACCGTCACCTCACGCCCGGCGAGGTGATGCGCTTCAAGAAATTGCTGGGCATGGAAGAAGGCCCGAAATCCAAGGCGTAACCGATCTCCTGCGCAATAGCCGGACGATCGCCGTGGTCGGCCTTTCCAGCAAACGCGCCCGCCCCAGTTATGGCGTCGCCGAGTACATGCAGCGCCAAGGCTACCGCATCATCCCCGTGAATCCTCAGGAGACCGAAGTGCTCGGCGAGCGCAGCTACGCCCGCCTCGAAGACATCCCCGAATCCGTCGACATCGTGAACGTTTTCCGCCGCTCCGAATTCGTCGGCGAAATCGTCGAAGCCGCCATCCGCATCGGCGCAAAGGCGATCTGGATGCAGGAAGACGTGGAGCATAACGACGGCGCCGCCGCCGCCCGCGCCGCCGGCCTCGTCGTCGTCATGGACCGCTGCATCTTAAAAGAACACCGCCGCCTGCTGCGGTAGGCGCGGTTCACTTCGCCGCGAAAACCGTCTTCATCAAAAACACTTCATACGGATTCCACGTCGACATGGTGAAATACAGCGTCACCGCGCCCCCGGCGCCGCTCGTGAACTTGTCGATCAACATCGGTCCATAAGGAATCCCCCGTTGATCTTTCCAATCGTTCGGCTCGTTCGTCTCGAAGCGGAAGACTGGGTCTATACTGCGCTGGATCGGATCCTCTCCCGGCCGATGAACCATCTTCATCGCCCAAGGATCGTCCGGCCCAAACACCCGCACCGCCGCCGTCCACGGCCCCCATGGCGTCGCCGAAAGCCTCGCCAAAATATGTCCGTACATCAAAACGAACCGGTGCAGCGCCGGATTCCATAAGACCGAATGATCGCCGATGTTCGGCTCGCCATCCAGCAGTGGCGCCGCCATCCTCTCGTCCCCGGACCACTCCGCGCCCTTCCGCCCCGTATAGTAATGCCACTTCTCCGGACCAGCCTCCGCGTCCGCCGCCGCAAACGCCGCCAGATATAAATTGCTTCGGTTATATCGGAACCCGCTGCCGAAAACGAAGATCACCTTCGCCGCCTCTTTCAATTCCGCCGGCAGCCCCGCCGCGAACCCCGCCGCGCGGATCGCGCTTGCGTCCATCACCGCCACGGGATCCAACAGGAATTTCCCCGTGCCCTCGGGCTCGTCTTTCAACGTCGCCGGATCCGCGACTGGCGCATGCTCGGAGATCGTCGTCACCCGCTCGAACATAGGCGGCTTCCGTTCTCCCCACTCCGAAACCGGCTCCGTCGATCGCGCCAGAATCGACTTCAACGCCAGATACGGTTTCACCTTCTGCACCTTCACAACATAGAACATGTACAAGCGCCCATTCAGATCGAAGCCTCCCGTTGGCGTCTCGAAGGACCCCACTCCCTCTCCGCTCTCCAACCCGCGAATCGACGTCTGCTGATATCGCGGCTCGCCCGGCGTTGGATCGGGATTTTCAAACACCTTCAACACCGGACACCCGGCCGCGTCCAACTCCGGCTTGCGATTTCCTTTCGCCACCTGCGCCGCGAAATCGGCGATCGCATGGCACTGGCTGAAATCCATATTCGGGATGTATCCGATGCTGTCGCCCGCGCCCGACCCCTTCGCTAAAAACAACCGCCCCGGCCGCCGCGGCGCGCGAAACACGCCCAACGAATCGCCATAAAGAAAAAGGATCTTATCCGGATACACCACCGGATATCCCAAGTCCGCACCCAGCAGCCCATACCGGCTCAACGTGCGGCCCGGCGACTCCGCCGTGAACAGATGACCGGTCGCCAACATCTGAAAATGTTCGCCGGTCAGCGGCACCAGCGGCTCCGTGCTCCCCGGCTGCCATGTTACGTTTTGCCCCGCGCAAAGCAACGGAACGAACAACGCCGCCCAACGCGGCGCGATGCGATGCGATGTTCGCGTCACGCCTTCGCCGCTTGAAGCGGCGCCGCCAGAAACGCTTCGATCCGGCCCAGTTCCTCCGCCCCCAGTCGAAACTCCGCCGCGCCAATCACGCCGTCAAGCTGCGCCGGACTGCGCAATCCGACGATCGCCCCCGTCACCTCCGGCCTCCGCAGCGTCCACGCGATCGCCACCTCGCCCGGCGTCCGTCCATGCTGTTTCCCAATCTCGCGCAGCAGTTCCACGAACTCCAGATTGCGCGTCAAACGCGGCTCTTGAAACTGCGGCGTGCGCTGCCGGAAATCGTCGGCCGGCATCGCCGCCACCCGCTCCCGCGTCATCGCCCCGCTCAACAGCCCGGACTTCATCGGCGAATACACGATCACGCCAATATTATTTTGCGCCGTGTAAGGAAGAACCTCCCGCTCGATCTCCGGCGACAATAGCGAATACGGCGGCTGCAGCGAAGTGATCGGTGCAATTTTCCGCGCTCGCTCCATTTGCGCCGCGCTGAAGTTCGATACCCCGATCCAGCGAACTTTCCCTTCCGCCTTCAACTCCGCCATCGCCGCCCATCCCTCTTCGATATCGGCGTCCGGCTCCGGCCAGTGCATCTGATACAGATCGATCGCGTCCAGCTTCAACCGCCGCAGGCTCGCTTCCACTTCCTTCCGGATCGACTCCCGCTTCAGTGACGGCCCGATCTCGCCTTTGTCGTTCCACACGCGTTCGCACTTGGTGAACACGTACGGTGTTTTCGCCGCGCCTTTCAGCGCCTTTGCCACCACTTCTTCCGAGTGCCCCAGCCCATAAACCGCCGCCGTATCGATCCAGTTGATCCCGGCATCGAGGGCCGCCCGGATTGCCGCCACCGATTCCGCGTCGTCCTGCGGACCCCACGCGAATTTCCATCCGCCGCCGCCCATCGCCCACGCGCCCACGCCCAGCGGCGTGATCTGTAAATCGCTATTTCCGAGTTGTTTCGTCTGCATACGATTTTGGATGAAACGCCCGCGCTAAACGACGCACAGCTCGTAGGCTTCCTTCAGCGACGTCATCGGATCGCGGACGGGTATGAATTCGTGCGCCATGAATCCGTCGAACTTCAAGTCGGCGATGGCCTCGGCGATGGCGTGATAAGTCAGCTCCTGCGTGCCGTCGATCTCGTGCCGCCCCGGCACTCCGCCGGTATGAAAATGTCCGATGTACTGGAAATTGTCGCGCACCGTGCGGATAATATCGCCTTCCATAATTTGCATGTGATAAATGTCGTAAAGCAATTTGACGCGCGGCGAATCGACGCGTTTCATCAGCTCCACGCCCCACTTCGTGTGGTCGCACATGTAATCGTGATGGTCGATCTTGCTGTTCAGCAGCTCGAAACAGATGGTCACACCGTTGTCTTCAGCGATCTTCTTCACGCCATTCAACCCCAGCGCACAGTTATCCATCCCTTCGGCGTCGGACATCCCCATCCGGTTGCCCGAAAACGTAATGACGTTCGGCACCTTCTCCTTCGCCGCCCGTTCGATGTTCTCGCGCATTTCCGCCGTCAATCGCGGGTGATTCTCCTTCCGGTTCCAACACGTCTTGATGTCGCCCGCGCCCGGCGTCATCGCCGGCGTCAGCCCGTGCTGTTTCACCACCGGCCAATCCTTGGAATCCACTAGGTCGATCCCTTGCAATCCGATGCGCGCCGCGTTGGCGCATAAGTCGTCCAGGTTCATCTTCTGATAACACCAGCGCGCCACAGACTGTTTGATCCGGCCTTGCTTCTCCGCCGGTTCACCGTGCAGTCCTTGCGCCGCCAGCGCCGCGCCCGTCATGCTTAATACGGATCTTCGTGTCATGATCTCGCATCATACAGGAAAACGGCCCGCCCGGTCTTTGCGAGAATAGGAGGCGGAACGGAGCGCGATGCCGGCCCTCGAACTAGAATCCGCAGCCCCACCCGATGAACTGGTGTTCCCGTCGGAACTGGAAACCGGCGACGGGAGCGGCAACTTCAACGGCCCCGGCGATTTCGATCCCGGCGGCCACGGCGGCGGCGGAGATGGCGACGACGGAGAGCAGGATTCTCCCGCCGGCATTTACCGCGTCGGCATGTGGGCCATGATGTCGGCCGTGGGCACTCTCTTCATCGTCCTGGCCATCGCCTACATCGCCCGCTCCGCCATGCCCCGCTTTTGGCAACCGGTCGAGCTGCCGAAAATTCTCTGGTTCAGTACCGGCGTGCTGCTGCTCAGCAGTCTCACCTGCGAAGCCGCCCGGCGCTCGCTCAGCCACTTTCGCGAAACCGCATACGGCGCTTGGTTGTTCGTTACCGCCCTCCTCGGCATCGTTTTTCTCGTCATGCAGGTGAAGGCCTGGCAGCGGCTCGCCGATCAGGGCGCCTTCCTTTCCGAGAACCCGCACAGCTCGTTCTTCTATCTCTTCACGGCCGCCCACGGACTACACCTCGCGGCCGGCGCCATCGTACTCGCCATCCTCGCGGTGCGCGCGTGGCTTCCGCTCCGCCGGCGCCAACGCATGGAAATCCGCCTCGAAATCGCCGGCGCCGCCACCGTCTTCTGGCATTTCATGGACGGCATCTGGATCGCCCTCTTCACGCTTCTACTCGTGCGCGGATGACACTCCGGCTTCTTTCCCTCTGCTTCGCCGACCTCCGCTACTCCCTCCGAATGCTGCGCAAAAGCCCCGGCTTCACCGCCGTCGCGCTGCTCGTCCTCGCGCTCGGCATCGGTTCGAACCTCGCCGTCTTCAGCCTCATCGACGCGCTTTTGCTCCGTCCCATTCCCGTCGCCCGGCCCGGCGAGCTGGTCCAGATCACCGGTCGCGAAGGCGCCGTTGTCTTTCGCGCTTTTCCCTCCACCTTCCTCGATGCGTTGCGCAAGGAGCGAATTTTCAAGGGCGTTTGCGGCTTCCAAACTCCGCTGCAAACTACCGAGATCGACGGCGTCGTCGCACCCGTCGGAACGCTTGCCTGGACAGGCGACTGCTTCCATACCCTTGGCGTCCGCACACAACTCGGCCGCCCTTTCGCACTGCAAGGAGCCGGGAACGTAACGGTATTATCGGGATCCAAGTGGCGCGCCACGTTCGGTGGCCGCCGCGATGTCCTCGGCAAGAAAATCGTTATCGACGGCGCGCTCTTTACCATCGTCGGCGTCGCCGAAGACCGGTTCACCGGCTTGCTCCTCGGCTTTCCGCCCGGTTTGATCCAGCCGCTGCGCGAACAACCGCCCCTGTGGGTGACGATTTTCGCCCGCCGCGCTCCCGGCGTCTCCGAAGAACAAGTCCAAGCGCGATTGCGCGTGCTGGCCAAAACGCTACTGCCGGAAACCGTTCCGCCCTCCTTCAATCCCTCGCGCCGCGCCGCGTACCTCACCCAAAGTCTCATCGCGACTCCGGCCAAGACTGGCGTCGATTGGATGCTGCGCGACCGTTTTACGAAACCGCTCTCGGCCATCCTTTGGATCTGCGCCGCCATCCTCTGCATCGCTTGCATCAACCTCGCCAATCTCCTTCTCGCGCGCGGTTTGCAGCGGCGGAAGGAAGTCGCCGTGCGTCTCGCTCTCGGAGCTAGCAGGGCCTCCGTCGCCCGTTTGTTCTCGATCGAGACGTCTATCCTCGTGCTGGCGGGCTGCGCGCTGGGGCTGTTCTTCGCGCGCTGGACGGGCGTGCTCCTCGCCGCGCAAGCGGCTTCGATATTTTCCGGCCTCCGTTTGGAGCTGGGTTTCGACGTCCGCGCTCTCGCGTTCGTGGCGGCCCTCGTCTTCCTCGTCGCCCTCGTGCTCAGCCTCGCCTCCGCATGGCAGGCGACCGCCTTCTCTTCCGAGACGGTGCTCAAAGAAGCCGGACGCGGCATGGTTGGCGCAGGAGCGCGCGGCCGGAAGTTTTTGCTCGGATTGCAGATCGCCTTTACCCTCGCGCTCGTCGCCGGGAGCGGCCTGTTCGCGTCCTCGTGGACGAATCTCAGCCGCATGAACCTCGGCCTTCGAATGGACGGCGTCAGCGAATCGATGCTGATGCCGCTCCCTGGCGGATATCGAAATTTCGTTCCTGGTCCTTATTACCGCGAGCTTCTGCGGCGCGTCGAAGCGCTGCCGGATGTCACTTCGGCGGGTCTGGCCGACACGTCGCCGCTTTGGAATAAAGCCCGCAGGGATTCCGTGACCGTCGTCGAAAATCCCGCCGGCCGATCCACTCTCGAAACCCAGACCGTCGCCACCACCGAGGGAACATTCGAGACGCTCGGCGTGCCGATCCTCGACGGCGACGGTTTCAGCGATCGCTCCGGCGAACCATCCGCCATCGTCAGCCGCTCGCTCGCCGGCCGCCTGGGCGGTGCGGCGATTATCGGACGCCATCTCCGCATCGGCGACCGCGCCGAATACCGGTCGCTACGCGTCGTGGGCATCGCCAGAGACGCGCAATTGAGCCTCGAAGATCCGAACGAAAAAAGACCGTTTATCGTCTATGTCGACTTCTGGGCGTTCCCGCAAGACGCGCGCTATCCGAGCCTCCTCGTGCGATCGAGGAGCGGCGCTCCGGTCCCCGCCCCCACACTCGCCCCGGTCATCGCCGCCCAAGGGCGCGAATATCTCGAACGATATCGCAGCCTCGCGCAACAGAAGGCCGAGTCGTTGATCGAGGAACGCCTGCTCGCGTGGCTCTCCGGCGCCTTCGGGCTGCTCGCTCTCGCGCTCGCCGCCACCGGACTCTTCGGCCTGCTCAGCTATCACGTCGCCAGCCGCACCGGCGAGATCGGCCTACGCATGGCGCTGGGCGCACAAGGCCGCCAGATCCAGGCGCTCATCGTTCGCCAGATCGCCCCGGTGGTCGCCGTTGGAATTTTAGGCGGTCTCGTTCTGGCGCTGCTCACCGGTAAACTCATCGCCGGTCTCGTCTATGGCGTCGAGGTGCGCGACGCGCGCCTGCTTGGCGCATCGGTGCTGGTCCTGCTTCTCACCGCCCTCGCCGCCGCATGGATTCCCGCCCGCCGCGCGTCTTCCATCAGCCCTCTGGCCGCGTTACGCCAGGAGTGAATCGCCGCCTCCCTCGCGCGCTCGTAACTACACTGTATATACTGGGATGGATAACGGATGACGGTGCGTTTCGAGTGGAACGAGCGCAAGAATCCCGTGAACATCGCGAAGCACGGCGCGTCGAGGGTGAACGGCGCTTGTACGCAATCGGTTCTGTTGAGCGCGTTCTGTTGGTCGTTCACACCGTCCGAGAGGAGGGTCTCGGCGCGATAATCCGCATTGTCTCGGCCCGCAAGGCGACGCCTGCGGAAAGGAAATTGTATGAAGAAGGCGAATGAAGAGCGCGGTAGAACGATAACCAGGACAATCGAGCGGATCGAAAACCGCAGCATTACAAAAGCGGAACGCGAGCGTCTAAAACGTGTCGCGGCATTACCCGACGATCGGATCGATACGAGCGATATTCCAGAGGTGAAGGATGGGACCAAGTGGGTGAGAGTGCATGAACATCCCGAACATCCTCTTCATCGAGTGCTGTCGCGCCTGCTATCGATCCGGCTGCCAGAGCCCGACATCGCACTCGCGCAGCGGCTCGCCGAAGGCAAGGGGCTGCCGTACCAGACGTACATCAAGTCGTTACTGCACGAAGCACTCGAACGCGAGCGCGTGCTCGCTGAGCGGAAGTAACCGTCAGCCACGGTTTTGCCGCGCCAGGAGTGAAGCGCCGGTAGCCCAGGTCTCGTTGTGTATGGGCGCGAGAATCGTCAGCACCTCGTGGAGCAGTTCTTCGTCGAGCGGTTCGTTGAGGCAATCGACGTTCGCTTGCACCTCCGCCACGCTGGACATTCCGACGATGACGGTGTGCAGCTTCGGGTTCGCGAGCGCGAATTGCATCGCCAAGCGCGCCAGGCTGCGGCCTCGCTGCTTGCAATGCGCGGCGGCGCGGGCGCACGCCTCCTGAATTTCGCGGGAGGCCGGATGCCATGCGGGCGGTCCGCTGTCGGTCAACAATCCCATCGCCAGAGGCGCGGCGTGGATGATGCCCACGCTTTTTGCTTCGAGCATCGGCAAGATGCGCTCCAAGCCGGTATCGTTCAGCGAGTAGCGGCAATAGGAGAGAATCGTGTCCACCTCCGCGCGCGCGAGCACGGTCTCGAAGATGTGCAGCGGAAGGCCGGTGATTCCGGCGAATCGCGCCTTCCCGGCACGCTGCACTTCCCGCAGCGCGGGGAGCGTTTCCTCGATCACCTGGTCGAGCGAGCCGTACTCGATGTCGTGAGACTGGATCACGTCGACATAATCCACGCCTAACCGCTTCAAGCTTTCGTCGACGCTCGCCTTCACGCGCGCGGCGGAAAAATCGAACTCGGCCGCCCCGTAGCGGCCCACTTTGGTGGCCAGAAAATAGCGCTCGCGAGCCACGCCACGCAACGCGCGGCCGAGCACGGTCTCGGACTTGGTCAGGGCGTAGTACGGCGAAGTATCGATGTAGTTGACGCCGGCGTCGAGCGCGGCGTGTACCGTTGCGATGGCTTCGCGCTCTTCCACTTCCCCGAAAACGCCGCCCAGCGGGGACCCTCCTAACGCCAGCGCCGAAACGGCTAGTCCCGTCTTTCCCAATATCCGGTATTGCATTTCGTTTCCCGATTTAGAATGAATGGTATCAGGCATCGGAGCGCCGCAAGCATGAGACAGATTATCCTCGAAAAACCCGGCTCGTTCGCCGAGCGCGCCATCGAGCAACCCATCGCCAACGGCGAGGAAGCGCTCGTACGCATTCATCGCATCGGTGTCTGCGGCACCGATCTTCACGCCTTCGCCGGCCGGCAGCCGTTCTTCGAATATCCGCGCGTTCTGGGGCACGAGTTGGGCGCCGAGGTTCTCGAAATTCCTTCCAACAGCCGCGGCATACGGCCCGGCGACCGATGCGCGATCGAGCCGTACGTCAACTGCCAGGCCTGCCACGCCTGCCTGCGCGGACGCTACAACTGCTGCGAGCGGCTGCAGGTGCTGGGGGTTCATCGCGACGGCGGGATGCAGCAGTTTCTCAACGTGCCGGTGCGGCTGCTGCATAAATCGGAGAAACTGACGCTCGATCAACTGGCGCTGGTGGAGACGCTAGGCATTGGGGCGCACGCGGTGGAGCGGGCGGCGCTGAAGGACGAGGACGACGTTTTGATCGTCGGCGCGGGACCGATCGGTCTCGCCGTGCTTTCCTTCGCCCGCCTCTCGGCCAAGCGAGTGCGCGTACACGATCTCAGTCCGGAACGGCGGCGATTCGTCGAGGATCAGGGAATTGAAACCCTCGAGGTGTTCGACGGACAACTCGCCGACGCCGTTTTCGACGCCACCGGCAATCGCGATTCGATGCAAGCGTGTTTTCACTTGATCGCCCACGGAGGGCGCATCATATTTGTCGGTCTGCTTCCGGGCGGAATCGCTTTCGACGATCCCAACTTCCACCGGCGCGAGACCACATTGCTCGCCAGCCGCAACAGTTGCGGCGACTTCCCGCGCATCATCGCAGCGATCGAGGACGGGCGGCTCGACACGTCGCCGTGGATCACGCATCGAATGGCTCTGGACGAAGTTCCGGCGCGCTTTGAACAACTGAAATCGGCTAGCGGCCTTGTGAAAGCCATTATCGATGTCGATGCCTGAGGCGGCGCTTTCCATCGTCGACGCGCATCAGCACTTCTGGCATTACCGCGCGGAGGAATATCCGTGGATCTCAGATGACATGGTGTCGCTGAGGCGCAATTTCCTGCCCGCCGATCTTGAGCGCGAATTCGCCGCCGGGGGCGTTTCCGGGGCGATCCCGGTGCAGGCGCGGCAGAGCTTGGTGGAAACGGAATGGCTGCTTGCGCTTGCCGAGGAGCACTCGTTTCTTCTCGGCGTGGTGGGCTGGGTTCCGCTCGCCGGGCCCAACGCCGAAGGGCATCTGGAACGAATCGCGGCGCATCCGAAGTGCAAAGGCGTCCGCCACGTTCTTCAGGACGAAGCGGACGAACGCTATCTTCTCCGCCCCGATTTTCTGGCCGGCGTCGGCCTGTTGCGCCGTCATAATCTGGTCTACGACATCCTTGTCTTCGAGCGGCATTTGCCGCAGACGATCGAGTTTGTGGATCGTTTTCCCGATCAGGTCTTCGTGCTGGATCACATCGCCAAGCCGCGCATCCGCGGGGGTCTGCTTTCGCCGTGGCGCGAGAACATTCGAGAATTGGCGCGAAGACCGAACGTTTTTTGCAAGCTTTCGGGCATGGCGACGGAGGCGGATTGGCACAAGTGGACCTCCGATTCGCTGCGTCCCTATTTCGAAATTGCGCTGGAAGCGTTCCGGCCGTCGCGCTTGATGTTCGGCTCGGATTGGCCGGTGCTGCTTGCGGCGGGCGATTACGGCCGCTGGCTGGAAACGGTGAAAAGGTGGGTCGCTCCGCTTTCGGCCGCCGAACAAGCGCGCATCCTGGGAGGAACGGCGCGCGAGGTTTACCGGGCGCCTCCGGGGCTTGTATTATAAGGTCCGGGTTCTCCACAGGAGGTCGGACATGATTCGCATTATCACGATCGAACGCGAATTCGGCAGCGGAAGCGCGGCCATTTCCGAAAAGCTGGCGGAGCGGCTGGGATGGAAGCTTTGGGATCAGGCGCTGACGTGCGAGATCGCGCGGCTGGCCAAAGCCGACGGCTCCGCGGGGCAGGGGTGCGAAGAGCGCATCGATCCGTTGTTTTACCGGCTTGTGAAGGTGTTCTTCCGCGGGAGTTTCGAGCGGAGCCTGCCGGTGGGCGGCCTGGAGGTGCTGGACTCGGAAAAAATGGCGGCGCTGATGGAACGGGTGATTACCGAAGCGGCTTCCGCGGGCAACTGCATCGTCGTGGGGCGAGGCGCATCCTATTTTCTCCGCGGGCGTCCGGATGCGTTTCACACGTTCATCTACGCGCCGCAAGAGGAAAAAATTCGGCGCACCCGCGCCGCGGGCAAGAGCCGGGCGGAGGCGGAGGAACTGGTCCAAAGCATCGACCGGGACCGCGCGGCGTTCATCAAGACATACTTCCACGCCGAATGGCCGAACCGGCATTTGTACCACATGATGATTAATTCGATTATGGGCGATGATGCGGTGATCGAGGCGATTCTTCATGGAGTAGCGGTGCTGGAACGGCAGACGGTGGGGACGTAGCGCGCTCGAATGAACTTGAGACTTCCGGAGGGTAACGCTTATCTGAGACGATTGGCGCCGACGCCGCTGATTCCGATTCAACTGGAAGCGGACGAGCCGCCGATCTGGTGCAAGCTGGAGTTCCTGAATCCCAGTGGATCGACCAAGGACCGCATCGCGCGGCATATTCTCGAAAGGGCGTGGCGCGAGGGAGCGGTGCGGGCGGGGAGCGTGGTGATCGAGGCTTCGAGCGGATCGACGAGCATCGCGATGGCGCTGGCCTGCGCGCAATTGGGATTGCGATATCTCGCGGTGATGCCGGAAGGCGTGAGCAACGAACGGGTGCTGATGATTCGCGCCTACGGCGGGGAGATCCGATTGACGCCGCGCGATTGTGGTATTCGCGGAGCGATCGAGGAAACGGAGCGGCTGGCGAAAGAGTGTGGCGGGTTTCTTCCGCGCCAGTTCGCCAACATTGAAAACGCGAACGCGCATCGGATGGGAACGGCGCGGGAGATTCTGGACCAGATTCCGGGCGGGGGCGTGGATGGGGTGGTGAGCGGAGT
>VFSW01008983.1_pt1 | contig 14295 bp, 14 predicted proteins | sample 5358111 | NCBI WGS metagenome assembly VFSW01 (sample SAMN11554181, study PRJNA540505) | mine drainage metagenome | isolation source: sediment from site ElyBrook_90M | place: USA: Ely Copper Mine, Vershire, VT | collected 2017
CCATCGACCCACGGTCATTGAAGATGCGTACCCGGTCTCCGTCGGCGATTTCGCGCGCCTGGGCGTCAACTGGATGCATCTCGAGAGTCTGGCTGGTCTTCGCCTCCATCCTGCGGTGGCCATCGAGATTGGCGAAGGTCGAGTTCATGTAGTTGTCGGCCTTGCGGCTCAGGAATTCCAGCGGGTAGCGCTCCGCGCCTTTATTCCAGCGCGATTCGGTAGCCGGAATAAAAGCCGGAAGGCCATCGAGACCCTGCGCGGCCAGCACCTCAGAATAAAACTCGATCTTGCCCGATGGCGTGGGCAGCGTTCCCGAGGTATAAGGCTGGAAGGGATGCTCCTCGGGATCGCGATGGAAGGCTAGCGGAATGTGTCCTTGCTCGCGGAGATCGTCAAAGGTGATGTGCTCCATGTTGGCGTTGCGCGAGTGCCCGTCGGGACCGATCGCGAGCACTTGCCTGATGAGCTGTTCCGGCGTGTCGCGAAAACACTCCTCGGTAAAGCGCATCCGCTGCGCCAGCTGGCTGAACAGCCATACATTGGAGCGCGATTCGCCAAGCGGCTCGATGGCCTGCTGCGAGAGCTGCACGAAGTAGTGCCCGTACGCTCCCTGAATGTCGGTATGTTCAAGGAACGTAGTCGCGGGCAGAATATAGTCGGCGTAGTCCGTAGTATCAGTGAAAAAAAGATCGTGGACGACCGTGAACAGATCCGGCCGCGCCATGCCGCGCACCACGGCATTGTGATTGGGCGCAACGGCGCCGGGGTTGGAGTTATAGACGAAGAGGGCGTGGACCGGCGGCCCGTCTTCTGGTCTGGCATCGCGTCCCTGGCCGAGCTCAGTCAACGCCTGGCCGAGCGTCGACATATTCACCACGCGGGCGAGGCGCTTGAGGGGAGAGGCCAGAGCAAGATCCGGGCGCTCAACGGCTTTCTTGTCCCAGGCGAAGCCTCCTGAAGTGGAGAGCTGGCCGCCGCCCCCACGATATTTCCACGCGCCGGTAAGGGCCGGGAGCATGGCGATGATGCGCGCCGCGGTGCCGCCGTTTTCGCCTCGCTGCACGCCGTAATTCCTGCGGATGGCGGCGGGGCGCGTAGTGGCGTATTCGCGGGCGAGCTGTTCGACTTCGGCGGCGGTCATTCCGGTCCACGCGGCCACGCGCTCGGGCGTGTATTCACGCACGCGTTCGGCAAGCCGGTCGAAGCCGTGAGTCATTTCGGCGATGTAGGCGCGGTCTTCGAGGCCTTCACGCAAAATGACGTGCATCAGGCCGAGTGCCAGCGCTCCGTCGGTGCCGGGGCGAATGGCGATGTGCCAGTCGGCGAGAGCCGCCGTTCGCGTCTTGTAGGGGTCGATGACGATGAGGCGCGCTCCGTTGCGGCGCGCCTGCTCCACCATGGGCCACAGGTGGATGTTATTGCCATGAATGTTCCCGCCCCAGGCGATGATGAGCCTGGCCAGACTGAAGTCTTCCGTCGGCGTGCCTAGTTTCTTGCCGTAAACGAGGTTCCAGGCGACACCCCCGGCCTCGGAGCAGATGGTGCGGTCAAGCTGGCTGGCGCCGAAGCGATGAAAGAAACGCCGGTCCATTGAGCCGAAGCCAAGCACGCCGATGGTCCCCGCGTAGCTGTAAGGAAGAATCGACTCGGGGCCATAGCGTTCCGCAGTCTCTTTGAGCCGGTCCGCGATGGCTTTAAGAGCTTCGTCCCACGACACGCGTTCGAAGGCATCCTGCTCACCGCCGCGTTTGAGAGGACCTTTCGCGACGCCGGGCTTTCGCCTGAGAGGATGCAGGATGCGCTGCGGGGAATAGACACGATCAAGATACTTGGCGACCTTGCCGCAGAGAAATCCCTGGGTCACAGCCTGTGTCGGGTCTCCGGCAACCTTAACGGCGCGTCCATTCTGGTCCACGGTGACGAGGACCGCGCAGGAGTCCGGGCAATCGTGGGAACAGACGGTGTGCACCACGCGAAAAGGGGAAGTTGCCGGGGCCGTGGACATGCTGTCATTGTAAGCTGAACCCGAACAGGAATCCTCGGAGGTCGATATGAGAAGACTGCTGGTGTTGGCGATGGCTGTGTGCCTGGGAGCCGGAGCGGGCTTGCGCGCGCAGGCTCAGGCAGGAAGTGATGAGCAGGCGATCCGCGGGGCAATGACCGCGCAGGTTGAGGCATGGAACCGGGCCGACATTCCGGCGTTCATGCAGACCTACGAGGAGTCGCCCGAAACCACCTTCATCGGCACAAATATCGGCAAGGGGTGGGAACGGATCATGGAGCGCTATAAGAAGAACTACTCAAATCCTGAGCAGATGGGAAAACTTTCCTTCAGCGATCTCGACGTGCGGCTGCTGCCAAGCGAGTGCGGAAAGACGGAGTTCGCCGTTGTCACGGGGCGCTTTCACCTCGATCGCACCGCCCAGGGCGAATCGAAAAAGAACGACGGCATCTTCTCACTGGTATTTCGCAAAGGCGCGAAGGGCTGGAAGATCCTGCTGGATCATACCGCTTGAGCCTGGGTGTTGCGACTGCCGAGTTCGCCGCCAGCGCCATGTAAACTGAACGCGCTATGAGTTGCCTGTTTTGCAGGATCATCGAGGGAAACATTCCGTCGACCGCCGTCTACCAGGACGAGCAATGCTACGCATTTAACGACATTGACCCCAAAGCGCCGGTGCACGTGCTGGTGATTCCGCGCAGGCACATCGCCTCACTGGCTCACGCCGAGCCCGGGGACGAGGCCCTGCTCGGACGCCTTCTGGCCGTGGCCGCTGAGATCGCGCGCCAAAAGGCGTTGGGCAACGGATATCGCGTGACGATCAGCACGGGAAGAGATGGCGGCCAGACGGTGGAACATCTGCACCTTCACCTGCTGGGCGGACGGCCCATGGGCTGGCCGCCAGGATAAAGAAATCCGCAAACTATTATCGAGGCTCAGTCGGGGCGTATAGGCGAGGCAGCGTCTTTGCCGGCCACGGTCGTCCATTCGCGAATATACCAGCGCTTCACTGCGCCGTTAAGAACATAGGGATCGGTCTCGGCAAACTGCCTCGCGACCTCAGCGGATTCGCCGCTAAACAGCAGCAGGGCGCCGTCGACGGGATCGGCCAGGGCTCCCCCGAGAATGAGTTCGCCGCGCTCGCAGGCCGCCCAGGCCTTGGCCAAATGCGCCTGCCGAAAGGGCGCGCGCCTGGCGACGTAGTCCTCCGAGCCCTCATAGAACAACAAGTAGTGCATCGTGCTGCCTTCCCTGGCTGAAGTGATACCCGTGCAAATTGAAGGGCGCCCGCCATCGCGAACGCCCTTCAAAGCAAATACCCAACGCGTGCAGACCTACACGGGCTGCGGCACGTACTCTTCTTCCTCTTCCATGCCATACCGGCGGAGAAGGTTGGGCAGGCTTTGCGAGAACGCCGAGCGCGGCATCACCGTGTCACACCCCGCTTCGACGGCCTTCAATTTAAGATCACCCTGCAGGTGCGACAGGAAGCCCACGATCGAAGTCGCCTTCTTGAATTTGGTCTTGAACTTGGGAATCAACGTCATCGGTTTGGCGTTGACATTGTTCAGGTCAAAGACCAGCAGCTTGGGGCGTTCGCCCTCGGGCATGTCTACGAGTCGGGAGACGACTTCCTTGTCACCCTTCACAAATTCCACCTTGACGCCGAGCTTGCGGGCAGTCTCCTGGGTCTTCGCGACAAAGAACAGGTCTTCAATGAAGAAGAAGATCCGGGTGGGAGCATCGTTACGAACCGGAACAGGGGCCGCGGACGGTTGATAAAGCTCCGGATTATAGCTGCTATGCCCGTTGTTGGTGATCTGAATGGTGGAGGCAGGACCGTCGGCAATATTGCCATTGGCGACGCGGTAGCTGTGATCCATGGGCCCGACAAACTCGCGGGGGCCGCGCTGCTTCTGCTTGCGCTTGGCGCCCGGCGGAGGATTCATGCTGTTGCCTGGCTCGCGCGGAGGGGCTGAACTGGAGCCCTTCGGAAAGAACTTTTTCTTTTTCCGGCCCATATTATTATTGGGCCGCTGCTGCTGGTGTGTCGGGGGCCGGGGCGGTGCCGCGGCTTGAGGCTGCGGCGAAGCAGGCGGTGCTTGCGGCGGCTGAGCCGGCGACGGCTGGCCCTGCTGCGCGTTCTGAGCCTGCGCCGCGCCTGGGTGGCTGGATTTATTCTTGCGGCGGCGCCGGCGGCGCCGATGCCCCTGTGACTGCCCCGGGCCATTGGCCGGGCTGGGCCCCAGTTCAGGCTGGGGCTGGGTCGAATCTGTTGTCATGCGTGCACTTCCTGGCACTTTCCGGTTTGATTCATTTCTATTTTGGTCACCCGTTTCCCCCGGGGGGCTCCGAACCGTCCCTGCAGGCCTTGCGTCTTAATGAAAAAAAGGAATAATGCATCTCTTTCGCCATGCCGTCTGGAGACAGCCGGTCATATCGCACTTTAGCGGGACTCTGTCCGCGATGTTCCATGAATTCCGTAAGTCGAGAGCCTCTTCGCTGAAAGTTGAACCGAGCAGTCGTACCCGAGGCCGTCGCCATATCCATGCAGTGGCTTCTCTCGGTGGCCCGGCTAGCCGGGTTCTCATGGTCACGCCAATTCAGCTACATATTCCGGCATGTTTGCCCGGGTCACAATGCCGTGGCAGGCCTGCGATTTCAATCAAAACTTCGCGAAGTCTGCGGCCAGCGGTCAGCATAACTCCGGCCCCGCCAGCAATCCCTTTGGTGATGCCTTTCCAAACGGGGAGATTTCGCCGCCTGCAGCCTGCTGAAGTCTGAACTATTTGGCGAAGTATCCTTGTTCAGCGGCGAGCTCGCTCTGCCCCGAATGCGGGAGGCTCGCGTCAGCCGCTTGATAGGCAACTCCGATACTACAGCGGACAGGCTTAACTGGCAAGTGACCATTTGGGAAGGATGATGACCGCTTTGAGTCATAGACTATCAGAAGCCGCCCAAAGCTCGCCGGAAATAGCAAAGCGCCACTCCCTGGGGGGTGGCGCTTCAGCTGCGCTCGTCACTGGCCTCTCTGAAAGTGGCAACGTGGTCAACCCATCGTTGCTTCTGCAGTTCGCTGGCTGGTCTCCGCTTCATTGGCGGCGGCTCTTGCCTGACGTCTGCGTTCTTTGGCTGTTCGGAACTTTGATTCCCTCAGCCTGTTACATCACTGGCACCCTACTTGTAGCAATCGAGAGACCGTTTGGCATTCTGTTTATTTTCATCTACTTGCGGGAACGAGACGCCGCCGGCAATGCTGATTCTGGAAGCAACTCACCACCGTTTCTTCTAAAAATCATATTTACGGCTTCTGGCAGTGAGGGCAATAGTGCGTGCTGCGGCCGCCTAAAACGATGCGCCGAATCGGCGTCTGGCAGACCCGGCAGGGCAGACCGGTTCGCTGATAAACCCGGTGCTCGAGCTGGAAGAATCCGCGAACCCCGTTGGCATCGACGTAATCGGAGACCGACGAGCCGCCCAGCCGAATCGCCATCTCGAGCACTTCCTTGAGAGCGATGCGCAGGCGTTCGAGTTCAGCGCGGGTCAGCCTGCCCGCCGCCTTGCGCGGCCGGATCCCGGCCCGAAAAAGACTCTCGTCGGCATAGATGTTGCCCACGCCAGTGAGGAGTCCCTGGTTGAGCAGGGCAGCTTTTATTGCGACTTTGCGACCCCGAAACAGGCGGGCGAAATCTGCCGGGCCGGCGATCAGCGGCTCCAGACCCGCTCCGACGAAGCCATCGCCAGTGCCGAGATCGCGATACTCAAGACGTCCAAAACGGCGCGGATCGACGAAACGGACCTCGCGCCCGCTCGCCAGCGTCAGCCGGGCGTGGGTGTGCGGCGCAAGCGCACCGTCTGGAGTGGTGACCAGAAGCCGGCCGGTCATCCCCAGGTGCACGATCCATTGAGCCGTTGCCACGGCGGGCGCTTCCGGCGGTGAGCCCTCGCCGCCAGTGGATTGATGTGAGGGCTCGGTTGATCCCTCCGCGCCCAGCTCGAACACGATATGTTTGCCGGTGCGATGGACAGAGAGAATCGTACGGCCTTCGAGGCCGGCGGCCTGTTCTACCGGCGGATTCTTGAAGGGCTCGCGATGAGATCCGAACCAGGCTTCACAAATCCGATCGCCGCGAACACGGGCGTCAACACCGCGTGCGATCGTCTAAACTTAAGGCAACTCCGGACTCTGTCGATTGTAACGAGGTAGCCTCATGAGCAGAAAAAAGCCAGCTCGGCAGTCGGGCCGGCCTAATTCTCCTCGGCCACAAACTCGTCGTCTTCTGCTTCCAGAGCCCGAGCGATGCCCCATTTCCGCAGATAGACCAGACCCGCGCCCAGGCCGATGACGAATATCGCCACCGACGAATACTCCAGAAGATTGAGGTCCCGATTCTCATCCTCTGTCTGATAAACCACGAATCCGTTGATGTTGCGTGGAATCATGCGCGATTCTTCCGGAATGGGGATCCGCGGCAATGTGTTCCGGTAGTTCATCGAAACCATCGAGGCAAAGATCAGCCCCGCCAAACCGGGCAACAGGCACAACAGGGATAAGAGTCTTAGCCTGGCCAAATTGAAGCTTGACATGACTCACTCTCCAGATGATCAGGATTGGCCGGCAAACTCTCGCCCCAATGAGCGAAAGCGACTGGCTATCCGCGGTCCAAAAAAATGCCTGCGGAGTCGTGACTGGAACCTTCGAATGAACTCGACGGGAAGTGAAGCCCAAAGGGCCCGATCTCATGAATGTTAAGTCTTTGACTGATTTGAGAACGGCTGAACCTTATCTGCGCGCTCCCACGCAGTATAGGTCTTCTGCGCGATAACCGCCATTTGTGCCCCCGCGGCCCTCTGCGACCAACAAACCGAGGTAACCATTGCCGACTTGTCGGTTTTCAGTCAGCCGTTACCATGCATCACTCCGTACTTTTAAGAAAGTACAAAGGCTCCATCGTGGGATAGACCTGGATCTGTAAATCACCGGCGCCTGACGATCTACTTGTGGTCGTCGGAAGGCCGGATGCGGCTGGCCTCGAAGCTGACGATCTTCCATCCGCCGCTGCCGTCGCGCACATAAACGCGCGTGTACCGATAGCTGCCGGAGACGTCGCCATCGGCGTTGGTGCCGGAGACTTCGGCGCGGGAGGTGACGAGCGCCGTCTGGCCGTAGAAGCGCACCTTGCGGTCGGAGAAGTCGATGGAGGCGAAATGGAGCGTCCCCCCGCGGAGATTGGAGAGGGTCTGCTCCTTGGATTGCAGGGTGCCGTTGGAAGTGATGGCGATGTAGTCGTCGGCCAGCAGGCCATCCATAACCGCTGCATTGCGATGGATGATCGCGTCCCGCCAGGTTTGTTCGAGCTGATCGATCTCGTGGCGGCTTTCGTGGCGCTGCGCCCGCGGCATGCCCGACGTCGGTTGAGCGGTACCGGCAGCGATGGCCAATACCAGCATCAGCCCCGCAACGCAGTGCATGCGTACGGAAATTGTGGAACGGGTAACCGGCATAATCGTGTACGGATGGTAGACCCGAAACCGTCCCGGGGTCAATGCATCCTCCCGGTCAAATGCAAAATGCTGCCGGACCGATGCCTCAACTCCCGCAATCTCTTGGTTGGACGAGGTTGGCCGCTAAACGAGAGCGCACAAGTCTTCCCGCGAGCGGTCGCGCATCTTCTGATACAGACCTCCCACGGCGTGCTGCTTGAAGTGGGCCGACTGGCGGTGGGCTTCGGCGGCTGCCGAGTCGCGATACTGCTCATAGATGAGCACCGTGTCGGGGTCGCCTTCAACCGTGTGCGGGATATAGCTTACGCAGCCCGGCTCCTGGCGCGACGCCAGGGCGAGAGCACGCAGCGATTCGGCGATATCGGCGCGATCTTCAGGGGAGAATGTCATGCGGACCAGGAAGCTGACCATCGTTGGAAATTCCCTTCTTGCCGAGCCCGCAGCGGGGCTCTTGTCGGTGTAAGGATGAGTCTAACCGTAATCCTCGAGGGTTTTCTGAGAGTCCCTTGAAGGCTACCTGTGAATCTCGTCAAGAGCCTGGGCAAATTCGGGCAGAACCATGGTCTGATTGCGATCGGGGCCGGTGGAAACCATGCCGATCTTCGCGCCGCTCTCGCGCTCCTGGAACCGCAGATATTCCTGGGCTGCCCTGGGCAGCTTCTCGAAGTTGGTGATGCCTTCGGTGGACTCTCGCCAGCCCTTGAGGGTCGTGTATTGAGGCTTGATGGACTCGAGGCCGTGGACGTCCGCGGGAATCTCGTCGGTGATCTTGCCGTTGATCTCGTAGCCAATACAGATGGGAATCTCTTCCAGTTCGTCCAGCACGTCCATCTTGGTGACGACCAGCCACTCTGCCCCGTTGACCTGGTTGGAGTAGCGGAGCAGGGGAATGTCGAGCCAGCCGCAGCGCCGGGGGCGGCCCGTGACTGCGCCGTATTCATTGCCGCGAGCCCTCAGGTGGTCGCCGATGGGGTCGTGGATTTCGGTCGGGAACGGTCCTCCGCCGACACGCGTGACATAAGCTTTGGTCACGGCGATCACGGTGCCAATGGCGGTCGGTCCCACGCCGGTTCCGGTAGCCGCGCCGCCGGCTGTGGCCGAAGAAGACGTCACAAAAGGGTAGGTTCCGTGGTCGATGTCCAGCATCGTGCCCTGTGCGCCCTCAAACATGACGCTGCCGCCGTCGCGGATGATGCCGTTGAGCAGCCGCCCGGCATCGATGACAAATGGGCGGATCTGCTCGGCCGCGGCCGCGTACTCGTCGTACATTTTGGCCGGGTCCAGCGGATCGGTACCAAAAAGAGCGTGGGCAATCGCGTTCTTCTCATTGCAGGCGGCCTCGATGTGAGTCTTCAGCAGCTCCGGGCGCAGCAGGTCGACTATGCGCAGGCCGCTGCGAGCCATCTTGTCTTCATAGGCCGGCCCGATGCCGCGACTCGTGGTGCCAATCTTTTTGCGCCCGGGGGCGCTCTCGGCGGCCAGCTCGATCATGCGGTGATAGGGCAGAATGACCTGGGCGCGGTTGGAGACGAAGAGAGCATCGTCGACGTCAACGCCGAAGTCCCGGATGCGAGCCACTTCCTTGAGAAACGCAATGGGATCAAGGACAACACCGTTGCCGATGACACCCTTGCAGCCCTTGCGCAGCACCCCGCAGGGGATAAGCTGAAGAACGAATTTCTGGCCGCCAATGATGACGGTGTGTCCGGCGTTGTGTCCGCCGGCGTAACGCGCCACGGCGCTGAAACGCTCGCTGAGCACATCCACAATCTTTCCCTTGCCCTCGTCGCCCCATTGGGCGCCCAGCACAACCGCCGTCTTCGCTCGCATGTGAATTCCGTTCCTGCAGAATGGGCCGTCCGGGCAGGCCTTAAGGCTGCCGCGCACAGGCACTTGCTTTGGCGCGACCGGCATGGCCCGCGCCACGTTCGATGATAAACCCTCAGCGGGTAAGGAAGACTACGGCTGCGCCAGCTTGATACCCGGGGCCAACAATACCGGTATGGGCCGGCGACGCTTGAAAGGCAAGTGCCGGCGCTGAACGATTCCTTGTTAACCAAACCAGCTCCCCATTCGTTGTGTGTTTAGAAGAGGCTGAAACGCCTCCGCAGCATGAGGGGGACTTGAAATGCAACACCGCTTTCACACTCGCTGGACCTTATTCGCTCCTGGCATCGCACTGGCCGCTCCGGTTTTGATGGCCGCGACGCTGCTCGCGCAGTCGCACCCAGCACCCGCCAAACCCGCGCCCGCGGCTCCCATAGCCGCGCCCGCACCGCCGGTGCCTACTGATCGCGATGTGGCCGCCACCCAGGCCGAACTCATCAAGCTGCTGCGGCTCAGCCCCACACTCACGACGGTCGTGTCGCGCGACCCGTCGCTCTTGTCCAACCAGGACTACGTCGCCCAGAACAATCCCCAACTGGCGGCGTTTCTCGCGTCGCACCCCGAGGTCGCCCGCAATCCGGGCTTCTATCTGTTTACCCACCTCCATCACGAGGGCGGCGAGCCGGATGACGCGCTGGGCCGCGAGGTTTGGCCGGACCTCTTTCACGAGCCCGACAGGCGTACCGCGATGGAGGATTTTGTCAGTAACCTGCCGCCGCTGCTGGCCTTCGCCTGCTTCCTGGTGGCATTGATCTGGATGACCCGCGTGTTTGTCGAAAACCGCCGCTGGGGCCGCATCTTCAAGCTGCAAAGCGAAGTACACGGCAAGCTGATCGAAAAGTTCACCAACAACCAGGAATTGGCCCTTTATATGGAGACGGAGGCAGGCAAGCGCTTCCTCGAGGCGGCTCCCATCCCGGTCAGCTTTGAGGCCGGCAGCCAGCGCTTCCCCAACGCGGTGGCGCGCGTGCTTACGCCGGTGCAGATCGGCGTGGTCCTGGTACTGCTGGGCATCGGCATGCTGTCGCTGCGTCATGCCAGCCCTGACATGGATGTGCCCATGCTCGTGCTGGGAACCGTGCTCGTCATGCCGGGGCTGGGATTTATCATCTCCGCGGGGCTGACGTGGATTCTGGCGACCCGGCTTGGCCTGATGCCGCCGCCCGCCCCACCCGCCGGCAAATTCGACGCACCCTACGGCTCCTCTGAACGGCAGTAGTCGGCCATGAGCCGGAAGGGTCCCGAATCCCGTGAGGAAGAGAAGGCCAGTGTCCTGGGAAACCACCATTCCGAATGTGCTTGCCGGCAACGGGGAACCGCTCGCCGGCACGCCCCCCGGCTATTCCAGCATGGATAGCGAGGCCTTCGCGGGATTCTACGAGCGCTCGGCGCGGCCGCTGTGGGCCTACCTCGCACGCGTGTCGGGCGATGGCGTTCTGGCCGATGACCTCTTGCAGGAGAGTTATGTGCGCTTTCTCTGCGCCGATCATCCTGACGACGGCGAGGTAAGTGCGCGCCGCTACCTGTTTCGCATTGCCACCAACCTCATGAAAGATCACTGGCGGAGGCCCGCCGCCACGTCCCTCGACGATCTTCCCGAGGAGCGGTTTCACGGCCCGGACCAGTCGGCGCAATATGAAACGAAGGCGGTGCTGGGGCCGGCCATGCTGGCGCTCCGTCCGCGCGACCGGCAACTCCTGTGGCTGGCCTATGCCGAGGGCTATTCGCACCGCGAAATCGCGGATATCACTGGGCTGGCTTCCGCGAGCATCCGCCTGTTGCTCTTTCGGGCGCGGCGCAGGGTGGCCAAACTGCTCAAGCAACAGGCATCGGGGCAGCGCCTGGAAGTGACAGGCCCAAACGTGACAAGTCAGGACGTGACAAGTCAGGATGGGACAAGTCAGGATGGGACTGCGGCCCCGGGCGAGACCACCGGCGAGGCATCCATCATCAGGAGGACACGATGAGACTGGGCACATGTTCGCGCGAGAAGGAGGTTGCGGAGTCGCTGGGCCGCGGCCACTGGCCCGACGCCTCTTCCGCGGATCTGCGCGCCCATGTCGCGGATTGCCGGTCGTGCGGAGAACTGGTTCTGGTTGCCAGAGCGATGCGCGCGGAACGCGCCCAGGCGGCGAGCCATGCGCGTCTCCAGCCGTCCGGCGCGCTGTGGTGGCGGGCGCAGCTGCGGCGGCGCAATGAGGCCCTTCGCCGCATCGACAGGCCCATGTTCGGGGCGCAGATCTTCGCGGTTGCGCTCAGCCTGGTGAGCACCGTCCTCTTCCTGTTCGCGGAATTGAAGCGCGGCGTGGGTTGGGTCTCCTGGTTTCAGGAACTGCCCCGATCGCTGCACCTGGAATCGCTCTTGCCCAGCGCATCGCAGAACGCACAGGGTTCAGGGTGGCTGGTGGTTCCGCTGCTGGCCATGCTGGCCCTGGCCAGCGGCGTGATCGTCTACATGGCGTCGGACAAGCAATAATCGCCGCCAGTACACCCGCGCGCGAAGCTTCCATAAAAGGGAATTAAGCTCATTCAACGCCATCCTCCTGGTCGAGATGTAAGCGCCGGCATCCTTGCTTCATCCGAACTTTTCAGCACCCTATCGAATCCCTGGGAATCCAATCGAATGCAGTGCTTAAAGGAGCATTCGGAATGACCCTGACCGCAAATGAAGTCAATGAGTTGAAACAAGCCCATGCAGACGGGGACGTACTGCCTGTCGTCTTGCACCGCTGGAGCCCGCGCTCCTTTTCTGACCGCGCCGTGAGCCCGGCAGACCTTCACACCATCTTCGAAGCCGCGCGGTGGGCCGCCTCCTCTTATAACGAGCAGCCCTGGCGGTTCCTGGTCGGCACGCGCGGGTCAGAGACCTACGACAAAATCTTTGCGTCACTCGGCGAATTCAACCAGGCATGGGCGCGCACCGCGCCGGTGCTGATCCTCGGAGTCGCTCGCACGAAGTTTTCGCATAACGGCTCGCCCAACCGCGTGGCGCTGTATGACCTCGGCGCCGCCGCGGCCACGCTCTGCTACCAGGCCACGGCTCTCGGCATCCACACCCACCAGATGGCCGGGTTTGACCCGGACGTCGCGCGCAAGAACTTTGGGGTCCCGGAAGATTACACCTTCGGCGCGGTGATTGCGCTTGGTTACCAGGGAGAACCCGGCGCGCTCCAGAATGAAATGATGCGCTCCCAGGAGACTGCGCCCAGGCAGCGCAAGCCGCTCAGCGAGTTTGTGCTTTCCGCGTGGGGAGAGCCGGCCAAACTGGGCTAAGTTCCAGCCGACCGCTACGGCGCCCCCACCCTTTTCACGAAAAGCCGAAAAGAATGGGCCGCGGGCGTTGTGCACGCATGACAACGAGCGAAATCGTCCCAGGTCTTGCTTCCGAGACCTGGGAACGCCCAGTCAATCTGAGATTTGTCTCCTGGCCGCCGCACCGGGCCGCACCGTGACCTTCCAATCGATTGCCTTTGCGCCAGCCCCTTCTCCCACACCTAGCTTCTCAACCGGTAGTTCTCCTTCGATGATCCGCACTTTCACTTCTTGCGCGTCCAGCGCAATCGTCCCAAACCCGCTCGCCGTCGAAAAGAAAATCTCAAACGGCCTCGCCTTCAATCGCGGGGCAAACCACAGCGTCCGTTCCACCGCCGAATACCGGAACCCCGACAACGCTCCCATCAACGCATAGCTCGACATCGCCCGCGCATACCAGTTGCCGCACTCATACTCGTTCCACGGATTGCGCGTCCGCCCGTCATAACGGCTGCGCGTCGCCTTCACAATCGTCAATCCTTCCTCCACAAGGCCCTCCGAGATGAGGTGCGACGCCACCTGGTACTCGTTCCCCGTCCACACTTCGTCTGAATAAACAACGGGCAGCGTCGGTTTCCCGCCCTTCGGCCAGCTACAGATCAGCAACCCCGGCTCGTGTCCCATCGCATACCCTGGCCGCTGCGCATTCGCATGCTGGCTCAGATCGGTTTTGAAGTTGTATTTGAAAATTGAACCCAGCGCCGACCGCACATGCCCACGGTCAAGCGGTGTCTCAATCCCATATATCCGCGCCATCCACGCCCCGATCACGCTATCCGACAGGCATCCGCTCCCGTATTGATACTTCGGCCCCTCGCGCTTCAGCAACTGCTGCATCTCACTGCTCTTGTCATTCACAGCCGCTACCGACTTGGCAAACGACTGGTCGCGCAGATCCTTGTACTCAACCTTTTGCTGGTAATACTCGCCGTTGAACAGGTTCTCGTCGATATACTTCGCACATCGCGCCGCCAGCTCGCCATACCTTCGAGCATCGTCTTCCTGTCCAGCCGCCTTGGCCATCGTCGCCATCGCCGCCAGCGCACCCAGGTAGATGCTGCTGCACATCGGCTCGGCACCCCAGAACTCAATATCGAATGTGTTGTGGTGCGGCTCAAACAGCGCCCCCTTCTCCTCCGGGTCCCACGTGCGAATGCCATACTCGATGCTGCGCTTTGTCAGCGGGTACATCCTCTTCATCCAGTCGGTATCGCCGCCAATCTGCCAGTCGCGATACACCTTCATCACCCCGCCCATCTGCCCGTCAGATGCTGCATGAAAGCTGTGATCCACCGGCCCGTCAGGAATCGCCGCGCGAAACGTCACATGCCCGCGCTCATCCATCGAGCGCACCAGCTCCATATCCCGCAGCGTCCTCTCCAGTTGCGGATAAAGATGCGGAATGGCCTGCGCATAGTTCCACACATGCGTACACGAACCATGGCAGCATCCGTTGTCCGGAAAACACCCCTCCCAGCCCCAAATGTGCCCGTTCTCCTGCCGCAGCAACGTGGGCGATTTCAGAATCCCCAAATTCGCCGACACCGCATCCAGCACATACGTGGGCAGCGTGGACGCAAACAGCGCTT
>VFSW01008984.1_pt1 | contig 14295 bp, 9 predicted proteins | sample 5358111 | NCBI WGS metagenome assembly VFSW01 (sample SAMN11554181, study PRJNA540505) | mine drainage metagenome | isolation source: sediment from site ElyBrook_90M | place: USA: Ely Copper Mine, Vershire, VT | collected 2017
TCAGCGCCAGCGCGGCGATGTTGAGGCCGTCGAGCGCTGTTGCGCTCCATCTGGCGCGACGAAGCCACGCGGCGACTGGCCACAGCAACGCGATGTAGACGAAGCTCGGCAGGAAGATCGCCAACGTCGCCAGCAGCGCTCCCTGCCAGCCCGCTACCAGATAGCCTACGAAGGTCGCGGTGGTGAAGAGCGGCCCCGGCGTGAACTGCCCAATGGCGACCGCGTCGAGTAGCTGCCGGTCGCTGAGCCAGCCGAGGCCGCGCACGAAGTCGGCCTGCAGGAAGGCGAGCAGCACGTAGCCGCTGCCATAGAGCAGCGCGCCGATCTTGAGGAAGGTGAGGAAGAGCGTCGTCAGGCTGATCGGCGTGGCGACGACGGCAGTAGCGCCTGCAAAGCTGAGGCTCGTGGCGAGTGACGCTCCAGCCAGCCGCGCCTCCGTCAGGCGCGCCCACGCGAGGTGTGGCCCCTCCAGCGTCAGCGGCGCGAGCAAGACGGCCGCGCCTCCACCTGACTGGCCAGCCGCGCGCCACTGACGCCAGCGATGTCGGGCAAGCTGCGTTAGCGCATAGACCAGCGCGCCGCCAAAGAGCAGCGGCAATGTGCTGACGCCGAGCAGGTAGAGCGCGGCGACCGCAACCGCGAGCGCGCCGCCGATGGCGTCTTTGAGCGCGGTACGACCAAGCCCCCAGAGCGCCTGCGCGATGATGGCGATGACGACAGGCTTGATGCCATAGAGCAGCCATCCCACCTGCGGCGCTGAGCCATAGGTCACGTAGGCCCAGGCCAACGCCAGCACGATCAGCATCGCCGGGCCGATGAAGCAGACTCCAGCGGCGACCAGACCCAGCCACCCCGCGCGCTCGTACCCGAGGTAGATCGCCAACTCTGTCGAGTTGGGGCCAGGAATCAGGTTGATGACGCCGAGCAGATCGAGGAAACGCTGGTCGCTGACCCACTGGCGGCGCCGCACGACCTCCTCGCGCATCATGGCGATGTGCGCCGCCGGGCCACCGAACGCGGTGAAGCCCAGTCGCAGGAAGTAGGCGACGACTTCGCGCAGCGCACCCCGCTGCTCGCGACCCGGCGCGGGCGCCGCCGCTTGCGCGCTCTCCGGTTGATCTGCCATACTCTCTGCGCGCTCCGTATGCAATCAACGCTGCCTGCATCCAGTGTCACCCGTGAAGCGTTGCGGCGCAAGAGCGGCGCGCCTCGATTATCACCTGTTTCACCGGCTCACTCTGGTGTCAGACTTCCGTTTGAGCGAACGTGCAATGGAATGCGCCTTTCGCGCGCTATGCTCCTCGCGTCGAGCGCATCCTCGATAACAGACGACACCAGGCAACAGTTCACAAGACGCAGGCGCGACTGGTATCGCGGCCTGTTGGGAAGGGGGACGATGGCGCCATGCGCTATGGATTCGTCTTACCAGGCGGCGACGCTCGCACCGTGGCAGAGGCGGCGCGCGAGGCCGAACAGGCGGGATGGGAAGGCTTCTTCATCGCGGACACTGTCTGGGGTGTGGATCCCTGGGTGAGCCTGGCGGCGGCGGCGCTACTCACTGAACGCATTCGACTGGGGACAATGCTCACGCCAGTCTCGCGGCGGCGTCCATGGACGCTGGCGGCGCAGACGGCGACGCTCGACAACCTCTCCGGCGGGCGTGTCATTCTGGCGGTTGGGCTGGGCGCGCTCGATACCGGATTCGCCGAGTTTGGCGAGGAGACCGATCGCAAGACGCGCGCTGAGTTGCTGGATGAGGGGCTGGCGATCATCGCTGGCCTGTGGCAGGGGCAGCCTTTCAGCTTCGAGGGCAAGCACTACCATGTGCGTGAAAGCGCGTTTTACCCGCCACCGCCTCCCACTCAGCAGCCGCGCATCCCCGTCTGGGTCGTGGGCGCGTGGCCAAGCGAGCGCTCGATGGCGCGTGTGGCGCGCTGGGATGGCCTTCTGCCCGCTAAGATCGAAGCGAACGGCGTGGGGGTGGTCGGGCCCGACGACCTCCCCGCGATGGCGGCATTCCTCGCCGCGCGACGACCCGCAGACGCGCCGCAGCTCGATATCATCGTGGAGGGCGAGACGCCCTGCGACGATCTGGCGGGCGCGCAGGCGATTACGCAGCCCTGGCGCGCGGCGGGCGCGACGTGGTGGCTAGAGTCGCGCTGGGGCGATGGCCGCGACGCCGAGGCGCGCGAGCGCATCCGCCAGGGGCCGCCCACCGCCAGGTAGATGGCGGCCGCCGCGCCGCGCTCTGACTCCGCAGGGCCGAGAGCATGCGCGTGGCGAAGATGCTGAGCGAACGGCTGAGCAAGGAATGCCCGCCATGAGATACGATATGCTAGGTATCCCCGTCGGTTGCGGTGGCTTGCGCATTTGCTACGACTCTGCCGCGACGCCACCTCCCGATGGAATCGCCCCGGCGTCGTGTCCTGTACTCCCGCGCATTCGAGAGGATGTTAGATGATCGAGCGCTACACCCGACCCGAAATGGCGCGTGTCTGGTCGGATGAAAACAAGTTTGATACGTGGCTGCGTGTGGAGCTGCTCGTCTGCGAGGGCTGGGCGCGCCAGGGCGCTATCTCACCCGAAGCGATGGCTCAGATCCGCACTGCGACGTATGACATCGAGCGCGCGCGTGAGATCGAGCGCGAAACCCATCACGACGTGATCGCATTCTTGCGCTCGGTGCAAGAGAAGCTGGGGGCGGAGGGCCGTTTCCTGCACCTCGGCATGACCTCATCCGACATGCTCGACACCGCGCTGGCGGTGCAGCTCGTTCAGGCGGGCGCGCTCCTGCGCCAGCAGCTCGACGCGCTCACCGAGACGGTCTCGCGGCTCGCGGTGCAGCATCGCATGACGCTCATGGTCGGGCGCACGCATGGCATCCACGCCGAGCCAACGACTTTCGGTTTCAAGCTGGCGATGTGGGTGGATGAACTGCGCCGCTGCCGCACGCGGCTCGATGCGGCGGTAGATGACATCGCTGTCGGCGCGATCTCGGGCGCGGTCGGCACGCACGCGACTATCCCGCCGCAGATCGAAGAGTATGTGTGCGAGCGGCTGGGGCTGCGCCCGGATTCCGTCTCCACGCAGATCATCCAGCGCGATCGTCACGCGCACTTCATGACCACCCTCGCGCTGATCGGCTCGTCGCTCGATAAGATGGCGCAGGAGATTCGTCACCTCCAGCGGACAGAGCTGAGCGAGGCGTTCGAGCCGTTCGGCGCCAACCAGCAGGGTTCGTCGGCGATGCCCCACAAGCGCAATCCTGAGAAGGCGGAACGCGTCTGCGGACTGGCGCGCGTGCTGCGCGGGCATGCCGTCACGGCGATGGAGAACGTGGCGCTCTGGCACGAGCGCGACATCAGTCACTCCTCCACCGAGCGCATCATCCTGCCCGACGCATGCGGGCTGTTACACTACATGCTCTGGCTCTTCAACGAGATCATGGATGGGCTGGAGGTCAACGAGCGGCGAATGGCCGAGAACCTCAATCTGACCCGCGGGCTGATCTATTCCTCGCGCATCCTGCTGGCGCTGGTGGAGCGCGGCATGGATCGCCAGGCAGCCTACAAGCTCGTGCAACACAATGCGCAGAAGGTCTGGCGCGACGAAGATGAGGGGCTGGGCTTGCTTGGCATGCTCAAGGCGGACCCACAAGTGATGGATCACATCAGCGCAGAGGAGCTGGACGCTATCGCTCACCCAGGCGATTACCTCGCCTATGTGGACACCGCCTTCGAGCGGCTGAAACTACTCTAAGCCACCCAGTCGCCTGGCAGAGCGCCGATGGCGAGCCATACCGCATCCGCATTCGTCGCTGAGTGGTGGGGGCAGGGCTCGACCTCACCACCACCACCCAGAGCGGGGAATACGGGAGAGGCTGGACTTGCTCTCTCAATGACATCCGAAACGTTACGACGCCTGGACTAGAGAGCACAGACGCTAGTCAGCGTCGGTGAGCGCCTGGCGCAGCGCCGTTGGAATCGGCGTCGCGCGCTCAGTGACCGGATCCATCGCCACGATGGTCATACGGCCCTCGGCCAGCACGGGCGTGTCGTCGCCGTCGTTGGCATGACGCGCGGTGAAGGCAAGCGTCCACGAGCTGGAGCCGATATGCGCCACGCGCGCCTCCACGTCCAGCTCATCGTCGAAGAGGATGGCGCCCCTGAAATCGGCGGAGACATGCACACGCGGAAACGCGACCTCGCGCAGCGCCGTTGAGTAGGGCAGGCCCAGGCTGCGCATCAGCGCGTGTTCCGCGACCTCCCAGTAGCGCATGACGGCTGTATAGTGGATGCGGTCGCTGCTATCCACATCCACAAATGGCACGCGGATGCGTACAGTCGCTCGCGGCATGGTAGCTCCTGTCCAGAGACGTGACGTCGAAACGTCACCGGGTCGCCCACGCCCATGCTACCACGCCCACGCCAGTGACTGCCCGCTTTTCCGCTCTGCGCACCCCAGGCGACCGGTTGAGGGCGAGTGGCGCCTGCAAAGTGTGAAGATGTCACAAGTCGGGGCGCCAGGCGCCAGAGTTTTTGACACCCCTAACGCCCGATGCTACACTGCGGCGGGGGCCACTCGCGGCTGAGTTCATCCCCATCGGCGCGCACGAGCGCCGGGAGACGAGCAGCCCGCGCCAGCCACCACGCCCTACCCAGCGCCAGGAGCAGCCAGCAGCATGAACAACAGCATCGGCGACTCTATCCGTCGTCTGACGAATGTCTTCCTCGCGCTCCTGCTGGTCATCAGCGCGGTCGCGGCCTACGTGCAGGTGAGCGATCGCGCCTTTTTCAATGGCCCGGTGCTCGCCGAGAGCGAGACCTACAATGCCAACGGCCACTGCCCTCCGTATGACGCCGCTGTGCGCGGCACGATCTACGACCGTAATGGTGTGAAGCTAGCGTGGTCAGTTCCTGACCCCAACGCGACCTGCGGCTACCGTCGCGTCTATGCCGACCCCACGCTCTCGCCGCTGATCGGCTATTTCAGCTATAAGTACGGCACAGCGGGCATCGAGGGCGCTTACAATGACCAACTCTCCGGCGCGCAATCTGGCGTCACCGTGGAGCAGGTCACGAACCATCTGCTGCATAAGCCCCAGTATGGGCAGGACCTCTACCTGACGCTCGACGCACGTTTGCAAAAGTACATCAACAGCATCTACAATTCGTCGGCGCTCTTCGGCGGCGTCTGCCAGCCAGACGGTAGCGACCCTCCGGGCGCCATCGTCGTCGAGAACCCGAATAACGGCGAGATTCTGGCGATGGTCAGCCGCCCCTACTACGACGCCAACAAAATTGACGATGCTGGATACTTCCAGTCGCTTCAGGCCGATCCCGGTCTGCCGCTGCTCAACCGCGCGTCGCAGGGGCTGTATGATCCCGGCTCGACCTTCAAGACGGTGACGCTGAGCGCGGCGGTCAATGAGGGGGTGACCTCGCTCGACTCGACCTATTCCAAGCAGGACGCGCTCTACTTCACCATCAACGGCGAGCCGATCAACTGGATAGATTACCTCAACGGCTCCTGGCAGAACGCCACCTTCCCACTCAGCGTGCGCGACGCCTACGCGTATAGCGATAACACGATCTACGCGCGGCTTGCGACGCAGCTCGGCGGTGACAAGTGGCTCCAATACGTGCGCGCGTTCGGCGTCACGACGCCAGCTCAAGGTATGCCGACGGCGCAGCCGCTCGGCTTCGATGCGCCCTATAACCAGAGCTCGGCGTTCAACGCGCTCACGAATGGCCAGCCGACACAGTTTGGCCCGAACCTGCTGGCCGAGTCCGGCTTCGGTCAGGGACAGCTGCTCATCTCGCCGCTGACCATGGCGACGGTCGCCAGCGCAGTCGCCGCCAATGGCTATCTCTATACGCCACATGTCGCGCTGAAGACGGTGCCGAATGGCGTGAACGCGAGCAGCGTACTGCCGGTCTCGCCGACGGTCTACAACCAGGTGATGCGGCCTGAGACTGCGAGCGCGGTGCGCCAGGCAATGTGGGCGGTCTCGCAGTATGGCACTGGCTCGGCGGGACTCTCGCCGCACAACGGGTACTACGTCTACAACTCGCCTGCCTTTATGGGCGGCAAAACCGGCACGGGCCAGACCGACCAGGCGAACCCGCAGACGTGGTGGATTGGCATCTCGCCCGATGACGCGGCGGGAACGGGCAGCGGACCCGCCAAGTACGCCATTGCGCTGCTCAAGGAGCACTCCGGTGAGGGCGCTTGCCAAGTCTATGTAGCGAATGACACGATGCTCTACGCGCTCCAGCACAACATAGGCTACTAATGGCGAACAAGCGAAAGTACGTGACACCCGCCGAGGCTGGCGCGTTGAGTACGGTGTGCGGCGTGGCATGTGCGCACGCGTACAGGTGGGGTGGTCGGTGGGACGTGTGGGGTAGAACATCGCCTGCCATTGAGGTGGCGCGGGGGGTAGAGCGCGCTACGAGGAGGCGTCATGGGTGAGCTGCAGGGCCGCGTATTTGGCGGCTATCAGCTACTGGATGAGATCGGCGGCGGCGGCGTTGGCGAGGTGTATCGCGCGCGCGCGGCGGCTGGCGCTGGCCTTGAGGTCGTCGTCAAGGTCATCTTCCAGGAGTTTGCGCGCCAGCCGGGCTTCGCACGCAACTTCGCCTATGTCACCGAAGCCTCGGCGCGGCTCGCCAGTCACCCCCCCATCCTGCCGCTGGTGGCGTACGGCGCGGAAGGGGAGTACCTCTACCTCGTCACTCCCTACGTGCAGGCAGGCACGCTCGCTGACTGGATCGCCAAAGGTGGGCGGCTGGGCGTGGCTGATGTCGGGCCGTTCTTCCAGCAGCTCTGCGGCGCGCTGGGCTACGCGCACAGCCTGGGCGTGGTTCATGGCAACCTCAAGCCCAGCAACATCTATCTGCACGAGGGTCGTCATATCCTGCTCGGCGATTTCGGCCTCCTCTGGGATGTGCGCGCGCTGGACGCCTCGTGGTCTGGCTCTGGCGTTGAGGCGTTCGAGTATCTTGCGCCAGAGGTCTTCGCCGGACAGATCACCAAGGCAGGCGACATGTATAGCCTGGGCGCGACACTCTTCCACTCGCTCACTGGCCATACTCCGTTCCATACCAACAAGCTCGGCGACCTGATCGCCGCAGCGCAGCAGCAGCCTCCACCGAGCCTCAGCCAGCAGCAGCCGCCAGTCGCGCCCGCGCTCTCCGCGCTCGACCCGATTGTGGCGCAAGCGATGGCCAAGCGTCCAGAGGAGCGATTCGCCACCGCCGAGCTGCTGGCGCAGAGTATCGAGAGCGGATTGCGCCAGGCCGCCGCGCAGGGACTTGGCGCGCAGTTGCAGCCGTCGGCGCAGGCTCCCTGGCAGCCCGTCGCGCAGGTGTATCCGCTGGGTCTTGCGCCCGGTCTGGCCGCCGCGAGCGCAGGCATTGCTCCGCTCGGCCAATTCGAATCGCCCTTTCCACCGCTGCCTCCCACCGCGCTGGTGGATGGCGCGATGGAGCAGGGAGGCGCTGCGCTGGGCGGCATTCCTGCCTTCGGCTTGAGTGGCTCGCACGTCATCGAGCCGACGATGCGGATTCCAGCGCCGAGGTCACTGTCCGGCGCCGTACCTGACTTCCCCGAAGCTGACGGCGTCCTGTACGGCGATGCGGCAAATCAGCCGATCACAGCGCCGCGTCCCTCCGCCGCGCTGCCAGGTGGGCGAAGTGGCGCCATCAGGGGAGCGGAAAGCTACGCGCCAGATGGTCTGGCACCGCTCGACCCCTCCGATGAGGCGCTCGACGCCAGTATCAAGCGTATCTCGCAGCGGCTCCCCGCCGTCCAGCGCGACGCCGTGGGCGGTGATGTAGCCGCGCAGTCTGGCCAGTTCTCGCCGACCGAGCTAGGGTTGCCGCGCTTGACGAATCCTGCGCTGGGCAACTTGCCAGCGGACTGGCAGCAATTGCTGACCGATGAGAGCGCGAATCATCGCCATGATCCCTTCGCCGCGTCCGGCAATGGACGGGCGCCATAGGTCGCGCCCATCGCTCGCTCTGCACCGCTCGGCGGCGAGGGATTCGCCGCTAGCGGCGACATACTGGGGCAATCGGGTCTGCGCGCTGGCTCCTGGTCGGCCTCTGACCCCGTGCGACAGTGGGAAGCTCCTGCGCCCGATAGCGCGCTGAGCCTCAACGCAGCAGCGGAGGCGGCGCCACGTAAACGCTCGCGGAGGGCCGACTACAGCATCGAGGACTTGACTGAACGCGCGGGCGAGCGGGCTACTGAAGCTCCGAAGAGCGAGGACGAAGCGTTCCACGACACACTCCAGGAGCAGCGTGTCTGGACGAACAGCCGCTCCGTGGTACGGATTGGGCGCACCATCAGCATAGCGCCATTCGTGATCCTGACGCTGGCGCTCGTTGTGATCGTGGAGCTGGCCGGATTCGCGGTGGCGCGCCCCGACCTGTGCGTGACGCGCGCTTGCTCAGTCGTCGCGGGACAAATCGAGAAGATCGCGCCCAACCTGCGCATTCCGGGCGCTCCAGCGCCGGTCAAGTTCGCGCCAAATGCGATCAAGATCAGCGCCGCAACCAACAACTCCGGCGACACCCGTGTGACCATGACGAATACAGCGAGCGTCAGCGTCAGCTGGAGCGCCTCCACGACGCTCGGCTGGCTCAGCGTCAGTCCGACAAAGGGTAGCCTTGCCCGCGGCGCTGCGGTGACCCTGACGCTGACCGCGCAGCCCGATGGTGTGACGCCAGGCAGCTACGAGGCTGGGTTGGTGGTTGACGCCGCGACGGGGCAATCCGCGAGCCTCGTCGCGCTGACGGTGACGCAGGGGCCGATGCTGAGCGTCGGCTCGAAGTCGCTGGCGTTCACGTCGTGTGGCGCCTCGCAGCCGCTCAACATCGCAAATACGGGCGCCGCCGCGCTCACGTACTCGGCGACGCCTTCGCAGGCTAACGCGCTCAGCGTGAGTCCAGGCTCAGGGGCGCTGGCCCCTGGCGCGAAGGCCACGTTGAGCGTGACGCTCTCGTGCGGAGCCACGACTGGCCAGCGATATGCGGTCATCGTGGTGAGCAACGGTGGCAGCGCACAGACATCCGTTACCTACGGCCCATGACCCGCGTCGCCCTTCGGCCACACCGCTATTAATCGCCACTACAATGCAGGAGTAGACTCAATGCGCTTTCTCGTCACAGTCGACGAGCGTGAGGTCAGCGTCGCGGTCGCCGAGCCAGATGGCGCCGTCACCCAGGCCGAGGTAGATGGAGTCGGAGCGGCGATTGACTGGCGTGTCGTCGGCGCTGCGGCGCGTGCGCTCGTCGTGGGTGACGGGGCCGCCGCTCATTATAGCCTGCTCGTCGGCTCTACGTCGTATGACGTGTATGCGCGGCCCGTTCCGGTCCCGGATGAGGCGGGCGAGGGCGCGCAGGCCTGGGAGGTGACGGTCGGCGCGCGCACGTACAACGTCACGCTGAGGGATGAGCGCACGCAGGCGCTTGCGCGCGTCGCGGGAGGCGCGCACCACACTGGCGACGCGACCATTCGCGCGCCGATGCCAGGGCTGGTGGCGAACGTGCTGGCGCAGGTCGGCGACGAGGTATCGCGCGGCCAGCCCATCGTCGTGCTGGAAGCAATGAAGATGGAGAATGATCTCACTACGCCACGCGCGGGTGTCGTGAAGAGCATTCGCGTCGGCAAAGGGCAAACCGTCAACCAGGGCGAGACGCTGGCCATCATAGGCGATCCCAATGGCGAAGACGCCAACGGGGCCGCTGATGGAGACGAGAGCGACGCCGAAACAGCCGACTAGCGAGTGGCGCACTGGCTGGCGGAGGATCTCGCGCCTGATCGTCGCTCCCACCCGCGCGCCAGCATACCCCGAAGGACCGCGTTATGATTCCGCTCGATCTGCTGCTCGCGGCGACCGAAGGCGATTTGCTGGCGCAGGGGTCGCGCGCCACGTTCACCGGCTTCGCCCACGATTCGCGTCAGGTGGCGCCAGGCGAGGTCTTCGTGGCGACACGCGGCCTGCACGGCGACGGCCACGACTTTGTAGAAGCGGCGGCTGAGGCGGGGGCGGCGGCGGCGCTGATCACGCGCGAGCGACGCGCCGCGATGGAGGAGATGCGACCCGGCGTCTTCGAGCGGCTGGAGCGCGCTGGCGTAGCCGTCATCGTCGTGGACGACACCCGTGAGGCGCTGAAGCGCTATGCGGCGCGCGCGCTGCGCGAGTGGGCGCCTACCGTCGTCGCAGTGACAGGCGCCGTCGGCAAGACAACGACGAAAGAGGCGCTCGCCGACGCGCTCGAATCGCTGGCGCCGACCTTCCGCTCCTGGCGCAACTACAACGACCTCCTTGGCTTGCCGCTCTCGCTCGGCAGGCTGGAGCCAGGACAGCGCTTCGCGGTCGTCGAGTTGGGAGCCGACCACCCCGGCGAGATCACCGAGCTGTGCGCGCTGATCAGGCCGCATGCCGGAGTGATCACCAACATCAGCCCTACCCACTTGCAGAATTTCGGCTCGCTCGACGCGTTCGGCGGTGAATTGGCCCAGCTCGCGTCGGCGTTGCCCGCCGATGGTGTGCTGGCGCTCGACGCGAGCGCCCCTCAGTCCGGCGCGATCGCTCGCGTCGCTGGCGTCCGCGTCGCGCCTTTCGGCCTGTGGGATGAGGCGCGCGCCGCTCCGCTGCGTCCGCTGCTGCGCTACCGGCGTGGCCCGCTGGCGACCACCGCCGAAGGGCCGGGCCGGCTGAGCCTGCAACCAGTGGATGCAGCGGGCGCGCCGACTGGAGAACTGGTCGTCTTCCCACAACTCATCGGTGCGCACTGGGCAGGCGCTGTGCTGGCGGCGTTGACGCTCTCGGTGGCGCTTGGCGCCGACGAGGCGGCGACGCTCGCCCGGCTGCGCCCGCTGACGCCACTTCCCGGCAGGATGCGCCAGTTTGCCGGGCTGGGTGGACTGACGCTGCTCGATGACTCGCACAACGCCACGCCCGCCCGCGTAGCCGCTGGTCTGGCTGCGCTGGCCGAGTGCGGGCCAGCGCTGGGCGCTCCGAGAATCGCGGCGCTGGCTGATATGCTGCGACTTGGTGAGGCCACCGAGGACGCGCAGCGAGAAATGGGCAGACTGGCCGCCGAGCGCAGTGACGCCCTGGTGGCGCAGGGGACGTTGGCGGCGCTCGCCGCCGACGCCGCCATCGCCGCTGGCCTGCCCGCCGAGCGCGTCGTGCGCACGCTGACCGCGCAGGACACCGCCGCCGCCGTGCGCTCGCTGGCAGGCGCCATGCCCGCTGTGGTCTACATCAAAGGTTCTGAGGAACTGCGCATGGAGTCTGTGACGGCGCTGCTTATGGCGCACCCCGAGCAGGCGTCAGCAGCCCTGGATCGGCAGAGCGCGGCATGGCGGCGTGTTGTCATCATGCGTCCAGAGCGCCCGACCTGGCTGGAGATCAATCTAGGCGCCATCGCCCGCAATACGCAGGCTGTCAAGCGAATCGTCGGGCCTGAGACGAAGCTGCTCGTCAGCCTGAAGGCCGACGCCTACGGACATGGCGCGCTACGCGTGGCGCGAGTGACTCTGCGCAACGGCGCCGAATGGCTGGGGGTGGCGACGGTCAGCGAGGCGCGACCGCTGCGCGAGGCGGGTGTGATGGCCCCGACCCTCATCTTCGGCTACACGCCACCGTGGCAGGCGCGGGAGGCGGTGCGGCTCGATCTGCGCTCCACTGTCTTTGATCTCGACTCCGCGCGGGCCCTGGCGCAGGCTGCGCGTGAGCAGGAACGCGAGGCGCGTGTGCATGTGAAGGTGGACACTGGCATGGCGCGGCTCGGTCTGCGCGCCGAGGATATCCCCGCCATCGTCGCTTTCGTGCGGGCGTTGCGCGCCTTGCCCGGGCTGGAGGTCGAGGGCATCTTTACACACTTCGCCACCGCTGATTCCCTCGACCAGACCTACACCCGCCGTCAGTTGGCGCGCTTCCAGGCGACGCTCGACGCGCTTGCCAGGGACGCGCCGCTGCCGCCGATCATCCACGCGGCCAACAGCGCGGCGTTGCTGACGTTGCCGGAGGCGCGCTTTACGCTGGCGCGGGCAGGCGTCGCCATCTACGGGCTGCCGCCATCCGATGAGGTCACGCTGCCAGCGGGCTTCTCCCCGGCGCTCGCCTTCCGCACGCTGGTGGCGCAGGTGCGCTGGATTCCGGCGGGCGAGGGCGTCAGCTACGGCGCGACCTACGTCACTGAGCGACCTACGCGCGTCGCTACACTGCCGGTTGGCTATGCCGATGGCTTCCGTCGGGCGCCGCGCAACTGGGGCGAGGTGCTGGTGCGCGGCCAGCGTGCGCCGCTGCTGGGCCGTGTGGCGATGGATCAGTGCATGGTAGATGTCACCCATATCCCCGGCGTGGAGCAGGGCGACGAGGTGACGCTGATTGGTCGGCAAGGCGACGACGAGTTGACAGCGCAGGCGGTAGCGTCGCAGCTTGGCACGAACGCTTACGAGGTCGTGTCATCCCTCCTGGCGCGAGTGCCGCGCCTGAGTTGACGCGCTGTCGCCCTACGCCTGCTGTGACATTTACCCCCCTTCTGTCGCTATACTTAGAGGGAGAGTGTGCGCAAGCGGAGACATCGCGCATGACGCGACGTGTAGCGGCAGGGGGCAGGGCGTGACTATCTGGAACCGGGCGCGGACGTGGTTGGGCGCGCTCTCGCGGCCACGCGCCCAACGTGTAACCCGCGCGAGCGCCTGGGCCGTGCGCGGCGTCGTCTGGCGGCAGCGTCTGCGCCAGCGCATCACCACAGCGCAGCAGACCTGGGCGCGGGTCGAGCCTGCCCTGCGTCTGCCGTTCTTCGCGCTGCCCAGCGTCACCCTGGCAGGCGTCCACGAGTCAGAGCGTCTCAGCCTGCGCGAATACACCCCGCGCGTCGCTGCGCGCGCACGCATCATCGCCAACCCAGCCTCTGGCGGCGCGCAGTCAGATGCGGCGCTGCGAGACCTGGCTGAGACGGCGCGCTGGCTGACGGAGCATGGCCTGCCGACCGAGCTACGCCTGACCCGTCGCGCGGGCCACGCCACGGAGCTAGCGCACGAAGCGGCTGCGGCTGGCTATGACACGGTGATCGCGGCGGGCGGCGATGGCACCGTCAACGATGTCATCCAGGCGCTCGCAGGCTATCGCACCGCGCTCGGCGTGTTGCCACACGGCACTGTCAACGTCTGGGCACGCGAGATGGGCATCGGGCTAAACACACTAGACGCGCGCGAAACATTGCTGCACGGTGTGCGCCGCCGCGTAGACCTGGGACGCGCGGGCCAGCGCTACTTCCTGATGATGGCGGGTATTGGCTTCGACGCCGAAGTGGCGCGGCGGGTCGAGCAGGGACGTCTCAAGCGCTTCGGCCTGAAGTTGCTCGAATACTTTGGAACCGTCGTTCTGCTCAGCGTCACCCGTCCCTCAGACACCGTGCGCATCACCATGGGCGGCCGCAGACGCCGCGAACAGGCGTTGATGGTGATCATCGGTAACACGCGACTCTACGGCGGCGCGATGACCTTCACTCGCCGCGCGGTCGCCGACGATGGATTGCTCGATGTTGTGGTGATCGGCTCGGGGGGTCTGCTCCACAGGGCGAATGTGCTGACGCGCGCGTTCCTGCGCCTGCCTCCGGTCGGCCCGCGTGTGCGTTACGAGCGCGCGCAGAGTGTGCGCCTGGAGTCGCGCCAGCCCACCCCCGTGCAGGTGGATGGCGAGGTGATAGGCTACCTCCCGATGACGTTCAGCATCGCCCCCCAGGCCCTCAGCGTGATCGTGCCGCGCTCCGTTTCGGCGGGCCTCTTCGTCCACGCGCCGGAAATGCCTGCCCGCGCCTAAGCGCGTGGCGCGTTGTCAGCGAGCGCGGAGCCGCGCGCTGCTACCGGACGCAATACTTCGCGCTGTGTCGTTCGTCTACACAAGTGTCGCGCGTGCGAGCGGTAGCGCGGCATGCGAGTATCAGCGCCAGCCGCGGCGAGCGATGGCCGCAGACGCGCGCATCAGCGGCGAGTGGACGGTGTGATGACAGACGCCCCAGATGAAGAGCTGCGCAGCCGTGATGACGCAGGATACTTGCTTGCCGACGAAGAGTGGCGCATCCTGGCGGCGGATGACCGCAACGCGCTTACAGGCGATAGCGGCGCCGACGCGTTGATCGGCCAGAGCGCCTACGATGTCCTCGGTGAGGCGGTCATTGGCGCGCTGAGTAAACACGGTGTCGCGTCGTTCACGCTCGATAGCTCCAGCTTCGTGTTGACGGTCAACAGCTTCATCCTGCCATCGGG
>VFSW01008985.1_pt1 | contig 14294 bp, 15 predicted proteins | sample 5358111 | NCBI WGS metagenome assembly VFSW01 (sample SAMN11554181, study PRJNA540505) | mine drainage metagenome | isolation source: sediment from site ElyBrook_90M | place: USA: Ely Copper Mine, Vershire, VT | collected 2017
AGGCCGAGTTGCTGGTCGTGCAGCAGCGGCAGCACCTCGCGCTCCAGGTCGCGTCCGGCGATGGTGTAGTAAGCCTGCACGCTCTCGAAGCGGGTCCAGTGGCGCTGCTCCGAAATTGCGAGGCTCTTCATGATCTGCCAGGCCGCCATATTGCACAGGCCGATGTAGCGCACTTTGCCCGAGCGCACCAGATCATTCAGCGTGGACAGCGCTTCCTCCAGCGGGGTGAGTGGATCGAAGCCGTGCAGCTGGTACAGATCGATGTGGTCGAGCTGCAGCCGCTTCAGGCTGGCGTCGACCTGATTCATCAGGTGGTAGCGCGACTGCCCGCGGGCGTTGACCGCCGTTTCGTCCATGATGCCCGTGGCTTTGGTGGCCACGACGATCTCGTCGCGCGGCAGGCCGAGGCTCTTGATGGCCTTGCCCGTGATCGTTTCCGACTCGCCCAGCGAATATACATTGGCGGTATCGATAAAGTTCACCCCGGCCTCGAACGCCTGTTTCACCAGGGCGGTGGCGGCGTCCTGCTCCAGGCCGCCCATCACCTTCCAGAAACCCTGGCCGCCGAAGGTCATGGTGCCCAGGCACAGCTCGGAAACATAAAGGCCGGTGCGGCCCAACAGACGATAGCGCATGGTGTCTTCCCGGTGTTATGGCAATGATTGCAAGACTAGCACTTTCCGCAGGAATTCCAACATGCCTGCCATCGTGCAGGGTCGAAGCGGAACGCGGCAGAAATATTTGCTTACACAATTTACGTTGAACCAGCGCGACGCATCCGCGATCATAGAAAGGTGTACTTGCAGATCGGCGGGCGGGACCGCCTGGCAGGTCACCCGGCTAGGATGCGATACGGTGCTGCAGCATTTTTCAACGGCATGTCGACAACGCAAAATGACACAAGATGTGCTCGATAGATTCTTCGCTGACTCGATAACGCACTTGAGTCAACAACAGCCACAGGCGGCCAGCTCTTTTTCTCCCCTTTTCGAGCTGGTGCGCCAGGAAGGCTCCCGATCCCTCCCTGTCGGGAGCCTTCCACCTCTATCCACGGACGGCGATTCTGCCGACTGAGGCAACTCGACAATATGTCGCAGAAGCGGCCGGGCGCGCCGTCGAATGTCGAATCCGGCACGCGGCCGGCACGAACAATCAGCCTGGCGATCTCCCCGCGCCTGGCCCTTGCGAAATTGCGGTGCAGCGGCTTCTCAATCCCCGGTGGGTGAAATGCGGAATTCCATCATGATGACGCCTGCGCCGAGAAAGCCGATGCCCGTCATGATTCCCTGCTCCATGCGCGTCGGCTCGATTGAGGCTCGTTGCATGTCTCGCAACGCAAACCATTGGCCCTCGTAGACGATGACCAGCATCAGCGCTGCGGATGCCGGGCAAACACGCGTATGCGTCCCGAGTCCTGCAGGTCTGCCGTGATAGCTTCGCTCGCGGCCTACGAGTCCGCCAAATCCCAAAGCGACCAGCAGTCTAAACGAAATTTCCACGTAGTCGTTCATTCCGTTTCCTTTGCGCCTGGATCCGGGCCCGGCGAGTAGGCCACCCCCGTCGACCAGTCGATCCGCCGGATACGATCATTCTGCCGCGAGCTATCCATGCGCGACATTGACGCTCACCTCACGCTCAAACATACTTTCATCTTTGCAAACGATCGATAGGAGCTACTCATGTCTGCCGCCCGCCCATTCGTCGAAGCTCGCGACTTCCTGTTCAAGCACCGCAGCGACTATCTGGTCGCGACGCGCGATTTCCGCTGGCCGGTGCTGAAAGAGTTCAACTGGGCGCTCGACTACTTCGATGCCATGGCGAAAGGCAACGACCAGCCGGCGCTGTGGCTGGTGGGCGAGGACGGCAGCGAGCACAAGCGCTCGTTCGCCGAAATGTCGGCCCGCTCCAACCGCGTCGCCAACTGGCTGCGCTCGATCGGGGTAAAGCGCGGCGACCGCATCCTGATGATGCTTGGCAACGAAGTTCCACTGTGGGAGACCATGCTGGGGGCGATCAAGCTGGGTGCCGTGCTGATACCGGCGACCACCTTGCTTACGCCCGACGACCTGCTCGACCGCTTTGAGCGCGGCAACGTGCGCCACGTCGTGGTCGGCTTCGCCAACGTGGAAAAGTTCGCGACCCTCGCCGGCAGTTACACGCGCATCGCTGTCGGCGGCGCCGCACCCGGATGGCACAGCTTTGCCGACGCCGACGCCCACCCGGCGAGCTTCACGCCCGATGGTCCGACCAGGGCCGATGATCCGCTGCTGCTCTACTTCACCTCCGGCACCACTTCCAAGCCGAAACTGGTATTGCACACGCAGCAGAGCTATCCGGTCGGCCATCTGTCGACCATGTTCTGGATCGGCCTGCGGCCCGGCGACGTGCATCTCAACATCTCTTCGCCGGGCTGGGCCAAGCATGCCTGGAGCTGTTTCTTCTCGCCCTGGAACGCCGGCGCCTGCATTTTCATCTACAACTACAGCCGCTTCAACGCCAAAGCCTTGCTCGCCGTGCTCGAGCGCTGCGGGGTCACCACCCTGTGCGCGCCGCCGACGGTATGGCGCATGCTGATCCAGGAAGATCTCGCGAGCTATCGCGGCCGCCTCAAAATACGCGAGCTGCTCGGTGCCGGCGAGCCGCTCAATCCGGAAATCATCGGGCAGGTGAAAGCGGCCTGGGGGATCACCCTGCGCGATGGCTTCGGCCAGACCGAGACCACCGCGGTGGTTGGCAATTCGCCCGGTCAAGCGCTGAAACCGGGCTCAATGGGAAGGCCGCTGCCCGGCTACCATGTTGTGCTGCTCGACGCCGAGGGCAGGCAAGCTAGTGAAGGCGAAGTCTGCCTCGTGCTCGACCCGCGCCCGCTCGGGCTGATGGTCGGCTACATGGATAGCGCCGAGAAAACCGCCGAAGTAACGCGCGACGGCTACTACCGCACCGGCGATGTGGCGAGTCGCGACGCCGATGGCTACATCACCTACGTCGGCCGCGCCGACGACGTGTTCAAGGCCTCGGACTACCGCATCAGCCCGTTCGAGTTGGAGAGCGCCTTGATCGAGCACCCGGCCGTCGCCGAGGCCGCGGTGGTTCCGAGCCCGGACCCCTTGCGCCTCGCCGTGCCCAAAGCCTTCATCATCCTGACCCAGGGCACGCAGCCCAGCCGCGAATTGGCGAAGGAGATATTCCTGTTCCTGCGCGGCAGCCTGGCACCTTATAAACGCGTGCGCCGCCTCGAGTTCTCCGATCTGCCCAAAACCATTTCCGGCAAGATTCGCCGGGTGCAGCTGCGCAGCCTCGAAGCCGAGCGACGCGCCAAGGGAGAACGCGCCGAGTGGGAATTCTTTGAAGAGGACTTCCCCGAACTCAAGCAGTGAGCCGCTGCACGCGGCGTGCGTGCAGCAGTTCAATCGCGGCTTTCTCGGTCTGTTCGGCTTACTTCAACTTCATGCTGTAGGCGATGCCGAGCGAGTTCTCGTACATCTGGATCTTCTCGGTGCCGGCAGGAACCCCAAATGAATTAAACAGGCTTGGGCCCTCCACCGAGTTCCTGAACGCATGCATGTAGGCCATGGTCAGTTCCGAATCCTTGCTCAGGCCATAGGTGAATCCCAGGGTCGCATGATCCTGGACTACGCCCGGGGCGATCATGTTGAAGGTCACGTCGCGAGCCTGGATCGGGTTGTCGGTGTGGTTGTATCCGGCGCGCAGGATCAATTTCGGGTTGTACTGGTATTCGGCGCCGAGCTTGAACACATTGACATTGCTCCAGCCGAAACCGCGGCAGGTATCGCAGCCAAGCGTACCCGGCATGCCACCAGTCGGACCAACGCCATCGCCCGCCATTGTGCTCGGATTGCCGACCGAGTCGACACCAGAGTAGTTGATCCGCTCGTAATCGGCGGCAATCGTCCATTTTGGGTTGGCCTTGAACGCGATGCCGAGCTCGAAACTCTCCGGCATGTCGAACGCGCCCTGTCCGGCGAACAAGTCCTGGTACTTTGCGAACTTGCCCATCTTGACCTTGCTGGTGTAGCTCGCACCCAGGGTCACCGCATCCGACATCTTGCCCATCCAGCCCAGCTTGAAGCCATAGCCATAAGTCGTGTCGTTGCCGCGGTCGGTCAGGTTACTATTGGTATATGCCGGCGGTCCTCCAGCGGCAGAGTTGGTGAAATTAAAAAAGCCGCTCAAGCCCTCGGCTTTGAACTGCTGCGCCGCGAGCAGCACTGATACACCGAACGAATGGTCTTTATTGACTTTTTTGGCGAACGTCGGCGCAATGATTAGCTGCGTGAGATTCATGCCCAGCTTTCCGGAGCCGCAAAGCATGTTATATGGGCCTGCTTGTCCCGAGGCGGCGTTAAACCCGGGACGGGTAGTGCCACAGATGGGATTTCCGGCAGGTATCTGCCCACCGTCAAAATCCGTATTCATGCCGCCGTTGCCGTAGACGCTGACACCCAGGGACATGTCCCAGCCTATCATGCGGTTGTAGCCGAACTCGGGAACGAAAAACAAATTGCTGCCGCTGCTCGCCGAACCGTCGAGCGGCCCGCCGCTGCGCGATATGTCGCGCTTCGGACTGAACAGGTCCACGCCGATGTCGAAGCGGTCGCCGGCCCAGACCATGCTCGCCGGGTTATTGGCGCCGCCGAACGAATCGTCGGCCATCGCCACCGATGCGCCGCCCATGCCCTTGGCTTTCATGCCGTAGCCGTGCGGATAATATCCGTCCGTCGCAAAAACGGGGCTGGCCAAACCTGCCATGAACAGCACGGCTACTATTGTTTTCGTTCGCATCACTAATGCTCCTTGACAAGGTTATGGTGGAATTCCGGCGGGATTACATGAACAGGCTGACATCGGACTTCTGCGCAACCGGGAGGAAACTTGCGGCACCGGCGTAATCGACGCCAGCGATGAAATCGTCAGGACTATAGCCGAACAGTTCGACCGTCATCTGGCAGGCAATGAATTTGACCTCAGCCTCCTGGGACATGGAACGCAGTTCCCCGATGCTGGCCACGCCGTTGTTCCTGATGGTCCGCTGCATGAGCGCGGTGGCTAGCGACTCGAAGCCGGGGATGCCGGCCTGAACCAGATTGGGGATGTTCCAGTTGATGCCTTTGAACCAGTCCGGGCCGAAAGGCATTTTCATCGGCATGCCGGGGTTGCCCAATGGGCTCACTTTGAGGCCGGAGATATCCTTTTTCAGCAGATTAAGACCATAGAAAGTGAAGAATATCGATACGTCCCAACCGAGCGCGGCCGCGGTTGATCCCAGAATGAAGGGCGGATAGGCCCAGTCAAGCGTGCCTTTGGTGGCGATGATGGCCATCGACGGCGTGCGGTTCTGTTCACGCTCCTGCAGCGCCTGTTCGATTCTCTGCGCAAGGATCGCATCGATCCGCTGGGTGATGAGACCGTCCAAGACGGCAATTTCCGGGGTTGCGCCCACGTTTATCTCCTGATTCAGGCGCAGCGGGTGCTGCGCGATTCCTTCATGCGCATCGGGACGCGAAAATGAAGACTACTTTCGCTTGAGGTAGAACTCGAACACCTTGTCGTTCTCGGCGCTGTCGAGCAATTCGTTGCCGGTCTGCTTGGCGAACGCGCCAAAGTCCTTGACCGAACCGGGATCGGTGGAAAGAACGCGCAACACCTGGCCGGATGCCATTCCGGTCAGCGCTTTCTTCGAACGCAGGATCGGCAGCGGGCAATTCAGACCGCGGGCGTCCAGTTCCTGGTCAAAATTCATTTTTTTTTCCTGTTGAAGCCGGATCAAATATCACGCGAATATGTTCGGTCGGTGGCCCAGGCTAGCCGTTCGGCGCCGCTTGCCGACGGCAGCCGGCAAGGGTATTGGCAATATCGTTGATGACCAGCCTGTCCCCGGCAGCCTTGCTGAGGTTCACCCTGCAGATCGGGCACATGGTCACCACGTTTTTCCCCTCGGCTTCGAGCTGATCCACGCGGATCCCGGAGATTCGATGCGCCTCGGCCGGAAAAAGTGATTCCAGCGGTCCGCCGCAACAGTGCGTCGACTTGCCGGATAGTTCAGGATCGCGCACGGCGAGGCCCGCCGCCCGCAACAGTTCGCGCGGCTGCTCGTACATCTTCTCGTAGCGCGCATAGACACAGGAATCGTGAACCACGACTTCCCCGTTTACCGGTTTCGCGGCCTTGGGATGCGCCTGCGCCAGCACTTCCAGATAGCTCTGGACCTCGATATCAAAGTCCTTGACATAGCGCGGGTACACCTGACGCAGCATATTGGTGGTGTGAGGGTCCACAGTGATCAGGCGCCGAACGCCCTGCTCTTTCAAACGCTTCGCCACACGGCGGGCATGGTTGCCGAAGACTTCATCCATTCCCTCGTCGTGGACCAGAGCGCCGGCGTAGAGTTCTTCTTCGTACAGATAGCCAAACTTGACTCCCGCGCCACGAAGCAACCCGGCAATGTCGCGCAATACCTGGTTGGAATGTTGCATTTTCTCCGACGAAGCGGTGAGGGACATGAAGAAGGACAGGTTCACGAACTTGTTGAGCAGGCGGCCTATGCCCATGAAACGGGTCATAAACGAGTTTTCGAGCGCGGCCATCTGGGACGACATGACCTCGAGGGCGGGGATCATTTGGTACATGTGCCCGGTGTAGAGAATGGTCTCGCCGCCGCGCGGCAAGTCAAGCCCGCGTGCCCAACCCGTAGCCGCCCGCCTCGACAGCGGCAGAACACTGCCGCGCTTGCGCAGGTTGTCGGAGAGAATCCCCAGAATGGGTGCAATCGGTAAGGGCATACAATAATCTCCTACTTCAGGCCAAACTCTTGCCGGTTGATCAGGCAGCGGAGCGTACGGATGTTCTCCGCGATATGCACCTCCGCCGGACAGTTGTCTTCGCACATGCGGCACAGCAGGCAGGAGAATATTTGCGGGATACTGGCGCGGACGCGGTCTTCGAGTCCGAGCATGACCTCGCGGAACAGTTTGCGCGGAAGTATTTCATACCCCAGCGGGCACAGCGCCGTGCATGTGCCGCAGTGGAAACACGCGCCGGCGTTGAATTCTTCCGCTTGCTTCATGCGGGCCGCCAATTCGGATGAGACTCTGATCATTATGTTTTCCTCGTCGCCGACTCACGCAGGGTCGGAAACATGTGCCTGCGTAAGCTCGTATTGGAAGTACCCGTCCACATCCGCACGGCCGATTACTTCGACCATGCCATAGCGGCGCATACCGAAGAGCCAAACCGTCACTTCCCGGGACGGGCAACCCAGGGCCTGGGCGATTTCTGGAATTGTCTTCGGGCCCTGTTCGAGAACGTCTGCGATGCGATCCCTCATGATCATTTCGTCCTGAGCGATATCGAGCATATCCCGCAATCTTTTTGTCTGAGTATTGCTCATGCCGCCACCGACTCCTTAAGACTTGCATCGATCATGGCCATGATCTGGTCATCCCTGAAGCCCTCGATATCGATGGCGTCATGCGCACAGATCGGAACGCAGGCCCCTTCTCCCTTGCATGAAGACTCGATCACCATTGCCACTTCCTTGTCGCCGCATCGCACCCGTTCGATGGCGCCATAGGAGCAGGCCTTGAGGCACTCGTCGCACCAGACGCACTTATCCGTGTCGATTTTTGCAATGAGCGGTTCCAGGTTCACGTAGCCTTTTTTCAGCTGTCCACCGGTCTTGGCCACCGCTGCCAGGGACGAGGCGACGCTTTCGGCCAGATTCTTGGGGCCTTGCGCTGTTCCGGCAATGAATACACCATCGATGACGGTTTCGACCGGTCGCAACTTGATATGAATCTCTTTGTAGAACCCGTCTTTGCTCTCGGGCACCTTCAGCACATTGTTAAGCGTGTCGTTTTTTCGGGGAGTCATGCCGGTTGCGAGCACCACCAGGTCCACACCAATCTCCAGCTCCTCCTCGCCCGACAGCGTGTCCTTGACTTTGATTGCAAGGCGGCCATTGCTCTGTTCCACCCGTGGTGGTTCTTTCGGATCCCAGCGCAGGAACAGCGCTCCATCGGCGCGGGCTTTCGTATATACGGTTTCGAGGTGACCATAGGTGCGGACATCGCGATACAGGTGGTACTGATTGATAGTTTGGCCAGACTTTTTTTCAAACTCGTGCAGCAAGCTGGCGCTGAAAGTCGTGGCCATGCAGCAGAAGCGCGAGCAGTAGGCATTGGGCTCCGGGCAGGTGTCGCTTTTCGTCTGGCGACTGCCGACACAGTAGATGAAGCCGACATCTCGAACCGGAATTCCATTGTAGGTCAACGGACCATCGCCAGCCTCGAGCATCTGGCGAAAATCCTTCAGAGTGACCACTCCGGGCTTGCCCCAGCCGTATTCGCCATCGTGGGGTTCATAGGGCGTGAAGCCGGTCGTGACAATGATCGTCCCCACGTTGAGTGAAACATCCTCTTCGCCGCGCAGACGAACCGTCGCGGTGTAATCGCCGATATGACCGCTCTTGGCCGTCAGTTCGGCGCTGGTATAGAGGATTATGTTTTCATGTTTCCGAATTTGCCTGAGCAGATTGGCAACTACCTCGGGACCGTACTGATCGTCGGGGCCCATCCGCCCGGCATGCAGCGCCCAGCCACCGGGCTCCTTGTCGCGCTCGATGATAAAGACCGACAGTCCCATTCCTGCGAGCGAGATCGCTGCGCGCATGCCCGCCACGCCCGCTCCGACAACCAAAACGCGTGGTTGGGTTTCTATCCGAATGGCGGTCAGCGGATGCGTCAAAGCACACTTGGCCACGCCGGCGCGAACAAGGTTGATTCCCTTGTGCGTGGCACCGACTTTGTCACCGGTGTGCGCCCAGGAGCATTGTTCACGCAGATTGACATGAACGTATTGGTAGGGATTCAGCCCGGCACGTTCGGCCATGGCGCGGAACGTGAACATGTGAAGTTTCGGGGAACACGAGGCGATGACCAGGCCATCCAGTTTCTTTTCCTTGATCTCGTCGATCATTTCCTGTTGCGACGCATCCGAGCAGGTGAACATATGTGTGCGCGAGACCTCGACGCCCGCTTCGCCGCTTAGTGCATCCGCAACTTCCTTTACGTTCACATGGTCGGAGATATTCCCGCCACAATGGCAGACGTAGACGCCGATCCGTCGTTTTTGCGCCATTACCCAGCCCTCGTTCGTTCAAGATAAGCGGCTGCCTGCGCCGCAGCCGCGCCGGAGTGCAGCACGGTGTCCGGGATGTCCATCACACCTATGGTGGCGCCCGCGGCGAACAGCCCGTCTACATTCGTACGGGCCGGTTCACTGATGGGGTCGACTTCGCGTACATAGCCGAAGTTGTTCGCCGCCAACTCGCCCCCCTTGTAGAGGGAAAATGCAGCCGTATTGGGCAGGAATCCCACGGTCAGGACCACGAGGTCGTGCTCGCGGGTCCTCATGCCGCCTTCGCCCAGCTGGTCTTCGTAATGCAACGCCAGGTTGCCGTTGGCAAGTTGCTCAATGCGCGCAACCTTGCCCTTGACAAATTCAATCCCCATGGACTTGGATTGCTCGTAGAACTCGTCATAACCCTTGCCAAAAGCGCGAACATCAATTGTATAGATGGTGACTTCGGCCATGGGCAAGGCTCCCATGGCGAGTTGCGCGTGTTTCATCGCGTACATGCAGCCGATTCGGCAGCAAAGCGGATTGCAGACGGTGTGGTCGCGCGAACCGACGCAGAGGAGGATGGCGATGCTCTCCGGTTCCTTGCCGTCCGAAGGCCGTAACACGCCGTTGTAAGGGCGCGTCGGCGCCAGCAACCGGTCCATCTGCGGTCCGCTGATCACGTCGGGATATTTGCCGTAGCCAAGCAGTTCCTTCGTCGCCGGGTCGAGAATCTCGAAGCCGGTTGACATAACCACCGTGCCCACGTTGAGCGATAGGGGAATCGGCTTCTGGGAGAAGTCAATACACTGGGGAGCACAGACGCTGACACATTCCATGCACTGGGAGCACTCCCCACAGTTCATGCAGCGCTGTGCCTCCTGCCGCGCCTCCGCCTCGGTCATGACCTGCTCATAGCATTCAAACGTATTCCGGCGCTCTTCAAGCGACAGCACGGGTTGCGCCACGGGCTGCCGTTCCACGAAATGTTCCGCCTCTTCGAGCACCAGGTTCTTGTCTGCCTTCGCCAGTACGCCGTCGAACGGCACGTTCAGCGACTCACCCTTGAGGTAGCGGTCGATGTAGAACGCAGCCCGCTTGCCTTGGCCGATCGCCGTCACGATCATCGACGGACCGGTGACGGCGTCGCCGCCGGCGAAGACGCCGGCGCGCGAGGTCGTGAGCGTCTCGGGATCGACCTTGACGACACCGTTGCGCTGGAGTTCGACCTCCTGGGCGAAGGCGGCGGTGTTCGGGGCGAGGCCGATCGCGGTGATGATGATGTCACCTTCGACCTTCTGGCGGGCCGACTGGTCGAACGTCGGGCGGAAGCGATGCTCGGCATCGAAAACCGAGGTGCATCGGATGAGGTCGATGCCGCCCACCCGGCCGTCGCGGCCGAGGATCGCGCTGACGCCCCAGGAGTTCGACATCTCGACGCCATCGTCCTCGGCCTCCTGGATCTCCCAGCGGTGGGCCGGCATCTCTGGCCGGGACTCCAGGCAGAAGAGGCGGACGGCGCGGGCGCCGAGCCGGACGGCGCTCCGCGCGGAATCGATCGCGACATTGCCGCCACCGACGACGATGACCGTTTTGCCGGCGACGTCGGGAGGCGTTCCGGCGTTGAGCTTGTGCAGATAATCGACGGCGTCATAGACTCCCGCGAAATCCTCGCCCGGCACCGCGAGCTTGCGGCCGCCGCGGTCGCCGGTCGCAAGATAGACGGCAGAGTACCCCTGCTCGAGCAGCGCGGTCGCCGAGCCGATGCGCGAGTTCGTCCGGATTTCCACGCCGAGCGCGGTGATGTTCGCGATGTCCCGGGCGACCACATCCTTCGGCAGGCGGTACGCGGGGATCCCCCAGCGCAGGATGCCGCCGGGCTCGCTGTCCGCCTCGAAGATCGTGACGTCGTATCCCTCGCGTCCGAGGGCGAAGGCGGCGGCGAGTCCGCTCGGACCCGAGCCGACGACGGCGACCTTCTTGCCGCGCCGTTCGGTCGCGGGACCGTACTCGGGAGCGGAGTGGGCGGAGTAATAACGGTCCGCCATGAATCGCTTGATGCCGCGGATGTGAACTGTCCCTTCTTTCTCGCCGCGTGTGCAGTCGGACTCGCACGGCGCATAACACGCCCGCGCCAGGCTGCCCACCAATGGGGCGTTTTCCAGATGCAGGTTGAAGGCTTCCTTGTAACGACCCGCCCTGACCAGAGAGATATAGCCGCTGGCCTTGACGTTGGCCGGACAGGTAAAGGTGCAGGGCGCTTCCCCGCGCCGATCGATGATGGCCTTCTTCGGCACGGCCTGCGGGAAGGGAATATGCGCAACCCGCCGCGTGACCAGGCCGTAGTTGAACTCGTCGGGTACGGTAACCGTGCAGATCTCTGTGCATTTCCCACACCCTGAACAGGCGTCGAAGTCGACATAGGCTGCTTTCCTGTGCAACTCCACGGCGAACGTGCCGTCGGACTTGCGCACAATGCCGTCCACTTCGCTGTAGGTCATGAGTTGCACGTTGGGATGATGCGCAACGGATGCCATTTTCGGCGTCACCACACAGCTGGCACAGTCCAGCGTCGGGAATACCTTGCTGAGAAGGATGGCCCTTCCGCCGATGCTGGCGTTCCTTTCCACCAGCAATACCTTGTAGCCCATGTCGCCCATCGACGCCGCGGTTTCCATGCCGGCGACACCGGCGCCAACAATCATCACGTCGTAATCCAGCGGCTTTCTGCCAAAATTCAGATTGATGACGTCGGTGCCCGCCGGACGTCTGTCAGTATTAAGAGTCAAGAGACTTTAACTCCTGTTGAAATTTGTTCATGTGAGAAACGAAATTGTCGGCGCAGACGGAACAGAGTCCAGACATTTTCAATCGCTTCGGGCTGATACCGTGTTCTTTCATCAGCGCCTGCGTCCGTGCCACGAGCGCGCCGGTGCGGGTCGTGCAATCGGAAAGATAAGCACAATCGCCCCCGCAGGCGGCAATGAACGCGCCGTCGAAACCCTGTTCCAGGGCATGAACGATCCACGAAGGCTTGACGCCGCTGGAACAGGGCAAGGGAATGACTTGGACGGCTGTCGAGTAGTGCAAGTGCGCGCTGCCCGCCAAGTCGATGCCTGGATCCGAGATCGCGTTCGTCGAGAACACGAGGATTTTCGGGGCGCCATTGCTGCCGGGGGAGCTCACTTTTATGCCTTCCTTTTCAGGTAAACGCTCCAGAACCCGTCATTCGCCACGTTACCGAGGTACTCGTGCCCCATCTTGCGACACCAGCGCTGAACGTCGACGATGGTGCCGTTGTCCGACGATTGCACTTCCATGAAGCCGCCGACAGGGCATTCCGCGATGGCGCGCTTTGCCTCCAGCAGAGGCCCCGGGCAAGCCGTGCCTCTCGCATCTACGAGTTTCCCGATCTTCAGGGCTTTCAATTCAGTTTCAGTCATGGTCTCGTTCACTGCAGCATCCATGGTCTTTCTCCTTGCTTACGTGTCATGTGTTAAAAGATGGTCGGAAGCGAGCTCTTACATAAACCAGCATTGTTTCGACTGGCTGCACATATCGACAAAGGCAGCCACACCGGCAAAGCTCAGGTTCGGGTAATCGATCAGTTCTTCACGCTTGATATCCATCAGGTCCATCGACAGGTTGCAGACAGTGATCCGCACCCCGGTCTCGCCTGCTGCCTCGATGAGTTCTTCGAGGGACATTGCGCCGTGCTTCTTCAAATCAAACTTGATCATTGGCGGTCCCATGCCGGACGTCGGGCCCGCCTGGTCCTTGTCGACCTTCTTCGGGTCGCGCAGGGCCGCTATGGCCGAGAACATGAAGAACAGGTCGACCTCCATGTCAAAGGTTGTCGCCGCCAGCGCGACCATGAGCGCGGCCATCGTACGCTCGGGATCCCCGCTCACAACACCCAGGGCGATCTGGTTTTTGGGTGCCTCGCGCTCGAGGGCTTCCACCCGGTTCACCAAGTCTTGCAGAAGCTGATCGCTGTTTAGCCTGTCGTTCATGTTGACTTTCTCCGGTTGCTCGAATTCAGTTTCTGCTTGGCCGCCTGCGTGTGACAAGAGAGGCAGGCATTGGTGACTTCAGGCCCGGACTTGAACTCCTGCTGCAGCGCCTTGAATTTGCCGTGGTCGGCAGTGGACTTCAGCAATTGTTCCGATGCCGGATCCGAAGCGGCACGCGCCGCGGGGATAATGAGCATGGAAGCCATGATGGCAACAATTAACATTCCAGTGAGCACTAGTAGCCTCTCCTGCGGTTGAGACGCGCCGGCGGAGGCCCTCTGTCGTGAACCAATCGGGATGATGCAGGGCGCCCGCAAGTGCGGTCGAGTGTTAAGGAAAATTGCCATTCGGGTGTCCATGCGTATATGTGGCTATACGCATACTATGAACTTTATTTTCAGGAAGTAAAACTGCCTTATCTGATGGATTCCATCAATAATTCCTTGGTTGCGTGTAGACATTGGAATTGCTTTAGCTGATGACCTCAATCAACAAACCGGTTGCACCTTGGCTGCGACTGCCACCTAAGCGGGACTGCTTCTCCCGCGCGATGCACGTTGGCTACGGTAGCGGCTTAAGCCGCGCATGGCATTGACAATATGCGTTACTGCTCATATAGTCATATCAGGTTCGTTTAGGCGATCGGAGAATCCAATGGATGAACGCAGTCACGCCATCGACGCTGTTGCGTCGTATTTCGGTGTGCTTTCCGAGCCCACGCGGATCCGGATCATGCACGTCATTTGCGAACAGGAGAAAACGGTGTCGCAAATCGTCGAAGAGCTCGGCGCCAGCCAGACCAATGTATCCCGCCACCTGGGCATAATGCATCGAAGCGGCGTGCTCGCGCGGCGCAAGGAAAGGAATCAAGTGTATTACCGTACGGCGGACCCAGTCATGGTTGACCTCTGCCGCAGCGTATGCAAACGCATCTCCGAGCGTATGAACGAGAAGATGCCGCTGCGCCGCGAACTGCTGCGCCTGATGCCGCAATTGAAGCGAAAACCGAAGCTGAAGAATCCTGCGACCTGACGATCGATGGGCGCGGCGCGGGGCCCCGCGCCCCGCCCGGCGGTTGGGGGGGCGCGGAAACGCCAACCGTGGCGGGAAGGGGGGTGGGCCCAACGGGAAAGGGGGGTGGTT
>VFSW01008986.1_pt1 | contig 14293 bp, 25 predicted proteins | sample 5358111 | NCBI WGS metagenome assembly VFSW01 (sample SAMN11554181, study PRJNA540505) | mine drainage metagenome | isolation source: sediment from site ElyBrook_90M | place: USA: Ely Copper Mine, Vershire, VT | collected 2017
CGGCAGCTCCTCGGCGCCGGTCTTGGGGTCGCGCCGCGGCTGGTAATATGACGCCAGCAGCCGCTGCGAAAGCCCTGTCGCAGCGGCGAATTGCGGGGTTTTGCCTGCCATCAGGCCGCGCAGCCGCTCAGCCAGCTCGCGCCGCAGGGCCTGCTCCTCGGTGCTGATTGGTTTTGGGTTGCCCACTGTTTGTCTGCCTTCCCTTTCATCGATTTCCCCCGAAATCTTCCGTTGGCCTCTTGACACTGCTAGCAGAATGGAACTAGAAGTATATTTCGTCGGATGCCAACAGTTGCCATGAAAGACGGTCGCACAAATTCTGATGTCGAACAAGGCCTGCTCGATCCGCCCAGCGCGGCGGCGATTCTCGGCCTGAGTGTCCACACTCTCAAGGATTGGCGCATTCACGGCATCGGGCCGCGCTTCATCCGCATTTCGTCGCGCCGCGTCCGTTATCGCCCGCGCGATATCGAGGCCTGGATCGGCAGCCGCGAGGAGGGCCGCAATGCCTAGCACTACCACGGATTCACGCGGCACCCGCGGCGCGCGGTCCGGCAAAGCAGCCGGGACGATCCATCTGCAGGGCGCGGGTGGCGTCAATATCGTCATCCAGGCGCAGGGCAACGCGACGATCACCGTCCATGCGCCGCGCGCCACCGCTGTGAAGCCCCGCCGCAGTCCGCAATCCGGCCAAAGCGCCTAACCGCAGCCGCTGATGGGAGAGCGCCAGACAACCTGGATATCCGCAATGCGTCTCGCGCAACTGCATCTCCCCGGCCTGCCCACCTCCGAACGCCGCATACGTGAGCGCGCCAAACGCGAGCACTGGCCGATGCGCCGGGCGCATCGTCGCGGCGGCGGAGTCGAGTATGAGATCGATGCGGCGTTGCTCAGGGGCACGCAGGAGACGCTCGCGCTGCCGGCTACCACCGGTGCATTTTCCACTCCCTCAAATGAGGGGAAAGATAATGCACCGTCGGGCGCTGCGGCTGCCGCTGTCACGCCCGTGCGGGCCAGCGATGACCGTGACGACCTGCACGCGCTGCCTGACGGGGCGCGAACCCGCGCTGTCGCCCGTGGTGAGATTCTCGCTAATCTGCGGGCTCATCTCATACATCATGGCGCGACTAACTCCGAGATCGCTGATTTCGTCGTCCTCTACAATACCGCGGCGATCACCGTGACCCCCGCGACGCGCGCCGCCGTGGCGACCGTTTCCGCGCCGGCGCTCAAGCGCTGGCGGCGCGAGCTGGCGCGTGGCGGCCCGGCCGCACTCGCGGGCCGCTATGGCCACAATGCCGGCAGCGGCATCCTCGACCGCAATCCCGCGATGCGCGAGGTCGTGCTCGGCATGATCGCGCAATGGCCGACCCATCTGCGGGCGCCGCGGGTGGTCGAGGCGCTGCGCGCGCGCTTTCCGCGCGAGACGATTCCCGCCGCCTCGACCGTGCGCGCCTTTATCCAGCGCTGGCATCGTGAGCATCCGTCAGTCGCACTCGCGATGCGGAATCCCGATCGCTGGAAATCGACCCATCGAGTCAAGGTCGCGGCGGCCGCCGCGCAAATCTGCCGGCTGAATCAGGAGTGGCAGATCGACGGCACGCCCGGCGATATCCTCCTGGCCGACGCGAAGCGCTACCATATTCTCGCACTGATTGATGTCTATTCCCGGCGCGTCATGTATCACGTCGCGCCCTCGGAATCCGCCAGCGCCGCCGTGCGGCTGATCTGCCGCGCGATGGTCGCCTGGGGCGTCCCGGAAATCATCCACGGCGACAACGGCGCCGGCTTCATCAGCAACTACGCGGCGCGTTTTCTCGACGACCTGCATATCCAGTATGTGGCGTCGCCGCCATTTAGGCCGGAGACCAAGCCGTTCGTCGAGTCGGTGATCGCGACGATGGCGCATGAGCTGCTCGCGATGCTGCCCGGCTTTGTCGGCCATTCGGTCGCGCAGCGCCAGGAACTCCGCGCGCGCACGTCTTTCGCGGCCCGCTTCGGCGCGCCGCCACAGAAAAGTTTCACGGTCCAGCTGACCGCGCCCGAGCTGCAGGAGCGGCTCGACCTCTGGGCGCAGCATCAGTATGGCGACCGTGTCCATGACGGTATCGGGCTTGCGCCGAATGCGGCGGCGGCGGCGTGGCGGGGGGAAGTGCGGCGCATCGCTGACGAACGGGCGCTCGCGATCCTGGCGGAGGATGCGATGGCGCGGCGGATCGGCCGCGCGGGGATTGAGATCGCGGGCGCCCGCTTTGTCGCGACCACGGCGACGATCGGTGCCTACGTCCAGCATATCGGCGAGAACTGCCTGGTCTATCCCGATCCGTCCGGCGACATGGGGCGCTATTTCCTGTTCCTCGATTCGCCGGCCGGCCGCACATTTCTCGCGATCGTCGAGAATGTCGAGCGCCTCGGCGCCGACCGCTCCGAGCTGGCGCTGATCGCGCGCGAGGCGCAGGACCGCTTCATCCGCGAGCGCCGCGCCGAGATGCGCCGCATCAAGGCGAAGATCAAGCCTGAAACAATCGTCGATGAAGTGCTCGCGCATGCCGCCGCGCGCGGCACTGATGCCGCCAGCCGGATGCCGGCGCATGACGCGCTGGTGCATGAGACGGCCGCGCTCGCGGCGGCGCAGCTCGCGGGGCAGACGCTGGCGACGCCGGTCGCGCCGGTCACCTATGACGCCGAGCTGCTGGCGCGCGCCGACGCGATTATCGCGGACGCCGAACAGACCTCGTCGCGCTTTTTGACGGACGACGACCTCTATCAAATCTGGAAAGAAGTTAGCGCGGCGCGCGCGGCCGGACGGCCGGTCGATGCGGAACGCGCCGAGTATGCCGACCGTTTCGCCGGGTCGCCCGCATGGGAGACCTGCGTGATGCTCGACGATGACGGTGAGATTGGCTTGCGCCGCAGCGCGTGAGCGAGTTGTGCGTTTCCGGCCGCGCGCAAGGCGTGGCCAGCGAGAGGGATTGCGATGCGTGAAGGAGTGACGGTGAAGGTGCGCGGCATCCGGATGCTGCTGCAGGCGGCCAACGAATTGCGCGCGCGGCCCCGCGACCAGGCGGGCATCTGTGTAGCGCACGGTCCATCAGGTTACGGCAAGACGACGGCGATTGCGTACTGCGTCAACCAAGGCATTGTCAACGGCATCCACGTCCGCGCGATGCGCAGCTGGACGCCGTCTTCGATGCTCGAAGCGATCCTGGTCGAGCTCGGGCTCGCGCCGATCCGGCCTTGCGCGCGCGCCGTTTATGCGATCGTCGAGAAGCTGATGACCTCGGATACCAGCCGCTCGATCTTTATCGATGAGGCCGACTACCTGACGAATCGCGGCTGGCTGCTCGATACGATCCGCGATATCCACGACCTGTCGAGCGCGCCGATTATCCTGGTCTGCATGGACCGCTTCCGGCGCGAGTGCGAGAAGGCTGAGCAGTTCGCCGGCCGCATCTATCGCGACGTGGCCTTCGGCCCGGCGGACGAGACTGACGCGCGGATGCTCGCGACGGAACTGTGCGATCGCGCCGTCATTGCCGATGACCTCGTGCTCTAATTGCTGCGCCAGACCAAAGGCTCGATTCGCCGCTTCCGTTCGCTGCTGACCGATATCGAGGCTTTCGGCTACAGGCAGAAGCTGCCGACCGTGACCCTCGCACACTGGCAGGAGGCGCAGCGCAAACGCCCCGCCGCCACTGTGCGGCCGCTCCGCGATGCGACGGCGGCCGAGGCCTGATTGCGATGCCGGGAGTCAAGGGCCAGCGCAAAACGGCACCGACAGTCAATGCGCGCCATCGTATCTGGACCGCGATGCGAATCCAGCGGCGCTTCATCATCCCGGACCTGATGGGCGCGGCCGAAGCAAGACGTCACAATGTCGCGAAGTTCGTGCGCGGACTGCTCGCGAACGGCTATCTGCGAATCGATGCGCCGAAGCTCAATGGTAAACGCGGCGGCCATGTCATTTATGCGCTGATCCGCAATACCGGGCCCTTCCCGCCGCGCATCCATGATGACGGCACAGTCTTCGATCCGAATCTGAGGGCGCCGTGGTGACCACCTGGCTCGATACTCTTCGCGCGGAATGCGCGCGGCGCTCGCAGGCCCAGGTCGCGAAGCTGCTGAGCTACTCGCCGGCCGTGGTCAACCAGGTCCTGCAAGGCAGCTATCGCGGCGATTTGAAGGCCGTGCAAAAGGCCGTTGAAGGCGTTTTCCTGGGCGCGGTCGTGCAATGCCCGGTGCTCGGCGAGATCGCCTCGAATCGCTGCCTCGAAGAGCAGGCCAAACCTTTCGCCGCAACCAATGCGCAACGTGTCGCGCTCTACCGCGCTTGCCGCGGCGGCTGCCCGCACTCGCGCCTGCACAAACATGATTCCGGAGTCTCGCATGGAAATGATGACTGAGCAGGTCCATCGCTATCGCAACCGGCTGCGTGATGATCCCGCGTGGCGTCGCACTAATCGCGACGCCGTGATGCGGGTCATCATCTATGACCTGCGGCGCCTGGCCGACGATCTTGAGCTGCTCGATGACGGCGCGCAACTGCCAGAGCATCTGGCCGCGGTCGTGCAGATTGTGCGCGAGACCGTGAGTGCGACGCCGCCGATCGAGATGCCAGTCATCGTCAGCGCGGTCGGCGTCGCTTTTCACGTCACGCCGCAGCAGATGGTCGGCATCATGCGCACGCAGCATATCGCGATGGCGCGGCAGGTCGCGATGTACCTGGTGCGCGAGCTGACCGCCTACTCTTTTCCGCGGATCGCGGAGTACTTCGGCCGCGATCATTCCACGGTGATCCACGCCCACGCCTTGGTCGCGCGGCGCGTCGCGAATGAGCCGCAGTTCGCCAGTCTCATGGCGCGGCTCAAGCTCACGCTCGCCGAGCAGACGGCCGACGGCATCACCGCACAATCCTCGATTGAGTCTAACGCTGCTTTGCAGGTGTCCGCATGAATAGTGACGGGGGTTCAGTGATTTTGCTTGGCCGCGCGCCGGAGTTGCGGCTCGAATTGCAGTTGCGCGATCGCGAGACCGGCACGGTGGCCGTCGCCTGCGTACCGGCGAGCGAATCCGCGACGCCGCACGCGCTCGGGGTCGAGATGCAGACTATCGCGAGCCAGCGCGAGCTCGACGATCCGGTCGCCGAGGCGGTCTGCCGGCACGATCTGGTGGTCTCGATCGGGCTGGCCGCGATGTATCGCCGGCTGCGCGACGCGGGCCGGATCGGGGTGCATGTCGAGTTCCGCGACTTCCTCGCGATCAGCGAGGAGCTCGGCTCACCACTCACGCAAATCGTTCGGGAGGAGCATGTCCTTGAGTTCGACAGCAATAGCCTATAATCCGCCGACGCCGCCTTTTGACGACGAGCGTATCAATGAGGGAATCGCGCTGCTCGGCCGCGCGCGTCGCGAGATCAAAATGCTCGACGCCGAGATGAATCAGCGGATAGCTGACATCAAGGCCGAGTACGAGCGGCGCGCCACCGACCCGAAGATGGCGGCGGCCGTCTGCGAAAAGGTGATCCGCGAATACTGCGTCGCGAATCGCAAGCGGCTCACCCGTGACGGCGCCGTCAAGTACCATCGCTTCCCGGCCGGCGACGTAATCTGGCGGATGAATCCGCCGAGCGTCACCGTCGGCAAGAAAGCGCTGTCCACGGTGCTCGCCTATCTGCACAGCAAGAAGCTCGGGCGCTTCATCCGCCTGACCGAGACGATCGACAAAGAGGCGATGCTGGCGGAGCCGGAGGTCGCGGCGACGATTGACGGCGTGCGGATCACGCGCGGGCGCGAGAATTTTGTGATCGAGCCAGTCGAGGTGCCGCTCAGCCAGGGCACCGGCGACTGAGATTTGTAGTCGCGGAGGGAATAACGCGATGAATACAGCGGATCGTATCAAAGTGACGCGCCTGCGCAACGAGATCGCTTTTATTTGCGGCGATCTCATGCATGGCGGACCGGATCGCACGCACGAACTTGCCGGTTTGCGCGCGCAACTCAAACAGATCGAAGACGGAGGCTCCGATGGACGCCCGGATGATTCCGCCGCCCCTCAACACTGACCGGCTGCGCGAGCTCGCCGAGCGCGTGCAGAAGCTGCTCTTTGAGTCGATCATGGCGCGCGTCGATTTCGCGGCAGCGCGCGTGCGCCATCGCGAGGTGCTGACCGCGCTGCGCGAGGCCCGCAAGGAGTACACGGCGTTTCTGCTCGGCCGCGATCCATCAGCGCAGATGCCGCTCCCGCTCAATGGTGCCGCGGCCGATAATGCCGCGGCCGAGGACGATGCCGTCAACGAAACGTGGCAATGAGGTGACCGCCCATGCTGCATCCGGTATTGTTGTGCGCCTTCTGCTTTGCTCTTGGCTTCCTGACGCCGCTCGCGCTCGCGCTCTTGCTGGCCTGCTGGGCCGACAAGGCAACGAGCTGCATCGGCATCGAGACCGCGACTGTCACCGTCGTCTTGCCGCGGCGTGATGCTCGCGGTCGAGATCCGCAGCAAGGTCTTCGCATACCTGACCGAGCATCCGGCGGGCGCCACGGCCGACGAGATTGCCGCCGAGCTCAACTATTCGATCCTGACGATTCGGCCGCGCGTCAGCGAGCTCAACAAACAGCGCCGGATTATCGACTCCGGCTTGCGGCGCCGCAACGCCTCGGGCCGCAACGCGATTGTATGGGTGACAGCGCCATGATTTTACCGCCGACCGCCGACCGCTTCCCGCCACAATGTGAGCAAACCGGCTGCGCGAGAGACCTGCTCGCGACCCTGCGGCGCCACGGCTGCCATCTCTATGCCGTGCGCGGCCGGCCGCCGATGCTCTGGATGCTCGAGCTGCGCACCGATGAGGCGCGCGCCGCGGCGCTCGCGAATCAGCGCGCCATCGCGATGCATGAAGTGCGGCTCCTGATGCTGCTGCAGGCCGAGCTGGCGGGACTTAACTGATGAAGAAGCTCGGCCAGGTTTTGCTCATCGAGCGCGCGCTGATGGTTCCCGACCCGGATCAGCCGCGGCAGCACTTCGATCCCACGCAGATGAAAGACCTGGCCGCGTCGATGCGCGCCGCCGGACAGCAGACGCCGGTCACGCTGCGGCACATGCCGCCGGGCTCGTCGCATCCATACAAGATTATCGATGGTGAGCGGCGCTGGCGTGCTGCCGCGATGATCAATCTGACGCACCTGAAGGCTTGGGTGCGCGATGATGTCGGCAGTGACGATGGGGCCTACGTCGCCTCGGTCGTGTCGAATTTCGCGCGCGCCGACCATACGCCACTGGAGATTGCCGTGATGATCGCGCGCCTGCGCAAGCAGCCGCGGATCGCGAAGCTCAGCCTGACTGACCAGGCGGCCACGATCGCGAGCATTCTCGGCCGCTCGATGGCCTGGGTCTATCAGTATGAGATGTTGCTCAAGGTTGATCCCGCGGTCGTTGAACTGATGAGCACGAGCCGCCCGTTGAGCGAGCGACTGTCACCGCTGCTCGCACCGATGCTGGTGGCCTTCGAGCCGACCTTGCAGCGCAAGTATGCCGCCGAGATTATCGCCCAGCGGATGCCACTCCGACAGGCGCGGATATTTCTCGACGCGCAAGCGCACGGCCGCAATCTGCGCGTCGGCAGTCGGAACCGCAATTATCCGCAGCGGCGGCATGAGCGCTTTGTGTCGTCACTCAGCGTGATCGTGCGCGAGGCCGAAGATATCCTGACAATGCCCCATCCGCTGTTCCGTGAGATGGTCCTGTCACGACCGCAGGGCGACCGGCAGATGGCGCTCGCACGCATCGACGCCGCGATGGAACACCTGAAAGAGCTGCGGCAGGCCATGTTGCCGATGCTCAAAGCGCCCATTCAAGGGCCGCTCAAATCCCATGTGAGGACAAGCTAAATGAGTCAATCCAACCTGTCGCCGGTGATGACTGTCGAGCAACTCGCCGACTATCTGCAGGTCCATCCGAGCACCGTCTACCGGCTGACCAAGGTCCGGGCGATTCCGGCCTTCAAGGTCGGCTCGGACTGGCGCTTCAACCGCGAACATATCGACCAGTGGCGGCTCGCCCAGCAGGCGTCAACGGCCGTGCGCGGCGCCAGTCAATAAATGGCGCTGGCCGAGGATATCCGCCGGGCGCAGCTCGCGAAGATCCATATCGCGAAGACGCGGCTCGGCCTGACGGACGAGCTTTATCGCTCGATCATCGCGCGCATCAGCGGTGGCAAGACCTCGAGCGCCGCGCTCGATTCCCGGCAGCGCGGCCAGTTGCTCGATGAGATGGGGCGGCTCGGTTTTGCGGAGACGCCGCCGCCAGCACCGGCCACGGCTGCGCCGGGTCAGCCGCAGCTCGCGAAGATCCGCAAGCTCTGGCAACTGCTCGGCAATGCCGGCGCGCTCGACAAGCTTGCGACTGGCGAGCGAGACGCCGCGCTGCGCAAATTCGCGAAACGGATAACCGGTCGCGATGCGCTCGAATGGCTGACCGAGGCCGATGCGCGCAAGGTAATCGAGGGGCTGAAAGCGTGGCTTGTGCGGGTGGCGAACAAGGAAAATGGCAACAGCGACCTACAATAGCCTGGTCGAGATCCTCGGCCACGAGGCGACCGAGAAGCTGATCGCGCAGTTCGGCGGCCGGCGCGTCTATATCCCGGTGCGGCTGCCCGCCAACAGTCCGCTCGCCGACCATCTTGGCCATGACGCGGGCACGCTTCTCTGCGCGCACTTCGGGGGCGACTGCCTCCAGGTGCCGGTCAATTCCCTCCAGCGGCAGCTCCAGCGGCTGGGCGCTGACGGGCTGTCAGCGCGGGCTATCGCCGAGCGGCTGCAATGTTCGGAGCGCTGGGTCTTCCATGTCCTGCGGCAGCCCCCCTGCTGAATTTGTTCAGCACTATTTATTGACAGCCCCGCAAGGATAGCCTTTCGCCTGTATAGCCACGTCCATTGCGCTTCTCTGTGACTGGTTTGACTGGTTTCTCCTATGAGCAATACGCCGCAAATCCCTTATGACGGCAACGATATCGACTCGATGCGTCTGTGCGGATGGCGCGAGGCGCGCGGCGAAGGTCCTGACGGTATCCGCGCTGTCATGCACGTGCTGCTGAACCGGGCGGTTCGCTGGTACGGCGCTCACTCCGAGTCAATCCATACGGCGATTTACGCGAAGAACCAGTTCACCTCGATGTCGGTGCCGACAGACCCGGAATATCATCTGATGCCGGCGCCGGACGATCCGCTTTACGCGAGTCTGGCCGATATGGCGGTCGAGGTGCTCGACGGCAGCGATGACGACCTGACCAACGGCGCGCTCTACTACGTCAATCCGCACACGATGACCAGCGGGTGGTTTCGCGACAATATTATCGACCAACCGGCCACGCATCCCGAGACCGCGCGCATCGGCCATCACATCTTTTTTGCCTGAGAGGGGAATCATGAGCAGAGTCCGCAGCGCAGTTGGTTTCATCCTTCTCACCGCGATCATGCTCGCACTGGCCGGATGCTCCAGCACCCAGCAGGCACAGATCGACCAGATGAACGCCCAGATCGCGCAAACCGCAGTCAAGGTCGCGGCGCAGCAAGCCTGCGTGCAGGCGCAAGAGGTCACCGCTTGCGGTCCAGCGGCAGCCTCGGTTCTCCCGATGCTCATTGCGGGCGGCGCGGGCGCGGCCGTCGCGGGCACGACTGTCGGCGCGTGCGCATTCCTTCATCTGCCGGCCAGTAATCAGGTCTGCGGAGTCGGCAAGCTATGAAGATCACTCGGCTATTCATCCTGGCGCTGCTCCTGACGGGCTGTACCTCGACCAGCCGGGATTCAATGACGCTCAACGGTCATACGATTGATCTGGTGGGGACATCACAGCCGGTCGGCATCATGCATCAGTACATGGCGGTCGCGAGCTCCGTGGACAAGCAGACCCCGCAAGTCACTGTGATGGGCGATTCGAGCGCCGGGCAGCTCGCGACCAATGTCGCCACGACGGCAGGCACAGTGGCCGGCGTCGCGGTGCCAGTCTACGAAGGCCTGAAGGGCACCGGGTCAGTCACTGTTCCGTGACCTGATATGTTGATCGTCTCATGCGATGGCGGCGGGATCCGCGGACTCTTCACGGCGCGGTTGCTCGAACGGCTGGAACTCGCGGCGCCGGGGTTTCTCGCGAGCGTCAGCCTTTTCGCGGGCACCTCGACCGGTGGCATCCTGGCTGCGGCGCTGGCGGCAGGACTCTCGCCGACTGAGTGTGTCGCGCTGTATCGCGATCACGCGGGTGAGATTTTCTCCGCCTCATGGGAGCATCAGCTCGCGTCACTCTGGTCGTGCGAGGGCCCGAAATACTCCGGCGCGGGATTACGTGCCGTGCTGACGCGCGTGCTCGGCGACCGCAAGATGCGCGATCTCCGTCAGGACGTGGTAATCACCTCCTGCGATGCGCGGCTGCGCGAGGCGGTGCGCTTCACCCGGCAGGACCATCCGGACCTGCTGGTAGTCGAGGCATGCATGCGCACGTCAGCGGCCGAGGTCTATTTTCCGCCGATTGATGCGCGCTATTTTGACGGCGGCAATGCCGCGAATAATCCGTCGCTGTGGGGCGTCATCCATCAGTTGTCGCTCGGCACGCCGCTGCGGGCGATCCGGCTGCTCGCGCTCGGCACGGGCAACGCGAACCGGCCGCCGATGACGCTCGGCGAATGGGGCGCACGGCAATGGCTGGAAAACGGACTGCTCAGTGTCATGCTCGAATACCCGGCGTCGCTGACTGATCGGCTCTGCCATGAGCTACTCGGGCCGGCCTATTACCGACTCGACGGATCGGTCAATTGCGCGATGGATGACAGCACCGAGCTCGACGCCAAACTCATCGCACCCGCTGACGCCCTGGATATCAGCGGCGCACTAGCATTTATTGAGGCGTCGCGAGCATGAGTCCAGTGCAGGAAGTGTTCGCCGCGATCGGCCTTCTGCTCAGTTTCATGGGGCTGAATTTCGGCGCCCTGCAATGGATACTCAGTCGGCATGACAGCGCGCGCCGCGAGAATAGTGACGCGATTACCAAGAATCGTGATATGATTGCGGCAGTCGAAACCAAGCTGCTCGAACTCCGGGCCGAATTGCCGAAAGACTATGTCCAGCGCGAGGACTGGATACGCATCAGCAATACGCTCGAAGCCAAACTCGATGCGATGCGCGCCGAGATGCGCGAGGAGCATGCGCGGCTCCGGGGCGAGGTCATGGGCAAGATTGCGGAGCTCAACCCCGCCGTGGCGCGCAACTGAAATGGACCTGGAACAGAAACAGAAAGAAGACGCGCGCTGGCGTATCCTGCGAATCCTCGATTCCGGGCGTCCCGTCGGCGTAAACGAGGACATCATCTCGCGCGTGCTGCATGACGTGAAGCTGCCGCTGACGATGCAGGGCTTGCGCCGCGAGCTGGCCTATCTGCGCGACCTCGGCCTGATCGAAATTGAAGGCGATGATGGCGAGGTCTGGGGCGGCAAGCTGACTGCCCTCGGCGTCAATATCGTCGAATACACAGTCGAGGCGCCGCCTGGTATCGCGCGGCCCAAGAAGTATTGGTAATCGCGTGCCGTCGCGCGGCAAAATAGATACTCTGTTGCCTGCCGACGTGCGCGACCGGCTCGACGCGAAAATAGTCACTCAGAGCTTCAGTGACTATCGCGGACTGGCCGCGTGGCTCGCGTCCGAAGGCTATCAGATATCGAAAAATACTATTCACCGGCACGGGCAGGAACTCGAACGCAAGCTCGAAGCCGTGAAGCGCGCCACCGCGCAGGCGCGGGCCATCGTGCAGGCATCGCCCGATGATGAAGGCGCGATGAATGACGCGCTGATCCGGCTTGTGCAGCAGATCAATTTTGACATTTTGGTCAAGATGGATGAGGCCGGACTCGAGAGCGAAGAAGGCATCGATACGCGCTTTCTCGGCGCGATCACGCGCAGCGTCGCGTCGCTGGCGCGCGCTAGCGTCAAGCAGAAAGAGTGGATGACCGAGATTCGCGAGCGCCTCAAACAGAAGGTCGCGGCGGCTGAATCCAAGGTCGCGGAAGTCGCGCGCGGCGGCGGCCTCTCGGACGAGGCCGAAGCGAAAATCCGCGCCGCCATTTTCGATATCATCGTCTGATGTTCGCGGACTACTCAGATCAAGAATTGCAGGAGCGTCTTGAGTGCGTACTCAAGGAGCGCCGTGACGCGGACTACCTGGTTGAGCACCTCTCATCCGAGGAGCGCCGGATCCGCGCCGAGCTTTGGCGTCGGCAGCAAGGTCCAACGGACTGCGATGAGTGACGCGCTCCATACCGGGCTGCTGCCATATCAGCAAAAGTGGATCGCTGATCGGTCACCGGTCAAGGTCTATGAAAAGTCGCGGCGCATCGGTGCGACCTGGGCCGAGGGTGCGGACGCCGCGCTCGATGCGGCCAAGCGCAGCGGCTCCGACTGGTGGTACATCGGCTACAACAAGGACATGGCGCTCGAGTTCATCGAAGAGACGGCCGGCTGGGCCCGGCGTATCGAGCGAGCGTCGGCCGCGATCGAAGAAACGGCCATCGCCGACGACGACCGCGATATTCTGGCGTACCGGATTCGCTTCGCATCGGGCAACAAGATCGTGGCGCTGTCCTCGCGACCGTCGAACCTGCGCGGCAAGCAGGGTGTCGCGATTATCGACGAGGCCGCTTTCCATGACGATCTCGCCGGGCTGCTCAAAGCCGCGCTCGCCTTCACGATGTGGGGCGGCCGGGTCCACGTCATCTCGACTCACAATGGCGCCGACAACGCGTTCAACGAACTGATCACAGATATACGCGCCGGGCGCCGGCCGTACTCGCTCCATCGCACAACAATTGACGACGCTATTAGTCAGGGACTCTTCCGCGCGATCAGCGCGCGCAAGCGTGAAGAGTGGTCGCTGGCCGCGGAGCGCGCCTGGCGTGACCAGGTCTTTGCCGACTATGGCGACGATGCGGAGGAAGAGCTGCTGTGCATCCCGAGCCAGAGCTCCGGGGTGTTCCTGCCGTCGAGCTTGATCGAGGCGCGGATGAATCCCGATATTCCGGTCATCCGGTGGAAATGCGAGTACAGCTTCATTGAGCGCGGCAACGCAGCGCTGTTCAAGGATGCCGAGGATTTTTGCCGGGCCAATCTCGACCCGGCGCTCGCCCGGATCGACCCGGACCTGATGTCCTGCTTTGGCGAGGACTTTGGCCGGTCAGGGGATTTGACCGTCATCTGGCCCTTGCAGCTCGGCAAGACGCTGACCCGGCGGACGCCGTTCGTGGTCGAGCTGCGGAACGTCCCTTTTAAGCAGCAGGAGCAGGTGCTGTTCCACCTGGTCGATGCGCTGCCGCGGTTTATCGGGGGCGCGATGGACGCGCGGGGCAACGGCCAGAGCCTGGCCGAGGCGGCGCAGCTCCGTTACGGCGCTCGGGTCGATGCGGTGATGATCTCGCAGGATTGGTATCGCGACAATATGCCGCGCTACAAAGCGGCGTTTGAGGACGCGCAAATCGAGCTGCCCAAAGATGCCGATATTCTCGCGGACCATCGGATGCTGCGGATGGAAAAGGGCATCGCGAAGATCCCGGAGCGGCGCATGCGGGGCGACGATGGCCGGCAGCGGCATGGCGACTCGGCGATCGCGGGGGCGCTCGCATGGTACGCCAGCAAGAGCAGCCATCAGGAATATGCGTACCAGCCGATGAGTGCGCTGCGGCGCCATCCTCCCGATGTCACGCCGGACGATGACGATGATCGTCGCGGCGGTCGCGGCTTCTTTGGCCGGCGCCTGCGCTTCGGCCGCGGCAGCTACTGATCATAAGCGCTGCTAATGGCCAATGAGGTGCGTGATCGATGCGCGTCGAGAAGCGTTACAGCTCGCTGGCTGGCGTCCGACTTAACGTCCGACTTGGCCCTGACTCCCGGAACGGTGTTGTGGTCCTAAGTGCTTGAGTCTGTTGCATTATTTGTTAACTCGGACGCTTCTCTTATCGCCAGCATAGTCTGATCCCCACCGTCCGACTTCTGTCAGTCTCCTCGCTTCTGCTGGGCTATACTGTGCATCGCGACTGCGGTCACTTCCGCTGACCTTCAGCCCTCAGTTGGGACCCCGGCGACCTTTCAATCGTGGGTTAAATAGCCCGTAACTCCTAGCGAATCCGTCTCAGATTGTCGCGGCAAATCCCGGTAAGTCCCGCTTCTGGCGAAAGTTGCCGCCGGAGATCAAAGTACCCGAGCGCAGCCAATGAACCGCTGGTAGTCGCGCAAAACCGACGGGACTCTCGTGCAGAAATACGG
>VFSW01008987.1_pt1 | contig 14293 bp, 32 predicted proteins | sample 5358111 | NCBI WGS metagenome assembly VFSW01 (sample SAMN11554181, study PRJNA540505) | mine drainage metagenome | isolation source: sediment from site ElyBrook_90M | place: USA: Ely Copper Mine, Vershire, VT | collected 2017
ATCTCAACAAGCTCCTCGCTCGGTTGCCTCCGAGACAGTAACACAGAGCTAGAAGGCTGCTGCGCCGGGTGTGAGTAACCTCCTGGCTGAGAGTGGAAACGAGACCCCTCCCTCTCAGCTTCCGCTCGGCGTAGCAGGCACTATTCAGAAGGTGGAGATGAAAACAGCGAGCAATAAGAAGGAATATGCGCTTGTAGAGTTTAAGGGGAGGCTGGTTGCTTGCTGGATTCCTGAATTGTTCCCTTGGCTAAAAGGAGCTAAGGGCGATACGGCCGTTCTCTACCTCGAACAGAGCGGCAAGTACACCAACATCGTAGGAGCCGTCTATATCGGAGACACTTCGTTCGCTGAGGATGGCAAGACTCCAGTGATAGATAGGACAAAACTCTAATGGACTTACGGAAGAAAGATTACGGAACCTTTGCCTGCGAATGCGGGATTAGGATTACAAAACGCAAGACTGGACGTACCTCTCATCGCAAGGGTATCTATCATCGGCATTTCAAGAGAATCAAAGCCCTGTTAGCGAAAAACTGTCTGACCTATTCTGAAATTGGGGACCGTTTGGGAGTTACGCGGGAGATGATTCGGATTATCGCCGGAAAGACGAATCAATCACTAACAGGAAAAGAACGGGTGGCAAGCTGCACTCTGAACAAGAGAGGGTTGGAAAGTAGAGTTAAATGGCAACCAATTATCGCAAAGTGTAAAGAAGCTGGACTTTACTTTTCTTTGGTGGAAGTAAGTAACGCTAGGGGTATTTGGTTTTCTTCTCAACGGTGCCGAATTAACGGCCATCTGTGCCACCGGATGCGGTGTTGTCAGTCAAATGGTTATTTCCGCATTAGAAGGCCATCAAGCCGCTCTAAATGTGAGTTTGTTCTATACGAAACACCTGTTGGGTGGTACGTCATACCAAGAAAAGGTCTGCCGGAAGCAACAATGTTTAATCCCCATCCAGACACCCAGAGATTGACGCTTACCATGCGCCATGATTATCAATCCTTTCACGAAGGATGGGGCTTGCTGAAAGCCAGGAGAACCCAATGAGAGTCCTAATCTGGTTTCTTAGAGGTCTGTTTGTTTGTAACCACAGAGAAATTATCATCCGGCGTGGACGAAACGGAAGAATGGGAACGGAATGTCTCTATTGCTTGAGATGGTGGCCGCTAAACGTGAGCCAAAGAGAGGTTAAGCCGTGAAGAAACTATTGCTTCTACTTTTGCTGGTTGTCAGTCCAACTTACGCTGGGCCTAAGAAGTTCTTTAAGCACTTTACGGGGCCGGTAGCTGATAAGAAGTTCTGGATTGTCGCTGGTGGAGTCGCAGCCGCTAGCTTCTTAGACGGCTACTCAACGCAACGCTGTGTAAATACCGGAGCCTGTAGAGAGCACAACCCTCTATTCGGCGACCATCCATCGAACCTTAGAACCTATGGACAAGGCGCTGCGATGACAGCGGGAGAGATTGGCCTACTCTATTGGATGAAGCGATTGGGTCACAGAGAGGATAGCCAGCCCAACAGAGGCAAGCGGTTCTATCGTGATTTGTGGATGTACGAAGGATTCGCCTTCACAGGGATACATACTTACGCAGCCGTCCACAATTTCAGGAACCCTACATCATTTGCGCCAGTCTGCGACGGGAGGCCATGCCAATGAGTAGAATCGTACTGACCTTACTCGCACTTAGCTTCATCGCCTCGATGCTGTTTTGGGCGGTGCTATATGGAGCAAAAGGGGGCCACAAGTAGCGCCGAGCCGGTGGGAGTAAAACGAGCGCGATGATTTCAGCCCGAGAGGGCAAAGGAGAAACAGAAATGGCGAGCAAGAAGTTCCCAGCTACGATTTACCTCAAGCGAGAGAATGAGGGCCAAGGCGAAGACGAATATCTTGGCGTTTTTGAGGACATGGAAAGTCCTGTCGAGGACGAAAAGACCTACGTTGCTGTCTACACCTTGAAACAGGTGCTTGCGTTGAAAAAGAAGGTTGTGGAGGCGTAAGTTTCTACGGCCCTTCGGGGCCTTGTGCGGTGAGCCGTGCAGAACGGGTGCCGCATGGAAAAGCAGGATGCCGGATGCCCAATACTTTAGTCAAGACGTTGGCTAAGGTTAAAGTTGGGACAAGCCGGACCTGGCCTAAACTTTTCTCGGCTGCGATGCCGACACCGCCCATACCAATTTCGATGAGGGAGGATGAGATGAAGCGCGTCGGCAAATCAACGGCCTACACGCGAAAGTGGCGAGAAATCCATAGAGATGCTTATTGCGCCCAAAAGCGGGCGCTGCGGGTCAAAAATCACAGGCACGACGCTGCTTACCATAGAACACTGGCTGGAACTCCCAAAGAAAAAGTACGGAGAATATTGAGAAATGGCGTGCATCGCGGGCTTGTTAAGAAGCCAGATAGTTGCATGGAATGTGGGAAGTTTACCGACAGACGTAGACTGCACGGCCACCATCCCGATTACTCGAAGGCGTTAGAAGTGGAATGGTTGTGCTCTATTTGTCATGGAAGGAGGCACAGGAAATGAAGCCGAAGTTCTATGCGGGGTTAGTTGTGTTCTGCGGCGATGGCAGCTACGGTAAACTTGTCTACCCACATCAAGCGAGGCCGTTGCAATGCGAAAAAGGTTCCCCACTGTTCGGAGACGGCGATAATGCTTATGTGAAGGGGGCCAAAGAGCCTTGGTATCACAGGTCAGAATTGCGCCCTCTCACCGCGCGAGAGGCAGGGCCAGCCCGAAGCTCGCCGAAGGGGAAACGATGTGGTTGATAGTGGTATCTGTCGGCGTGTGGGTCTGTGCCTCTATTGCTGTGATTAGGGAGTGGGAGCGGAGGAAACGATGAAGCCACGCCAGAAGTTCAAGGTTGGTGATAAGGCCCGCGTCTATGCAAGCGGGCGCATCATCGTCGTCAATGGGGTCAGACGCGACCCGGATTCCGAATATCCCTACTATCGGGAAGAGGGCGCGGACAGGTGGTGGCGCTGGGATGAATTAGGCACCGTCAGGGCCGGGAGGAAACGAAAATGACCGTGCTTGAGACGTTGGGAAAAGTTGTGGAACTCCAAAACGCCCTTGCCTCCCGCGACGAGCAGATTGAGAGGCTGAGAGAGGCGCTGCGCAAGACTTCAGTTTGGTTTACATGTGCATCCAGAGGACCGGGCATGGTGCTTCAGTGCGGGCTTTGCAAGGCAGAAACCAAGATTTCGGGAGCATGGTCTTATGCCGACGCCCGACACACCGAGGGATGCCTGCTTAGGGAAAAGGAGGATTCATCGGGAAGAACAGCGCCTATATCGGTAAAGGCATCCAGAGGCGACCGGTGGCTTTGCCGAAGGTGTCATTTGGCGATAGATGGGAAAACGCCGTGGGTGGAATGTGAAGGAGATGCGCGGAAATGAGCAACGACAAGGAACGGCTGGCAAAAGCGCGAGACTGGCTCGTACATGGCGGCGGCGGGCATGAGGACGGCGAGGACGGCTTGCGGGCATTGACTCTATCTGGAGACAGCCTAATAGAATATCTCGCTGACTACGAAGAATTTTGCGTAGAGCAACTGGAGCGCGAGTGGGATGAGTTGCGTGAAGTGTGTGGTCAGGCTTATCAACTTGCTGGAGCTTACGAGGCTCCTGAGAAGGCATTGGATAATTTATCTGCCGCGTCACAAGGAAAGCCAATTCCACACGAGACCTTTTTGCCAGTTGAAAACCAATGGGAATCCGCCATACGTGAGCAGGTGCAGTCAGCGGTCGCGGCGGCGCTGGAGAGGGCGGGGCAGCTTGTGCAAGACAGAGATGGACATGACCCCGATTGCCCGTGGTATTACTCACCGGACAATGCCCACGTTGAAGGATGCACCTGTGAAGCAAAAGAGATGGCCGATAAGATTCGCTCCCTCATCACGCCATCGCAGCACTCGGCTCTGGAGCTCTGGAGATGGCTGTTTCTAATGAACGAGGCTGATTACAAGGTCAAGGCGACTGACCTCCAAGAGAAGCTAGATGACATCAACGTGTATTCCAAGGATGACTATTGGGGTGCAAAGACCGCCGAGGAGGTTCGCATCATTGCGGCTACCTTGCGCGAAGTGGTCGAAGCGGAGCGTGCCAAGGCTGCGGCGGAGATGAGGGACCAAGCTGCGGATTATCTTGAAAATGTATTTGATAGACCAACAATGGCTGCGGAGATTCGCACTCTTCCATTCAACGAGGAAGCAGACAAATGGCTCACACACCAATACGCTCTCGTGGCGGCGGAGGCACGGCTGGAAGAGGGGCGATTTTGGCATAAAAAATTGCACTGGGCAACTGGCGTGCCATGCGACGGAACATGGCCAGAATGTAAGCGTATCGCCGAGCTAGAGAAGCTGAGAGGTGGGAAATGAGAACTAGCACCTTTGGCCCAGCTTATGATGAATCACTGGACGGAGAGAGAATTAAGACCCAAATGCTCCGGGTGAGGGATTATATGCTCCAGAATGGGTCTGTAGGGCCGTGGCGGACGCTAGGAGCCATCAAAGAGGGTTTGGAGCACCAATACCGTTGTAGGTTCCCAGAATCGTCTATATCGGCCCAGCTTAGAAGTTTAAAGAAAGACCAGTTTGGCGGCTACACACTTGAAAAGAGACGGGTATTAGGTGGCCTTTGGGAGTATAGGCTATCTAGTCCTAGTACCAAGCCTCCAGAACAGTTACAGCTAGGAGAGAGACATGCCTGATTCTAACTATGTCGGCGGTCCGACAACTCCATCCGACATACTCTTGCAAAGAATCATTGTGGACGAAACAAGTTTATGGAAAGACCTCGTTTTTGTCAGTGAGAAAATTACCAAGGGCTACATGAATCTTGATGCGACCTTGAATCTGTTTACGATAGCTACTAAGAAGTCCCCTCAGTCCACTAAACGAAAGATTCAAGCTATCTGCTATCTCCTGAGACAGAATGTTAAGCCAGAAACAATCATTGAACGTGGCCCTACAGAGGTTCTATCTGTTTACGCGCAGTCGTTTAGCTCCGCCAACGAGAAGATGGCGATGCTCAAAATACCAGCCAGTCTCAAGGACTCGTTCTTAGCTCAGTTGGATAGAATAGGAGCCGTAATAGGAAACAATACACGGCAAGGTCAGTTGGAGCTAATCAACTCGATTCTGTCAGGATTGGAGAAAGAGGACATTCTGCACTTAGCTGGCGGAGCGCATAAATGAACAAAGACAAGGCTTGGGCTGAAAGAAATCGTAAGTATCCGTTTGGTGCCATTGTAGAAACGCTACTAAACGGAAAAGTAGTCAGGTGTGAAGTTCGTACAGCATGGTTGTGGTTTCTGGGAACGTCCAAAGGTATTAGATATGCCTGTTGGTATCCTTCGGGAAAGGTTACGAGGGTTTTGCATGTCGCCGAGAACAATATCTTGAAACGTCTGGACGTTCCCAAATGAGAACCACTCTAGGAGCGCACAAATGAGAGATGAACGCTTCACGGATGCATACGATACGGAGTCTCTGTGCAAATGCGGGCATACGGTCGCGCAGCATAATAGCGACATGAAAACCGTGAGAAACGACCCGTTTGAATACAAAGACGTTCCTTGCTGTTGTACTGTGTGCCCAGATTGTCCAACAACGACAAAGTGTTTTGAGTTAGCGGTGTGATATGAGAACCACTCTTGCTAAGGTGATAGAGAAGCGAAAGAGACGCACAAGTAAGTGGGTAGATTCGCTTACAGAATCAGGGCCGTGGGGAGAAGTGGGTTTAGGAATGCCAGACACAATCAAGGAGAAGGTGAATGAAGCGTACAAACAAGGCTTCTCAGATGGGCAACGATTTAAGAAAGCAAAAACACACTCAAAATAAGTGCAACCATGAAGACTTAGTACCACATGCCGTCTTCGTAGATGACATGAAGGAGGAAGCATTCTTGTTCGAGGTATGTGAGAACTGCGGTGAGAACTTCCTTCTCATGGGGAGTTATCCTCTTACGATTTGCTGACGAGGCATAGATGCGAAGAACTCTGGATTCTGTCCTAGCGAAGCGAAAGGCTAAGAGTGCCCGTCGTAAGCTGAAACGTGGTCGGTATGGAGAGTTTAAGGGCGGTAAGGAATGGCACGAACAGGCGCTATTAGCTCAGAGAAAGCATTGTGAGATTCCTAAGTGTGGGATTCCCTACGTCGTAGAGGTAAATGGAATAAAATGTCAGAATGCGGTGCAACACATCCACCATATTTTCAGTCGTCGGTTTCTAGATAAATGGGTGCCGGATATGAGTCCACATGCTGGCGTAAATCTCCTATCCTGTTGCGGAGAATGTCACGGCTACTGGACTTCCAAGATAGAAAACTTCCTCTTTAGAGGGGATACGCTCAGATTCGTAGAATGGGTGAAGAAGTCTGACTGGCCCATAGACAGAATCAAGGCCGCTGCTCAATTCTACGGCCTAAAGGAGTTGGTGAAATTCCTGTGAAGTCTCCCATGCAACTTAGTTTGGAACATCTCCGTAATTCTGGCTGGACATGCGAGAAGGGCGAGAGGTGGAACCCATTCGGCAAAGTACGCCAAGACTGTTTCTGGTTTGGAGACATTCTCTGCTATCACACACAAAAAGGAATCGCTCTCGTGCAGACAACCTCATGGAGTAATTTTCTTGCTAGAAAACAGAAGATAAAATTTAGTTCGCATATAGTCGGCTGGCATAAGGCAGGAGGCCGTATATTTCTTCACGGATGGGGAGATAAGGGTCTTAGAGAGGAAGAACTATAATGCCTAAAGGATTCGTCTCTCTGAAAGAAGCTGCTAAGTTGCTATCAGTTCACTACAACTCCATTCATAGACAGGTTCTTAAGTTTCAGGTGCCGGGAGCTAAGTTACTCATAGCGCCAGGTTGCATCACGAGACGGAAGTGGTACGTGCCGATGCACTGGATTACGAAGACGCTGAAAGAGAGGAGCAAGACATGAAGAAAGAGAAGGGAATTATGTACTTAACTTCTACAAGTAAACAAAGGAGTTAAAATGCAGTACGTGGGTGGAAAGTATCGGATTCGGAAGGAACTGGCAGCATATCTTGAGTCAGTGCGCGAAGGGCGGGCTTTCGTAGAGCCTTTTTGTGGTGGCGCGAACGTTACGGCAGAAATGATTGGGCCACGAATCGCGTCAGACCTGTGTGCGGATGTTGTGATGCTCTGGAAGGCCGCCGCTGGCGGATGGGAGCCGCCAACGAATATCTCAGAGAGCGAATACAACGCAGCGCGGACTATGCCGCCATCAGCGTATCGTGGTTTTGTTGGTTTTGGATGTTCCTTTGGCGGAAAGTTTTTTGGCGGTTACGCCCGACCAGGAACACGAAACTACGCCATGAATGCACACAACTCTATACTAAAGAAAGCAAAGAGCTTACAGGGAGTTGTATTTAGCTGCGGGCCTTACAACAGCCTATCTCCCAGAAACAGTCTTGTGTATTGTGACCCACCCTATGCGAACACTACTCAAGGTTATTCATCCACTTTTTTCGATTCGACGCAGTTCTGGAAAGAGATGTTGGAGTGGAGTAAGCGAGGAAACGCAGTTTTTGTGTCCGAATACAACGCTCCTAACTTTTGCCGAGAAGTTTGGCGAATAGAAACCAAAACGGATATGCACTGTAAGACAGGCAAGTAACCTAGAATTGAAAAATTATTTCAGGTCGGACCAGGAAGTTAAGTATATAATTCCCAAAGAGAATCTTACTCTCCTCGACTTGCATAGAAACGACAGGTTCATGGCTACGGTATATGCGATGAATACTCTGTTGCTTCGGAAGAAAATCTACAGCTATTCGGAATTTGAGAAGTTGTTTCTGGAGTGGGCTAGGAAAAATAAGCGTTGATTTAGCCCCTTCTCAGGAAGAGAATGCAGAGGAGCCACGAAGATGAATCTCGAAGAATTCGCTGAGAAGTACAAAGTGAGAATTAAGTCAGATGGTTGCCGCGATAAAGTCATCCCCGGTAAATTCGGACACGTCTATACCCACAGTCCCAGCGTTTTAGGAGTCTGTTTAGAGTGGCCTATCGCTTCCAAGCAAGGAGTCCGCTCACAGAGGTTCAAGATGCGCCAATTAGGGGGGGTTGGGCTTCTAAAACGGCAGGAAGGCGACGGAGAGGGTACTTGGCTTATCCCTTCTGAGATTGCAGACCACAGGAAAATACTTAAGATATTGAAAATACGGAAGATAAGGACTGTAACTGGCCGTCCATTCGCCAAGAAGGTAGAATAATGCCCTACCGCCCCTTTGCCGATAAGCCGGTTGTTACAATCTCTCAGATGGAAGTGGTGACAAACGACCCACTTCAAGAATTAAAACGTCTTAACTTGGAAAACCTGCGAAAAGGAACTCTGTTTGAACTGGCTTCTGGTCTTAGCTGGAATACTCATGTAACTCAAAATCCTTTCAGCAAGCTACCATAGGAGAACATAGATGAAGCGAAAGTATCTCGTAGTCTTTCCAGTAGTTTTAATCCTGCTGACTCTTGCCGCTTGTACGGATGCGTATAAGACGGCTGCTAGAGGAGCAGACACAGTAGCCGTATCCATCGGTGAGTACATTTCTAACGTGGATGCAGACACCAAATCAGGATTAGTTTCTACTACAGAGGAAGTGAACCTTATCCGCTACGCAGATGTAGCGAACAAGCTAAACGGCCAGTATCTAGGCTGTATCAAGGCTGCTGGTAATGCAAACAGCACAGCGACAGCGGGATTCATTGCCTGTGCCTCTACGCTACGGGACGGCCTGAATGACCCAACCCTATTAGCCTCTTTGCATGTAAGCAACCCAACCTCACAAGCCAGAATCCAGTTGTGGACGAATGCTGTAGTGACTGCTGCTCAGGGTATAGTTACAGCCCTGCAATCTATCAAGGGAGGCAAGTGACATGGACCCAGTTGCCGTGGTGAACGCAGCGATATTGGCACTCAACAGCATCTTGAAAATCATTGGTTCTATCCACGCCAGCGGTGGCATGACCGCCGACCAAATAATTGCCCAAGCCCAGACTCAGACAGACGCTAATTCAGCGGCGATAGCAGCTATCAAGGCTCATCTTGGAGTTTCCTAAGAGCTTATCCCGTAGAACGTCTAGCGGGAGGAAAGGAGGCCAGTGCTCTCAAGCCTGTTTGACGTTTGAATCCCGAGCCTACGGGGAAGTCGGTTTCTCTGTTCTGGCTTCCCCGTTCTAAAAGGAAACCACTTTGCAAGTTGACCTGACAGACGAGAAAGAACAGCACGACTTCTACGCTTTATTCCTGTTAGCTCTTACGGTGTGGAGAGAGGCTAGAGGCGAGCAAGAGGAAACGAAACAAGGTGTAGCTTGGGTGATTATGAATAGAGCCAAGCAAGCAAGCTGGTGGGGAGATACGATTCAGAGTGTGATTCTGAAACCCTACCAGTTCTCTTCATTCAATAGGAACGACCCGAACGCCACTAAATTCCCTTCCACGTTAGATACTTCTTGGATGCAATCACTCACTGTCGCTCAAGCAGTTATGGAAGGAAGGGTTCCTGACCCTACGAATATGGCGGTCTTTTACTTCGACAAATCCTTGGATTCTAATCCGCCTAGTTGGTCTACAGATGGGAGCTTAGTTCATGCGTGGGATAGCGGAAGCCTTCATTTTTACAGACGACCGTAATCTCCATCCAATCCAAGTAAACGCACTCACACACAGTACAGTAGGAACTACCCAATTCATCCTGAGCCATAAATCAGAATAGGCATGGAAAGGATAGCCAAACCTATACGCTGCTTGGAACAGCCATAAGGTACTAAATGTTTTGGCGAGCATCCTGTCTCTGCCGCTCAGGTAGGGAATTGCAAAACCAACTATGACTCCAGACCCTGAAAGAATGAATCCTTCACTTATGCCAATCCAATCGTAGAGATGAAGCGGTTTTGTTAATCCTTGGTACGCTACCCATCCAAGGAAAAACCCAATTCCCAAGCCAATAGTTATATGGAGCCAGATAATCCTATGTTTCTTGAGAGACCACAAACAGATGCCGACAATAGTAGCTAGGATTATCCCTGTCAGAATGGAATAACTGACATCATAGAGGGTTGAGCCGTAACTTACAAAAGCTAGGCAAATGGTATAGAGGAACTGTGCTAGGAAGTATCTCCAAACGGCTTTCGGCATCGGAGCCGTTCCCGCCCAGAGAATCGAACCAAGGAGAAAAACGAGGCGCACTACTCTACTTTGCCGGTCACTTGGCTAATGATGACCTTTTCAGGGCCATGCTGCGTGTGAATACCGACAACAATCTGGTCATCCCTGATTTCTACTTTCACGTTCTCGTACAAAAGCACTGTTCCAGGATGCGGGCCTGGGCTGGGGTCGCCACCCATAATCTTATTCCTCCTCTCTGTATTTACGTCCGTTGACCATGCCTGTAAACGCTGCGAATGCCTTATCTATTCTCACCACATCTCCCTGCAACTTCTCAAGATGTTCCGTGGTTTTAGCCGAGTAAGTATCTAGGATTTGTTCCAGCTTGTCCACCTTTTCTTTGTATGTCCCGATGTATTTGGATACAGTGACGACGTTGACGATGATTCCGAGTCCGCACATTACAATGCCAATGACAATCGTTGCCCATGTTGGATTCACCAGTTAATCCCTTGCCCTGCGGAACTCATCCACGAACACTCTTATTTCTTCCCGCAGGATGCGCCTGACATCCTCGTTGTGAGCGGATATGGAATGCTCTATGCCTTCTTTCACGATGCGTTCAAACTCCGCAACCCAGAACGAAGTTTCTTTCTCTCCGGAAGTGGGAGTAGTAGCCTTCTGAACCTTTCCATTCCTTCTTCGTAAGAAGTCGAGCAGCATCCATAGAACGATAAGGAGAAACGCTCCGCCTGCGCCGACCTGTGTAATCCAATCATGGTTGGGCATTGGCCGAGGGTAGTTTGGAACTATAAGCCCTGCTGACGTTGGCTCCAAGCGTGTTCATGAACTTAAAAAAGAATTGATAGAACAAGTTGGAGTTTACTGGCGGGGCTGGAAGCGCCCCCACAAAGGCACTAAATACATAATAGCCAACCAGCGTACTCCATGTAGGGTAGGTGTGGATGATACTCATAAATCCTTTCATATTCTCTCCTTATAGCAATCCTGCATCCCGTTCCTTCTGATATATCCGCTTACGCCGTTTCAGAAGTAGTTTTGCCGTTCTTCCCCGTTCCAGTAACAACAAATGAGAAACCAAAATGCCCAAACACTTGTCGCACATCCCATCGTGCCAGTGAGACTTCTTTAGTCTCTTTGCCAGAACTTCCACCAATGATGCTTTCTTATGGGCCGACTGACACACTTAAACTCGTCGCCGCGTTCGGCGCTATGGACGACACGACAACCGAAGCGGCTAGAGTAGGGTTTGATTTCACCCCGTCCGGCGTTACGGCCACCACTCCATAGACGTGCGAACCCGGAGTCAATGTAGGTACTATAGCAGTCGCTACAATCCCACTCTGAGGGGTAATAGCTCCGGGAGTGGAAGGCAAACTCGCCAGTTCAGCGCTAGGAACTCCTCCAATCTGTTCAAAAAAACTGAACCTCGCCACACACCCTGCTACAGCACCTACAGCACACCCCTTGCTATTCAGGTTGTCGTAGGGATAGGCCATTGTGAATGTCAGGGTGTTGGTCGTTGGTGTCGGGCCGGGAGATATAGCCACACTCAGTTTCGGATTGCCGAAGGCCGGTACAGCCACAAACAAACAGAACAAAACCACTCCTAATAGACGCCTCATCTTAGCTCCTATTCAGAATCGAGTTTGATGTGTAAATTGTAAATCATTTGGCCAGGAGTGTTTGAGATATATGCCATCGCATAGGTAATGTTCGTACTGGCCTTGCAATTCAAAAGCAATGGTAGTCCTAAAAGAACTGTAGTCGTTAAGTTCCCTGTACTGGTAGTTGCAATCGTTCCCGCTGCTATAGATGCCGGTGCGGTAATCGTCTGCACCACTCCGTCAGGGTCAGTATAAACGATGGTGAGTGCCCCGAGCGTGGAACTGACGGCATCCACTGTCGTTACCTTGGCGTTCCATGAAATCCTGTACTGTCCCGCTCCAGAAGCAGGAACGGCATAGACAGTTGTCGTTGTAATGGCCGCTGCCTGAGCCGTCAGGTCAACCGACGCGGCCCTAAAGGCCACGTTAGAAGTCTTGTCGAATGTCTTGTTTGTGAGCGAGTCGGTCGTGTCCGCGCCGACAACGGAATGCCATCCTGCGCCAACCGCGTCAAACCATCGTAAACGTGCAAGGTCGCTGCGATAGGTCAGTGCCCCTACAAATACCGCCGGTGATGATGGGTCTGCCGTAGCTCCTGGCGGATAGAATGCGGTAAATCCCAGTCGCATGTTTGTGCCAGCCCCGTTGGCATTCGCGCTGCGCGACCACTGTACCGGCGGCTGCCCAGTCGCTCCATTGAGCGTGATTGTCGGAGTATCAATGCGGAAAGTTAAGTTCAGGTTAGTGTCTTTGATTATGGGAGATACCCGCCCATCGCTCAAGAGCCCATCAATGTAGTTAGGAGAAACCGACGCATCGCAGTCCACATCGGTCGTCGGCAACCCTTCCACGTAGAGTCCCTGGATGATATTCTGCGATGAGCCTGCTTGGCACTTCAAAGCGGTAGATGTGGCTCCAGCGGCGGAAGCATACAGGCCGAAGAAGTTGATTCCGTTGCCGGAAAGGTTGACGCCAATTTCTCCTCCACCGGCATCCCATGTACCGGCTCGTCGCTGGATTTGCGTGGCATAGAAATTCAGTTGGTTCAGGCCGAACGAGGTATCAAAGTCCATGCCCATTTTGTTGTCATTGGCGAGCAGACCGAAACCCCTATTGTAAAAGAATCCAGCGCCTCCGCCATTCCGCTTGAACAGGTATCCCTTCTGCTTGTACCAAACGTCCAAGTCGTGCCACTCGGAGCGGTTGAATTCGGTAAAGTCCCATCCGATGCTCGTGGACGTGCCGGTATTGTTGTCCCGACATCCAATTCCAGACAAGTAGGCGTCGTAGACTGATGTGACTCCAGCCTTTTTTGCAAAGCATGTCGTCGCTATATTGTGAATGATAGTGCGTTGGGAACCATCTCCGATTAAGCAAGGAGCCGTACCAAGTCCGAGAATGCTAGTTGTCTTATAGGTTTTACCTTGGAATCTGACACACGCTCCTGCTGTTAATCCGGCATCCATTGCTGCCTGAATAGCAACTGTATCATCTGTCGTATCATCGCCAACAGCCCCGTAAAATGATACGTCTACCCAGGGAGCACACCCACTATTCAGAGTACAAGGAACCGTAATCGTGAATGTTTGTGGTGAACTGATTCCTGGGCCTGTGACCGTGTATTTGTATGTGCCTGGAGTTACGAAGAAGGAATAATTACCAACTCCATCAGCAGCCAGCGGCTGAGTAAGAGGAATCGTGAGAGCTACATCCTGATAGATAGTTACTGTGGGCGTACATGGGGTGCCTGTAGCTGCACTGGTGCAAAACGTAATGAGTGCCCCGGGCCTCGGAAAGCCATTAGGCCCTATCACCTGACCTTGGACTGACGAACCTTGCGCCTTAGCAAGTAGCGGCGTCAGAAGTAGAAGCGTGAGTAGAATAAGTTTTTTCATCATTTCGGCCTTGGTACGTTGCTATAGTCAATCAATCCGCCCAAAGGTTTGCGCCTGCGAACAAGTTCCCATTTAGCGGATTGGTCTCCTGCTCTAGCCATTTGCTCTAATGCTTCATCGGTCGCTTGAGCAGCAGAACCAGCGGATTCGACTCTGAGAGGGTCAATCTTCTCTCCTGGCAGAATCACGCGCCTGCCGCCTTGTCCTTCGACCAATCCACCTGCCCCAGGACTGCTTTCTCCAACCCCTTCTGGAGACTTTATGCTTCCCCTTACATAAGATGGGCCTTTGGGTACCCCAGGTTCGGAACGTGGTGTGAATCTGTTTAGTTTCGCAGAAGGTCCAGGCTTGTAAGGTTCATAGGCAGGGGCTTCCTCAACTGACGGCATCCGCATAGGTATCTTTCCAAACGGGCCAGGAGGATTAGGATGCTTAGGAAGTACCATGTCTGCTAATCCCGGCCCTAGCTTATAGCCCAATACTCCTCCACCATACCCACCATAAGGGCCAACTGCTTCTCCAGCTAAATAACCTAGCCCTGCGCCACCAACGCGAGCCATTGTTTTAGTGGCTGGCTTTAGTGTACCAGTAGACTCTCTAGTCATTTCACCTAGAGCATTACGCATCTTAGGGAC
>VFSW01008988.1_pt1 | contig 14292 bp, 19 predicted proteins | sample 5358111 | NCBI WGS metagenome assembly VFSW01 (sample SAMN11554181, study PRJNA540505) | mine drainage metagenome | isolation source: sediment from site ElyBrook_90M | place: USA: Ely Copper Mine, Vershire, VT | collected 2017
GATAGACCGGCTTCGCCGAAATCCGCAGCGTGAAAGCCGTGCACCGTCGATAATTTTAAACGGCAGTTCTTCCAGATGTCGGAGAGTGAGATTCTTCTAGATCTGTCCCTGACACTTGAGTAACCCGTCCATCGCCGTGCACAGATCTGTCTCATCCGTATCCACCATGCCGTATTCCTCAGACAGCATCGTCGTGTGCCGCCAGCGTGTGGTGGCAAGCTTCGTGTGCGGGGATAAGATCCGTGCCGCTACCATTGCGCACACCACATCACGCTCAGCGCTCGGTCAGGATGCGATCAGAGGCCCGAAACTACGCTTCTGCGTGGCTACACGTACCGCCCGCACATGACCGTGTGGATCACGGATCACCTCAATTTGATCATCGGACAGCGGCGTCGAAAGATTGGCCAACGTGCGTTTATGCACCTTCTTGCCCTCCCGATACAACTCGCACAGCAGGTACGTTGGGTGTGAGGTACGGTTCGGTATTCCATCGATATGCATGGCTACATGTATGCACAACTGAAAAACGCGCAACCATCCTCGAAACTTCGAAAGTCAAAGCGTTTCAGAAATCGGAATTCAGAAAATTCGGAAAGAACTTCAGCCTAGGGGTAGGCAGGACGCCATCAACCGCCGCCAGCCCATGAACGGGCGGGCTGCTACTGCTGACTCAAAAGCGAGTCGTCCTGGAAGTTCTGCGAAAACCTGCTAACTGAACCTGAAGACGCCGTGCATCCCTGCACGGCGTCCCGAAGTATCCCCGCTTACTTGACGTCCAGTGCCTTAAGCGTCGCCTTGTTGGCGTAACCTGTCGCCTTGAGACCGTGCTCGGACTGGAACTTCTTCAACGCCGCACGCGTCTCCTTGCCCATCTTGCCGTCCGCCTTAAGGGCAGCACCGGCCTTGTTGAGGGCCTCCTGAATTGCCTTCACATGGGCACTCGCTGCCACGTGCCTGGGCGTCTTCGCCATGGTCTTCTGCGCCGAACAAGGATTTGCGGGCGTCTGAGCGTAGGCGGCAATTGGAGCGACGGTGGCTGCCGTCAACATCAGGGCAGCGGCGCTGACTAATGTCATGCGGATGGATTTTTTCATAGTGTCTCCCTTAGATGGGCTGGTTACGTGGGTTCCCTTCCAACCGCCGCCGGATGTCCGGTATAAAAATTGTAAAGCCACCGGCCTGGTCCGGCGACGAGAAGGTGGCGTCAGTATACGCCAGGGCGGGCTTTCGCAATACGGCCGGATGAATCGCACGGCAAGGTGTCTCGCGTCAAGGTAATTTTAAAACCTGTCTAAAAAAGCGGCTCTCCGTCCCGCTACGCGAGACTGCCGGGTACACCATCGACCGGAACACCCGCTGCGGGTATCCATCATTCTCCTTGTCCGGTGAAGTGATCCGCGAGTCGCACAGCAGCGGCATTACACGCACAATCATCATGGATTCGTAAGAGGCCATATTGCGCCCGGGCCGACTTCAAGCCACGCCCGTTCTCTGGCGTAGCCAGGACGGTCGACTACCGCCCGCCATCCACTCATGGACCTCTGACCACCCGATATAACTCGCCGTGACAAGTCGGACTGGCAAGGGGAAACCTGCGACTGGCCGAGCCCGGCATGGAGCTACCGACACACCCGTCTCAAAGCGGCGTCCGGTCCTCGATACTACGGGAATCCCGGGCGCGTGCGGGAAGATCTACGAACAGGCCGAATCGCCGTTGCTGGGAACCGCATCCCGTGGAAATCGTGGGCCTTTTCATTCCAGGATAATATCGGATTTTGGGGGAATGGTACTATGGCATATATTAATACGTTGTACTCCAGCCTGGAATTGCCATGGACAACCCCCCTCACAACGGTGGATATCTGCGTATCCGCGGAGCACGTACCCACAACCTCCGCAACATAGACGCCGATCTGCCACGTGACCGACTTATTGTAATTACCGGACTTTCCGGATCGGGCAAGTCGTCGCTTGCATTCGATACCCTGTATGCAGAGGGTCAGCGGCGCTACGTGGAATCGCTGTCCGCGTATGCGCGTCAGTTTCTCTCGATCATGGAAAAGCCGGACGTGGATCTGATTGAGGGCCTGAGTCCCGCGATTTCGATCGAGCAGAAATCCGCCTCCCATAACCCGCGCTCGACGGTCGGGACGGTAACCGAGATTTACGACTACCTGCGCCTCCTGTATGCGCGGGTGGGTGAGCCGCGCTGCCCGGAACACAAGCTTACACTAGACGCCCAGACTGTCAGCCAGATGGTCGATCACATTATGGGGCTACCCCCGGGGACACGATTGATGCTGCTCGCACCGGTGGTACATGAACGCAAAGGAGAGCATGTCCAGTTGCTCGAAAGCCTGCGGTCCCAGGGTTATGTGCGTGCGCGCGTCGATGGTCACGTGATCGAACTCGACGAGACGCCAGTGCTTGAAAAAAACCAGAAGCATAGCATTGAAGCCGTGGTGGACCGTGTGGTGGTACGTGCCGGGCAAGAGCAGCGGCTGGCGGAGTCACTGGAGACCGCGCTCAACCTAGGCGAAGGTGTCGTTCGCGCTGTAACGTTGCCGGAAGGCGCGGGTTTGGCCGAGGAACATCTGTTTTCGGCACGCTATGCCTGTCCGCAGTGCGGCTACAGCCTGTCAGAGCTCGAACCGCGCCTGTTCTCCTTCAACAACCCTGCCGGTGCCTGCCCGTCGTGCGACGGACTTGGCGTGCGCCAGTTCTTTGACCCGCAGCGCATCGTGACCGACCCGACGCTCAGCCTGCCTGCTGGCGCAATCCGGGGATGGGACCGGCGCAATGCTTTCTATTTTCACATGCTTGAATGCCTCGCCAAGCACTACAAATTTGATCTGAATGCACCGGTAGAGACGCTCCCGGAACAAGTACGCAAGATCATTTTTTACGGCAGCGGCGAGGAGCTGATCAGCTTCACTTACCTAAACGACCGCGGCGGTACACAGCGCCGCAGGCATACGTTCGAAGGCGTCATACCCAATATGGAGCGGCGCTACCGGGAAACCGAGTCCAATGTCGTGCGAGAGGAGCTTTCAAAATATCTCGGGTCCCAGCCGTGCCTGGACTGCAACGGCGCGCGCCTGCGGGTGGAGGCGCGCAACGTATTCGTCGGCGACAGACCGATCGACGAGGTTACCCAGCTGCCTGTCGCAGCGGCGCTGGCGTTTTTCCGCGGACTCGATCTTTTGGGCAGACGCCGGGAAGTCGCCGACAAAATTGTCGCGGAGATCGGCAATCGCCTAGGCTTCCTGGTGAACGTGGGCCTTGAATATCTGACCCTGGCGCGCTCGGCACAGACCCTCTCCGGAGGCGAGGCCCAGCGCATCCGCCTTGCTTCCCAGATAGGCGCAGGTCTGGTTGGCGTCATGTATGTTCTAGATGAGCCGTCCATAGGGCTGCACCAGCGTGACAATGCCCGACTGCTCGACACGCTGCGCCATCTGCGCGACGTGGGCAACACCGTGATTGTCGTCGAACACGACGAGGATGCGATCCGCGCCGCGGATTACGTGCTGGATATCGGACCTGGCGCCGGCGTGCACGGCGGGCTGGTTGTCGCCCAGGGCCGACCCGAGGAGATCGAACTTCAGCCCGCATCGATCACCGGTCGCTATCTTTCAGGCGTGGAGTTTATCGCGATTCCGGCGCGGCGCACGCAAAGCGATGTTGAGCACCAGCTTTTAATCCGGGGTGCGACCGGCAACAACCTCAAGAACGTGGACGTGTCGATTCCAGTCGGGCTTTTCACGTGTGTGACCGGAGTTTCTGGATCCGGAAAGTCGACGCTGGTGAACGACACGCTGTATGCCATCGCTGCACGCCATTTCCACGGAAGCAGCATTGAGCCCGCTCCGTGCGCCGGTATCAACGGCCTGGAGCAGCTGGACAAAGTGATCGACATCGACCAGAGCCCCATTGGCCGCACCCCCCGCTCCAACCCTGCGACTTACACCGGACTTTTCATGCCGCTACGCGAGCTGTTTGCGGCGACCCCGGAAGCGCGCACACGTGGGTATACACCGGGCCGCTTTTCGTTCAATGTGCGCGGCGGCCGCTGCGAGGCATGCCAAGGCGATGGATTGATCAAGGTGGAAATGCATTTTTTGCCCGACATCTACGTGCCCTGCGACGTATGCAAGGGCAAACGCTACAATCGGGAAACCTTGGAAATCCGCTACAAGGGAAAAACCATACACGAAGTGCTGAACATGACGGTGGAGGAGGCGGCGAAATTCTTCGACGCCATTCCAGTCATCAAACGCAAGCTCGAGACGCTGCTTGATGTCGGCCTTTCCTACATCACCCTGGGTCAGAGCGCCACCACCCTGTCAGGGGGCGAGGCACAGCGCATCAAACTTTCGCGCGAGCTGTCCAAACGTGACACTGGTCATACCCTTTACATACTCGACGAGCCTACGACCGGGTTGCATTTTCACGATATCAAGCAATTGCTTGCGGTACTGCACCGCCTGCGTGATCATGGCAACACGGTGGTGGTCATCGAGCACAATCTGGATGTCATCAAGACTGCCGACTGGGTCATCGATCTCGGACCCGAAGGGGGCGATGGTGGCGGGCAGGTCGTCGCTACCGGCACCCCTGAGGATCTGGCGGTGCAGACTTCCTCCCATACTGCTCAGTTTCTCAAGCCGATGCTGGAGCGCGGTGGCAACCACGATGCTCGGCGCAAGGTCAACTAACCACGACACGCATCACGCCCCAACCCTATCGCCGTGACAGATTGGGCTGCGCCTCATGAGAGGCAAACGCGTCCCGGTTCCCTATTCCATCTCGACCCGATCTCCGAGCCGCAGGCCGAGCTCGCCCGCGGCGCTACCTTCATTGACAGCGATCTCGATCAGGTCGCTCGAATTGCAGAACCAGAAGGCATCTCCTCGCGCCACGGCACTGAAAGTAGATGCGTAGCGCAACACCCTTCCGCGGACACTCAGAGCATGCCCGGGCTCTACCCGGCCGGCCCGCAGTCCGGTGACCGCATTTCCGAACGCATCGATATAAATCACCTCGGGCAGATCATCGGGCCATGCTCCACCTTCTGGCGCGGCAAGGCTGGCTGAGCGGGATTCGCTCAGCGTCCCGCGCGCCAGACCAGCGGCGACTGGCGCAAAAAGGTCGCGGCCATGGAAAGTGCTGGACAAATTTGCGGGACGCCACAGGATCTCGTGACAGTCCAGACGCGCGGCGCGGCGCGCCAGAACATGAAACAACCCGTTATCCGGGCCGACAAACCAGCGATCATCGGCGCGCACGGCAACCGCGCGGCGCGCGCTGCCTACTCCAGGGTCGACAATGCACAGAAATACTGTCGAGGCTGGAAACGGCGAAAGAAGACTGGGTAGAAGGTAGGCACCTGCACGGATGTCATAATGCGGAACGTCATGGAACAGATCGATGACCTGTTCGCCAGGCGCGGATTGCGCAAGCACCGCATGCAGCTGGCCCACGTATGGACCGTTCAAACCGAAGTCGGTAAACAGCGCGATCATGGGGCCATGGTAGCAGAGCCGGCGATCCGCGGAATCTCGTACAAACAACAAGGGCCGGGAATCGACCCAGCCCTTGCGTGACCTGCAGCTGCACCGCCCTGGGTCTACCGGCCACTCTGGCGGCAACCCGTTCCGGTACCTCGAAGCTTAAGCCTTGGACACCGCTTCTCCGGCCGGCGCGGTGGCTTCCCCAGCGCCAGTCTCGGGGCGATCAACGAGCTGGACCAGCGCCATCGGAGCATTATCCCCGGTGCGATAGCCGAACTTCAGGATGCGCAGGTATCCACCAGGCCGGTTGCGATAGCGAACACCGAGAACATCGAACAACTTCGTCACGACCTCACGGTCGCGCAGGCGCGCGTAGGCCAGCCGGCGGTTCGCAACGCTCGCGGACTTCGCCAAGGTAATCAGTGGCTCGGCCACGCGCCGCAGCTCCTTCGCCTTGGGAAGCGTGGTCCGAATCTGTTCATGACGGAACAGTGACGCCGCCATGTTCTTGAACAGCGCTTCGCGATGGCTGCTGGTGCGATTAAGCTTACGACCGCTCTTATGATGACGCATTGCTTACACCTCTTCCGTCAGGCGGATTCCCTTTCCGGGGCCTTGGCTTTGATCGACGTCGGCGGCCAGTTTTCAAGCTTCATGCCCAACGACAGCTGATGCGTGGCAAGCACGTCCTTGATCTCGGTCAGCGACTTCTTGCCCAGATTGGGCGTCTTGAGCAGCTCCACCTCGGTGCGTTGAACCAGATCCCCGATGTAGAAAATATTTTCGGCCTTCAGGCAGTTTGCAGAACGCACCGTGAGTTCCAGGTCATCAACCGGACGCAACAACAACGGGTTGATGTTGGGCGCAGGTGACTCTATTGCCTTGGTTTCAGGGCTCTTCAGATCGACGAAAATGGAAATCTGATCCTGAAGAATATTTGCGGCCCGGCGTACTGCCTCTTCCGGATCGATCGCGCCGTTGGTCTCGATATCGAGCACCAGCTTGTCCAGATCGGTGCGTTGTTCCACGCGCGCGTTCTCTACCGTGTAGGAAACGCGCCTCACTGGGCTGAACGAGGCATCCAGCTGCATCACCCCGATCGTCCTACCTTCTTCCGCAGGCCGCGCAGTGACCGGCTGATAGCCGCGGCCGCGCATGATTCTCAGTTCCATGGAGATCGAACCATTCTTGGTTAGAGTGGCGATCAGATGCCCAGGATTGACGACCTCGACGTCGTGATCGAGACTGATGTCCCCCGCAGTAACAGGTCCAGGCCCCTTCTTCGCAAGCTTCAGGGTCGTTTCCTGGCGACTGCCATGCATCCGAAGTGCCAGCGACTTGAGGTTCAGCAGGATATCGATGACATCCTCCTGCACGCCCTCGATGCTGGAGTATTCATGCAGCACGCCCTCGATCTTGGCCTCGGTGATGGCACAGCCGGGCATGGACGATAGAAGAATCCGGCGCAGAGCATTTCCAAGCGTGTAGCCGAAGCCCCGCTCGAGCGGCTCCAAGGTGATCTTGGCGCGTGCAACTCCCAGGCTTTGCACGTCAACCAGCCGTGGTTTGAGAAAATCCGTTGCAGAACTCTGCATAGTGTGTCCTCGCTTGAACCGGCGACGCTGCTACTTCGAGTAGAGGGCGACGACCAGGTGTTCGTTGATGTCAGACGGCAGGTCTCCGCGTTCGGGCACGGCCTTGAAGATGCCCTTCATTGCCTTGGAGTCGACCTCGACCCATTCCGGGAATCCTCGCTGCTCGGCAGCCTCGAGCGCCGCCTTGATACGCAGCTGTTCCCTGGCCGAAGACGTGACCTCGATCACGTCGCTGGCGCGAACCTGGTAAGACGGGATATTGGTACGCTTGCCGTTGACCAGGATTGCATTATGCCGGACGAGCTGGCGCGCCTCCGTGCGCGAGACACCGAATCCCATCCGGAACACCACGTTGTCCAGCCGGCTCTCGAGCAAAATAAGAAGGTTTTCACCTGTCGACCCGCGCCGCCGGTCTGATTCGGCATAGTAGTTCGCAAACTGCCGTTCGAGAATCCCATATATCCGGCGCAGCTTCTGTTTTTCACGCAGCTGTGTTCCGTAGTCCGAGGTGCGACCACGCCGCTGGCCATGCTGGCCAGGCGCATAGGCGCGCTTTTCGACCGGACACTTCTCAGTAAAGCATTTCTCGCCCTTGAGGAAGAGTTTGCCTCCCTCACGGCGACATTGACGACATTTTGAATCGGTATAGCGTGCCACGTATTTCTCCGTTGATCGCGCAGGACTTAGACGCGACGTCTCTTGGCCGGACGGCACCCATTGTGTGGAATCGGCGTGACGTCAATGATGTTGCTGATTTCGTAACCAATGACATGCAGGGCGCGCACCGCCGAATCGCGTCCTGGTCCAGGTCCCTTCACCTTGATCTCCAGCGCCTTGACCCCAAACTCCTGAGCCGCGCGCCCAGCCTTGTCGGCGGCGACCTGCGCAGCAAAAGGCGTACTCTTGCGCGAGCCCTTGAATCCGGCGCCGCCGGCTGTCGCCCACGCCAGGACATTGCCCTGACGGTCGGTAATCGTGATGATGGTGTTGTTGAACGAAGCGTGAATATGCGCTATGCCTTCCGCGACACTCTTGCGGACGCGCTTTTTCGCCTTGGGTGCAACGACATTTGGGGTTGGATTTGTCATGCGAATTCTCGGAAAACTAGTCTATTTTCTGATCGCCTTGCGCGGACCCTTGCGGGTACGGGCATTGGTACGGGTACGCTGCCCGCGCACCGGCAGTCCGCGGCGGTGACGCAGGCCACGGAAAGTACCCAGGTCCATCAGGCGCTTGATATTCATCGAAACCGTACGCCGAAGGTCTCCCTCCACCGTAAATTTGGCCACTTCGCCACGCAGCTTGTCGACCTCGGCATCGGTGAGGTCCTTGACCTTGGTGGTCGAGGCAACCCCGGCACCCGTGCATATCAGGCGCGCGCGCGGGCGACCGACGCCAAAAATGGAGGTAAGCGCGATTTCGACGTGCTTGTGATTCGGTATGTTAATGCCTGCAATACGAGCCATTCAGCCTATCTCCAGCTCTGCTTCTTCCGCGCGGAAACGCGGAAGAATACTTCCATTACATGAAAAAATCAACGGCGGTATCGCCGCTCAACCCTGGCGCTGCTTATGCGTCGGGTCCGAGCAGATGATGCGTACCACGCGCTTGCGCCGCACTACCTTGCAATTACGGCAAAGTTTTTTGACGGAAGCCCGAACCTTCATTTCTTTCTACTCCTGTTGGGGACGCTTGACGCGCCGCTACCCTTTCTCAGCGCGAAATGCCCATTCCGCCGCCGGTCAGGTTGGCTCTTTTCAGCAGGCTTTCGTACTGATGGGACATCAGATGAGCCTGCACTTGAGACATGAAATCCATGCACACAACCACAATGATCAGTAGCGAAGTGCCGCCGAAATAGAACGGCACATTCCATTTGACGATCAGAAACTCCGGCAGCAGACACACCAGGGTCACGTAAAGCGCACCAGCCAGCGTCAAACGGGACATGACGCCATCGATATAGCGCGCGCTCTGGTCCCCGGGACGGATTCCCGGAATGAACGCCCCCGATTTCTTCAGGTTATCAGCCGTCTCCTTGGGATTGAACACCATGGCCGTGTAAAAGAAACAGAAGAATATGATCGCGGTTGCGTACAGTATCACGTAGATAGGCTGCCCCGGTGAAAGCGCGGTCGCGATGTTACGCAGCCATCCCAGGCCCTTGGTACGCCCGAACCAGCTGCCGAGTGTCGCCGGGAACAGAATGATGCTCGACGCGAAGATCGGCGGAACCACGCCAGACATGTTGATCTTCAGGGGCAGATGGCTGGTCTGGCCTGCGTACATCTTGCGTCCCTGCTGGCGCTTGGCGTAGTTCACCGTAATGCGGCGCTGCCCGCGTTCAACGAACACCACGAAACCCGTCACCGCAATGGCTATCACGAACAGTACCAGGACAAACAGCGGTTGGAACGATCCGGTGCGCGCCAGCTCGAGCGTGCTGCCAATCGCGCGCGGCAGTCCCGCCGTGATTCCGGCGAAAATGATCATCGACATGCCATTGCCGATGCCACGTTCGGTCATCTGCTCTCCGATCCACATCAGAAACATCGTCCCGCTGACCAGCGTTATGACCGAAACCACTTTGAAGCCGATGTCCGGTGATATGACCACCGGTACACCGCCGGAACGCTGTCCGGCAAGCGCGATAGATATGCCGAGGGCCTGGAACATCGCCAGGAACACCGTGGCATAACGCGTGTACTGCGTGATCTTGCGCCGCCCGGCCTCCCCTTCCTTCTTCAGCTCTTCCAGGGTGGGAATGACCGTAGTGAGCAACTGCATGATGATGGACGCTGAAATATAGGGCATGACCCCCAGCGCAAACACCGAAAACCTGCCAAGCGCTCCACCCGAGAACATGTTGAACAGACCGACGATGGAGCCCTGGTTCTGCCGGAACAGCTCGGCCAAGGCCCCGGCATTGATGCCTGGCACGGGAATGTGGGCACCGATGCGGAAAACCACCAGCGCCGCCAGCACGAAAAAGATGCGCTGTTTGAGGTCTGTCAGTTTCCCACCGAGCAGACCCTGTCCAGCCCTGGCACGTGCATCATTGCGCGCCATCAGTCCTCGACTTTCCCGCCGGCCTGGATGATAGCTGCCAAAGCCCCTTTGGTGGCGCCAATGCCCTTGAGCGTAACCGGCCGTTCCAGTACGCCCGCCAGAAACACCTTGGCACGCAAGGTATCGCTAGCAACCAGGTTTGCGGCCTTAAGCACCGCCAGATCTATGACATCAACGTCGAGCTTGGCAAGCGCATGCAAACGCACTTCAGCGACCCGCCCTTGCTGCTGCGAACGGAATCCGCGCTTAGGTAGACGCCGCTGCAGGGGCATCTGGCCGCCCTCGAATCCTACCTTGTGGTATCCGCCGGCGCGCGCACTTTGCCCCTTGTGGCCGCGACCGGCAGTCTTGCCCAGGCCGGAACCGCCACCGCGACCGACGCGCTTCGCTCCGAATTTGCTTCCGGCAACGGGTTTGAGTGTGTTGAGCCGCATTGTCAGACTTCCTCGCACTTCACCATGTACGCCACCTTGTTGATCATGCCACGCACGGACGGCGTATCTTCAACTTCTACGGAGTGCCGGATCCGACGCAGCCCGAGACCCTTGACGCAGGCAATATGCCGCTTGCCGGTCCCGAATAGGCTGCGGACCAGGGTAACTTTCAGCTTCTTTCCGGCACCGGTGTTCTGGGATTTGGCCACAGCCGTGCTCCTTATCCGGTGATTTCCTCCACCGTCTTGCCGCGTTTGGCGGCGATCTCGGCGGGGTTGTTAATCGCTTGCAGTGCCTTGATGGTGGCACGAACGACATTGATCGGGTTGCTGGAGCCGATGCACTTGGCCAGGACATCATTCACGCCGGCCACTTCGAACACAGCTCGCATCGCACCGCCGGCAATGATTCCCGTCCCACCCGAGGCAGGACGCATCACCACCCTGGCCGCACCGTGCCGCCCCATAACCGAGTAATGCAGGGTGCCCCGTTTTAGGCTGACCTTGACCATGTTACGGCGCGCATCGTCCATGGCCTTCTGCACCGCCACCGGCACCTCGCGCGCCTTGCCCTGACCCAGGCCGACGCGACCGTCACCGTCGCCCACGACAGTCAAAGCCGCAAAGCCGAACTGCCGGCCGCCCTTGACCACCTTGGCAACGCGATTAACGCTTATCAGCTTCTCGCGGAGATTGTCTCCACGCCCTTCGCTATCGAAATCTGCCACCTTGCTCGCCCTCAGAATTCCAGACCGTTTTCGCGCGCTGCATCGGCAAGCGCTTTCACACGGCCATGGTATTTGAACCCAGATCGATCGAACGCCACGCGCGTCACGCCCGCCGCCTTGGCCTTCTCGGCAATGCGCTTTCCGATCGCGCCTGCGGCGGCAACATTGCCCCCGGTCTTCATCTGCTTGCGCACTTCCGCCTCCAGCGTTGAGGCGCTGGCCAGAACACGGCCGCCGCTCGGGTCGATGACCTGCGCGTAGATGTGGCGCGGGGTGCGATGCACGCACAACCGCGCCGCCTGCAGGACCGCGATTCTCTGCCGTGTCTTGTGTATGCGCCGTGCGCGTGCCTGTGCTTTGTTCATGATTGACTGGGCTACCTTGACAATGACCTTTTAAGACTACTTTTTCTTGGCTTCTTTACGGACCACGTGCTCATTGGAATAGCGCACGCCCTTGCCCTTGTACGGCTCCGGCGAACGGTACCGGCGGATCTCCGCCGCAACCTGTCCGACCAGCTGCTTGTCGGCGCCTCGCACCACGACCTCAGTCTGGCTGGGTGTTTCAACCGTGATGCCGTCGGGGATCGAATAGACCACCGGATGTGAGAAACCAAGCGACAGATTGAGATTCCTGCCCTGCACCGCAGCACGGTAACCCACTCCGACTATGGTGAGCTTCTTCTCGAAACCCTTGCTCACACCGGTAACCATATTGTTCACCAGCGCACGCGTCGTTCCCGACATTGCGTTGGAAAGGGTGGTCCCGTCCATCGCCTCGAAAGTGGCGCTCTCCCCCTCTAGCGACATCCTCACCAGCGGATGGAGATTGTACTGAAGTTGGCCCTTCGGCCCCTTGACGCTCAGCACACCACCAGCGAGCCTGGCATCGACGCCTTTGGGTATGCTGACTGGATTCTTCGCGATTCTTGACACTGTTCTGTACCTATACCTATCAGGAAACGACGCACAGTACTTCGCCGCCGAGCCCGGCCTTGCGCGCAGCCCGGTCACTCATGACACCGCGCGATGTCGAAACGATTGCCACTCCCATCCCTCCGCTGACCACCGGTAAACTGTCCTTGTCGCGGTACCGACGGCAACCCGGTGTGCTGACGCGCTGAATGCGCTCGATGACGGGACGTCCGGCGTAATACTTGAGACGGACATCGAGAACCGACTTGCAGCCAGAGTCGCTGACCCTGAAGTCCTCGATGTAGCCTTCATCCTTGAGCACCTGCGCGATCGCCTGCTTGATCGTGGATGAGGGCATCCGCACGCCGATCTTCTCGGCTGACTGGCCGTTGCGGATGTGGGTCAGCATATCGGCTATGGGGTCGGTCATGCTCATAAGTTGCTATTCCTGTCTATTCTCTGTACGCCGCTACCAGCTGGCCTTGACAACACCCGGAGCCTCGCCGCGCATCATGACTTCACGCAGCTTGCTGCGGCTCAATCCGAATTTCCGGTAATAGCCGCGCGAGCGTCCGGTGACAGCACAGCGGTTGCGGATCCGGCTGCGGCTGGAATCGCGCGGCAGCTTCTGCAGCTCGAGCTGCGCTTGATAACGCTCTTCGTCACCAAGCTTCAAATTGTAAATCATGGCTTTGAGCTCGGCCCGCCGCTTGGCGTACTTTGCCACCAGCGCCTTGCGCTTCTCTTCGCGCAGGACCATCGATTTCTTTGCCATCTATCCCTCAGCTCTTGATCGGAAAGTTGAATGCCATCAGCAGGGCACGGGCTTCGTCATCAGTCTTTGCGCTGGTCGCTATGGATATGTCCATTCCACGCAGCGCGTCGATCTTGTCGTAATCGATCTCCGGAAAGATTATCTGCTCCTTGATACCCATGGAGTAGTTGCCGTTCCCGTCGAACGACCGTCCCGATAGACCGCGAAAGTCGCGCACCCGGGGTATCGCGATGGTAATGAGCCGGTCAAGGAACTCATACATGTGTGCGCGCCTGAGCGTCACCTTGCATCCGATGGGCCAGTTCTCACGCACCTTGAAGGCGGCGACCGACTTGCGCGCCCGCGTCATGACCGGTTTCTGGCCGGAAAGCTGCGCCATATCGGACATGGCGTTTTCCAGCACCTTGCGGTCAGCCAGGGCCTCACCCACGCCCATGTTGAGCGTGATATGGGTTATGCGCGGCACCTGCATCGGGTTTTTGTACCCGAATTTCGCCATCAGCTGCGGCACCACCGTCTTCCGATAATATTCTTGTAATCTCACCATCTCGACTTCACCCGTCAGATATCGGCGACTTCGCCGCCGCGGCGGAAGAAACGCACCTTGCGGCCGTCTTCCAGCGTCCGGAAACCAATCCGGCCGCCCTTCCCGTTTGCGCCATTAAAGAGCGCTACATTCGAGATATGGATCGGCGCCTCCTTGTCGAGGATCCCGCCGGTCACGTTCTTGTTCGGATTCGGGCGGGTATGCCGCTTCACCATGTTCACGTTTTCCACCAACACGCGATCATCGGCGAGAATGCGCAGCACCGTTCCACGCTTTCCCTTGTCTCTGCCCCTGCGGACAACCACCTGATCGCCTTTGCGTATCTTTTGCATAATTCTCGACCCTCACAACACTTCCGGTGCAAGGGAAATGATCTTCATGAACTTTTCGCTGCGCAACTCGCGCGTCACCGGCCCAAAAATACGTGTCCCGACAGGCTGATGTTGCGGGTTGAGCAACACCGCCGCATTCGTATCGAAGCGGATTACCGAACCATCCGCACGGCGTATACCCTTGCGTGTCCGTACGATTACCGCATCATAGACGTCGCCCTTCTTCACACGCCCGCGAGGGATGGCCTCCTTGATGCTGACCTTTATGATGTCCCCAATACCGGCGTAGCGGCGCTTGGACCCACCGAGCACCTTGATGCATTGCACAGTTTTGGCTCCGCTGTTGTCCGCCACCGACAACATGCTCTGCATCTGAATCATGA
>VFSW01008989.1_pt1 | contig 14292 bp, 9 predicted proteins | sample 5358111 | NCBI WGS metagenome assembly VFSW01 (sample SAMN11554181, study PRJNA540505) | mine drainage metagenome | isolation source: sediment from site ElyBrook_90M | place: USA: Ely Copper Mine, Vershire, VT | collected 2017
TTATAAGTTCACTTAATCTTTTAATAAATGTCCTCAAAAAATACCGAAAGAATAAGTTTCGCTTCCAGGAAGAATCAGTTGGAATACCCTGATTTTCTGGATATTCAGTTGAAATCCTTCGGTGAGTTCTTTCAACTTGGAACAACTCCCGAAAACAGGAAAAAAGAGGGACTTTTCAAAGTCTTTACCGAGAATTTTCCAATAACTGATACAAGGAACAATTTCGTTCTCGAATTTCTGGATTATTATATAGACCCTCCCCGTTATACAATCGAGGAATGCATCGAACGCGGACTTACATTCAGCGTTCCACTTAAAGCAAAACTAAAACTTTACTGTACAGATCCCGAACATGAGGATTTTGATACAGTCATCCAGGATGTCTATCTTGGAACAGTTCCGTATATGACGGAAAGGGCTACATTTGTAATTAACGGAGCTGAAAGGGTTGTGGTTTCACAGCTTCACAGATCCCCCGGAGTATTCTTCGGACAGAGTATCCACGCAAACGGAACAAAACTCTATTCCGCAAGGATTATACCTTTCAAAGGTTCATGGATTGAGTTCGCCACGGATATAAACAATGTAATGTACGCTTATATCGACAGGAAGAAAAAGCTGCCGGTAACCACGCTCCTCCGTGCTATAGGATTCGAAAGCGATAAGGAGATCCTTGAAATTTTCAATCTTGCCGAAGAGCATAAAGTATCAAAAACAAATATCAAAAAACTCGTCGGACGAAAGCTGGCCGCAAGGGTATTAAGAACCTGGGTTGAAGACTTCGTCGATGAAGATACCGGCGAGGTGGTTTCAATTGAAAGAAATGAAGTAATCCTTGACAGGGAAACAGTAATCGAATCGGAACATGTCGATCTGATCGTGGACTCCGGTGCAAAAGCAATCCTTCTGCATAAGGACGATACAACCCTGTCAGATTATGCTATTATATACAATACTCTTCAGAAAGATCCGTGCAACTCTGAAAAAGAGGCGGTAATATACATATACCGTCAGCTGCGAAATGCTGAACCTCCCGATGAGGCAACAGCAAGGGATGTGATCGACAAACTCTTCTTCTCGGATAAGAGATACGACCTTGGTGAAGTAGGCCGCTACAGGATCAATAAAAAGCTTGGCCTTAACACTGAGATGAATGTCAAGATCCTTACAAGGGAAGATATAATCAAGATCATAGGATACCTTATCGAGCTGATAAACTCCAAAACAGATATAGATGATATCGATCATCTCAGCAACAGAAGGGTACGCACCGTGGGAGAACAGCTGTACGCCCAGTTCGGAGTAGGACTGGCCAGAATGGCACGTACTATCCGTGAGAGAATGAATGTAAGGGATAATGAGGTGTTCACACCTGTCGACCTTATCAATTCAAAAACTCTTTCATCGGTCATTAACTCCTTTTTCGGGACGAACCAGCTCTCACAGTTCATGGATCAGACCAACCCGCTTGCAGAAATGACGCACAAACGCCGTATGTCAGCTCTGGGCCCCGGAGGTCTTTCCCGTGAAAGAGCCGGATTTGAGGTCAGGGACGTTCACTATACCCATTATGGACGTCTTTGTCCCATCGAGACTCCCGAAGGTCCAAATATCGGTCTTATCTCTTCACTTTGCGTATATGCCAAGATAAACACCCTGGGATTCATTGAGACTCCCTACCTGAAGGTAAAAGACTCGCAGGTCGATTTCAGTGATACAGGTATAGTCTGGCTCAGCGCGGAAGAGGAGGAGGAAAAGATGATCGCCCAGGCAAATGCCCCTCTTCTTAAAGACGGTCATTTTGAAAACTTAAGGGCAAAATGCAGATATGAAGCTGATTATCCCTTTGAGGAAGTAACAAAAGTGGATCTCATGGACGTGGCTCCTAACCAGATCGCATCAATTGCGGCTTCGCTCATACCATTCCTGGAACATGATGACGCCAACAGGGCCCTCATGGGTTCAAACATGATGCGTCAGGCTGTTCCGCTCATCAATCCTGAAGCCCCAATTGTCGGTACCGGCCTCGAGGCACAGGTAATCCGCGACAGCCGCATACTTTATATGGCTGAAGGTGACGGAGTTGTAGAGTTCGTTGATTCAAACGAAATCGTGATAAGATACACACGGACTGATGAGGAAAAATTCGTAAGTTTTGACGATGATATAAAAAGGTATATCCTCTCCAAGTACAGGAAGACAAACCAGAATACCTGCATCAATATTTTGCCTGTTGTAAGGAAAGGCGAAAAGGTGGTCAAAGGTCAGGTCCTTACGGAAGGATACGGTACCAAAAACGGAGAACTGGCCCTCGGAAGAAATCTTAAAGTGGCATTCATGCCATGGAAAGGATACAACTTTGAGGATGCAATAGTAATATCCGAGAAGGTTGTTCAGGAAGATTATTTTACTTCCGTGCATATTGATGAGTACCAGCTCGAAGTGCGCGACACAAAGCGTGGACTGGAAGAGCTTACATCCGATATACCAAACGTGAGCGAGGAAGCTACAAAGAACCTTGATGAGAATGGTCTCATCAGGATTGGCGCGCACATCAGACCGGGTGATATACTCATAGGCAAGATCACTCCCAAAGGGGAATCCGATCCCTCACCGGAAGAGAAACTGCTGCGTGCCATATTCGGCGATAAGGCAGGTGATGTGAAGGATGCTTCCCTTAAGGCAGGTCCCTCTCTCGAAGGTGTTGTCATAGATAAGAAATTGTTTACCAGAGCTATCAAGGACAGGAAAGCCAAAGCGGTTGAGAAGCCGATGCTCGACAAGATTGAAACCGACTTCAACAGAAGTGTTGAGGATCTGAAGGCCAGGCTCGTCGATAAACTGTTTATTCTGGTAAATGGCAAGACTTCACAGGGGGTCAAGGATTATTTGAACGTAGACGTAATTCCCAAAGGAAGCAAGTTTACGCTGAAGCAGCTCCAGGAAGTTGATTTTCTGAATGTTAATCCAAATAAATGGACAACAGACAAAAAGAAAAATGATAGTATAAAGCAGCTCCTGCATAATTATATAATTAAGTATAAGGAGATTGACGGAAACTATAAGCGTAAAAAGTACAATATTACAATCGGAGATGAACTGCCTGCAGGCATCGTTCGTCTTGCAAAAGTTTACATAGCCAAGAAGCGCAAGGTAAAAGTAGGTGATAAGATGGCCGGACGTCACGGGAACAAAGGTATTGTTGCCAGGATAGTCCGCTCAGAGGATATGCCTTTCCTGGAGGATGGTACTCCGGTCGACATAGTCCTGAACCCACTGGGTGTTCCTTCCAGGATGAACCTGGGACAGATCTACGAGACAGTACTCGGATGGGCCGGACAGAAGCTCGGGCTCCAGTTCTCAACCCCGATCTTTGACGGAGCAACAATTGCCCAGATCAATGAATATACGGAACAGGCAAAACTTCCGAAATTCGGAAAGACTTACCTGTACGACGGGGGCACCGGCGAAAGATTCGACCAGCCTGCAACGGTAGGCGTAATTTACATGCTCAAGCTTGGCCATATGGTTGACGATAAAATGCACGCCAGGTCAATAGGTCCTTACTCACTCATAACACAGCAGCCCCTGGGCGGTAAAGCACAGTTCGGAGGCCAGCGCTTTGGTGAAATGGAAGTATGGGCCCTTGAAGCCTTTGGTGCAGCTCATATCCTTCAGGAGATTCTTACAATAAAATCTGACGATGTTGTGGGTCGTGCCAAGGCATACGAAGCAATAGTTAAGGGAGAACCGATGCCATTACCAGGCATCCCGGAATCACTGAACGTTCTCCTGCATGAACTGAGAGGTCTCGGACTTAGCGTGATACTTGATTAAGTATCGCGCGTGGTTTTGAATTTTTAGTTTTAGATTAAAAAAATATTCAGCATATGTCATTCAGAAGAGATAATAAAACAAAGACCAGTTATTCAAAAATCTCAATAGGTCTCGCTTCACCCGAAGAGATCCTTGATCGCTCCAGCGGTGAGGTACTGAAACCCGAAACGATAAATTACCGTACCTATAAACCTGAGCGCGACGGACTGTTTTGCGAAAGGATTTTCGGTCCGGTAAAAGATTATGAGTGCCATTGCGGAAAGTACAAAAGGATCCGTTATAAGGGAATTGTATGCGACCGTTGTGGTGTTGAGGTTACAGAAAAGAAGGTACGCCGTGAAAGAATGGGCCATATCTCTCTTGTTGTACCTGTGGCACATATATGGTATTTCCGTTCCCTGCCCAATAAGATAGGTTACCTTCTCGGACTTCCCACAAAGAAGCTTGACTCCATTATCTATTATGAGAGATACGTGGTTATAAACCCGGGCGTGAAAGCTGTTGATGGTGTCAAATATCTCGATTTCCTTACTGAAGAGGAATATCTTGAGATCACTGAATCGCTTCCAAAGGATAATCAGTATCTTGAAGATAACCATCCTGACAAGTTCGTTGCTGACATGGGAGCTGAAGCTCTTTATAAACTGCTCAGCCGTATAGATCTCGATGAGATGTCCTATGCTCTCAGGCACAGGGCAAATACTGAGACTTCCCAGCAGCGTAAAAATGAAGCACTTAAGCGCCTCCAGGTAGTTGAAGCATTCAGAGATTCCAAACAGGTCAATAAGCCTGAATGGATGATAATAAAAGTTGTGCCCGTCATTCCTCCTGAGCTCAGGCCACTGGTTCCTCTCGACGGGGGCCGGTTTGCCACAAGCGATCTGAATGATCTTTACAGGAGGGTCATAATAAGAAACAACCGTCTGAAACGGCTTATAGAGATCAAGGCTCCCGAGGTAATACTACGTAATGAAAAGCGAATGCTGCAGGAAGCTGTCGACTCTCTGTTCGATAATTCACGTAAGGCAAACGCTGTTAAAACGGATGCCAACAGACCGCTTAAATCACTTAGCGACAGCCTTAAAGGAAAACAGGGAAGATTCCGTCAGAATCTTCTCGGAAAAAGGGTTGACTATTCTGCACGTTCAGTTATTGTGGTTGGTCCCGAACTGGGATTACACGAATGCGGATTGCCAAAGGATATGGCTGCAGAGCTCTATAAACCTTTTATCATCAGGAAGCTGATTGAGCGTGGGATAGTAAAAACAGTCAAATCTGCCAAAAAGATCGTTGACAGGAAGGACCCGGTAGTATGGGATATTCTTGAAAACGTACTTAAAGGGCATCCGGTGCTTCTTAACCGTGCCCCCACACTTCACAGACTGGGGATACAGGCTTTTCAGCCAAAACTTATAGAGGGAAAGGCAATCCAGCTTCACCCGCTGGTCTGTACGGCTTTTAACGCCGACTTCGACGGCGACCAGATGGCAGTGCATCTTCCGCTTGGAAATGCTGCAATACTTGAAGCTCAGATGCTTATGCTGGCATCACATAATATTCTTAACCCCGCAAACGGCGCTCCGATAACCGTTCCGTCACAGGATATGGTACTTGGACTTTATTATATTACCAAGGGACGGAAAAGCACGGAAACAGAGAAGGTAAGGGGAGAGGGTCTGATATTTTACTCTCCGCAGGAGGTAAATATTGCCTATAATGAAGATAAGATAGATCTTCACGCTTATATTAAAGTGAAGGTAAATGACAGGGTAGATGGTGAGTTTGTAAATCATATCGTTGAAACTACCGTCGGACGTGTTATATTTAACCAGTTTGTGCCGTTTGAAGTGGGCTATATAAACGAGATCCTTACAAAAAAATCGCTGAGGGATATTATTGGTCGCGTTCTTAAACTTGCCGGCACAGCAAAGACAGCCGATTTTCTCGATGCCATCAAGAACCTGGGATTCTATTCCGCCTTTAAGGGTGGACTTTCATTCAACCTCGATGATGTGATCATTCCTGAGGAAAAGACCAAGTTCGTGGCTGAAGGCTATGAACAGGTTGATGAGGTTCTGAATAACTATAGCATGGGATTTATAACTAATAACGAACGTTATAATCAGATCATTGATATCTGGACACATGTTAATGCAAGACTTACCCAGACGCTGATGAAACAGCTTTCAAATGATAAACAGGGATTCAATTCCGTTTATATGATGCTTGATTCGGGCGCCAGGGGTTCAAAGGAACAGATACGTCAGCTCTCTGGTATGAGGGGTCTTATGGCGAAGCCACAGAAATCAGGTTCAACAGGCTCTGAAATAATTGAAAACCCTATCCTTTCTAATTTTAAAGAGGGGTTATCAGTTCTTGAATACTTTATTTCAACACACGGAGCCCGCAAGGGACTTGCTGATACTGCTTTGAAAACTGCTGATGCCGGATATCTTACCCGTCGTCTGGTTGACGTTTCACAGGATGTGATTATCAATGAAGAAGACTGCGGGACACTCAGGGGATTGATTGCCACGGCAATTAAAAAGAATGAAGAAGTTGTTGAATCATTATATGAAAGGGTGCTCGGCCGTACGGCGGTTCATAATGTCTACCACCCGCTTACAGGTGAACTGATCGTTGAATCTGGTCAGGAGCTGACCGAAGATCTGGCAAGGAAGATTGAAGATTCCCCCATTGAACAGGTTGAGATCCGTTCGGTTCTCACATGCGAATCCAAAAAGGGCGTTTGTGCAAAATGTTATGGTCGTAATCTTGCCAACGGACGGATGGTCCAGAAAGGGGAAGCTGTGGGAGTAATTGCAGCCCAGAGTATTGGCGAGCCGGGAACACAGCTTACCCTGCGTACTTTCCACGTCGGAGGAACTGCTTCGAATATTACCACAGAATCCAGACTGGTAGCACGTTACGGAGGTATTGCAGAAATTGAAGAGATCAGAACTGTTCCTAAAAAAGATCCTGAGAAAGGAGAAATTGATATTGTAATCGGGCGTCTTGCTGAACTGCGAATTGTGGACAAGAAAACCGGTATAGCACTTACAACCCATACGATCCCTTACGGTTCAAAGCTTTATGTAAAACCCGGACAGGAGATTGAGAAGGGCAAGCTCATTTGCGAATGGGATCCTTTCAATGCCGTGATTATTTCGGAACTGGGAGGTAAGATAGGATATGATTACCTTATTGAGGGAGTCACATTCAGGGAAGAGTCTGATGAACAGACAGGATTCAAGGAAAAAGTAATTATTGAGAGCAGGGATAAGACGAAAAACCCGGCTATCAAGATACTTGCTCCAAAGGGTGAGGAGCTGAGGGTATATAACCTTCCTGTGGGTTCGCACCTTGTGGTCGATACCGACAAGATGGTTGAGGCTGGTGAGGTACTTGCCAAAATACCCCGTGCAGTAGGCAAATCCGGAGATATAACCGGGGGTCTTCCGCGTGTAACAGAGCTTTTTGAGGCACGTAATCCATCCAATCCGGCCATCGTCTCGGAAATTGACGGTGAGGTAACTTTCGGAAAAATAAAGAGGGGCAACAGGGAAATTTCAATCAGATCAAAAACTGATGAGACTAAAAAATACCTGGTTCCGCTTTCAAAACAGATACTTGTTCAGGAAAATGATTATGTAAAGGCAGGGATTCCTCTTTCTGACGGAGCAATAACACCTTCCGATATCCTGGCAATAAAAGGGCCTACAAAAGTGCAGGAGTATATTGTCAATGAGATACAGGAAGTTTACCGTCTGCAGGGGGTGAAGATCAATGATAAGCATTTTGAGATAATTGTCCGCCAGATGATGAGAAAGGTGGAAATAGTGGATCCGGGTGATACAAAATTCCTTGAACGTCAAATCGTTGACAAGCTTGAGTTCATGGATGAGAATGACTGGATCTATGGTAAGAAGGTCATTATTGACAGCGGTGATTCTCAGACTCTTCGTCCGGGTATGATTGTGTCAGCCCGTAAACTGAGAGATGATAACTCAGTCCTTAAGCGTCGTGACCTGAAGACCGTAGAATCAAGGGATGCAATTCCTGCAACATCGAGTCAGGTTCTGCAGGGAATAACAAGAGCTTCTCTTCAGACGAAAAGCTTCTTCTCTGCTGCTTCATTCCAGGAAACTACAAAAGTACTGAACGAGGCTGCAATCCTTGGCAAGGTAGACAGGCTTGAAGGTCTGAAGGAAAATGTGATTGTAGGTCACCTTATTCCTGCAGGCACAGGCCAGCGTCAGTATAACAGTATAATCGTAGGCTCTCTTGATGAATATGAAGCCCTTGTGGGAACAACAGCCCATCAGGAGACCAAGGTTGAAGCCGGTAAATAAATGGATATAGTATGACAGATACGAAAAATCAGGCACAGATCAGTATAGAGCTGAATGAAGAAGTTGCGCAGGGAACCTACTCGAACCTTGCCGTAATAACTCATTCAGCCTCTGAATTTGTTATTGACTTTATCAGAATAATGCCCGGTATACCCAAGGCACAGGTAAAATCAAGAATAATCCTTACGCCCGAACATGCAAAGAGGCTTGTCGCTGCTCTTCAGGATAACATCGACAAGTATGAATCGGTACATGGACCAATCAAGGAGCAAAAAGGACCGGGACCTGCCATGCCATTAAATTTTGGTGGTCCCACTGCTCAGGCCTGAAATTAATTTCATATCTTGTACCCTGTTTAAAATTATACGCTGCTATGAAAGGGAATATATTAAGAAAAATACTGGTCATACTGATAATTGTGTCGCCGGTTATCTCTTATTCAGGCTGTAAAAAACAGGCAAAATGCGGCTGTGGAAAAGATGTAATTAAGATCCTTACAAATGAGAGGGCCAATGTCTTTTTCACCGAGACCGGGTCGTCTATATATTTCTATTCGGTCAATGATCCGTATTCACAATACAATTTATGCAATCCCAGCGAGATATTTGCAAAACTGAAAAATTATAAAACCGGTGACGAGCTTCTTGTTTCAGGCAACGCCTACTGGGATTGTAATTATCTGTACCAGGCCGGTAATTCTTCATATGTCGGATATACCAGAGTCTATAATGTACAGGTTACAGATATCTTTATGAATCTGTACGGGAAAAAGTAATGCCCTGAAAAGCAGATTATTCTGAATTTCAGTGTTTTTTACCCCAGGCCCCTAAAGAGGCAATACGATGTTCATCTCTGATCCTTTCAATTTTGTATATTTCGGAAAAATCTGCAATGATTCACCCAGCTATTTCTTTTGCAGGAGCAGGAAGGGTAGCATCCGCTTTATGCAAAAAAAGCTTTAAGGAAGGTTTCAGGGTCGAACTGATCGCATCACCATCAGAGAACAGCGGCAGGTCACTCGCTTCCTCATGTGGAGCAACCTGGTCATCCGATCTCCGGTTTCCGGATTCTACCGGCCTGATCATTGTCGCAGTACCTGATCATAAGCTGAAGGATATACTTGAAAAAATAGTCTGCCGTAACGATACTCTTGTTGTCCACACAGCCGGGAGTATAGGACTTGAAGTATTTCCTCCCCGTCTGAAAAGAAGAGGTGTATTCTACCCTCTGCAGACTTTCTCAGCAGGAAGAGAAGTTGAATTTAAAGGCCTTCCGGTGTTTATTGAATCTTCAGATAAGCAATCATCTGCTGTACTTGAAAACCTGGCAGAAGCGATCGGGTGCAAAACCTATTTTGTCGGCATGGAACAAAGGAGAATGCTTCACCTTGCAGCCGTTTTTATTTGTAACTTTACCAACCATATGCTGACTGAAGGCAGGAATGTTGCTGCCAGGGCAGGTTTTCCGTTTGAGATTTTGTATCCGTTATTACAGGAAACTGTTTCAAAGGCCAGGGAGCTCGGCCCGGAAAATTCCCAGACCGGACCTGCTGTACGAAACGATCAGAATACGATTGACAGGCATATGGAATTATTGTCTTATTCACCCGGACTGCAAAGGTTATATGGAGAGATCACAACTTCAATAATTAACTATTATAATAAGTCATGAGGCATGGCTAACTTTAAGGAAGATCTTGTAAAGGTAAAGGCATTCATTTTTGATATCGATGGTGTTCTGTCGTTGCAGACCATTAATCTCAATTATTTCGGTGTTCCGAACAGGACAATTAACCTTCGCGACGGATATGCCCTGCAGCTTGCAGTCAGAAAGGGGTACCATATCTGTATCATTTCCGGATGCAGCTCACGGGAATATCAGAAAAGACTTAAGCTCCTTGGAGTGACAGATATTTACCTCAATAGCCGCTCAAAGCTCCACCATTTTAATATTTTTCTTAAAAAGCATAATCTCTCCAGATCAGATGTTTTATTCATGGGAGATGATATTCCTGATTATGAAGTGATGAAAGAGGCCGGCATTCCCGTCTGTCCTTCCGATGCAGACAGTGAGATCAGGCAGGTTGCAGCATATATCTCGGATAAGAAAGGCGGCGAAGGTTGTGTAAGGGATGTTATTGAACAGGTATTAAGGTTGCACAATAAATGGATGGATTCTGACGCATTTACATGGTAGATAATGAAAGCATTTTTCAAACTGATCAGATGGCAAAACCTGCTCATGGTAATCTTAACCATGATACTTATGAGGTATGCAATAATTGAACCCCTTATAAGCAGGACAGGGGTAATCCTTCTTAATGGAACCGGTGAAGAGATACCAATGGAACTCCGGTTTTCACTGTTTGATTTTATTTTGCTTGTTGCTGCAACAGTCTTTCTCACCGCCGGCGGATATGTTATAAATGATTACTTTGATATCAAGACAGATCTGATAAATAAGGGTAAGGTAATTGTCGGAACAAGGATACCTCGACGTCAGGCAATGATGTGGCACAATATCTTTAATATAGCGGGGGTTGCGGCAGGATTCTATATCTCATGGAAAGCAGGGTATATCTGGTTAGGTACAATGTTCCTTGTGGTCTCCGGGTTACTTTATTTTTATTCTGCAAGCTATAAAAGACAGTTTCTGATCGGCAATATCGTTGTTGCAACCCTGACGGCTATGGTTCCGCTGCTGGTTGTGTTCTATGAATGGCCTGCCCTGTACAGATACTACACTGTAAATGCAGTTACCCTGCCAAAAATTAACTTTATTGTATACTGGGTTGGAGGTTTTTCTCTTTTTGCATTTCTGACCACGCTTATCCGCGAAATTATTAAAGACATTGAAGATTTTGAAGGTGATGTGGCCTATGGAAGAAATACTGTCCCGGTAGTAATCGGAGTGCTGCCTGCCAGGATCGTATCAGTCAGCTTTATTATTATCACAGTTGTGCTTTTATATCTTATCTGGTACTTTTTCATTAATGATATAATTACCCTTATTTATATTTCAGTTGCAATAGTGATCCCTCTCTTTTATGTCATATACAGAGTTGTTTTCAGCCGGAACAAGGTTCATCTTCACCAGGCAAGCAGTACTATGAAAGTTGTAATGCTGACCGGTATGCTATACTCTCTTGTTGTAAAAGCAATTCTTACCTGGAACCTGTTCTGATGATCGTCGACCGGCTTAACAAATTTAAGATTATACTTGCTTCACGCTCTCCAAGGCGCCAGCAGCTGCTCAGGGAGACCGGCCTTAAATTTGACGTTGTGATCAGGGATTACGATGAGCATTATCCCGACGGACTGAACGGGGAGGAGATCGCCTGCTATGTGGCACGTGAAAAAGCAGCTTCTTTTAAAGGAGAGGTGTCAGATAATGAGATAGTTATTGCAGCAGACACAATTGTGTGGTGTAACGGTAAAGTACTTGGGAAGCCGGTGAACAGTGAGGAAGCTGTGGAAATACTCAGGCAGATATCGGGTAATACCCATGAAGTTATAACCGGGGTGTCAATCCTTTCCGGAGAGAAGCAGCTTACATTTTCCGATTCCACAAGAGTTACATTTGAACCTCTCGCGGAGGAGGATATCGACTATTATGTCAGGAAATATAAACCATTTGATAAGGCCGGTGCGTATGGCATCCAGGAATGGATCGGCATATTGGCCTGTAATCATATTGAAGGATCATATTTTAATGTGGTAGGATTGCCCGTGCACAGACTTTACAGGGAGCTTAAGGAGTTCATAAATGACTGATTACAATAAAAAAATTATAAAATGAGAAACAAATCACTGATAACATGGTTTTTCCTGACTATCCTGTGTGTGCCTGTCCTGCTGGCAGACGAAGGCATGTGGATCCCTCTTCTGATCGAAAAGTATAATATCAGGCTGATGCAGGAGAAAGGCTTTAAATTAACTGCTGAGGACATTTACAGTGTTAACAGGGCCTGCATGAAAGATGCAGTTGTACAGTTCGGAGGAGGATGCACCGGGGAGATCATATCATCAGACGGGCTGCTTATTACCAATCACCACTGCGGCTATGGTCAGATCCAGAAACATTCCACTCTTGGTAACGATTATCTCACAAATGGATTCTGGGCAATGTCGCGGGAAGAGGAATTGCCAAATCCCGGGCTTACGGTCACCTTTCTGAAGAGAATGGAGGATGTTACGGCAAGGGTGCTGAAAGGAACAACCGATACGATGGATAACAATCAGCGCGAAGATATCATAGACTCAAATATTAAGGAAATTACGGAAGAAGCCGTGCGCGGCAATGGTTATTCTGCAGCAGTACGACCCTTTTATATGGGCAGGCAATATTTCCTGTTCGTGAACGAATCATACAGGGATATTCGTCTTGTGGGGGCTCCTCCTTCGGCAATAGGAAAATTCGGCGGGGAAACCGATAACTGGATATGGCCGCGGCATACGGGTGATTTTTCGCTTTTCAGAATCTATGCAGGAAAAGATAATAAGCCCGCAGATTACTCAAGGGAAAATGTTCCTTTTAATCCTGCATATCATTTTCCTATTTCACTTAAAGGTGTAAAGGAGGGAGATTTTACAATGGTATTTGGTTACCCGGGTTCAACCTCCGAATATGTTCCTTCCTATCACATAGATATGATAAAGAATTATCTGAATCCTAAAATGATTGAAATCAGGTCAAAGAAGATTGAAATAATGGAAAATGCGATGAATTCTGATCCAATGATCAGGATCCAGTATTCAGCGAAGAAATCGGGCGTGGCCAATGCCTGGAAAAAATGGATAGGAGAGAACCAGGGACTTGAAAAGATGATGACAGTTGAGAAGAAACAGGAGTTTGAGAAAAGGCTTACAAACTGGATCAATGAAGATGCCAATCGCATTAAAAAGTATGCCGGGATACTCCCTGCATATAAGGAATTATATTCCGGCCTGAAGGACTATTATCTTGTGTACAACTATACAAATGAGGTTTTTTTCAGTACTGGAACTGAGGCTGTCAGTCTGGCCAGGAGTCTTAAACCGCTGACCGAAATTTATAAGAACGGCCCTGACAAAGAGAAGGCAGAGCAGGTCAAGCTCAATATTCTGGAATATGGGAAAAGCTTTTTCAGGAACTACAACAAGGCCACTGATAAGAAGATCTTTGTGGCCCTGATGACCCTTTATGGCGAAAGGCTCGATCCGAAATGGCAGGCACCTTCCTATATCAGTCTCAGGAATTCCTGCAAAGGTAACTTTGAAACCCTGGCTGATAAAATCTATGACAGGACCATTTTCACAGATGAAGCCAGGTTCACTGAATTTGTAAAAGGCTTTAAATCCAATGATATTGCCCGCCTGAATAAAGATCCGTTCTTTATGCTTGCTGTGAATGTAAGTGATTTTCTTGCTTCGGAGGTAAGACCTGAACTTATGCGCATCAATGGAGAGATACAGAAGCTTAACAGGGAATATATGACCGCACAGATGGAATTTGATAAGAACAGGGTCTTTTATCCTGATGCGAATTCAACACTGCGGTTAGCTTATGGTAAGGTGGAGGGTTATCAGTCAAAGGATGCGGTTTGCTTTGACTACTACACAACGCTTAAAGGCATCATGGAAAAGGATAATCCGGGAATATATGATTACGATGTGCCGGCAAAACTTAAGGAGTTGTACAGGACAAAAGATTACGGACAATATACTCAGAACGGGGAGGTACCTGTCTGCTTTATTGCCAATAACCATACTACGGGTGGCAATTCAGGGAGTCCGGTAATTAATGCTGAAGGTCAGCTCATCGGGGTGAATTTCGACAGGGCCTGGGAAGGAGTTGCCAGTGATATTGCTTATAATCCCGACCAGAGCAGGAACATCAGTCTCGATATCCGGTATGCTCTGTTTATTATTGACAAATTTGCAGGAGCAGGCTATCTCCTGAAGGAGATGACTATTGTTCAGTGACCTGCATTCGACTTGCGAAGACCGAAGACCTTTTTCTTAAAGTACAGGTAATCAGTAATCAGTAATCGGTAATCGGCAATCGGTGCCCTGAGCCCTGCGCCCTGTGCCCTGAGCCCTGCGCCCTGAGCCCTGAGCCCTCC
>VFSW01008990.1_pt1 | contig 14291 bp, 10 predicted proteins | sample 5358111 | NCBI WGS metagenome assembly VFSW01 (sample SAMN11554181, study PRJNA540505) | mine drainage metagenome | isolation source: sediment from site ElyBrook_90M | place: USA: Ely Copper Mine, Vershire, VT | collected 2017
CTGGTGCTGAGCGCGCTGCGCGAGCTGAGCGCGACGCGCACGACGCTGACGATTACACATGAAATTTCAGAGGCAAAGAACGCGGACCGGATTTTGTTTCTGTGCGATGGAAGGCTTGAAGAACAGGGGACGCATGAGCAGCTGATGCGGCGCGACGGGGGATACAAGGCGCTGTATCTGCAACACAACCATGCGGGAATGAGGGAGGCTGCCGCACATGCAGTTTGAGGGAGAGAGCAGAACGACGCAGGTATGGATTTTGCGGCACGGACGCAGCACGCTGAACGATGCTCAGACGTTTCAGGGTTGCGGAGCAGAGAGCGAGCTGACCGAGGAGGGCATTCGTAGCGCTCTGGCGGCAGGTGAGCGGCTCAAAAGCGAAGGGATCGATGCGATTTATACGAGCCCTCTGAGGCGCGCGGTGCAGACGGCAGAGCTGGTGAAGCGAGTACTGGACGGAGACGATCGCAGGCCGGCACTGGAGCAGGACGCGGCGCTGCGGGAGATGGAATTGCCGGGCTGGGAAGGGCTGACGTATGCGGCGGTGCGGGAGAAGTTTGGCGAGAAGCACCGGCAGTTTCGCGAGAACCCGGCGAACTTCTTTCTACTGGACGCGGCGCACAGGCAGGTGTGGCCGGTGCTGGAGATGGAGCAGCGGGTTCACCGCTTCCTTTCTGCGCTGATTCGGAAAGAGGCTGGGCAACGGGTTCTTCTGGTGACGCATGGCGGGCCAGCGAGCATCGTGCTGCTGGCGGCACTGCGCCTGCAGGTGCAGTGCTTCCATTCCGTACAGGTGATGCACGGGGGATTAAGCCGAGTGTGTGTCGAGCACTGGCCGGACCGGATGAAGGTGGATGTGATGAACGAGTTGAGCTATCTGGGTGCCGACCTGCCCAAGCTGAAGGATGGCAAGAACGGACTGCGCCTGCTGCTGGTGGCGAGCGATGCGCAGCAGTGCGAAGGCGAGGTGGAGGAGGCGCTGGCGCAGTTGCTGGAGCGGCTGCCGATCCACCGTGCCCTGGCGGCGGACCAGGACGGTGTGACAACGGCAATGCGCCTGCTGAAGTACCGGCGGCGCTCGACGATTGAGACGTGCACGGCAGCGGGGCTGCGCGGGGCGATTGACCGGCAACTGAGCCGGCAGCGCCCGGACGAGCTGACCAATCTGCTGATCACCGGACGAGGCAACCTGTTGAGCGAGGTGGTTCGGAGGTCGATGCGCTGGGATGAGCTGGGGACGCCGACGAGTCTGGATGCGTGTACGGGGCTGACCGTGCTGCACCTGCCGCGGACGATGGATCGGCCGGTGTTGCAGGCGGTGAACATCTACAACGCCACGGACTGTGTGGCGGGAGGAATGGCATGAGAGTGCTGGTGACGGGCACGGCAGGATTTGTCGGTTCCCACGTGGCTCAGCGGTTGCTGAAAGACGGGCACGAGGTGTTTGGCCTCGACAATCTGAACGACTACTATTCCGTGGCGCTGAAGCGGGAGCGGCTGGCGCAACTGGAACGGCACGGGAGGTTTCACTTTGCGCTGATGGACCTGGCGGATGCGCATGTGGTGAAGCGCCTGCTGGCCCATGCCAGACCGGAAGTGGTGGTCCATCTGGCGGCGCAGGCGGGCGTGCGCTATTCGATGGAGAACCCCGGCGCCTATGTGCAGAGCAACCTGGCGGGATTTGTGAATCTGCTGGAGGCGTGCGTGCATGAGGCCACGCCGCAGCACTTTCTGTATGCGTCGTCGAGCTCGGTGTACGGCGCGAATACGGCGGTTCCGTTTCGGACAACGGATGCGGTGGATTGCCCCATCTCGCTGTATGCGGCGACGAAGCGCGCGAACGAGCTGATGGCGCATACCTATAGCCACCTGTATGGAATGCCGGTGACGGGAATGCGCTTCTTTACGGTGTATGGGCCTTGGGGCAGGCCGGATATGGCGTACTACAAGTTTGCCGATGCGATTCAGATGGGCAGGCCGATCAAGATTTATAACCACGGCGCGATGCGGAGGGACTTTACCTATATCGACGATGTGGTGGAGGCGATGGTTCGGCTGATGCCGTTGGCGCCGGAGAAGACGCTGGGAGAGCAGAGCGGCGGTGCGGTGCTGAGCGATGCGCGAAGCCGTGTCGTGAACATCGGCAACAACAGGCCGGTGGAGTTAATGCACTTTATCGACGTGCTGGAGAAGGGACTTGGACGGCGTGCGTTGCGGGAGTATCTTCCGATGCAGCCGGGCGACGTGCCGGAGACATACGCGTGCATCGATGAACTGGAAGAGCTGACGGGCTACCGGCCGGTGGTGAGCATTGAGGAAGGACTGGAGCGGTTTGCGGGTTGGTACCTGGAGTATCACCGGGAACTGGCTGAGCGAATTGCATGAAGAGATGGATTGAGACAGGCTTGTGCGCAGCGATACTGCTGGCAATGGTCAGTGCGGCCGCGGCGCAGGATCCGAGCGTGAAGCTGCGCGGCATTGTGCACGATGAGACGGGTGCTGCGATTTCCGGAGCGCGGTTGACGGCGGAGTGTGGGCGCGGGCGCGTGGCGGAGGCGACCGCGGAGAGCGACGGGAGCTACGTACTGGCCGTGCCCGCGGGCGCGAAGTGCGTGATTCGGGCGCAGGCTCAGGATTTTGCAGAAAGCCGTCTGACGGAGCGCGTGACCGAGTCCGGCGCGACGGCGGATTTTACGCTGCGCGTGCAGGGCGCATCGGCGGACGTGGTGGTGAATGCGGACGATGAGCCGCTGATCAGCGCGGAGCCCGAGGCCAACGTGGGGGCGATTGTTCTGGGTGAGCAGGAACTTGAGGATCTGCCGGACGATCCGGATGACCTGATGGAAGATCTGCTGGCGATGGCTGGTCCTGCGCCTTCTGGCGGGGTGCAACTCTATACGGATGGGTTCGCAGGGCAGAAGTTGCCACCCAAGGCGGCAATCCGGCAGATCAAGATCAACCAGAATCCATACTCGGCGCAGTTTGACCATGTGGGGCTGGGCCGGATTGAGATTCTGACCAAGCCGGGCACCAATCACACGCACGGGGAGTTTGCTTACCGGGTGAGCGATGCGTACTTCGATTCCCGTAATCCGTATGCGACGACACAGGCGCCCTACCGATCCCAGCTGGCGACAGGGAGCGTGGGCGGTCCCCTGACTCAGAAGCTCTCGTACTTTCTGGATTTTCAAGGACGTTTTGCGACCAACAATGCGGTGGTGGATGCGCAGGTTCTGAATGCGGGTCTGCAGCCGACGACGCTGAGTCAGACGCTGCTGGTGCCGGCACAGAACCTTTCCGGCGGCGGCAGGGTGGACTGGCAGGCGACGGCGAACACGACGCTGACGGGACGCCTGGAGCTCACGCGCGACGCTGTGGACGGAACGGGGCCGGGCGGATTTCTGCTGGGCGCAGGAGCTTACAACCTGGTGGCTCCGTCGGCGGATGCCCAGTTTTCCGTGACGACAGCGCTGAATCGCACGACGGTGAATGAGCTGCGGTATCAGTATCTGCGGCAGAGTCTGAACCAGACGCCGGCAAGCACCGCAACTGCGGTGAATGTGCTGGACGCTTTCACGGGCGGCGGCTCGGCGGCCGGGGCGTTCTCGCAGCACCAGACTCTTCATGAGTTTCAGGATTATGTTTCGAAGTCGCTGGGTGCGCACACACTGGTGATGGGCGGGCAGGCGCGACTGCTGGAGTTTCAGAATGCATCGCCACTTGATTTCAATGGGCAGTATGTGTTCTCGGGAGGCAAGGCGCCCATGCTGGATGCGAACAACCAGCCGGTGCTGGGCATCAATGGCGCGCCGGTGATGGAGAGCATTTCATCGCTGGAGCGCTACCGGCGCACCCTGGTGCTGCAGGGGCTGGGACTGACGCCCGCGCAGATTCGAGCACTGGGCGGCGGCGCGTCGCAGTACACGGTGGCGACCGGAGCAGCGGCAGCGAGCGTGCTGCAGTTCGACTTTGGCGCGTTTGTGCAGGACGACTGGAAAGTGAGCAAACGGCTGACGCTGAGCGCGGGCGTGCGCTGGGAGGGACAGAACACGATTCATCGCTGGACGGATGTGGGGCCGCGGCTGGCGGCAGCGTGGATGCCGTTTGGACGCAATCATGGGACCGTGATTCGCGGCGGCGCCGGGATGTTCTTTGAGCGGTTTCAGCCGGGGCTGTATTTGAACACGCTGCGGTACAACGGAGCGCTGCAGCAGCAGTATGTGGTCGCGAATCCGGATTTCTATCCGAACGCTCCGCCGGTGAGCACGCTGGCGGGGATGGGGTTGCCGCAGACGGTGGAGACGATGTCGAGCGGACTGCGGTCGCCGTATCTGATGCAATCGTCTCTCGCGGTGGAGCAGCAGCTACCGGGAGGAACGGTAGGCGGCGTGACGGTGGCGCAGACGCTGGGGCGACATCTGTTCTACTCCGCGAATGTGACGCAGAATCTGGCGGCGGGGAACAACTACCAGTACCAGTCGGAGGGAAGCCTGAACGAGACGCAGATGACGGTTTCGTTGCGGCGCAAGTATCGCAACGGGTTTGCGTTGTTCGGCAACTACACGTGGACACATGCGCGCGACAACACGGACGGGCCGTCGATGTTTCCGGTGAATGGGAACAGCATTGCGGCGGAGTATGGGCGCGCGGCGACGGACATCCATCATTTTGCCGTGGTGAACGGGACGGTGCCGGGGTTGCTGGGGATGACGATGAGTCCGTACCTGATTATGCGTTCGGGCGCGCCGTTCAATCTCATCACCGGCCACGACAACAACGGCGACTCGATCTATAACGACCGGCCGGGCATTGCGACGGATGCAACCAAACCGGGCGTGGTGAAGACTCCGTACGGGCTGCTGGATCCATCGCCTACGGCAGGCGAAACGGTGCTGCCGCGCAACTTTGCGCAGGGGCCGGATTTTGTGGAGATGAATCTGCGCCTGAGCCGGGCGTTTGCGTTTCACCATGCGGAAGCGGGCGGCGTGGCGCCGGCGGCGCGCATGCTGCCAGGGTGGTTCTATATTCCGCACACGCCGACAGGGCCGCACATGACCTTAAGCGTGACGGCGCGGAATCTGCTGAACCACGATAATCAGGGACTGCCTTCCGGCAATCTGAGTTCGCCGCTGTTCAACCAGTCGAACACGCTGTCTTCTGCAACGGATCCCTCACTGGCCTCGTACGGGAACAACCGTCGGATTCAGTTTGAGGCGCGTTTCAACTTCTGAGAGGCGCACAGCTGCGGAGGATTAACTGCGCGGCTGTGCCTCTCGGGGCGTGGGGATGGCGGAGCGCTTGTCGCCGGGGCGCTCCATGCCCTGCGCGATCTGCGCCATGCGCAGGTGCTGTTCCATCAGGCGGCGCGCATCGGCGGTTTTGCGGCTGCGGATGGAGCGATAGATTTCGCGATGCATCTCGGCGGACTCGCGCAGGTCGATGGCGCGCTCTACGGTCTTGCGGCGCTTGTCATACATGGAGGAAGTGACGGTTTCCATGATGGCGGCGAGGATGGGGTTGCCCGAGGCCTGCGCGATAATGCGGTGGAACATGACGTCATGGATGAGGTATTCCGTCGGATTTTCAATGGCGGCGAACATCTCTGCGACTTCTTCCGCCAGCGCCGCGTGATGCTCATCCTTGCCGCGCTCGGCGGCGAGGGCGGCGAGGCCGCTTTCGAGCAGGATGCGGGCCTCGAACATCTGCCAGGACTGAAAGCCGTGGAGCGGGCCCATGAAACTGAGCGAGGCCTTGCCAAGATCGGGCGGGCCGTCGGCGACAAAGGTGCCGACGCCGTGGCGGATTTTCATGACCCCCATGGCGGCGAGGTAGCCGATTCCGGTGCGAAGGCTGGCGCGGCTGATCTTCAGATCGCGCGCGAGTTCGCGTTCGGGGGGCAGCTTGTCACCGGGCTGGAGCGTACCATTCTCGATGAGGGAGCGAACGTGGTTGACCACTTGCATGGTCCGGTGGGACTCGGGTACATCCGGTCTGACCCGCGGCATAGAGGGCACCTTCGCGCAAATTCGATGCGAAAAATATGGACAGAATGAGCTTACCACCTGAAGATGGGTGGAGGCTTTTGAAAAGAGGCAGAATGAAGAGCGAGACAGCCGAGCATGGTGTGTGTATACTTGTGGTCTGACCTCTAAACCGGTCGGATTCCTGTGCCGAAAAGCCACGAAAGCAGCCCAATATGCTGATCCATGATGATCGCCTGTTCCCTGCCGAGCCGAAGGTGCGCTCGATTGCCCGCTCCCTTTACGAACGTGTTCGCGACCTTCCGATTGTGAGTCCGCATGGCCACACGCAGGCGGGATGGTTTGCGCGGAATGAGCCATTTCCCGATCCGGCGCAGTTGTTTGTGCAGCCTGACCACTATGTGTATCGCATGCTCTACAGCCAGGGCGTGACGCTGGATGAGCTGGAGATCGGGCAGGCGGTCATGAAGGATCCGCGCAAGGTGTGGCGGACATTTGCGCGTCATTATTATTTGTTTCGCGGCACACCGACTCGGCTTTGGCTGGACTATGAGTTCCAGGAGCTTTTCGGGCTGACGGAACGGCTGAGCGAGAAGACGGCGGACAAGTACTTTGACACGATTGCCGCGAAGCTGACGACGCCGGAGTTTCTGCCGCGCGCGTTGTTTGAGCGCTTCAAGATCGAGGTTCTGGCGACGACGGATTCTCCGTTGGACACGCTCGAGGACCACGCCGCGATCCGCAACTCGGAATGGAAGGGGCAGATCGTGCCGACGTTCCGGCCGGACCCGGTGGTAGATCCGGAGTTTGCGGGCTTTGCGGAGAAGCTGGCGGAACTGGGTGCGAAGGCGGGCGAGGACACAGCGACGTGGGATGGGTATCTGAAGGCGCTGCGGAAGACGCGCGAGCGCTTCAAGAAGCTGGGATGCACGGCGACGGACCACGGGCATCCGACCGCGCAGACGGCGGACCTGCCGAAGGCGGACGCAGCGCAGCTCTACGAGAAGGTGCGGACGGGCAAAGCAAGCGCGGCGGAGCAGGAGCTGTTCCGTGCGCAGATGCTGACGGAGATGGCGCAGATGAGCCTGGAGGATGGCCTGGTGATGCAGATCCATCCGGGCAGTGTGCGCAACCACAATCGCAAGGTGTTTGAGCGCTACGGGCGGGACACGGGCGCAGATATTCCGCGGGCGACGAACTATGTGGATGCGCTGCGGCCGCTGCTGGACCGGTTTGGCAACGAAAGCAAACTGACCATCATTCTGTTCACGCTGGATGAGACCACCTATAGTCGGGAACTGGCGCCGCTGGCGGGGCACTATCCTTGCCTGCGGCTGGGGCCTCCGTGGTGGTTCCACGACAGTCCGGAGGGGATGATGCGGTTTCGCGAGCAGGCGACGGAGACGGCAGGCTTCTACAACACGGTGGGCTTCAACGACGATACGCGGGCATTTCTTTCGATTCCGTCGCGGCACGATGTGGCGCGCAGGGTCGATTGCGCGTTCCTGGCGCGACTGGTGGCGGAGCACCGGCTGGACGAAGATGAGGCGCATGAGCTTGCGTATGAGCTAACCTACGGGCTGGTGAAGAAAGCTTACCGACTGTAAGGAGACTGCATGATGGCTGGCGGAATCCCTTCCAGCGACCCGATTGAAGAGGAACTTCCTCCCATTGCACGCATGGGCCGCGTGCGGTGGACGATCTGCGCGATGCTGTTTGCGGCGACTTCGATCAACTACATGGACCGGCAAGTGATCTCGATCCTGAAGCCGACGCTGGCGCACTCGATCGGGATGACCGAGATCGGCTATGGGTACGTTGTGGATGCGTTCCAGATTGCCTATGCCACCGGGCTGCTGCTGGCCGGGCGGTTTGTGGACAAGGTGGGTACGCGCATCGGCTACATGGTGATCATGGCGGTGTGGAGCTTGTCTGCCATGGGCCACGCGCTGGCGAACTCGGTGATCGAGTTTGGCGCGGCGCGGTTGTGTCTGGGTCTGGGCGAGTCGGGGAACTTTCCGGCGGCGATCAAGACGGTGGCGGAGTGGTTTCCGCAGAGCGAGCGGTCTCTGGCGACGGGGATCTTCAACTCGGGCACGAACCTGGGCGCAGTACTGGCACCGCTGCTGGTGCCGTGGGTGACGATCCGCTATGGCTGGCATGCGGCGTTTCTGATCACGGGTACATTCAGTGCGTTGTGGATCGTGTGGTGGTGGCGGAACTATCGCAAGCCCGCGGATCATCCGACACTGACGGGGGCGGAACTGCGCTACATCTACGAGGAAGCGGCGACGCAGATGGGGTCGCAGGTTCCGTGGCGGCTTCTGCTGGGCTATCGGCAGACGTGGGCGTTTTCGCTGGGAAAATTTTTAACGGATCCGATCTGGTGGTTCTATCTGTTCTGGCTTCCGTCGTACTTCAGTGCGCGGTTTCATCTGGACCTGGCGCATCTTGGATTGCCGCTGATTGTGGTGTACAACGCGTCGGCGGTGGGCAGCGTGGGCGGTGGATGGCTGCCGGCGCCGTTTCGGAAGCTGGGATTGAGCGCGTCTCAGGCGCGGCTGGCGGCGATGCTGCTTTGCGCGTGCATGGTGCTGCCGATCTTCGCAATTATGCAGGTGACGTCCGAGTGGTTTGCGGTGGCCGTGCTGAGTCTGGCGGCTGCGGCGCACCAGGGCTGGTCTGCCAACCTGTTCACGACGGTTTCGGATATGTTTCCGCGCAGCGCAGTGGGCTCCGTCACGGGCATCGGCGGCATGGCGGGCTCGGTGGGCGGCGCGCTGCTGGCCTTTTATGCAGGGCACATTTTGCAGATGACGCACAGCTACGCAAGCCTGTTTGCGATTGCGGGCACGGCGTATCTGCTGGCTCTGGTGATTTTGTATGTGCTGGCACCTGGACTGAAGAAGGTGGACCTGGCGGTGTAAGGCGTTGAGGAACTGGCAAGTTGTGTTTGGGAATGGAGAGAACTGGAATCATGGGGAATCGCAATCTTAAGCTGACGAAATATTCGGTTGGAACCGGAGACCGCTTTGCGCATCAGGCGAAAGCCCAACTGAAGGCCTGCATGCAGGCGCTGGAGCACGGCGTGGAAGTGGCGCCGGTATGGAACAAGTCGAACCGGGAACACATGATTATCGGCTCAGAGCCGACGAGTGTGCGCATGGCCGCGGACGCAGCGGTGAAAGCCATGGGCTGGATGCGGCCGTATTTTTGCGATGCGGATCATATTACGCAGCAGACGGTGGGGCGCTTTCTGGACGCGTGCGATTTCTACACTCTGGACGTAGCGGATTTTATTGGCAAGGCTGCTCCGGAGACGGAGATCAGCGCGTTTGTGAAGAAGCGCGCGGGACTGGCAGGACGCATTGCGCTGAAGGGCGTGAGCGATGTGTTTGAGATTACGCCGGAGCTGCTGGAGAAGACGGCGCGCAAGTACCTGGGCGCGGTGAAGACGGCGGGCGAGGTGTATCGCACAATTTTGGCAGCTAAGGGCGAAGGGAACTTCATTCCCGAAGTGTCGATGGACGAGACGGACACGGCGCAGAGCCCGGTGGAGCTGCTGATTATTCTGGCTGCGATTGCGGATGAGGGGATTCCGGTGCAGACGATTGCGCCGAAGTTCAGTGGGCGGTTTAACAAGGGCGTGGACTACGTGGGCGACGTGGCGCAGTTTGAGCGCGAGTTTCAACTGGACGTGGCCGCGATTGCCTATGCGGTGGAACACTTCGGACTGCCGGAGAATCTGAAGCTGAGCGTGCACTCGGGCAGTGACAAGTTTTCAATTTATCCAGCGATTCACCGGACGATGAAGAGCTTCGACGCGGGCGTGCACCTGAAGACGGCGGGCACGACGTGGCTGGAAGAGTTGATTGGGCTGGCGGAAGCGGGCGGCGATGGGCTGGCGCTGGCGAAGGAGATCTATGCCGAAGCGTATGGGCATCGCGAGGAGCTGTGCGCGCCGTATGCAACGGTGATTGATATTGACGTGGCAAAGCTGCCGGCGCCGAGCGAAGTGGCGCAGTGGACGTCGGAGCAGTACACATCCGCCCTGCGGCACGTGCAGGCCAATGCGGCGTACAACAGCAGCCTGCGGCAACTGCTGCATGTGGGCTTCAAAGTGGCGGCGAAGATGGGCCCGCGCTACCTGGCGCTGCTGGAAGCACACGAAGACGTGATTGCGCGCAACGTGACCGAGAACCTCTACGACCGGCACATTGCGCCGGTGTTTCTGGGGCGGCAGGGATAACCACACACCGCGATGGTGGAAGCGAAATGGAGAAGGCATGAGTGCGAATCTATTGAGCCTTGAGGGCAAAGTGGCTGTGGTGACCGGCGGGACGTCGGGGATTGGCCGCGCGATGAGCATTGGCCTGGCGGAAGCGGGCGCGGACGTGGTGGCCACGGCGCGGCGTCCGCAGCAGGTGGAGGAGACAGCGGCGGCGATTGAGAAAGTTGGACGGAAGACGCTGCGTGTGGCCTCCGATGTGTGCGACCGGAAGTCGCTGGAGACGCTGCTGGCCGAGACGGTGAAGAGCCTGGGCAAGGTGGATATCCTGATCAACTGTGCGGGGCGAATCAAGCGGACGCCGACGATCAGCGTGAGTGAAGAGGAGTGGAACGGGATTCTCGACACGAACCTGACGGGCACGCTGCGCGCCTGCCAGGTGTTTGGCGCGCACATGCTGGAGCGCGGCTACGGGCGGATCATCAATATCGCTTCGCTGAACAGCTTTGTGGCGCTGCATGAAGTGGCGGCGTATGCGGCGAGCAAGGCGGCGGTGATGTCGCTGACGCGGTCACTGGCGGTAGAGTGGTCGCGCAAGGGGATCACGGTCAACGCGATTGCGCCGGGCGTGTTTCGCACGGAGCTGAATGCGACGCTGCTGGACAGCACGCCGCGCGGGCAGGAACTGCTGCTGCGCACGCCGATGGGGCGCTTTGGCAAGACGGAAGAGCTGATTGGCGCGGCGATTTATCTGGCGTCGGACGCGGCGTCGTTTGTAACCGGCGAGACGCTGGTGGTGGATGGCGGCTTTCTGGCGAGCGGTGTGAACCAGTAGAGAGGTTCCAGAGTCGATCTCCTCCTTTCCGGCATCGTTCAGGGCGGCTTTTTCTTGAGGAAGAAGCCACTTGGGAGGTGTGGTTCCGCGTTACGGAGACTCTGGAACCGCTGTAGCCTTCAGGCGCTGGGGCCGATGGGCCGCGTGATCTTGAGAATGCGCTTTGCGTTGCCGGATGCGACCTGCTGGCGTTCGGTCTCGGCGATGCGCGCAGTCTCAATAAAGGCCGCGGCTACCGGTGTTTTCTCAAACGGATAATCGATTGAGAACATGACGTTCTCAGGACCCATGGCGTCGAGTGCGCACCGAAGTGAGATGTCAGAGCAGACTCCGGATGTGGTAATGGCGATGTTGCGCCTGATGTAGAACGAGGGCTGCTGCGGCAGCGTCATGGAGCCGCGGTGGGAGATGGGCCAGCGGCTGTCAAAGCGCCACAGGTTGAGGGGCAGGGTTTCTCCCATGTGGCCAAGGATGACTCGGGCGTTGGGATAGCGCTCGAAGACGCCGCTGAAGACGAGGCGCAGGGCGTGCGTCGCGGTTTCAAAGGCCCAACTGCAGACCGGACCCCAGAGCTCGGGATGGCCTGCGTACATGGCGGGATGATCGACGGGGTTGCCGGGGTGGATGTAGATGGGCGCCTCGAGATCGGCGGCACGTTCCCAGAATACGGAGAACTTGTCGAGATCGAGATATTCGCCGTTTGTCTGGCCGTTGATCATGGCGCCCTGAAAGCCGAGGTCGCGGATGCAGCGCTCGAGTTCGCCGGCCGCTTCAGCGGGATTCTGCATGGCCAGGTGCGCGAGGCCGCCGTAGCGGGTGGGGCGCTTCTGGATTTCCTTTGCGAGAAAGTCGTTAATCCATTTGGCGCGCCGCACGGCGACGGCTGTGTCTTTCTCGATCTGGACGCCGGGACCGGAGAGCGAGAGCACGGAGTAGTCGACTCCATTCTGGTCCATGATGGCGATCCGCTGGTCGCCGAGGTCCTGCAGGGCGGCGAGACCGAGCTTTGCGATTTCAGGGCTGATGTTGGGATAGGTTGCGGCGAAGTAGGGGACGAACTCGGGCACCATGAAGTGCTCTTCGAGGGCGATCTTGCCGAGGCGGCCTGTTCCGGACTGTTGCGCGGTGAGGGGCTCGGCCGCGCCGGAGATCGAGCCGAGCGCCTGGGTGGCGAAGGCGAGGGTTGCGTTCCTGAGAAGATCTCTGCGGCGCATGTCTGTGGTCTCCTGAAGGCGGATGGGGCAAGCAGAGACAGCGCAGACCTGAAAACAGCCCGGCCGCCAGCGAGGAATTGAGATGTCCCGACCCAGCCGTATTTGTATCGCAGCGACGCTGGGGAAGCAAGCCTCAAAGTTCGTGACGGCCGATGAAGCGATGCGAGGCGCGCTATTGCAAGGAGACTTCCGCGCCTTCGAGCTGAGTGATGGGTTTGCCTTCCTCGGCCTGCACGAGGACATGCGTGCCGGTGACGTGGGCATAGCCGATGCTGAGGCCGTTGTGGGCGCTGATCTGGACATTCTTGAGCACGACGTTGGCGACGGGTACTTCGGGCAGGCCGACGATGGCGCCTGCGTTCTGGATGCCGGTGGCGGTGACGTTCTCGATGGTGATGTCGTGGAAGTAGGGCGTGAGGCGGCCGATGGGCTGGGCAGAGACGCCGGACTCGGGCATGATTTTCGGATAGTACTCGCTGATGATGAGCGCGTTTTTCACGTTTTTCATCTGCATATCGCGGAAGACGATGTTGCCGACATCGTTGCCGCGGTCGCGGTTGGCCTTGACGCGGATGCCGTTGTCGGTGCCGTCGAAGGTGACGCGCTCGGCGCGAATGTTCTGCGCGCCGCCGGCGAGCTCGCTGCCGACGGAGAGGCCGTGGCCGTGGAGGAAGGTGCAGTCGGTGATGGTGATGTTGCGGCTGGGCGCATCGGGTCCGGGTGAGTTGATGGCGCCGGACTTGATGGCGATGTCGTCGTCGCCTACATCGGCATAGAGATGATCGATGACGATGTTCGACGAGGAGAAGGGATCGACGGCGTCCGTGTTGGGCGCGTGCTGCGGGGCGAGGATGCGGACGTTTTTGATGAGGATGTCATCGGAGTAGTAGGGGACGAGCTGCCACATGGGCGAGTTCTGGATGGTGACGCCTTCGATGCGGAGGTGTTTGCAGTGGTCGAAGACGACGAGACGCGGACGACTGTAGCTGGAGCCGAGGATGCCGTGATCGTGGATGGAGCGGGCTTGCTGCCACCAGCTCTCGCCGTTGCCGTCGATGGTGCCCTCGCCGGTGATGGCGATGTTGTCCGCATTGGTGGCGCTGACGAGCGACTGATAGCCGGGCGCGCGGAACTCGGTTTTGGCGGGGTAGTCGGCGTGGTCGGGCGAGCCGAGCAGCGTAGCGCCTTTGTCGAGGCGGAGGGTGATGTTGCTCTTGAGGACGATGGGCGCACTGAGGTACGTGCCCGCGGTGAGGCGCACGGTTCCGCCACCCTGCTTTGCGCAGGCGTCAATAGCGAACTGGATGGCGGCGGTGTCTTTCGTTTTGCCGTCGACCCTGGCGCCGTAGGCGTGGGGGTCGCAGACGGGCGCGGCGTGAAGGGCGGCTGAGCAGACGAGGACGAGCAGTGCGGGCAGAGCGGCCTGCGCCACTCTGACGATGCGGGAGGAACGGAGGAACATCACGGAGTCTCCTTGACGTGTTCGTTGCGATGCATCTGCGCGGGAACGATCAGCGCTGGATGCGTGCCGAGCCGCCGGCTGCGAAGGCGCGGACCTGGTCCACGGTGGCCATGGTGGTGTCGCCGGGGAAGGTGGTCATGAGCGCGCCGTGGGCCCAGCCGAGCTTGATGGCTTCTTCGGGCGACTCGCCGTGGAGAAGGCCGTAGATGAAGCCGGCTGCGAAGCCGTCGCCGCCGCCGACGCGGTCGAGGACGTTGAGCTCGGCAGTGGGGGCGTGGACGGCCTTGCCGTTGACCCAGGCGACGGCGCTCCAACTGTGGTGATTGGTGGTGTGGACTTCGCGCAGGGTGGTGGCGACGACCTTGACGTGCGGGAAGCGCTGGACGACCTTCTCGATCATGGCGAGGAAGACGCCGGCGTCGAGCTTCGACTTTGCGGCAACTTCGGGTCCGGCAAAGCCGAGGCCTTTCTGAAGGTCTTCTTCGTTGCCGACGAGGACGTCGACATTTTCGACGATGGAGGCGAGGGTTTTTTGGGCATGGTCCGCGCCGCCGCCGATCTTCCAGAGCTT
>VFSW01008991.1_pt1 | contig 14290 bp, 9 predicted proteins | sample 5358111 | NCBI WGS metagenome assembly VFSW01 (sample SAMN11554181, study PRJNA540505) | mine drainage metagenome | isolation source: sediment from site ElyBrook_90M | place: USA: Ely Copper Mine, Vershire, VT | collected 2017
CGGGTGAATCCAACGCTGACGATCAACGCCGGACGTCTCGCATCGACCTCGATCTTTTGTCGCAACTTCCGAACCAGGATGCGAAGATACTGAATATTGCCGGCATGATCGCCCCAAATTTCCCCTATCAATTGCTGATGGGTGACCACGAGACCCACATGCGCGGCAAGTCCATGAAGAAGCGCATACTCCTTCCGCGTCAATTGCACCCGACGTCCATTTAACGTCACCGCCCTGAACACCAGGTCGACCGACAACGCGCCCGCACGCACCACCGGAGCTTTATTGGTGCTGCGCAAATGCCTACGCAGAGCCGCCTCGCCGCGCGCCAACAATTCCGAGATTCCAAACGGCTTGACGACGTAATCGTCAGCGCCGAGTTTGAGCAAGCGCACCTTCTCTCGCTCGTCGGATTGGATCGACACAACGATAACGGGAACGTTCGACCATGAACGGATCCGCTCAAGCACCTCGGAACCTTCGAGATCGGGCAAGTTGAGGTCCAAAATAATCAAATCCGGCGAGCTCATCGTCGCCGTGCGAAGCCCAACCGCGGCGTCCTCGGCCTCAAACACCGAGAATCCATGAAGCTCAAAGTTGGCACGAAGAAAGCGCCTGATCTGCGCTTCATCATCAATGACCAGCACCTTAGTCATCGAATACGCCCGCGAAGTCCGGCGTGTCGGCGGCAACCGTCGGCAGCCGGAGCGACAGGTGGTTCCGAGATCGGGCGCGCCATTCGTTGACGTCGCTGGTCGGCAGGTTCGCAGTCGGATCGCGCAGGCCGCGCCGTTCTTGAAGTGTGGACACGAGCTTATGCCTTTCCGAAAGCGCGCTGTTCGGAGTTCCCCAAGCACCTGCCGGCTGACATTTATCGCAGTCACTTTCCCAACATGGCCATAGTAAGTCGAGATGAGTCCCAAGCCGAAAACATATGAAAGTTATAATTTTTTTGCCACCGCCCGGTTATGGATCTGTATCACTCAGAACCGATTGGGGCGTGCACATTTCGTGCGCAGTACGCTCGTCGTCGCTTTAGGAGAGTCGCCTTGCGACGAAAAACCGTCGCGAGGCCGAGCCCCTCTTAGAAGTGGATAATAATGTCGCTGGCCGCGATGACCGCCCAATTCCTTGTCGGAGGGATACCGCCGGCGATATCGCCGTTGAAGGCTGGGTTGTTGCTCGCATGATAGTAGGCGATTTCGGGACGAATCTCGATCTGCGGCGAGAACCAATGCTGCCAGCTCAACGCCGTATCCAAATATGCATTCGGCACTCCGGTGCGCTGCCCATTTGGGTCGTTGAAATACTCCGTCCGCAGCGAGAAGTTGTTCAATTTGTTTGGCGAATAGTTCAGATAGACAAGAAACGTCTGAGTATCAGAGGTGCAGGTCAATGGGGCGCCGGCCACAGTATTTGCCGTAGCGGTGGCGCCGTTCCACGAGCTGGGGCCGGCGCAAACTGCCGCGTTCGGGCCGTTGAACGGCGTGAATTGCGGGCTGAACGGCGTTCCGCCGCCGGCAATAATCCCTTGGGTTGTCGCGTTGTTGAGGTTTGGCACGCCGTTTTCGTGAATGTTCCAGGTTTCGAACGCGATGCTCCAGTAGTCGCTGAGCTTGTGATAGTAGGTCAAGCCAACCCATTGCAGGTTGTTGTAACCCCACTGGCCGCCATTCCAGGCGTCCATAACGATATTGAGATCGTCCTTGCCGTCATCACTGGTCCAGCGAAGCCCAACCGTGCCCGACGGTACCGCCCCCGGGTCCTTAAGCATCGTTGCACCGGGATAAAGCGGGTTGCCTGGCATCAGATTGGTCACGTGCGCGCCCATGTTCCACGGCATGGTGTCGCTGCCGACGCTCACGCCGAGCTGAAGGATCCAGTTCTTGGCGACAGCGGTCGTAACCTCGACGCCAGTGTTGGTGTAGTTGTCGAATGTGTAGGTCAGTGAGTGCACGTAGGTATAGTTATTCGGGGCCAGCTGAGCCTCGATATCCGGAATGGAGATGAAGCGGCCGATGCGGACATCCATGCCCTGCAACACCGGGAAGTAGAGGTCGGTGTACACCATTGGAAAGTCGTAGCCGTAACCGCTGTTGTGGTTGAGAAGTTGGTTGCTGAACAGGCCATAGGCCGTAGTGTATCGATAATCGACCCCATAAAGGCCTGAGAGCCGGAATCCCCAATCGAAGTGATCGTTCTGGACGGTGTCGGCCAGGCGCTCGATATAGATCACCGCCTGATCGAGTTGGACGGTATTCGGCGTATAGTCGTAAGCGGCCGGCGCGTTGCCGGCGGGCTTGACCGTGTTGGAACTGATATTGGCTCCCGGAGCGACCCAGCCGTAAACTTGGATGTGGGCGTCATTCATCGCCTGACCGAGTCGCGTATTGCCGAGCGCGACCATCAACGGCGAGTCGACCGAGTTCGGCCGGGTCACCCCAAGGTTCTGGGTGCCGCCGTACGGCCACTCGGTGAACGGCATAGGCGGCGATGACTCCGGGGTCGGCGGCCACGCGGCGTCGGAACGCCGCCCGGGGGGAGCACTCGGATCCGATGGCGCAACTCCCTTACCCCATTCAAGCTGATAGTAGCGGAAGAAACGGGTGAAGAAATCATCGCCGAGATATTTATCGAGACACATGTAATTGAGGTACGGATCGCAATAGCCACTCCCTGCCGCCGCCTTGAGCGCCATGGCGGTTGCGGCCTTGCTCGGCGTGCAATTGTAGTCGACCCACGGATCGCAAGACGGGCCCTCGACCCACGCGCCTGGCAGCCCATTGACCCAAGCGCCAAACGCATCCGCCGCCGTTGAACGACTGGACGCCGTAACGACAAGCAACGCCGCAACACCAATCAATAGTAACAACCGTTTCACGACCCCACCCCTGTCACCCATCGCAACTGCTGCGCCGCAACGGCAGCACCAGAATGCGACGTGCCCCCTTTGAGGGCTTCCCCGACCTGCGATTTTTCGCAGTCCTGCCCGAGAAAGTCGATATTGGTGGAACCGGTTTTTAGTAGTAAAAAAATAGCCGCCGAAACTGCTTCCTAAAATTCAGCACATCAATTCAGCATTTGGAATTGACCGTCGCGGTAGAGGTGCTGGCGCACGACTTCGCCGGCTGGGGCAAGCGTTTTCAATCAGCAAAAGGTGAAGCGGACCAGGTGTTCGGCGACTTTACGCGGCGTCAACGCGTTTGGCGGATGAATCTCGATCTGTATCCGCCGCGCTGTGTTCGCCGCGAACTAACTTCATCCCCTCGATACAGCGGCAACCGACGCATCGCCAAAGCGCAACCCTCAGGTCGAATTATTTGTAGAATTAAAGGGCTAAGCTGAACAGCTCTACCCAGTCGATCGCAAAAACTAAGCGCAGCGAAAGCGCGCCGGCGGCGATCACACCGATCAGATCAGAATATTGGATTTACCAGATGGCGATAAGACAAATCACCGCGAGCGGCAGCCCGACGGCGCCGATGTAGAGCCACATCCGATGGCTGTGGGCGTCTTTGGGAGCGGCGAAGAACTGAAAGGCGATCCAAACGCACACCACGAACCCCAGTGCCATTCGAATGAGATCGCCTGGCGTGTCGTATGCGGTCCAAATGGTTTCGTTCTGAGGCAGGCTGACGCGTACGGTTATCACCAACAGCAGAGCGATGAACGCTATCCGCAAAATCGTGCCAACCACCCGCAGGCTAAACGGCACGTCTTGTTCCGCACGACCGTCCCGCCGCGCCCAATCGAACGGCATCCGAGTCACGCTTTCCTCCTTTGGACCCTTTTCGGGCCTTCTGGAGCCATCGATATAATCCTTCTCGGTCTAAAAATATAGATTGCGTATAAATATTGGGTTCACCTCATATAAAACAAATGCGACTCAGCGTCCGTACAAACAAAAATGATTTTGAATCAGGCATTTGCACATGGCATTGCCCGATCGTTAAGGCGGCAATTTGAGGTGCCTTTATTCGAGGCCCGAGTAAGGACCGGCGAAAATCACAAAGAAAGACGTGTTCACCGTAGTTCAGTGCGCCGGCCGAATCGTAGTCCCGTTGATGCCGGTGGCCGTCCTGGCTGGTCCCCCGAGGCTGGATGGATTGACGCCGCGATGGCTCACGCTGGTCCCGCTGATGCCGCGGTTCAACAACGGCGAGCCTCCGCCCGGGCTGGCGCTCGGCGGCAAGCTACTTTGACGGATTAATCCAGCGTCAGACTTGGCAACGCCAACGCCCGTGTTCCCCACAACACCGATCGTACCGGCCGAGATGTGCGGAGTAGAGGCTGCGAACGGATGCTCGCCTGCATGTCGCTCCAACAGCTCCTGGCGACTGACGGGCACGCTGAGCGCATTTCGTACCGTCTGCCGCGATGCGGCGGACGCGGAAAACACCCGGCGGTGCGGGTTCTTCACAGTCGGCAAGCTTAGCGTGAGCTTGGCCTCTCCGACCTTGCCCGGCTTGGTGCCCGTGCGGCGGGATTGCACGCTAATTCGCGTGTCAATGTCATCGGCACTTTTGGCGGCGGACTCAGATGCTGCATTTTCGCCTGACGAGGTCTGAGCGGGACTTGGCGCGGCACTTTGCGAGGCACTTGGCGTGGAACTTTGCGCGGCACTTGGCGCAGCGGATAGATTCGAAGTCGGATTGCCCCCGTGCTTGCTGGCATCGGCGTCGGCGGCGAACGCCGCTTGCGTCAGTAGGCCGAGCGACATCGCTGCGAACAGCCAACAACCAACATTCGAGTGATTATCAGCAGGCATCGCGCTCACTCAGCAGCCTGTGGCGCCTCGGGTTCACCGACCGGCGCCGCACGATCCGCGCGGAGAAATAATGTAAGCACTGCGGGCAACACCACAAGAAGGATAATGGGCCCGATGAACATACCGCCGACCACGACGGTGGCCAGTGGCCGCTGCACCTGGCTGCCAATGCCGGTCGAGACCGCGGCCGGCAGCAAGCCGATGCAGGCCGATAACGCCGTCATCAGCATCGGCCGCATCCGCTGCGAGGCGGCATGGAACATGGATTCGATAATGCCCACGCCGCCTGCTCTGGTCTCATTGAAATAAGTCATGATGAGAATTCCGTTCATCACCGAAACGCCGAACAGGGAAATGAACCCGACGGCGGCCGAGATGCTGAAATTCAGGCCGGTGAAGTAGAGCGCCAGCACGCCGCCGCCGGCTGCAAACGGAATGCCGGCAAGAACCATCAAGCTGTCACGCAGCGAATTGAACAAGCCATAGAGCAGTACGACGATCAACAGAAGGCTGATTGGGACAATTATAGCGAGCCGCTTTTGCGCACTCTGCAGATCCTCGAACTCGCCGGCCCACACGATGCGATAGCCGGGCGGCAGCTTCACGTGCTGAGTGATGAGCTGTTGCGCTTCGGCGACTGCGCCGGCGAGATCGCGATCGCGAACGCTGAACTTAACCGGAATGTAGCGCTCTCCGGACTCGTGATAGATGTACGAGGCGCCGGTATCGAGCGAGATGTCGGCGAGCTCGGTCAAAGGAATGTAGGCGTTGGTGCCGTTCGGGGTCTGGTAACCGACCTTGATACGGCTGGCCGCTTCAAGGCTCGAGCGGTACTCGGGCGGCAGCCGGACGACGACGCTGAATTGCCGGTCGCCCTCGAGCAGCGTCGTAGCCGTCGTCCCGCCAAGCGCCGCCTGCACCACCGTATTGACGTCACCGGTATTGAGGCCGTAGCGAGCGGCCTTGGCCCGATTGACCCTGATGTTGAGGTTCGGCTGGCCCAAGACGTGGAAAATTCCGAGATCGGTGATGCCCTTCACCTGCTGCATTTGCTGCATCACCGCAGTGGCAAGCTGCTCGATCGTCGGCAAATCGCGGCCGATGATTTTTACCGAGTTGGCGCCTTTGACGCCCGAGAGGGCCTCCTCGATATTGTCCTGAATGTACTGGGAGAAGTTGAAATCAACCCCCGGCAGCTCGTCGTTAAATTCCTTCTGCAATTGGGCGATGAGCATGTCCTTGGTGAATCCCGTCGGCCATTCGTCGAACGGCTTTAGTGGTACGAACAACTCGACGTTTGAAAACGGCGACGCGTCACTGCCGTCATCCGGCCGGCCGTGTTGCGACACGGCGGTGATGACTTCGGGATGACGGAGCAGAATCTCGCGCATCTTGGCGGCCGCCGGTTCGCCGGCCAGCAATCCGATGGTCGGCGGCATTGACGCCCGAATCCACAGATTGCCCTCTTCCAGCGCCGGAAGAAACTCGCCGCCGAGCCGCGTCATCAAAAACCCGACGATGGCGAGAAAGACAACCGCCATCGCCAGCATCGCTTTGCGGTGACCAAGCGACCAGTGCAGGACCGGGATGTAAGCCCAGCGCAGGGCCCGTACGACGAAGGTCTCGGTTTCCTCGACGTGCTGCGGCAACAAAAACGAAGCCAGTACCGGGGTGATGGTAAAGGTCGATGCCAAGGCGCCGAACAGCGCCAGGCCATAGGTCCGCGCCATCGGGCTGAAGATCTGACCTTCGACCCCTCGCATGGTGAACAGCGGCACGAACGCAGCCACCGTGATCAGGGCGGAAAACAGGATCGCCATATCGACCTGCAGGGCGCTGGCAAGGATAAGCCGCAGCCGATCGGTCCAATGCGGGGAATGCGTCGAACCCGCCGATCGTGTCGGGTCGGCGCCGAAACGACCTTCGGCGAGTTGGTGCAGCAGGCTCTGCCGTTCTCCGGGGCTCTGAAAATTCCTGAAGATGTTCTCAATCAGAATCACCGCCGAATCGACGATGATGCCGAAGTCGATAGCGCCGACCGAGAGCAGGTTGGCGTCCTGTCCCATCAGCACCATGACGATGACGGCGAAAAACAGCGCGAACGGGATATTGACGCCGACGATGATGGCGCTGCGCAAATTGCCGAGGAAAATCCACTGGATAAAAAACACCAGCAGGCAGCCGAAGATCAGGTTGTGCAGGACCGTGTGGGTCGTGACCGATACCAGCGTCGAGCGGTCGTAGTAGGGAACGAGCTTCACGCCCGGTGGCAATGTGCCGTCGCTGTTCATCTGGGCGATTTTTGCCTTGATGAGCGGGATGATATCGTTGGTGTGATAGACTCGGCCCATGACGACAATCGCCAAGGCGACGTCACTGTCATGGTCCTTGCCGGCGATGCCGAGCCGCGGCACGTGGCCGACCGAAACCTTGGCGACATCCTTCACCTGAACCGGAACGCCATTGGCTTGAGCGAGCACAACGTTCTCGATGTCGTTAACCCGCCAGCCCTGCGTCAAATCGGCATTGCCGCCGCTATCCATCAGACCGATGCCGCGGATGTTCACCGACTGTTGGCCGACAGTAATCTCCCGGCCGCCGACATTGATGTTGGCATTGCCGAGCGCAGTGATGATCTGCGGCAAAGTCACGTTGTAGGCATCGAGCTTGTTAAGATCGACGTCGACGTCGTACTGCTTGGTGGTGCCGCCCCACGAATTGACCGCTACGACGCCCGGCACGGTGAAAAGCCGCCGTGTCACGATCCAGTCCTGTACGGTCCGCAGATTTGTCAGCCCAAAGTGCGGCGGGCCGGTAATCTGATAGCGAAGCACCTCGCCGACCAGGCTCGACTGCTGAATGACCGGCGACTGGCCGCCCGGCAGGCTGACATTTTGCTGCAACATCAGCTGCGCCTGAGTGAAGGCGAAATAATAATCGACGCCGTATTTGAAAGTGACGCGAACGAAGGATAGGCCGTAGAACGATGTCGAACGGATGTTGTCGACGCCCGGAGTGATGTAGAGGCCGACCTCCATCGGGATGGTGTAATAACGCTCCATCTCTTCGGCCGAGAGCCCGGCGGCCTGCGCGGTAATTTCAAGAATGACGGGCGCGGGATTGGGATACGCCTCGATGTTCAATTTGCTGAAGGCAACGAGTCCGGCGGCGACGAAGACCATAAGGCCCAACAGCACGATCGCGCGCCGGGTCAGGCCGAATGCTACAATGCCCTTCAGCAAAACTCGCCTCTAACGCCAAGGCACCGGAAGCGCGGCGTGTTCATTGGCCGCCCGCAATCGCCAACATGTTGCTGAGAAAAATCGCGCCGTCGGTAGCGGCAAGTTCGCCGACCTGCACGCCATCGAGAATCTGCCGATAACCGTTGCGCTGCTCGCCGATTGTGACCGTGCGTTTGGTGAACCGGCGCCGGTCGGCGGTGGTCCAGACGCTCATCGTGCCGTCGCCTTCACGCACCACGCCGTCAAGCGGGACGGCCGGGGAATTGACCGGCGCGCCAATGCTGATGACGAAATTTGCGAACATGCCCGAGCGCAATTCGTGCCGCGGATCGCTAATCTCGGAGCGCACCAAAACGCGGCGGGTATTCGGGTCGACGCTCGCACCGATGGTGGTGATCCTGCCGTTGAACGCCCGCCCCGGGAAAGCGCTAAGCGCCACTTGCACCTGCTGCCCAACACGAAACGCCGGGCTGTCGGTCTCGGCGACGTTTGCCAACATCCACATGGTATTGATGTCGGCCACGACATAAGGCGGAGGCGGGCTACCCGGTTGGACGAACAGCCCCGGCGCCGCGTTGCGTTGCGTTATTCGGCCATCAATCGAACTCGGCACGATGAGCGTCGGATCGGCCGCGCGGGCGGCGACAATGCGATCTATTTCGACGTCCGACTTGCCGAAAATACGCACCGAGTCACGCGCCGCCCGCAAGTTACCTTCGGCGGTCTGCTGGTCGGAGATGGCCTGTTCGAGATCGTGTTGTGATACGGCGAGAGTCTTGTAGAGTTCGCGAAGGCGCGCCAGATTGCGCGTGGTCAGCTCCAAAACTCCCGCCGCGGCGATCAGCGTGGACTCGGCCTGCAACAGATCGGGGCTGTCGATTGTGAACAGCGTCTGGCCCTTCTTCACGTCATCCCCGACCGAGGCATAAAGCGCCATGATCCGCCCCTGGTAGGGGGTGAACACCTGCACCGCCATGTCCTCATTGAAATCGATGCTGCCGATCGCTTCCTTTTCGATCGGAAAAGGATGCTCTGCGACCGGTTCGACTTTGACCGAAGCGAGTTGAGAATCCGACAAATCAACGCTATTGCGATCGCGTTGGGCTGCACGCGACCCGTCGCTCTGCTCGGCGTTGGCGGTCGTCGTACCAAGCTCGGCATGCGAGCCTTGACTCAAGCGCCATCCGCCATAAACCAGGATGGCTATGGCTATGAGCGCGCCGACAAGCACAACTCGGGCGCGGGCGTTGGTTATGCGCCGAAACATGAATTAATCGCACTCAGGATCGTAAAAGCCGCTGCGAAATGCCCATTGCCGGGCCCAGTCGTCTACTGCGATTAATCACAGAACTCGAATTGATTCATACGGTACTCTGCGACTCATCGCAGTTTATCGCAGATATCATTTCATTACTGCCAACTTGATGATGCCTGATCACGGTTAAAAATCGGGAGATCGAAGTCCTAACTGGATGGCAGAAAAATATCCAAGACAACCCAACCACCTTTGTCGCGAGCGTCACCGCCCGAGCGGCGATAAGCCTTGTTCTCGCGCCACCGGAAGACCTCGCAAGTTTGGGTTTCGCCCGATACGGACTCCGTCGCGATTTCGGCGCCGGTCGCTGTCGAGGTCCACTATGAGAAACTTCGAGTTTTACTGTGAAAGATCACAGTCCACCGAAACCCTGAATTAATCACAGTGTGGCGCGGCGAACATAGCCAACATGAAATAAATCGGAAATAATGGATCTAACTACGGGGATGTCGCGAGCGTTTGTCTCAAGTATTTCAGCTACAATCGTATGTCAGTTGCACATGTTCACCAAGGCGGTCAGGTCGTTTCACGCCGGCGCCACCGCACTCGCGGCCGCGCTTGGTTTGGCGAGTTGCGCGGTCGGTCCGGATTTCTTGCATCCCGCCGCGCCTGAAATCACCCGCTACACCAAGGAGCCGCTGGCGCCGCGCACCTCCTCTACCGATACGCCGACCGGGCAGCCGCAGCATTTCGTGCCGGGCCGCGACATTCCGCAGGACTGGTGGCGACTGTTCAGATCGCCGGCGCTCACGGCGCTGGTGCAACGCGCGTTGGGCAATAATCCCTCGTTACAATCGGCGATCGCAACGCTGCGTGCGGCGAACCAGGCGGTTTACGCTCAAGAAGGCAAGTTTTTTCCGCTCGTGGAGGCCGACTTTATTCCGACTTACCAGCGAACTTCAGCTGTGCTTGCTCCGATCCCCGAATCCGGCGCCAGTGTGTTTGGTCTTCACACCGCACAGCTTTCGGTGGCCTATACCTTGGACGTTTGGGGCCTTAATCGCCGCACCGTCGAATCGCTGCAGGCGCAAGCCGACAATCAGCGTTTCCAGGTCGAGGCCGCTTACCTGACGCTCGTTTCCAACATTGCGGTCGCGGCGATCAATGAGGCCTCGCTGCGCGCGCAGATCGAAGCCACCAACCAGCTCATCTCGATCAACACCAAAATGCTCGATATCCTGCGGCGCCAGCTGGACACCGGCTACGCCAACCGTAACGACGTCGCCCTGCAGGAAGCGGCGCTGGCGCAGGTCGCGGCTACGCTGCCGCCGCTGCGCAAGGCTTTGCAGCAAAACCGTAATCTGCTGTCGGCTCTTGCCGGCGTCTATCCGAGCGAGGAACCTCACGAGATATTCAAACTCGCCGACTTGCACTTACCGGTCGATCTGCCGATCAGCCTGCCGTCGCAGCTCATCGAGCAACGGCCGGACATACGCGCATCGCAGGAGATGTTGCATTCGGCAGGCGCGCAAATCGGCGTTGCTACCGCCAACCTGCTGCCGAATTTCACGATCAACGGAAACGTCGGCTTCGTGAATACGGCACTTGCCGGCCTGCTGGCTCCGCAAAATCTCGCTTGGCTTGCCGCCGCCAATGTCGCGCAGACGCTGTTCGACGGCGGCAGTCTGCTCCATCAGCTGCGGGAAGCTAAAGATACCTACAACGCGGCGGCGTGGAGTTATCGCGGCACGGTGATCGCGGCGGTGCAAAACGTCACAGATTCTCTACGCGCGCTGCAAAACGATGCCGACGCATTGAAGGCGGCGCGAGACTTCGAACGCGCCGCCAAGATCAGCTTTGATCTCGCCCGCCAGCAGATGCAGACCGGCAACGCCAACGTGCTGATATTGCTGACGGCGCAACACACCTATCTGCAGGCGGTCATTCAGGTCGTCCAGGCGCGTACCGCCCGCCTGTCCGATACCGTGGCGCTTTATCAGGCGCTCGGCGGCGGTTGGTGGAATCGCGTCGAGCCGCCGCCCGAGAAAGTCCTCAACGTAAGCGCGGGACAGGCCGAAACGGTAACCGGCAAGGACAAGAAAGAAGACTTCCTGCGCGGCTTTTTGTTCTCTCCCTTTCAGCCGGATTGACAATTTGAATGTTGGACAGGCGCGCCGACACTCATACGCCACTTGAACGTAACGTTGCTGATTTGTATTCGAATTTGGGGACGCTCCAAATGATGGCGCGGAGATATGCGGCTTCCGCAACCATAGCCGTATCCGCCGCATGGGCGGCACCCGCTGCGACCGCACAGATGAAATCTCCCGAAGGAGACGCTGCGGCCGGCCGCGACATGGCGCTGCTGGCTTGTACCGGCTGTCACGTCGTCGCGCCGAACCAACCATTCAAGCCGATCAACACCGGGCCGCCCCGTCCTCCCGACTTCAAGGAAATTGCCAACCGCCCCAATGTGACGACGGCTATGCTGCAGCGTCATCTGGCAACGCTGCCCACAGTCCCGGAGAATTCGCACATGCCGAACCTGATGCTGTCGAACGAGGAGCTACGGGATGTCGTCGCCTTCATCGTCAGTCTGCGTAACAAATAGGGTGGCATAGGCGATTGGAAACGCTCGTATCGGAGCGGCCTTCCGCCAGCGCAGATCATGCGACTCGTCTAACGGCGTGCTGCTCCGGCCGCGACCGCCGCCATCGAGGTTTTATGAATGAGACGACGGCATCGCTCGAATTCTTGCTTCGATCGCCGCAACGTGGCTTCGGGCACCGTCCGCTTGGTTCGCTGGGCGAGGTACTCGTCCAGCACCAGCGCGAGCCTTTGCCAGAAGCCCCCCGGTATTGGCTTGCCGCCGTCCGTATCGGAAAGTGTATCGACCGGAATGACGCTCATGGAGGTCGCTCCTACTATTCGTTTTCGGTCACCAAATATGCTCTGAACCGCATATGAATTCGAGACGGAGCCAACTCCGTCGTCATAAAACCGGCATAGTGGCGCTAACGGCACGGGAACGCGCCGGCCGCTCAGGCGAAATTATCATGGCCAGATGATTTGGCCCGGCGCTCTCGGGCATCACACGTTATTGAAACCGGCGCGGTCGCGAGACTGTCCGGTTGCTTGCGACCGATTTCTTATACGATCTTTATGCCCGCGGGCGCCCTACCCTCTCGTATTCCTATGCGAAGAATGACAGTTAAAGCGCCCAGCGGAGCATTTTGCGCGTTTTGACGTACGTCAACACCAGACGCCGCCCGCTGAACTCTGCTGGTGCCTATAGGAATTGATTAGTCGGAGCATTCCCATGTTGGACGTCGTCATGTTGGCGATCGGGGCGGTCTTCTTTGCCCTGTCGATCGCATACGTCTACGCGTGCGACCTGCTTTGAGGGCAACATCATGATTTTCGATTACTCGCTCGCGGGCGTCGTGACCGCAGCTCTGCTCCTCTATCTGGTCTACGCGCTGCTCAAACCCGAGCACTTCTGAAGGAAAAATGGCCATGACCTTCGTCGGCTGGGTCCAGATTCTCTTTTATTGCGCGATCATCGTCGCGATCACGCCGCCGCTTGGCGCTTATATGACCGGCGTTTTTAATGGTGACCGCACATTTCTCTCGCCGATCCTGCGGCCAGTGGAAAATGCGATCTACAAGGTCGCCGGGGTCGACGAGCGGCACGAGCAGCATGCGGTGACCTACACAATCGGCATGTTGCTGTTCCACGCCGGCGGCTTTCTCATTCTTTATATTCTGATGCGCGTTCAGGCAGTGCTGCCGTTCAATCCCGCGGAGCAGTCCGCGGTCGCGCCTGATCTATCGTTCAATACGGCGGTGAGCTTCATTACCAACACCAACTGGCAGAACTACGGCGGCGAAAGCACAATGTCCTACCTCGTGCAAATGCTCGGCCTGACGCATCAGAACTATTTGTCGGCGGCGACCGGCATCGCACTTGCCGTCGCGCTCATTCGCGGCTTCGCGCGGCATTCGGTACGCACCGTCGGCAATTTCTGGGTCGATGTTACGCGCACGACGCTCTACATCCTCATTCCGATCTGTGTGCCCTACGCGCTGTTCCTGGTCTGGCAAGGCATACCGCAAACGCTGGGCGCTTACGTCGACGCGAGCACGCTGGACGGCGCCAGGCAGACTATTGCGGTCGGCCCGGTGGCTTCGCAGGTCGCGATCAAAATGCTTGGCACCAATGGCGGCGGCTTCTTTAACGCCAATGCCGCGCATCCGTTCGAGAACCCAACGGCACTTTCCAACTTCGTGCAGATGATTTCGATTTTCGCAATCGGCGCCGCGCTGACCAACGTTTTCGGCCGCATGGTCGGCGACCAACGCCAGGGCTGGGCGATCCTTGCCGTCATGGGAGTTCTTTTCATCGGCGGCGTGCTCGCCTGTTATGCCGCCGAAGCGCATGGCAACGACGCATTGAATGCACTTGGCCTGACCGGCGGCAACATGGAAGGCAAGGAAGTCCGCTTCGGCATCGTCGGCTCGGCGCTGTTTGCCGTCATCACCACCGCCGCCTCCTGCGGCGCGGTGAACGCCATGCACGATTCATTCACCGCCCTGGGCGGCATGGTCCCGCTCATCAACATCGAGCTTGGCGAGGTTATCGTCGGCGGCGTCGGCTCCGGTCTGTATGGCATGCTTCTGTTCGTCATCATCGCCATCTTCGTCGCCGGCCTGATGGTAGGTCGCACGCCCGAATACGTCGGCAAAAAGATCGAAGCAAAGGAAGTCAAGATGGCGATGCTCGCGATCCTGGTCCTGCCGCTCATGTTTCTCGGCTGGACGGCGGTTGCGATGGAGGTGCCTGCTGCCGTCGCTGCCATGGGCAATCCGGGGCCGCATGGCTTTACCGAAGTGCTTTACGCCTACACGTCGCAGGACGGCAACAACGGATCAGCATTCGCCGGCCTCAGCGCCAATACACTTTTCTACAACCTTTCGGGCGCCGTCGCGATGTTCGTCGGTCGTTTCTGGATGATCATCCCGACC
>VFSW01008992.1_pt1 | contig 14288 bp, 10 predicted proteins | sample 5358111 | NCBI WGS metagenome assembly VFSW01 (sample SAMN11554181, study PRJNA540505) | mine drainage metagenome | isolation source: sediment from site ElyBrook_90M | place: USA: Ely Copper Mine, Vershire, VT | collected 2017
CCCCATTTTGCGCCAGAGAAGAGCCGCTGGTGTTGCCCGCCGCCCAGGCGCGATAATCATCGGGGGTCATCACTGTAACCTGGCCGATCATGCCTGAGTGCTGAGTGCCGCAGTACTGCGTGCAGAAAAGATGATAGGTACCGGGCTGGGTGGCCTGAAACCAGCCCGTCGTATAGCGTCCCGGAATCGCTTCGCGTTTGACGCGGAAGGCGGGAATCGAGAAGCTATGGAAGACGGCCTGCGAAATCAGGGTGACCTGCACGGGGCGGCCCGTGGGCACATGCAGCGCATCGATTTCATGCTGGCCGCCGGGGTGCTCCACCTTCCACATCCATTGCTTGCCAACCACGTACACCTGCATGGAGTTGGTGGGCGGGTTATAGATACGGAAGTAGAGCAGCGCCCCCCAGACGAAGGCGATCAAAAACAAGGCCAGCGGAATCAGAGTCCAGGTGGCTTCGAGTAAAGTGGAACCTTCAATCTGCGTCGCCTCTGGACTGCGCTCCTTACGATAGCGCACGGAGAAGCTGACCACCAGCGCAACGACCAGTACGAGGCCGAGGAGTGTGATGGCGATCAGATAGAAATATAAGGCATCCGCGTACGGAGCAATGGTCGAGGCCTCCGGTGGAAACAGCGGAGAGTTCTTCAACCAATTCGTTAAAAACTGCCAAAGGACAGGACTAATATGCGACATTCTTTTTATCCGTTCGCCTTATTTAATGTTCTGATCTTGCTATTGTTGATAGCGTCGAGCCGGAACATCGCTAACATATATCCGCCAAGCGCAAGCACGGTAAGCAGACAACCGAGCTGCACGATCCGCACAACGATCAGACTGCGATGCCCTGTGCGCGGGTCATAGCGGTAGCAGTAGGTAAGAATCAACTGGGCCAGCGTCCCGACCTTATCGTGAGAAGCCTCGCGGATTGCGATCTGCATCTCCTTGGGGGGATACTCCACGCCCAGGTAATACTGCGAGATTTTCCCCTCGGACGTGATGACCTCAACGGCGCTGGTATGCGCAAATTGATCCAGCTTGCCATCGGGTCCCGGGACGCGAACATATCCAAAGCCAACGGCACTGGCGAGTGCAGTGATCGATGACTCATCGCCGCTTAAATACTGCCAACCTTTTGCGGTAGCGGGCCGGCCAAAACGCTTCAGGTCCAACTTCTTTTCCGCAGCGGCAAGCGCGGGGCCTTCGCTGGGATCGATACTGGCGACAATGACGTCGTAATCTTTGCCCGGAGTCATGTCCAGCATCTCGAGCGCGCCGACCAGACTGTTCAACTCCTCGGAACACAGCATGGGACAGCGATAGTAGACCAAAGCGAGAATCGCGGGACGCTGGCCGAAGTAGCTGCCCAAGGTCACGGTCTTGCCGGTCGAATCTCGAAAGCTGGCGTCCAGCGGTAGCTGCTGACCGAGTTGTTGGTGGATCGTTGCACGCTGCAATACATCCGGCAGCTTGTCGTGAGCAGAATCGCCCATGCTCTTTTCCCCAATTGGTGCCACCTGGTCTAGGCAGAGCGCCGGAATCAGACTCAAAGCCAATATACCCAAGACGAATCGAAGCGCGTTCGCGCGCACACGATGGTTTGGGAGCGCTGAAGCTGCGCGCTTCCGGCCATCGATTCGAATTGGAGAAATGTTTTGCATGATTCGATAAAGCGATTCAACGTATTTATTACGAGCAATTAATTTTTAGACAGACCCGCTCGCAAAGCAGGTTATTTCGCTGGCTCCGATGTTTGGCGATCTAAGGCCATTCTCTGATTGCGCTCCTTGATCTGGATGAGTTCTGGCCCGGTGCGAGCAAAGCCATTGGTCAACGGCATCACGACAGATGTGTCAGCATCGCCAACCATCGCCGTTTGCGCGGCAGGCTGATCGACGACCGGCAGACCCTGCTGCGCGATGATCTGCATCGCGCGGGCGATGGGAATGCGCACGGTCTGCGCCTTTTGATCGACCCAGGTGTAGTGGTCCAGCAGCAGGTCCTCGCGGGCATGCATCTCGCTGATGTCCTGGTTGCCGTCATCCGTCTGCAGGCGCGGCGTAGGAAAATTTGAGGTCAAAGCGCGCAACTGCTGCTGTTGAATGGCCGGATCGGAGGCCATATTCGAGTGCTTGACGCCTGCCTTCTGGCTCCAGGTGTTCAACGGACCATCGTGGCGGACTAAAGCTTCATTGATAAGCTTGCCCATGCCAAAGCAGACCACAAAGAAAACCCCGACCGAGGCAAAGAGCACGATGACAAAGGTCAGTACGCCGCCAAAATTTGCGTCGGTGATTTCGTAACCGGGCTGGTTGTTCTCGCGTTGATGCGAAGGATCATGCGTGGGCATGTTCAGGCTCCAGAATTCCCGACAGGTGTGGGTCGTTGAGTGCAACCAGAGGACGCTTGCGCAACTGCTGCGCCGCATACGCCACCCAGAGGCTGACCATAGCTGCGGGGATAAAGATGTACTGCAGCAGGTCAACGCTGAAGTGGAAGTTATGATGGATGTCGGCAAAGTTCGGCGCGATCAACCAGAAGCTGTCGATGAAGCGGGCGAACAACATGATGCAGCAGACCGTGGCCAGCTTGCGCTTGTTGCGCTTGATGTCGCGCGAGAGCAGCAGCGTAAATGGCAGCAACCAGTGGAAGGCAAAATCCAGACCAATCACATAGCCCCAGCCGCCCGTAATGCGATCAATGTACCAGCGAATCTCTTCCGGCAGATTGCCTGACCAAATGATGAGGTACTGTGAGAACGCGATGTAGATATTCAGCATGGTGAAGGCGAAACAAAGTTTGCCCAGGTCGTGCTGTTCCGTGACGCGATGGATGCTTTTCATTGGCTCATATTGCGAGAGGCCAAGCACAATCAGGATGACCATTGCCAGCGCGGCGTAACCTTGCGCGACGAGGAACAGCAACCCATACACGGAGGAGTACCAGGTGGGATCGAGCGACATGATCCAGTCAATGGATGCACCTGTCAAAGTGATGGAGTATATAAGCAGGCCCGCGCCGCTGAGGTTCTCAAAACGCTTCTGCCAGTCCCAGCTGCTCCGCGTGGTGTCTGTATCCCGCTGCAGCGACCAGCGGTTCAGGATCACGACAAAAATTCCCCAGATAACAAAGTAAGCAATGCCGCGAATCCAGAAGCCTTCAATGTTCAGGTAGGGCCGCTTGTAGGCAATGGCGTGTGCCTGAATGCCGTTGATGAGGCCCGCGCGGAGCGCTTCTTCCGGATTGCTGATGCGTGCCCAGATATAGAGGCGCTTGACGAAGAAAGCTATGGGAAGAAACATGAGGAAAACCAACGGGAGGGTCCGTGTCATCGCCTCCAGGGGACGACGGATGAGCAAGCCCCATTTACCACCGGAGACATGCTGGACCATCAGCAGCGCCAGGCCGCCCAGTGTGAGACCAAAACAGACCATCAGACCCATCAACCAGCCGCGCAGCACATAGTCGAAGGCCAGGCCGTCATGCCCGATGAAGAAACTGCCGATTGCCAACAGTGCGAAAACCAGCGTCAGAAGCAGGGCGCGGGTACGCCAGCGCTTGACTTCAATGGGCGCGCTCAGGTTCGCGGGCAGATGTTTTGCGTGATGTCCGTGTTCCATGCTGATGCCTGTCCCTCGACTCGTTCTTTCCTTAATTCTTTTTTGCGGCCGGTGCTACGGGGCTCGATTTAACTGCAGATACCGGGCCGGAATTCTTCGGCGAAACTTCTTTGCCGGAGGTAAAAGTAGACGGGGTCATTTCACCCGCGCTCTGTACGTCAGTCTGCTGGGGTATCGCCCAGTCATCGGCGAAGTTGGCCGAGTGACCGGCTTGCTGGGAAACCTCGGCCAGTGTCTGTACCGGCGCGCTGGCTGGCACATCCTTCATGGTCGCGTTCTGACTCAACTGCAACGCGCGAATGTAGGCGGCAATGGCCCAGCGATCCTGCGGCTGAATCTGCGCAGCATAATCGGGCATGGCACCATACCCGTGCGTCATGACCCGAAAATAATGGCTGATCGGCTGTTTCTCGATCCGGGCATCGTGATAGTCGCCGGCAGGCTTGTAGCCACGCTCGACGATCATGCCGCGCCCATTGCCCACTCGAGAATGACACGGCGTGCAATAGATGTTGTACCGCTCCTGGCCCCGCAAAAGAACGGTCATCGTTACCGGGAAAGGCATTTTGTCCTGTTCCTTGTTGTCGATGAGTCCCGTGTGGAGATAGTCATCCGAGTTCATCTGGTTGCGCGCTACGGCGTGGAGAACTTCGGGGCGCACGGAGCGTCCGTCGGCAAAGAATGTAGTGCTGCGCTGCGGAATAAACTTCGGCTGATTCTGCATGTCCTGGCGACAGCCGGAGGCAAACAGCATCAGCATAGCTCCAGCCGAGGCCAGCGCCGTACGCGAAATTCCATTACGAGAAACCGAAAATACGGGTCGGATACGCATGGGGTTAGTGATCTACCTCCACGACCGAAACCGGCCGGAACGATTCAAGGAATGCACGCGATTCGGAGACGGAAAACTTTGGATCGTCCGCTTCCAGGCACAGAAAAAATTTGTCCGTGGTGGCACCATCGCGAAAGTTGGGCGCGTTAAACACGGGATGATATGGCGCAGGCAGGCGGTTCAATGCCAGCATTCCATACGCGGCTGAAAGTCCAGCAAAAAGGATCGTCCACTCGTAGGCCGGGATGACAAAGGCTGGCCAGGAAAACAGTGGCCGCCCTGCAATATTGAGCGGGTAGGCCCAGATCGAGATCCAGGACTCCAGCCCAAACATGGCGCAACCGCCAAGAATGCCGCCGAGCAAACAGACTCGCGCAACACCCTTCTCCTTGGGCTCGTCAAAGCCAATGGCTTCGGCGGCTTCTTCCACCGGATAGGGGGTATAGCAATCCATGCGGCGGTAGCCGCTGGCGTAGGCAGCCTTGGCTGCGTTCACCAGCTCCGTCGGAGTGTTGAACTCCGCGAGCATCCCGTAGATTCCTTCGCGTATCGGCATTAGTCCCCTGCCTTGTGTTCAAATTCAGCTTCGCCATTCACCTTGGCTTGCGGCAGCATCATGCGAATTTCCGACATGGGAATCATCGGCAGCAAGCGAATGAAGAGGAAGAACAGGAACGTAAACAGTCCCAGCGTTCCAACGAACGTCATGTAGTCCCACTTGGTAGCGCGATACGTTCCCCAGGACGATGGCAGAAAGTCACGGTACAAGCTGGTGACAACGATGACAAAACGCTCAAACCACATTCCGGTATTGACGATCAGTGAAATCAAAAAGAGATAGGTAACATTCTGGCGTAGACGGCGCGACCACAGCGTGGTGAGCGGAGTGACAATGTTGCAGGTGATTAGCACCCAATACGCCCAGCCCATCGGCCCGAACATACGATTCCAGAACATGAAATATTCCCAGCGGCTGGCGGAGTACCACGCCATCACCACTTCCATGCCGTAGCCATAAGCGACGATCAGGCCGGTGGCCAGCATCACCTTGCCCATATTGTCCAGGTGGCGCATGGTGATGATGTCTTCCAGGTGATAAAACTTGCGGATCGGAATGGCCAGTGTCAGCACCATGGCAAAGCCGGAGTAGATGGCACCGGCGACAAAGTACGGCGGGAAAATGGTCGTGTGCCAGCCGGGAAGAACCGCGACGGCAAAGTCGAAGCTGATGACCGTATGCACGGAGAGCACCAGCGGTGTCGCCAATCCAGCCAGCAAAAGTGAGGCCGACTCATACCGCATCCAGTGACGGGCCGAACCGCGCCAGCCCAGCGATAACTGGCCGTAAATATACCGCGCCCATTTGGTCTTGGCACGGTCACGCATGGTTCCAAGATCGGGAACCAGACCGATGTACCAGAAGACCACCGAGATGGTGGCGTAGGTCGAGACGGCGAAAACATCCCACATGAGCGGCGAGCGGAACTGCGGCCACACGTTCATGCTGTTGGGATACGGAAACAACCAGTAAATCGCCAGCCAAGGCCGACCGGTGTGGATGACCGGGAACATACCGGCACAAACGACGGCGAACAGCGTCATGGCTTCGGCAAAACGGTTGATGGAGTTCCGCCAGCCCTGCTTGAAGAGCAGCAGAATGGCCGAGATCAGCGTGCCAGCGTGGCCGATACCGATCCACCAGACGAAGTTGACGATGGCAAAGCCCCAGGCCACGGGCATGGTAATTGCCCAGATTCCGGTGCCCTTCAGGAAGAGCCAGCCGACCGCAGTCAGCATCATCATGACCAGGCCGCCCGCCATGACCAGGCCGAACATCCAGCCCAGCGGTGTGTGCGAAGTGAGCACAATGCGGGAGATGGTTTCGGTCACCGAGCGGAAGGTCTGCCCGGGCCCGAGAACGCGAAGCTCTCCCGTCCTGGGGTCGATCATTCGGTCTTTTACCGGGGGTTGCTCTGGATCCCGGGGTGAAACATCATTCGTAGCCATGTTGCTTCTGGCCTCTCGTATCTGCCAAAAAATCCGCGATTATGGCCTATGCGGCAAAGCCACTTAGGCATTCTCCATCAAATCCGGGTTGGGGTTGACCACTCCGGCGATATAGGACGTGCGGGGACGCGTATTCAGATCGGCCAGCACGGTGTAGTTCCGGGGCTGAGCCTTCAGTTGCGCCACGCGGCTATTCTTGTCATTCTTGTTGCCAAAGGTGATGGCCTGGGTTGGGCACGCCTGCTGACAGGCGGTCACAATCTCACCATCGCGAACCTCGCGATTTTCCTTGTCCGCGTGAATCTTGGCAGCGTTGATGCGCTGCACGCAGTAGGTGCACTTTTCCATCACACCACGGCTGCGGACCGACACATCCGGATTGCGCATCAACTTGAGGCTCTCGGTCTCATAATCAGAGAAGAGCAGCCAGTTGAAGCGGCGAACTTTATACGGGCAGTTGTTCGAGCAATAGCGCGTGCCGACGCAGCGGTTGTACACCATTGCGTTCAGACCTTCCGGCGTATGCACGGTGGCTCCGACCGGGCAGACCTGCTCGCAGGGGGCATTTTCGCACTGCTGACAAGTCATCGGCTGAAAGTGTGCCTTGGGCGCGTTCAGATCGCCTTCAAAATAGGTGTCGATGCGAATCCACTGCATATCGCGACCAATGCGTACCTGCTGTTTGCCGACGACGGCGATATTGTTCTCCGCATAGCAGCTGACAATGCACGCATTGCAACCGATGCAGGAGTTCATGTCGATGGTCAGCGCCCAGGCGTTCTTGTCGTACTTCCAGTTCGGAAAGAGCGTGACGTCCGTAGACGGCGTCGCGTAGTTTTCGCCTTCGTGGGCGAAGTTCGGGTTCTTGCGATACTCGTCCAGCGTGGCGTAGCGGATGATGCCACGCACATCGGCTTCATTGCCTTCAAGGGAGGAGTTCGTGCTGTCCGCCTTGAAACTCTTCGCCGCTTCTACATCGCCGTAGGTGCGGGCGATGGCGTCGCGGTGGTCGATGTAGTGGCTCTTGGTGATGGCAAACTCATAGACGTCACCGGTGCGTGTAGCCGTCGCATTGGTAGCGAAAAGAGGCGACGTGGACAAGCGGATCGGAGAGGCGTCAAAGCCTGTGCCTGTTCCTACGCGCCCGGCATTGCGGCGACCGTAGCCAAGGTACACGGTGATGCTCTGATCCGGATGACCGGGAACGACGAGCACGGGAGCCTTGATCTTGCGGCCCTGCACGGTAATCTCGATGACGTCGCCTTCGATGGCCTGCAACGAAGAGAGCAGGTTGACGTTCATCAACGCGGCGTTGTCCCAGGAGAGGTTGGTGACTGGCTTGGGCAGTTCCTGCATCCAGCCCAGGTTCGAGTAGCGACCGTCGTAGATGGTCGGGTCAGGACGGAAGTTGATTTCGATTCCCGATGCGCTGGAGGCGGCAACCGGAATGCTCGTGATTTTGGCCGCTGCAGTCTTTGGCGCAAAAGCTGTGTCGGCGATCCAGCCATCGTGCAACGCCTTGCGCCAATTTGCGTCAAAATCGCCCTTCACAGAAAGTACCGGCTTCCAGGTGGAGCGAACCGCTTCGTAGCCCGAGATTTCCGGATTTGGCAGCATGGCCTGCACAATCTCATGCGCGGACTTGCCGCCATAGAGCGGATCAATCATCGGCTGCACGATGCTGACTGTGCCATCGTAGGCGCGGACGTCGGACCAGCTCTCCAGATAATGCGCTCCGTTGATGTGCCAGTCTGCGACCTGTGCCGTCTCGTCCGGATATTGACCGAGATGCACAACAGTTTTTGCCCCGCCCAGAGCCTTCTCAAACTCCAGATCGGCAGGTGCGGAATAAACCGGGTTGCTATCGAGAATGACCAGCCAATCCACTTTGCCTGCGCGCAGATCGTCGGCCAGTTGCTTGATTTCTGCGGTCTGTTCGGTTGGCAGTGGCGCAGTCGTTTCAGTGTAGATGACCGTCTTGCCCACATTGCCCAGCGCCTGATTGATGGCGATGGCCGCAAGATGCACAGCGGGCGAGGCCTGCTCGCCGGGAATCACGACCGACTTGCCAGCGTTGGCCTTCAGATCCTTGGCGACTGCGGCAAGGTAGGCGGCCTGCGCGGGCGTCCAATTCGACCCAGCAGGAGCCGAACCCACGCCCAGAGCCGCCGCCAGTTCTGCGGCAAAGGCTGCCATCTGCGAGGCGCGAAGTGCCAGACGATGCTCGGCCTTGAAGCCGGTCGTTGTAGGAACACTCTCGGCCTCGTACAGGCGGTTCATGGGGACATCGGGAGTGAGCTTGCGACGCTTGGCGTAATCGGCTGCCAGCTTCAGAAAACCCGGGTGCCAGAGGCCGGAGAGAAAATCTGCATCGAGCGAAAGAATGACATCTGCGGTGTCGAGCTTGTACTGCGCGTCCACATACTCGCCAAAGGCGGCCTTCGAGGCCGCGCGTGAAGAGTCGCGATTGACGGCGTCATACTGCATCCATTTGGCGTTGGGGAAGTCCTGCTGCGCCTGCTTCCATTGCGCTGCCAGCGTGGGGGATACCACGGTGCCGCTCAAAATATACAGACCCTGGCCGCCGCTGGAGCGCTTGGAGGCCAGCATGGCGCGAAAATCCGCCATAAAGGTGGCGTAGTCGCGGTTTTCGCCGCGATAGAGGACGCGCCGGGAGCGGTCGGGATCGTAGAGCCCAAGCAGCGTTCCCTGGGTGTAGGCGTCCGTGGTGCCGTGGTTCATGGGATGCTCAGGGTTGCCATCCACCTTGATCGGGCGGTAGGCGTCGCTCTTGACCAACAGCGGCACTGAGCCCATGGGAAACGGATGCGCGGTGGCAAAATATACCGGCTTGCCCAGAATTAAATCTTCGGGCTGCTTGACGTACGGATAGATCGGCTCATCGGGCTGCTTGGTGCAACCGGTAAGGCCGGCGAGCGCCAGGGAGGCACCCATCAGCTTCATAAATCCACGCCGCGAGACTGGGTCAACCCACTCGGAGGCGTGCTGCGGAAACTCCCGCTGCAGGGCCTGTTCAAACTCGGGCGTGCCAGCCAGCTCATCCACACTGCGCCAGTAGCGCTTGCCGGTCAGCCCGGACAGGCTGGCCTGCGCCGCTGCGATGCTCTGCAAATCTTGCGTTGGGTTCCCCGTCTCAGCCTGTTGCGCCGCGACGGCATTCCCGGTTTCCTTGGCCATGTTCAAGTCTTGCGCCTCGTGAAGCATTGTCTCTGTCCCGTCTCCTGCAGAAGTGTGGCCGCTGCTCTGAATGCTCATCGGTGACACGTATCGCAGCTGGTCAGTTCCTGCGGTGGGCGAATGTGATATTGCGACGTCAGGTATTTGCCCAGGGCTTCCTGATCCGTGAACTTTGTGTAATGCTGCGAAACGGGCACCGGAGCAGGGACCGTCGTGAACGAAGCCCCCGTGTTCCCGCTGGTCGCTCTCGTCTGATCGTTGGCTAACGCTGGAATCTCCAGCGAGGCAAGTTGCGGACCAGAGGAACTGGGATCGTTCAGGGTACAGTTCACTGTCTGAGCCGTGGGTACTCCAGAAACATTACCGCCAGCGCACCAAACCGGAGCTGCGCTGCTCGGCCCTTGCCATGCCATCTGATAAATCTGCGAGGAAGGCCGAAGATTCTTTGCCGGATTGCGATGACAGTTCAGGCACCACTCCATTTGCAGCGAGCTTTCCTGATACATCAGCGGCATCTTGTCCACGCGGCCATGGCAACTGGAGCAGCCAATGCCTTTATTGACGTGGATGGAATGATTGAAATAGACGTAGTCGGGAAGGTCATGCACCTTGGTCCAGCGGATCGACTGACCGGTGGCCCAGCTTTCACGCACAGGCGCCAGCAGGCTGGCGTTGGTCCAAATCTGCGAGTGGCAGTTCATGCAGGTACGGGTGGGCGGAATGCCCGCGTAGCTCGACTTCTCGACGGACGTATGGCAGTACTGACACTGCAGACCCAGCCCCTGCACGTGATGCTTGTGGCTGAAAGGAACGGGCTGATCTGCGCGCTGCCCCTGGCGTGTGACCCAGGGAGACCGCTGCAGGTAGTTCAGAGCAACGCCGAGCGAGATAACGATGACTCCGCAAAGAATCAAACTTATCCTGGCCAGGGAGTTAGAGCTTCGATCAAAAATCTGCGCCATGAATACAATTCCCTACTTCATTGCGTGGCTGGGAGCATTACCGGCTCGCAACCGCTGCATGGGTTATCCGGCCAGGCCGGTAACGTCGGAATACATCGCCTGAAAACTCTTCTTGGGGTCTCGGAACCTTTGAGTATACCAGCAGAATTTTGGCTGGCAACACGGAAACCTTCCGAAGAATTTTCGGAAAAAGCATAATTGTGTGTCGCTCACATAAAATACACGAAAGCATCCCTGCAATGCTAATCATCGCAACCTGCAAGGTAAAAAAGTTGCGGCTGCCCTACATCTTGTTGTTAACTTTTCCCGCAGTGGAACGCCGAGACGCACGCAAATACCCACGCGCAGACACTGAGACTCGATAGACTAAAAGAACATTATGCCCCGCACGCGCGCACTACCGTACGACCACGCAGAGGCTTGCACCACTCTTGCAGCCAGGGATAAAAAACTGGCGCAGTTGATGGCGCAGGCTGGGCCGTTCACGCTGCGGCTCAAGCCGACGGAGTCGCCGTTTGAGGCACTGCTGGAATCCATCATTCATCAGCAACTGCACGGCAAGGCAGCCAAAACAATTCACGACCGCGTGCTGGCTCTGTTCCCCGAGAACCAGCCGCAGGCAGAGGCATTGCTGTTGCTTCCGGAAGCCCGGCTGCGCGCTGCGGGCCTTTCCGCTAACAAAGCGGCAGCCTTGCGCGACCTGGCAGAAAAAACCTGCGTGGGGATTGTGCCCTCCTTACCTGCGCTGCGCCGCATGTCGGATGAAACCGTCATCGAGCACCTGACGCAGGTGCGTGGCATCGGCGTCTGGACAGTGGAGATGCTGCTCATCTTCCGGCTCGGCAGACCCAATGTGCTGCCCGTCGGCGACTACGGCGTGCGAAAAGGCTTCGCGCTGACCTTTCAGGGGCTGCGGCCAGGGACGCGCATCCAACCCAGCGACCTTCCCGATGCCGCCACCATGCGACGTCGCGCCGCACGATGGCAACCGTGGTGCAGCGTGGCCAGCTGGTACCTGTGGCGCGCCTGCGACGTGGAGCGCGAGGTGATCGTGCCTGCATCCAACCCTGCATCCAATCAAGCAGCGACCGAAAAAAACATTGCACGAAGGAAGAAATAAGACTATGGAGACTGGCGAACGGTACGTCTGCATCCACGGACATTTCTATCAGCCACCGCGCGAGAACGCATGGCTGGAGACGGTTGAGGTTCAGGATTCTGCCGCTCCGTACCATGACTGGAATGAGCGGGTGACGGCCGAGTGCTACGCCCCGAACGGAGCCTCGCGCATTTTGAATGCGGAGGACAAGATCATCCGCATTGTGAACAATTATTCGCGCATCAGTTTTAACTTTGGGCCCACGCTGCTGTCGTGGCTCAAAGACAAAGCCGGGCGCACGCACCAGCTGATTCTGGATGCCGACGCAACCAGCCAGAAGCGCTTTAGCGGGCATGGCTCCGCAATGGCGCAGGCCTACAACCACATCATTCTTCCTCTGGCGAACCTTCGCGATCGCCGCACGCAGATTCGCTGGGGCATTGCCGATTTTGAAAGTCGCTTTGGGCGCAAGCCAGAAGGCATGTGGCTGGCCGAGACCGCAGTTGACCGCAAGACCCTTGATCTGATGGCGCAGGAAGGCATTCTGTTTACGGTTCTGGCGCCACACCAGTGTGCCCGGATTCGACACCCGATGAATCCGACGGAAGCGGCGGCCATCCCTGTTCCCCCACAAAAAGCGCAGAACAAAGCTGAAGCCAGCAAGCAGCCAACGCCACAGTCAGCGCCGCAGCCCGCACAGCAGGCGTGGATCGAAACGCCGAATGCCTCCGTGCCCCCAACACGTGCCTACCGCGTGCAACTGGACGAAGGGCGCAGCATTGCTGTCTTTTTCTATGATGGGCCCATCTCGCGCGCGGTGGCATTTGAAGGATTGCTGGACGACGGCAAGACCTTTGCCCAGCGCATTCTAAGCGGTTTTCACGGCGCGCAGGCCGAGTCGCAACTGGTTCACCTTGCCACCGACGGCGAAAGCTACGGCCATCATCATCGCTACGGGGAGATGGCACTTTCCTACGCGCTGGAATGGATGGGACAAAACAGTGATGCCAAGCTGACCAACTACGGAGAGTTCCTGGAGAAATTTCCGCCGACGTGGGAGGCCGAGGTCGTCGACAACACTTCGTGGAGCTGTGCGCATGGCGTGGAGCGCTGGCGATCCGACTGCGGATGCAGTGGAGGACGCGCTGGATGGAATCAGAAATGGCGGGGCCCGCTGCGCGAATCTCTTGATGGGCTGCGAGATGCAATCATCCCGCTGGCGGAGGCGTTTGCCAAGCCGCTGCTGAAAGACATCTGGGCCGCGCGAGACGCGTACATTGAAGTGATTCTCGATCGTTCCCCCGAAAGCGTGCGACGGTTTCTGGAGCCGCAGGTTCGTCACCCTCTCAGCCAGACGGAGCTGACCGACGTATTGAAATTGATGGAACTGCAACGGCACGCCCAGCTGATGTACACAAGTTGCGGCTGGTTCTTTGATGACATCTCCGGCATTGAGACGGTTCAGATCATCTCCTACGCAGGCCGCGTGCTCCAGCTGGCACGCGAGGTGTTTGGCGCGCAGGGCGCGGCGCTCGAGGCCGAATTCCTCAAAAAAATTCAAGCGGCCAAGAGCAATGTTCCCGAACAGAAAGATGGTGCGGCGATTTATAAACGCTACGTCTGCACCGAGCGGTTGGATCTGGAGCAGGTGGGCGCGCACTACGCCATCAGCTCGACCTTCGAGACCTACCCGGAGGAGAGTGAGCTGTTCTGTTTCAACATCCGGCGTCGATCCTTCGAAGCGTTTAATTCCGGTCGAGGCCGCATCGCCATCGGGCAGGCAGAAATCTATTCGCGCATTACAGAAGAATGCGAGCCGGTGGATTTTGCCGTCATTCATCTGGGCGATCAAAACCTGTCGGCGGCCGTGCGGCGCTCCCAAACCGGAGATCAGGAAGCCTTCACCACCTTCTCTGCCGAGGTGCGCACGGCAGTGAGCCGCGCAGATCTACCCGGCGTGATCCGGCTCTTTGATCGCTACTTTGGCGATACGGCCTACTCGCTCAGCTCCTTGTTTCGCGATGAACAGCGGCGCATTTTGCAATTGATTCTGGATTCGACACTGGAGGAGATGGAAGGTCACCTGCGTACGCTCTACTCCGACCACATGTCGCTGCTGCGGTTTTTAAGCACCAGTGGAATGCCCAAGCCGCAGGCGCTGATGCTGGCGGCGGAGTTTGTCTTAAGCGCCGACCTGCGGCATGTGCTGGAAAAAGACCCACTGGACGCCGCACGTCTGCGAGAGATTCTGAATCAGACGACAGCCGATGAGATTCCGCTGAATGGCAGCACGCTGGGCTTTATCGCGGGCCAGCGCCTGAAGCGGGCCATGGATCGACTGCAGCAGGACATGGGGAACGTGACGGTGCTTGAATCTGTGCTGGAGCTGACGGACATTCTTCAACATCTGCCGTTTGAGGTGAACCTGTGGCAGGCGCAGAACATCTGGAACACCATGCTGCATGCTCCCGCAACCGTGGATCAAACGACAGAGTGGGCTGAGAAATTCATGGAGCTGGGGAGAAAATTGGACTTGCAGGTCGATGATCTGATCGTTGAAGCGTAATGA
>VFSW01008993.1_pt1 | contig 14288 bp, 16 predicted proteins | sample 5358111 | NCBI WGS metagenome assembly VFSW01 (sample SAMN11554181, study PRJNA540505) | mine drainage metagenome | isolation source: sediment from site ElyBrook_90M | place: USA: Ely Copper Mine, Vershire, VT | collected 2017
GGCGCCGCCGACCCGCCCCCCGCCCCGCCCCCCCCGGGGCGCGCCGCGGGCGGCCACCGACGCATCGGCGCCGGCATCGCCGCTGCCGGCGCTGCCGCCGCTGCCGGCGATGCCGAGCGTCACCGGCGCGCGGCCGACGCTCAGCACGAAACAGTACGGCAGGTCATGCGGCGCAATGTGGATGACCGCGGGCGCGAGCTGCTCGAGGTTGCTGAGCAGCCTGGGATGCGAGCGCCCGAGGCTGCGCATCACGAGCGCCGCGAGCCGCTCGAGCAGCCGCGGCGGCAGCACCGTGGCAGCCGAGCGCAGCAGTGCCAGCGGGGTGCGGCGTTCGCCCTCGATCGCTGTGGTCACCAACCTGCTTACCTCTTGGGAACGATCACTTCCTGGGAGCGGCGCTACGCCGCGAGCGGCGCCACGCCGGTCGACGCGCAGCCGCGGCGCCCGATAGTATCGACGAGGCCGGGGCGCCGGAATTGATCTGCGTCAACTGCGCTTCAGGCGGCGCCGGACAGGGCTGCGAGCGCCCCCGGCTCGAGGATCTCGATCTGCCGTCGGCGTACCGCGAGCCAGCCGGCACGCTTGAACGCGCCCAGCGTGCGGCTCACGGTCTCCAGAGTCAGAGCCAGGTGATTGGCGATGTCGCGCCGGCTCATGCTCAGCTGGAATTGCCGCGGCGACAGGCCGCGCAGTTCGAGCCGGCGCGACAGCTCGATCAGGAAGCCTGCGAGCCGCTGGCGCGCATCGGCGAACCCCATGCCGGCCCGCTGGCGCTGCGCTTCCTCGAGCGACTGGCCCAGCAGCCGCATGATCTCGCGCCGCACGCCCGGCAGCGCCTGCATCAGCGCTTCGAGACGGCGAATCGGGATCCTGCAGTAGCGCAGCGGCTCGAGCGCCACCACTTCGCACAGGTGCAGATTGCGGGCGAACGCCTCCAGGCCGACAACTTCCCCGGGCAGGTGAAAGCCGAGGATCTGCTCATCGCCATCGATCGACAGTCCGATGGATTTGGCCGACCCGCCGCGCACCACGTACAGTGCCTGCAGGCGCCGTCCGGCGTGAATCAGGCTGGCGCCGGCCGCCAGTGGGCGTCCGCGCTCGATCGCATGCTCGAGCATACGGATCTCCTGCGGCAACAGACGCGCCGGCAGGCAGATGCGGCCGAGCGCGCACCCGCGGCAGGACAGCCCGAAGCCCGCGCCCGGGCGACGGCGTGTCTGGGCTTGCAGCATCGTGTCCGGCGGGTGAATGGCAAACATCCCGTGCAGGGCGTGGACCACGCATTCTACACCCGCCAGGGAGGGCTGACCTGATGCGGTTCAAACACCGGCCGGCCACGCACCGGCCGGCCGCGCGGGGGCGAATCCACGGCAGCGGCAATCTCCCCGGATAAGGCATTCATGCGGACTGCGCCAAGGATCGAATCGAATCACGCCATTTCGGTGCCCGCAATACTGGCCCTGCTGCGCGGAATTGGCCGCCAGGAACCGCCTCGATGCCGCGGTGCAGAGCCGTCCGGACGCCTTCGTCATCCTGGAAAACATCTCGAAACGCCTGGCGGCACGTCTGCCCCGGGCAGTCCTACCTGCTTGCCAGGTACATCAGGGGCGTGCGTACCGGAGAGGCGTTCCTCGAGGAGTATGCCGTGGGTGCCGGCGCCAGCGCCGAGTGGTACCTGCGCCAGCGCCGTGCCGATGAAGGGCGGACTTGCCGTCACCTCCGGGGACATCACCCGGGAGAAGACCCTGGTACGGAATCTGGAATACTCGAACCAGCTGCTCACGGCGATCGTCGAGAGCGCGGCGTACGCGATCATCTCCACCGATACCGCCGGCACCATGCGGACCTTCAATCAAGCTGCGGAACGCATGCTCTGGCATCGCGCGGAAGGGATGATCGGCAAGGCAACCAGGGACGCATTGCACGATCTCGAGCAGATCAGGATGCGCGCGGTATCCCTGAGCAACGAGCTCAGCCATGCGCTGACGCTCAGCTTCGAGGTCTTCGTGTCCAAGGCCAAGATGAACCTCAAGGAAGATCACGAGTGGATCTATGTGCGAAAGGACGGTTCGCGCCTGCCCGTGCGCCTGTCGGTAACCGCGCTGCGCGACCAGGAGAACGTCCTGCAGGGCTTTCTCGGAATCGCCTACGACATCTCCGAGCAGAAGCGTGCAAAGGAATGCATCCGCCACATCGCGTTGCACGACGTGCTCACCGGACTGCCCAACCGCGCCCTGCTCGACGACAGGGTGAGGGTGACGATCGAACGGCAGCGCAGGAGTTGCTCCGCCTTCGCGCTGGCCATGTTAGACGTCGATCGGTTCAAGCCTATCAACGATTCGATGGGCCACCACGTCGGCGATCGGCTGCTCATCGAGAAGGATATGCGCGTCGCACTCGACAAGGGCGGATTGCCGCTGCTGTACCAGCCACAGGTGGATTTGACGTCAAGCACCGTAGTCGGAGTCGAAGCGCTGTTTCGCATGCGCAAGAGCAATGGCCAGTTTGCATCGCCCGCGGAGTTCATTTCACTGGCGAAGGAGACGGGAATGATGATTCCGATAGGGCGATGGGTGCTGCAGACCGCCTGCCGTGACGCCATGCAAATGCAGCAGCTGCTGGGCGTGGCGCTCGAGATCGCGGTCAACATCTCGCCGCGGCAGTTCATGAACGCGGGCCTGGTCGAAATCGTCCAGGAGGCGCTGCGCAAGACGCAGCTCGAAGCCAGCCAGCTGGAACTGAAGATTACGGAAAACGTGCTGATGGACGGGCACAGCGGCGTCGTCACGGCGCTGTTCGATCTGCACCAGATCGGCGTGAAGCTGGCGATCGACGATTTCGGCACCGGCTATTCGAGCCTGAGTTACCTGAAGCGCTCTGAGCATACCGGTCATCGCGGCAGGCATCGAGACCGGCGAGGAACTCGGCTTCCTGGAAGCCAGCGACTGCGATGCCTGCCAGGGATTCCATATCGGGCGGCCAATGGCCTTCGATGTTCTGCTGGAGTGGCTATCCGCCGATCGCCGCTGGACGCTGAAAGGGTGGGCATCAGGGGCAACTTGAGGCCCGCGTCCGGCGCTCGGGCGCGTGGCGAGGAGTGCCGGTACATTTGCTTTACGCGCCGCCCGCTCATGCGAAATCGATCCGAACTCTCAATGGCGGCAATGTGTTGATTTTGCGAAGGGGACGGCCGCACTTGCCCACGGGTGTAATTTTGGCTAATTTAGCCAAATGTCAAAGCGTGTATCCGCCAGTGACGCCAAGAACAATTTCGGCGGCCTTCTCGACGATGTCGCGGCGTTGGGGCGTGTCGATATCGTGAAGCATGGACGGCTGGTCGCCGTGGTGCTGTCCCCGCGCACGTTCGACTCCTCTTCGGGTGCAGGCGCAGCGACGGCACAGGATGGCCAGTGGGGCAAGAAGCACATGATTCCGCCGGAACTGGCGCGCGCTGCGCGGATGTTGAACCGCCCTAGTACTTTCGATGAAGAGTAAGCGCGATGCCGAGGTGCCCCTGACTCCGGAGGAGGTGCAGAAGATCCTGAGCATATGTTCGCCACGCGGATTGCTCGTCGGCGGCCAGGCGCTCGCCTTCTGGGCCGATCATCTGCAGGTCGAGCGCCCGGGGAATCTGGTTTCTGGCGTGACGTCAGATGCCGATTTCATTGGCGATTCCGGTCTCGCCAAGGATCTTGCCAGGCGCCTCGGCTGGCAGATCTGGATACCCGCGCTCGACGATTCGACACCGCAGACGGGCAAGGTGACTCACCGCGCCAAGAGCGGAGGCGTGAAACAGGTGGATTTCCTCTCCGGGGTTGTCGGTCTTACCACTAAAGAACTTGTGCGTCGCGCGATCGAGATGCAAGTGCCGGGCATCGGTCACCTGCGAGTGATCCACCCCCTGGATGTACTGGACAGCCGCATCCAGAAGCTGCATTTGCTGCCCGCGAAGCGCACCGATGCGGGAATCGCCCAGGCGCGGCTCGCGGTGGAGGTCGCGCGTGCATTCATTCGGCAGCAAGTCGCCACTCGGGACGAGAGGGCTGGCCTCAAACTGCTGGAGCGCATGGCCGAGATCGCCTGTGATATCGCCGCAGTCAGGGTATTTCTCCTCTATGGCATCGATCCTTTGAAGGCTGTTCCACTCGAGGACTTCCGAACCACCTCCGCCCTGCACAAGGTGCGCTGGCCACAAATCGTTGCCGAGGTCGGTGAGAAGAGGGAATCGCTGCGAAAGATCTCGTCCAGACCCGCCCGGTCTGCGAAGTGAGACGTCTGCCGCGAACGGCAAGCCGCGCCGCTTGCCAACGCGCCCGTGGGATTATTCAGCGTCGGGGCCCGCGGGCGGCGGTTCTAGGCCGCGGATGCCGGCTGCGGCGCAGCGATCTCCATGAGGGCGATCAGGAAGTGTTCGCCCGCTGGATCCCGGCAGGCGCAAGCGCGCACGTGGCGGATTGTTCCCTCTTCCCCTCGAAGTTGCAGATCGGCGGCTTCTGGGCGGCGCAGGGTCACGCGCTGGAGCATCCGGCGCAGCGTGCGCGCGCTGTCGGGAGTCAGGAAACCGTCGAGCATACGGTTGCGCAGAACGTCGCGTTCGAATCCGAGCAGGCTTGCCCCACACAGATTGAGCTCGCTCAGCACCGTGTTGCGATCCACCGTGAAGTAAGCCACGGGAGCATGGTCGTAGAGTTGCACATGCCGATTGAGCGACGTCTCGAGTTCGATGCGCGAACGGCGCAGTTCTTCGTCTTGCAGCTCCACTTCCACCTGGTGGACCTGAAGCTCCTGGAGCAAGGCCATGGCGGTGGGGCCAGTCGACGGCGAGGAGGCGTGTTCGTAGAGCACGCCCAGGGCGGCCGACGCGGCGGCCCGCACCCGCGGCTGAGCGCTGGGTCCAGTCAAGTGGGCCACTGCCCGTGCTCGAAGCGTGTCCAGGGCGCGCGGCTTGTCGGGAGTTCCGGTCATTGAAGCTGCCTCGCTGATGGCGTGACTCGCTGGTGGTGCGACTCGCTGATGGTGCGACGCGGTCACGAGTTCACCCGCCCATTCTACTCCTCTATTCCTTCCGACGTCGGGACTCGAGTTCTTTCGCCGTCGTAATGTCGACGAACGTGATCACCGCGCCCTGGATCACGTTGGCCACCGTGCGGTACGGCATGATGCGTACCTTGAACCAGCGCGCATCGGTGGTCGAGATCTCCTTCTCCGTGAACGCCAGGGTTCGCAAGGTGTCGGTCGCGTCGGCGTGCAGTTCGGGATAGTTCAGCGTGCTCGTGAGGTCACTGAGCGGGCGCCCGACATCGGTGTCGCGCAGGTGGATGATGCGTTTGACCTGTTCGGTGAAACGCCGCACGTTCAGATCCTTGTCGAGGAAGAGCGTGGCGATGTCTGTGCTATTGAGCAGGTTCTGCATGTCGCTCTGTGCGAGCGCCAGGGCATCGAGCTTGGATTGCAGCTCGGCGTTGATCGTCTGCAGCTCCTCGTTCATCGACTGGGCTTCCTCCTTGGAAGTCGTGAGCTCCTCGTTCGCGGACTGCAGCTCCTCGTTGGTCGATTGCAGCTCCTCGATGGCGGCACGCCGTTCCTCCTCCGAGGTACGCATCGCCTCACTCAGCGCCTTGATCTCCTCCTGCGACCGCATGAGCTCGGCGCCGATGGCTGGATCGATCGTGCCAGCCGGCGTCTTGCGGCGCGACTTGCCCGTCGGCGGCGCCGCGACCTCACGAAATATGATCATTACCATGCCACCGAGCGCCTTCGGGTCTTCGATGGCCTCGACGGTGAGTTCGAGCAGGTGCGTCGCATTTGCTTCCATGCGAAGGCCGCGCACCTCGACCGACGTGCGTTCCTTGACGGCCTGCCGCAGGGCGACCGCCAGCTGTGTGCGGATGGCTGGTCGGGCCATCACATGGATATTCCAGTTCGCCTTGCCTGCCGCGGGCTCGAGATACGCTCCCGTGTGGCCGCTGATGTAGAGAATATCGCCAAGCTCGTTCACCAGGACGGCTGGCGGGGAAAACTTCCGTAGCAGCAGCTGGTCGGCCAGTGCCTGCACGTTGGCGGTGGTGGGTGACTGGCGAGTCATGGGCAACTCCTGCACAGGCGCGCGCGCTGAAGAGAGTCGATAGACCGGAAAATCCACTGCGCCGACCGTGAGCGCATCGAGGTCGCGCCGATAAATTCTCGACTTCGGCGACAGCGGTGGAAACAAATCCTGTGACGATCCAACCGTCTCCGATTGGCCCAGCAGCAGTATGCCGCCCGGGCGCAGGCTATAGTGAAACAGGGGCAGGAGACGTCTCTGGAGTGTCGCGTTGAAGTAAATCAGGAGATTGCGACAGGAGAGCAGATCGAGCCGGGTGAACGGCGGATCCATGATCACGTCATGCTGGGCGAACAGCACCATTTCGCGGATGCGCGGGTCGACCACGTAGCCGTTTTCCTGAGCGCGGAAGAACCGGGCCAGGCGCGGCGCCGTGACCTCGGCGGCGGTGGTGGCGGGGTAGTGTCCTCGGCGAGCGAACGCCACGGCATCCGCATTCAGGTCGGTGGCAAAGATCTGCAGCGTAAATGCGGTCGCATCGGGCAAAGCGTCCAGCGCCTCCGTGAACACCATGGCGAGTGAGAAGGCCTCCTCGCCGGTGGAGCAGCCCGCCACCCAGGCGCGGAACCGCTTGCCGGACCCGCTGTGAGCGAACAATTCCGACTGCACGAAGCCCTTGAGCTCATCCCAGACTTCGGGATCGCGGAAGAAGCTCGTGACGCCGATCAGCATCTCCTTGAACAGCAGATCGAGTTCCTGCGCGCTAGCGCGCAATAGATCCGCGTATTCGGCCATGGGCTCGATGCGATGTACGGCCATGCGCCGCTCGATGCGGCGCCGCAGGGTGTTCGACTTATAGAGCCTCAGGTCGTGCTTGCTGTACGCGCGCAGCAGCTCGAGGATGGAGTTCAACGCTTCCGGCGCGACGCGCTCAGGGCCGACCACCGGTTCGCTTGCGTCCGGCTGCACGCCTTTGACGAGCAAAATGCGCCGTGGCAGATCGGCGGGGAGCCCGACAATGTCCGCGGCCCCGGCCGCTATGGCGCTCCTGGGCATCGAATCAAACTGCGCCGAATGCGGCTCCTGCGCGACGGTCAGGCCGCCTTGGGTCTTGATTGACTGCAGGCCGAGCGTGCCGTCCGACCCCATGCCCGATAATACGACTCCGATGGCGCGGTCCCCCTGATCCCGCGCCAGGGAGCAGAACAGCACGTCGATGGGTAATCGCATCCCGCGCGGCTCGCTCGGCTCGGCGAGACGCAGAAATCCGCCCTTCACGGTGAGTTCGGCATTGGGAGGTATCACGTAGACGGTGTTCGGTGCTACCTGCATGGACGCCGTCACCTCGCGAACGGGCATGGACGTCGCCCGTTGCAACAGTTCGGTCAACATGGCTTTGTGCGTCGGGTCCAGATGCTGCACGACGATGTACGCAAGCCCGCTCGCCGGCGGCACGTGAGCGAGGAACTGTTCCAAGGGATCGAGCCCACCCGCGGAGGCGCCCAGACCGACAATGCGCGGCGTCAGGGCGTCCGCCTCGCCGGAATCGTCTGGTGGCGTTCGCAGGGGCAGGGGGGGGCCGGGCGGTATTGTCCACCGGAACGGTCAGGGCGCGTTACCGTCTTTTTGCATGGGAGACGGCGCGCCGGGGAGCGGGCAGGGCGACATTGCGGGTTAAAAAGACACGGCGATTGCCCGGACAAGCCTTGCCCCATCGACTCAAGCTGCTATGACCCTACGGACATGGAAGCCGTTGAAGGTGAAGGATATCGAGTTGGACTGGACATTAACGCTGTCGTTGCCGAGCTGCAGCGGCAGGGCAAAGCGGCCAACGACAACGACTTGGGGCGCCTTGAGGCGATGCTGTCGATTCAGGCGCACACTCTGGACGTGATGTGCAACCATCTAGCGCAGCGGGCGCATTGGAACATGGGCGAATACCCGGATGCAGCCGAGCGATAGATGCGCCTTGCGTTGAAGGCACAAAGCCAGTGCCGAGCGACCATTGAAAGCTTGGCCGAGATTAAGAATCCTAGGCCCGTAGCCTTCGTGCAGCAGGCCAACATCGCGCACGGGCCGCAGCAGGTGAATAACGAGACCACTACGCGCCCGGGCGCGGGCGCGGAAAATCAAAATCAGACAAACGAAGTACTGGAGGGTAGTGGCAATGGCAACTGGCTGGAGCAAGGAACGGCGGGAACAGGCTTCACGGGCGATTCATCGCTGGCGACCATGGGACAAGGCGACGGGACCGAAGTCTGCCGAGGGCAGGGCGCGCAGCGCAATGAACGGGGTGAAGCGTGGGGCGCGTAGTACGAAAATGCGGAAGATTAAAGAGCTTCTGCGGGCGCTCAAATGACGGAGATTCCTTATGGCTCAAGGCGCCTACCTAGTCAGTTTTTAATCGCTTGCGGATTGAAGCACTTGCATTGATCACACAGAGAGACAAAGTGCGACAAAAACAAGGCAGGACCATGCTTGACTGCATGCTCACCTCAGTAGGTCAATGGCACCCCCTTGGATGCCATGCACTTGTTAAAGGCGTAGGTCGGGCCTTGATCGACGTAACGGTTATTGTTTTCGACACGGCCGCTACCTTGATTGAAGAACGCGTCGAACTCGGCATAGGGGCGTCCTATCGACGCGGCCTCGGCTGGCGTTTCGAGGCTGTGAACCGTTTGCACGCAGGCACTGATAGCTTTCTTGATTGCGGAATTGCCACCATCGGCTGGCGCGGGTAAATGTTTCGTCGGCTCGTCCTTCGGCGGAGTCGGTTGCGATTCTAGATGTGCAATACGATCACGCAAGGTTGAGATCTGACGCTGCAAGTCGGCGGCTTTTTGTTGGGATTGCTCGACCTGGACGCGCAGCGCGTTTAATGCATCCTGATTAGTGTCGCAGCCTGCGGCGGCCAGTGCGAAGGCGACCGGTAGCACTATCGAAGTGAATTCCACTTTAGGGGTGCTGTAAAGAGACTTCGGGTTGTTCATTGCACGCTGGACCCATTGCCCGGTGTCACCAGCTACTTGGCTTATGGATTGTAGTCCCCGGAATTGGACTAGGTAACTGGCTCTGTTGCAGCATCCAAGTGCGGATCGGCTTCACGAAGTCAGCATGCTGGCGAAGCTGCTGGGAGGTTTTGCGCACCGGTGCGCCCGGGGTCACGAGACCGATTAGCTTATGGTGCTGCTTGGCGAGCATCAGCGCTTCGGCGAGGTCTGAATCATTCGACACCACCGCCGCACAGTCGTACGCGCTTCGCCATGCGTCGTTCAGCACATGCACGGCGATGTTCACGTCTGACCCCTTCTCCTCGTTCTTCCACACCTGCACGGTGGCAGGCGGCGGGATCGCGTTTTCCATCCGCACCGAGTGGCGCAGGAAGTGTCCGTAGTGCAATTCGACCAAAGGACAGGCGGCCACGAGGGCACGCAGGTAAGTGTCCTGGCGCACGTTCACGTCGGGGTCACTAGCAGAGGGCTGTACCCGCGCGGTGAAGTACTTGACCCGGACGATGTCGTTCTGTGGCCCCAGCACGCGCCTGAACAGTTCAACTGGGTCCAGCCACTTCCATGGAGTGCCTCGCACAGCTCCGTAGTAGAAATTAAAGCCATCCACATAAACGATGGTTCGATGGCGTACAGGGGCATTCATTCTTTTTGCACCCCACAAAAAGCAAGGGCCTCCGTAGAGGCCCCGCGCCCAGCAGCCGAAGCCACTGGGGTAGTAGATAACTATGGTACACGATTTGTGTAATTTGATGGGTGACGCAGTACCGGCGGATGACCCTATGCTGACCCTGAGCGGGAAACCCCGATTCCTGGGGACGTGGCGCATATCTAAGTCATTGATTTGCCTGGTCGGGGTGACAGGATTTGAACCTGCGACTCCTACGTCCCGAACGTAGTGCTCTACCAGGCTGAGCTACACCCCGAAGCGATCTTCAATGCTTGCGCGCGACGGCGAATCGGACCAGCGCAGCCAGAGCTTCTCGGTACGGCGTTTCGGGCAGCGCCGTGAGCACGGCAAGCGCCTGATCAGCCTCGGTTTGCGCGAGCCGCGCAGTGTACTCAAGCCCGCCGGTCGATTCAATTGTGGCCATGATCTCCCCGAGCTGGTCGCGGCCGCCGTTCTTGATCACGTCGCGGATCAGCGCCGCGCGGGCCGGCTCGCACTGCCGCAGCGCGTAGATCAGCGGCAGCGTGGGCTTGCCTTCGGCCAGGTCATCGCCGAGATTCTTGCCGCGGGTCGCGGGGTCGGACTGATAATCCAGCACGTCGTCCACCAGCTGGTAGGCGGTGCCGAGGTGGCGGCCGTAGTCGCCCATGGCGTGCTGGATCGGCTCGGGGGCGCCGCTGACGACCGCGGCGACCTCGGCGCCGGCCTGAAACAGCCGCGCGGTCTTGCGGTGGATCACCTCGAGGTAGCGCGCCTCGGTGGTCTCGGGGTCGTGCGCGTTCATCAGCTGCAGCACCTCGCCCTCGGCGATGACGTTGGTCGCATCGGCCATGATCTCGATGACGCGCTGCGATCGGGTCGAGGCCATGAGCTGGAACGCCCGCGAATAGACGAAATCCCCCACCAGCACGCTGGCCTGGTTGCCGTAGATCTCGTTGGCGGTATCGCGGCCGCGGCGGCGCGCGGACATATCGACCACGTCGTCATGCAGCAGGGTCGCGGTGTGGATGAACTCGATGAACGCGGCCGCCCGGATGCACTGGGTACCGGTGCCGTCGCAGGCGCGGCCGGCGAGCACGACCAGCAGGGGGCGCAGGCGCTTGCCGCCGCCGCCGATGATGTGCTCGGCAACCTGATCCACCAGCGGTACGGTGCTGCGAAAGCCCCCGCGGATGGCCTCGTCCACGGCCTGCAGTTCCTCCCGCACCAGATCACGGATCCGCTCGAGCACCTCGTGGCTGCCGGGATTACTGCTCAACTCTCTGTTTCTCCAAGAGAAAGCGTCGTTTGACCCGCCGGCCTCCCGTCGCTAAAATGCGCGACCTTTTCGCACTTCCAACGCGTGCCGGCGGTATTCTTTGACTGCGCGGCGCCCGACCCAAGGTGCGGCGACACACGGAGTTTCGGACAATGTACGCGGTCATCGCCACAGGCGGCAAACAGTATCGGGTCGAGAAGGGCGGCGTGCTGCGCATCGAGAAGCTGTCCGCCGAGCCCGGCGCGACGGTCGAGTTCAACGAGGTGCTGTTGATCGCCGACGGCAACACCGTGCGCCTGGGCGCGCCGCTGCTCCGCGGCGGCAAAGTGCTCGCCACGGTCGAGAAGCACGCCAAGGGCGACAAGGTGACGATCGTGAAATTCCGCCGCCGCAAGCACTACATGCGGCAGAAGACGCATCGCCAGCACTACACGCAGGTGCGTGTGACCGACATCAGCGCGCCCTAGCGGCACGCGCCACCGCAAGGATTCTGGAGCAGTCTCATGGCACACAAGAAGGCAGGCGGCAGTACCCGTAACGGCCGCGATTCCCACAGCAAGCGCCTCGGCGTGAAGCGCTTCGGCGGCGAGCAGGTGCTGGCCGGCAACATTCTCGTGCGCCAGCGCGGCACCAAGGTGCGCGCCGGTGAGAACGTGGGCATCGGCACCGATCACACGCTGTTTGCCGAGATCAGCGGCCAGGTGCTGTTTCGCGTCAAGGGCGCCGAGCAGCGCATGTACGTGAGCGTGTTGCCGCCGCCGCCGAGCACCGGCGAGTCCAGCTAAGCCCACCTTCTTGAGGATTGCCGCGGCCCGCCGGGGCCTGCGCGCAGCGCTCTCAGCCCCGATCGGCTTCGGCGTTGAGGCGATCGACGCACGCGCACCGCGTCGCGGTGAATGCCCGGGCGTGAACCGCCCGCCGCCGAATACCAGCACGCCGTGTCATGTAGGCTTGCGCCATGAAATTCGTCGATGAAGCCACCGTCAGGGTGCATGCCGGCAACGGCGGCCGCGGCAGCGCGAGCTTCCGGCGCGAGAAGTTCGTGCCGTTCGGCGGTCCGGACGGCGGCGACGGTGGGCACGGGGGCAGTGTGTGGCTGCGCGCGCAGGAGGGCATCAATACGCTGGCCGATTTCCGTGTCGAGCGGGTGTTCAAGGCCCGCTCGGGCGAGGGCGGCTCGGGCAACGGCTGCACCGGACGCAGCGGCGAGGACCTGTTCATCGCGGTGCCCGCCGGCACGGTGGTGCGCGATGCGCAGACCGAAGAGCTGCTCGGCGACCTGGCGCAGGCCGGGCAGCAGCTCAAGGTGGCGCAGGGCGGCAAGGGTGGCTGGGGCAACACGCGCTTCAAGTCCAGCACCAATCGCGCGCCGCGGCAGTCCGGGCCCGAACGGCCGGGCGAGAAGCGTACGCTGTCGCGCGAGCTCAAGGTGATCGCCGACGTCGGTCTGCTGGGTCTGCCCAATGCCGGCAAGTCGACGCTGATCCGCAGCTTGTCGGCCGCACGGCCAAAGGTGGCCGACTATCCGTTCACCACCCTGTACCCCAACCTCGGCGTGGTCGACTGCGGCGCGCACCGCAGCTTCGTCATGGCCGACATTCCGGGGCTGATCGAAGGGGCCGCCGATGGGGCCGGACTCGGCATCCGCTTCCTCAGGCACCTGCAGCGCACGCGCGTGCTGCTGCACCTGGTGGATCTGCTGCCGCCGGACCCGGATGCCGACCCGGTGCGCGATGCGCGTGCCATCGTCGGTGAGCTCAAGAAGTTCAGCCGCGAGCTCGCGGCCAAGCCGCGCTGGCTGGTCGTCAACAAGCGTGATCTGCTGCCCGACGAGGAAGCCGAGCGGCGCGCCGCCGACATCGCACGGCGCCTGCGCTACCGCGGGCCGCGGTTCCTGATCTCGGCGGCGACCGGCCGCGGCGCGCGCGCGCTGGCCGCGGCGGGGAGGCAGTTCCTGCAGCAACAGCGCCCGGCGGCGCCGGCCGGGCCCACCGAAACGGCCGATTGAGCCGCCGGTGCCCGAGCGCCGGTCGGCGAGCGCCGGCCGCCGGCCGCGGGCCCTTGCGGCCCGGGAGTTCGCGCCGCACCGGTGCGCTGGGAGAGAATGGGGGGATGCGCAACTCCAAGGTCCGCGCGCGTATTGCTGCCGGGAAACTGCGGCTGCGCATCCGCGATCTGCGAAACCTCGGTGCCAAGTCGGAGCAGATGCTCAACGAGATCGGCATCTACACGGCCGAGGAGCTGCGCCGGCGCGGCGCGGTGCAGGCGTTCAGCGAGCTCAGGCGCGCCGGGGGGACCACCTCGCTCAATATGCTCTGGGCGCTGGCGGGGGCGCTGGAGCCGTGGCCCGAAGGCCGACACTGGCGCGAGGTGGCGCGCGGCGACGGCCGTCTGTCGCTGCTGCTGGCGCTCGAGGATGCCGAGCGGCGCGCCGGGTGACTGGAAGCGCCGGCGCGGACGCGGCCGACGGATGCCTCAGCCCGAGAGGCGCTTGACGCGCGCGGCGAGGCGGCTCTTGTGCCGATCGGCCTGGTTGCGGTGAATGATGCGCTTGTTGACCAGGGTGTCGATCAGCGGCACCGCGGCCCGATAGCTGCTCTGCGCCTCGTCCTTGCTGCCCTTGGACACGGCGTCATTGACGCGGCGGATCGCCGAGCGCATGCGCGAACGCAGGGTCACGTTGTGCGAGCGGTGCTTCTCCGCCTGCCGAGCCGCTTTTTCCGCCGATTTCGTATTCGCCACGCTTGAAGCTCCTGCCGCTGTCGTCCCGATGCCGCCCCTCGAGGGCCGCCCTTCGAGGGCCGCGTAGTCTGAGGAGGGCGCAAAAACTTGTCAATGCGGGCGCGCCGGGGACCGGGCGCCGCCGGCGGGGCGCAGCTATAATCAACCGCTTAGAAAGCCCGAAGGTCGCCCGGCGCTTGGCGCTTGGCGCTTGGCGGCCGGCGCCCGGCGGCACGGCGGCGCTCAGGACTATTCTCTAAGAGGATCATGGAGCTCATACGCCGACTCGAATCGGTCAATGCCCGCGATTGCGTGGTGACGGTCGGCAGCTTCGATGGCGTGCACCTGGGCCACCGGGCGCTGGTGGACCGGCTGCACGCGCATGCCGAGCGCCTGGCGCTGCCCGCCATGATGGTGAGCTTCGAGCCGTTGCCGCGCGAGTTCCTGCAGGCGCCCAATCCGCCGGCGCGGATCACCAACTTCCGTGAGCGCTGGCGGCTGCTGTCCGGCGGCCTGATCGACCGGCTGTGCGTGCTGCATTTCGGCGAGCGGCTGCGCGCGCTCTCCGGTACGCAGTTCCTCGAGCTG
>VFSW01008994.1_pt1 | contig 14287 bp, 8 predicted proteins | sample 5358111 | NCBI WGS metagenome assembly VFSW01 (sample SAMN11554181, study PRJNA540505) | mine drainage metagenome | isolation source: sediment from site ElyBrook_90M | place: USA: Ely Copper Mine, Vershire, VT | collected 2017
TATATAATTTGAAAAGAGTTATAGTAGGATAAAAATATGGGTTTAAGTACTACAAATCTCCAACTTCAAGCGGCTGATACGTTTATACAAACAGCAACTCCAGGATCAAATAACTCCCTGTATCTATTTCTTGGGCAACAATTACCATGGGTGAATGATGCATCCCCTCCAACACCAACGGAGAGCATTTCATCCTATAATACCATTTGGAACAATATGATAGGATTAAAATTAGTTACATCTAATGATATAGAAATAGTTATTCCTAATTATCTATGGACCTCCGGTAACACTTATGTTGCATATACCGATACTATCGATGATATCTTTCAGTATCAATTTTACACTATTACATCCAACAACGAAGTGTATAAATGTTTGTCAAATAATAATGGCGCGGTTGCAACAGTATCTCCGGTTGGTTTGGGTCCATCACAAACTAATTATATCCAGACAACCGAAGATGGGTACATGTGGAAATATATGTTTAACGTTGCGGCTGGAGATCCTTTTATTGATACCCTTTGGATTCCAGTACCGCAGATTGCTCCACCAAATTCATACCAATCTATTATTCAAAATGCTGCGGTTTCTGGCTCTATAGATATTATCCAAGTTGTAAATGGTGGTACTGGTTATGCAAATAGTTCTGTGTCTTATATTGTAAATATTACAGGAGATGGAACTGGTGCTAATGCTTATGCGAATGTGGTAAATAACAGTGTTCAAAATATTACTATGGTGAGTACGGGGGAGAATTATACCCGCGCGAATGTTACTTTTACAGATCCTAGTGGTACGGGAGCAATCGCCGTACCTATTTTTCCGCCACCTGGAGGGCATGGATCTTCCGCATGGAGAGAATTGGGTGGTACTACAGTTATGGTTTCTATACAAACATCTGATACTGAGAATAATACAATAACAGCTAACAATTCTTTTCGACAAAATGGATTGATTGTTAATCCACTACAAAATCAATCCAACAATATTCTACAACAGATAAATGTAAAACCATACTTGACAGCATATGTTGCTGGCGGCGCCGGACAGTTTGTTCTTAATGAAACCGTCTATCAAGGAAATTCATTAACTTCTTCTTATTTTTCTGCGGTTGTAATAGATTATGATCCGATCACAGGAATTCTGACCCTAAATAATATAAAAGGTGAAATTTCTGTTAGTGCAATTTTGTATGGAGTAAGTAGTAGTTCGCAAAAATATGTTGTGGCGATAAATTTACCAGATACACAGATTTATACTGGTGAGATTCTTGAAATTAATAATACTACACCAATTCAACGTCAATCAACACAAGCAGAGAATTTTTATTATATTATCAACTTTTAAGGAAGAATAAACTTTGGCATTAAATTTTACAGGAAATCCATTTTTTGATGACTACAATCAAGAAAAAGGTTTCTTGAAATTACTTTTTAGGCCTGGTTACGCGGTTCAAGCCCGCGAACTCACCCAGATGCAAGATGTCTTGCAAAATCAAATAAGCAATTTTGGTTCGTTTGTTTTCAAGAGTGGAAGTCAAGTTCTCGGTGGGCAAATAACTCTCGATACAAACATCACTTACGCAAACTTGCAACCTACATACCAAAATACCGCGGTAAATCTAGTTCAATTCGCAAACACAATCATTACGGACGCCGCCACCTCTACCATTCGTGCAAGTGTCATAGCTACCATTCCCCAAACTACCGGATCACAAAATCCTCCTACCTTAATGATTAAATACCTGACTGGATCGACATTCGCAAACGGAGCAAACGTAACCGTAGAGGGCTCAAATACAGGACCATTCGCACTCTTAGCGAATACAAATTCTCAAGGTTCGGGATCTGTGGTGTCTTTGAGAGAAGGTGTGTTTTTTCTTGATCTTGATAACTTAAATCCTACCCAAAACACTCAAGCAAATACCGTATCATCTGTGGTCACCAACGGTTACTTTGTTACCGTTCCTACACAAACCTTAGTCCTAAACCCCTACAGTAACACACCAACCGCGAAAATTGGGTTACAAATTTCAGATTTGGTGATAACCGAGCAATCAGATAGTTCCTTACTTGATCCTGCTTTAGGATCAACAAATTACCAGGCTCCTGGTGCTGCTAGATATCAAATCAATGCCATCCTTTCGAGTAGAAGCTTCACATCTCAAGATGATACAGCCTTTATCTCCCTATTGACTGTAAACAATGGCGTTACACAATCTATCCAGACCGTTCCGGTCTTATCAGACTTAAATGATACACTTGCACAAAGAACTTACGATCAGTCGGGAGATTTTGTTGTAAATCCTTTTACAATCACCCTCTCTGATAGTGCCAACAATGATACCGCTAATGCTAATACGCAAAATTATTATGCTATATTAAATGCTGGTTTGGCTTACGTACAAGGATATCGTTATCAAACAGTTGCAAAAACTGTTTTATCCGCACCAAAGGCTAGAACGATAGCAAATACCTCCGAATATAAAATTCAGGATTATTTTGGTAATTATATCAATGTAAGCAATGTAAATGGTGAATTTAATATATCTTCCATTCCTCGGGTAGATATACATTGCGTGGCTGCAAGTACAGTAGCAACAGCAAATAGTTTTGTTTACGCAAACACCCTCCTAGGAACAGCATATGTACGAGCATTTGAGTATGTTTCATCCGCAAATACTTCTAATCCATCTGATTTAGTATTCAGAACCCATTTATTTCATATTAATACTGGGTCGTTTATCTCAAATACAGTATCTTCCACCACAAATACTATTCAATTCGGTCCTTTATTCTCTTCGGTTGCAAATGCTTACCAAGGAATGACAATCAACATTCCTTCGACAGGAGATCAAAGGCTAATTACGCAATATGTTGGATCAACCCAAACCGCCACAGTGGATTCTAACTGGTCTTCTGCTCCCGGAACAGGAAGTGAATTCGTCATCATTGGAAATATTCAGTCGGCAGAAGCAATTGGTTTAAGTGGATCTACTAACTTCAATACCGCCAACGCAAATATCGATATCTCCTCCAAAAATACATCCAACATATACCAGTATGCTTCTCTGACAGACACAAACTTTCAGACATTAATATTTCCTTTCCCAAATGCTCCGATCGCAAGTGGGTTGTCACAACCAAACTATCAATATAGATACAAGGTTGCATCTAATCAAACACTTGCGACAGGAAGTCCTTTGACTATTACGTTGTCTGTTCCTAATGATCCTTCCGCGACCTTTACAGCAGCCGGCGTTACGGGATCCGACCTAATTGCTCTATCAGACTTCTTAGTTGTTCAAACAACAGGAAAAGTTATTCCTATGGTAGCCGCTCTAGGAAGAAGTATTTCTACCACCTCTACTACTTCCACATTTACAATGGGATCTTCTGACGGCACCATTGGTAGTGTTGACATTTTCGCCTCGGTAAATAGCACAATAGGAGCCAAAACCAAAACACTAGTTGCTCCAAACGTTGCAACAGCACAGACCGCTGGTGGTGTAGCAGTAGGCAGTTCCAATGTTTATCTAAATGGTGGGCAGGTTTCATTCGCTACACCACAAAGCACTAACTTAGTTGTTCCGGGGAATCCACAGGACATTTACATTTCTGATGTAATTGATGTGGTTGCTATCATCGATTCAGGAAATACCAATGTTGTGGTTTCCAACGCGATGGTGCAAGCGGCCGCTAACAATCAATCAATGCCTGGTAATTCTGTAAATATTACCAACAATTATACTCTTTTCAATGGGCAAAAAGACACATTTTACGACCACGCAACTCTAACTCTCAATCCCGGTGCGCCTGTTCCTAAGGGTCAAGTCCTAGTTCTTGTTAGCTATTATTCTCCTTCTGTAAGCGGAGGATACTTTTCTGTTGACTCGTATCCAAATTATACAAATATTCCAAGTTATAGCTTGACCACAGCGGCCGCATCTTACAACTTACGAAACTGCATAGATTTTAGACCCGTGAGAGATTCGGCAACTACTAATTTCACCTTTACAAACTTCGGTTCTATGTTACTTCCTGAACCCATTCCTGGCGATGGTTTCACAGTAAACTTTGGTTACTATCTTGCAAGAACCGATAAAATGATTCTAACAAGAGACGGAAATTTTCAAATTATCCAAGGAACTCCAAGTGGAAGTCCCACGGCGCCTCCTACTCCTCCAAAAGCGATGTTGTTATATATGCTCAATGTGCCGGCATATACATTCTACTCAGCAAATGTTTTTCCGCAAATCGAATCCAACAAACGATACACCATGAAAGATATTGGTGGTCTTGATAAGCGAATCTCCTCGCTAGAATATTATACCGCCTTAAATGCTCTCGAACAACAAGCCACAAATCAAACCATAACAGATAATAATGGTCTCGCAAGACCAAAAAATGGAATACTTACAGATAACTTTCAAGGTTCATCGGTTGCGGATGTTTCTAATCCTTACTATTATGCATCAGTTGATGAATTAAAACAACAACTTCGCGCACCGTTCACCCTCAATCCCGTTTCTCTTTCTTTTAGCGAATCGTTATCATCCGGCTATCAAAAAAGCGGAAAAATTTATACCCTTCCTTATACCACTCAAAGTATCATCACACAAACAAAAGCAAGCAGAATTGAAAGCCTTAACCCATTTGGTGTTACATCATGGGTAGGAAGCATGAAGTTAGATCCAGAAAGCGACACCTGGATTACTACCACACAAGCACCAGCAGTTATTACAAATCAAACAGGTGCTTACGATAACTGGGTTGCGATGGGCGCACCAGCATATTCAACAGTATGGAATAACTGGCAAACAATTTGGTCCGGCACACAATCTGGTCCTACTACTTACCAATATTCTCCTAGTGCTTATGGTAACGGAGGTGAAGATAGTGGTGCACCAGGAGTTACGTATGCAACAACAACCACCCAAACAATTACCGATCAAATCAGAACCGGTGTTCAAACTTCTGTTTCGTGGGATACTGTTCTCAATTATGTTGGTACCAAAGTAATCAACTCCAGTATCATTCCTTATATGCGTTCTAACAAATTAGTATTTGTTGCGCGTGGAATGAAACCACTTACTCCCGTATTCTCATTCTTTGATAGTGTAAATGTTTCTGATTATGTTGTCAACGCGAGCATTATTACATTTACAGAACCTGTTACTTTCCAAGATACATACCAACACTGTGAAACCATCTATGATAACGACGGTGGAACAAACTCTGGGTTGGGGGCGAATAGTGCTACCGTTATTCTTTCTAAAGGAAATATTGCCTATGTAAGAGATGTGGTTGGTGTTGTATATCCTGGTAAAACATTCGTTGGATCCATTAGTGGTAATACCGCGGTGGTCAGTTCGTTTCAACATCTTGGTGGTGCTACGGACGAACAAGCCGGATTCTTGTACCAAACCTTACCTTTCATCGAAGGAACAACACCGTTAGCTAACGCTAACACCATCGTCCTGGCTGGGTCTGCTAGTAATACAGATGGTTATTACACAGGCAACACTATCTCTATTTGCTCAGGAGATGGGCTAGGAAGCACTTCTAATATCATTGCATACAACGGCGCATCTCGCATTGCAACAGTGTCTCCACCCTGGAATATCGCGCTCTCCACCCCGACTACAGAGAGTTTCTATTACAGCATTGGGGCTTCACAAACAGACAACAATGGTGATATAACAGGCTTGTTTATCATTCCCTCTACTCCTGATTTAGAGTTCGCTACCGGGACTTCAGTATTTCAAATCCTTGATAATCCTTCGGCTAACCTCGCAATTTCTACCACAAAAGCACAAGATTCGTATACCGCTCAAGGAACTCTCGAAGTAACACAACAGGACTTCATTTCAACTCGTGTTCCTGTCTATTCTTCTCAAAGTGTCCAGCAATCACAAACAGTTGTTGGTGATCCTGTCACCACGAGTCAAGTTTATAACCCAGTAATAACACAAGCAGCGTACGATCCTTATACCAGCTATAATTCAGAAGATCCTTTGGCACAAATATTTACCATTGATAACAACTTCTATCCAAACGGTGTGTTTATTACAAGTGTAAATCTTTGCTTCTTCTCAAAGGACAAGAATCTTCCTATTACACTTCAAATAAGACCGGTAGTGAATGGTTATCCAGATTCTTCCACTGTTATTCCTTTCTCGGAAGTGACTCTTCTTCCAGAAGATATTACCATAACTTACACTCCAAGTATGTCGGACTCTAACCAATATACTACATTTAATTTTGATGCACCAATCCATCTTCTCGGGGGAACTCAGTACTCAATCGTATTGTTGTCCAATAGCAATCAGTATTCAATTTATACCGCAGCAGTTGGCGATAAACAACTCGGAACAAATAGTATCATCTCACAACCTCCTTATATCGGAGTATTTTTCAAGTCACAAAACTCCAGCACATGGACACCTTTCCAAGGTGAATCCATGATGTTCAACATCAACCAAGCAGTATTCACTACAGGTACTAATGGATACTTAACATTCTACTCTCCGAAATTTGTTGCAAATATTCCTTTCAATATAATGACGACCAGTGAATATTACGCGGATGTGTTATATATGGTCAATCAAGATCAAGTTATTAAAAATACAACCGCAACTTACGCCTATCGCGGAACTTCTAATACATCTAGGACTCTAGATTCTTCTTACACCAATGTTACCCCAGGTCAGAATTATTTTCTTACCGCAAGAGATGTAATTGAGCCTATTGGTAATTCATTCTACCTCCAGACGACAATAAACACAAGTGACCAGAATGTATCTCCTATCATAGATCAAGAGAGATATACCCTATTATCAATTTCAAATCAAATCAATGATGGTGGAATCACAAATAATGATATTATCATCACTAATGCAGGTGAGGGATATAATATCGCTAACACAAATCTGATTACAGTAAATGGTAATGGTTTTGGAACAGGAGCACAATTACAAATAGGCTCGCTTGATCCAAACGGAAATATTCTTTCTGTTATTGTCACACCAAACGGTAGTGGTTCTGGCTACGCAAACACAATTAGCGCAAACATAAGCACCAGCGGTTACTCTCCAACAAGCGTAGCCTCTATTGCAATTTCAAATGAAGTAAACCCCCAAGGTGGAAACTTTATAGCTCGTTACATGACAAGAATGGCAACTTTATCTCCGGGGATGGATGCTGGTGATCTTCAAGTAGGATTTAGCGCAAATAAGCCTCTCGGAACGCAAATTTACGTTTACTACAAAATCCTAAGTGCAGAAGATACCACGACCTTTAATAATAGACCATGGGTTCTAATGAGTCTAAACGGAACAGATAGTTTTGCTACATCTACCGGAACTCTAACTGATTATGCGTATGTGGGTTCATTAGATCAGTATGGTAACCCAACCAATAAAGTAGGATATGGTTCTTATAACACCTTTAGATACTTCGCGGTGAAAATTGTAATGGCAACAAACAATCCCGTGAATATTCCAGTTATTTCTTCCCTTACAGTATATGCTATGCCGGCCGCCTAAACATGTCAAATATTCAGATAAAAGGTAATAAATATCTACAGAGAGATCCGTCAAGTAAGATGCTAGTTTCAACAAACATAGAAGAATTACAGAGATACAACAGTCAAAAGAACTTAATTAAACATAATAAAGATGTAGCCGAAGAGATATTTCATTTACGACAAATTATTACAGAGTTGTCCAAGCAGATGGAATCTCTAAAGAACAAAGAAAGTACCTAATAGATGGCCATTCAAACAATTTCTGCTAATGATACCTTCCAGGTTTGGCTGTCGCGAACTAACCAGATTGTTGGTGTTGTAACAAATCTGACAGATGGTAATTTAACTGTAAATGGTTCTATAACCTTTACAAACGCAACCTTCGCCTTAACCGTTTCAAGTGAAAACGTAAACCAAAACCTTCTCCTAACAAGCCCTGCTGGTGGAAATACACTTTACCTATTATCATCAAACGCTGTGGTGAATGGAACGGTTTTTACCACAGGATCCGGTACCTCTTTGATGGTTTCAAACAACGCTGTTGTTTCTGGTAATATAAGCATCGGTGGTAGCACCACCACCAATACACTCACAGTAACAGGAGCCGGAAACTCTTTACTGGTATCAAATAACATAATAATCGGAGGTAACACCACTACTAATAACCTTGTTGTAAACAACAGTATATCAGCAGGTGTAAATATCTCTGGTGCTAATCTAACGCTTACTAACAACGCAGTTATAAGTGGAAATGTTGCCGGATTAGACTTTACGGGAAGAAACCTAACCTTTACAGGAGCAGGTGGTTTTACTGGAAATGTTGCGGGATTAGACTTTACAGGTAGAAACCTGAACTTTAGTGGAACTGGTGGTTTTACTGGAAATGTTGCGGGAGCCAACTTTTCCGGATCAGAATTTTCTGGATCCACACTCGTTCTTTCTGGCACCGCGGTCACCGGTGGAAACCTTACTAGTAATAATATAACATCCAACAACAACATTACAGCTCAAAGCATAAACACACCAACCGCCACCATCACCGATCTTTCCTCTACCTCTATAAGCACCACCTCTCTCAGCACAGGCGGAATTACCTCTTCCGGTGGAATTACTGCAACTACTCTGGATGCTAATATCATAACGGGACTAACCACCCCATTATCTATCGCACAAGGAGGAACAGGAGCAAATACCGCGAATGGTGCTATTAACACTCTCGCGGCGCAACAAATTATATACGGAAATGGAACAGGCACACGATTACTTGGTTTATCTGATACGGGTAATATTAACGGTCCTAATTTAGCATTTTACGGACCAAGTGGAAACAAGTATGTCCGTGCTGTTAGTAATGAACTGGAAATTGTTAATAGTGCGTATACCGCCACCATTTTTATCTTTGATGATGCAGGAAACTTTACCGCGGTCGGAAACGTAACTGCATACTCAGACATTAGGTTAAAGGTCAACATTATTCCCCTACAGAACTCTACAGAAAAACTATTACGAATTAGAGGAGTGGAGTTTGATTATATTAGAGACGGAAGACACTCAGTTGGTTTAATCGCGCAGGAAGTGGAGAAGGAATATCCTGATCTAATATTAGACAAACACGGAATTAAAACCCTCGATTACTCACGTCTGGTGGCACCTTTAATTGAGTCTATTCGCGAATTAAATGCCAGGATTGAGTTGTTAGAAAAAGCAAAATGACCTTACCCGCCAGTGGTTCCATCTCGCTAGACAGTGTAAACGTGGAAGTCGGGTCAGCGGTAGACTCATTAGATTGGGTTTTAACCAACTCGCACACCACCATAAACTCAAATTGTGGCGTAAAAAATTTAAACAGCATTCATGGTTTCGCATGGTACCAAAATAATACCGCTGGTAATTGCAACAACGGTAATTGCACAACGGCAAATTGTAATTGTGGAACCCTAAACTGTAATAATTGCAGCTTAACGGCGATTAATTGTGCAAACTGCGACACACGCGCATGGTTGCAACCCAACTGTAACTGCGCATGTACCTATAACTGCACGCAAGTCGCCAGCATGACTTATAATTGTAACTGTAACTGTACAAGCAATTGCGGCGCCTAATTAAAATTTTAAGATAAATACTAAACAAAGACATTCATAATGGAAGAAGGCTGCAAATGAAATTCGATGTAATCGCCAAGAAACTAGGCGAAGGAATCACCAAACATTTTACCTATGATAATATGTCCAATCAACTTCGAGATGAGAATAACACTCTAATTGGTTACCCGAATGTAGGAGACACCGAGGAGAGAGTAGAGGTTGATGATTTATTTCCAGAAGATCGTTGGAGTAAATCAAAACATATCCGCACGCTTAAGATTCAACTAGGACTTTCATGCAATTATGCGTGTATCTATTGTTCTCAGAGGTTCGTAAATCGCCCACCAGAAACCACCAAAAAGCATATCGACAAGTTTATGAGCAGGCTAAAAGTTCTTCATTTTTCCGAAAAGTTGGGTCTCGGAATTCAAATTTGGGGTGGTGAACCACTTGTTTACTACAAAACAATCGAACCTTTGGTGGAAGCTTTGGATGAGAAATTCAAAGATTGGACCAACAAGCCGCATTACTCCATCATAACAAACGGAAGTTTACTTACAAAAGAAATCAACGATTGGTTGGTAGACCACAAGTTTAATGTTGCCGTAAGCCATGATGGTCCCGGGCAAAATCTCCGAGGACCAGATCCGTTTGATGATCCCGAAAAAAAGGAAGCCATTTTAGACCTTTACCATAGACTCAAGCCTCTGGGAAAGTTTTCTTTTAATGCGATGCTAAACAAACATAATATTAGTCGCAAAGAAATTCATCAATGGTTTATCAATATGACACAAGATGAAGGTGTAATACTTGGTGAAGGAGGAATGATTGATCCGTATGACGAAGGTGGTTACTCTACAACTTTAGGAACATATGGTGAGCATTTTGAGTTCCGAAAGAAGTCTTTCAATGATATCTATTCTAATAATGGTAATATAGGATTCACGGGCATTTTAGATAAGATCAACCAATTTATGGACAAAGTCTTAAACCATCGTTCTATTCAAGATATGGGTCAGAAGTGCGGAATGGATGATCCTCATACTCTTACAGTTGACTTAAATGGAAATGTTTTAACATGTCAAAATGTCAGTCAAATAGAAAAAGCACCGAATGGAAAAAGTCATAAAGCTGGTACTCTTGATGACTATGATAATGTAAAAGTAGAAAGTTCCACACACTGGTCCGATCGCCCCGATTGTGCTAGATGTCCCATACTTGCAATTTGCCAAGGTTCATGTATGTTTTTACAAGATAAAAATTGGGATCGTGCGTGTAAAAATGCTTATACCGAAAGCATCGTAATGTTTTCTTTAGCATTTGAAAAGTTAACAGGAATGATTCCCATTTATATTGATGCTCCACATCTTCCGGAGTATCGTAAAGATATCTGGGGTACGCTAAAGCAATACAATATGGAAGAGGAAATAGTATGAAGTTACATTTTATAGGTGGTCTTCCAAGGTCAGGAACCACGATGTTAGCCGCAATCTTAAATCAAAATCCGAAGTTTAAAGCATCTGGTCCATCTCCACTCTACCAAATTTTAACAGAACTTCATACTTCGATGGGTACCACTCATTATCACCTTAATGAAAATTTAACAGATAACATTCGTATCTCCACGATGACGGGCATGGTGCAAGGTTTCTACCAAAATACAAAGAAGGTCGTATTTGATACTGGTAATTGGCAAGGAAAAGCCTCTTTAGTGAGTAATTTATTTCCAAGTTCTAAAATGATCTGTTGCGTACGAAACTTAGCATGGATAATAGATAGCTTGGAACATAATGTCCATAAGAATTGGGTTCAACCGGCAGGAACAGCGAATCACCAAAAGTATAGCACCTTATATAGTCGCGTAAGTTCTTACCTTGCGTCAGATGGGTTGGTAGGCTCTGCGATAGACTCTCTACGCGAGGTATATTATGGAGAATTTTCAAAACATCTCATTCTTGTAGAGTATGACAAAATTACAAAAAATCCAGAAGAAATCATCAGAAAATTGTATGATAATCTAAGAGAAACTTATTATGACCATGATTACTCAAACTTGTCATTTAACTTAAATACTCATGATGAGAGGTATGGCGTGAAAGGTCTCCATACTGTCAAATCAAAGGTAGAGCCACACATCCGAAAAACAATTTTACCTCCTGATATATTTGATAGATACAACAGGAGTGAATTTTGGAAGACAGACCCACAAACTCAAGCCGTGGTTCTTTAAATCAAGGAATTTGGTGACAATAAATAACTAGAAACCTTGTATTTCTAGGAGTATTCACTTTTGCCAACACCATTTTTAGACTTGTACATGGAACAAGGTTCTGATTTCGCTGGTCAGATCGGCTTGGTGGACGTTACAAACAATCCTATAAATCTTACCAATTTTATCATCTCCAGCCAAATGAAGCAATCTGTCTTGTCGCAAAATGTGGACGCGACTTTTGTGGTTTCAACAGCAAACGCTCAAGGTGGTCTAATTCAACTAGGATTATCTTCTGCAAATACAGCCAATCTTGTCGCACCTTACCGTTATCTCTATGATGTTGTGCTTTATAACACTATCTCCAATACTATCACCAGAGTTTTAGAAGGAACAATTTTTGTTAGTCCGGGAATTAGTACATACCCAGCATTATATCCCCCGCCTCCGGTTCCTAATGTGAACGCAGCCAGTAGTGCAGCAAATGCCGCTTCTAACTTCAATAATTTACTAGGATAACCGAATGTCAAATCCAAATCTTGTCACTCCTCCCTTTGTTAGAAGTTTTTATTACAATCCTCAAACCTTTACCATTAAAAATGCAAGTGATATGTTGTTTATCAATCCTCAAGATGGGCAATATATCGCATGGAATGCAGCAAACCAACAATTTACATTAGTTACCGCATCCGGAAATATCGCTCAACAAGCGTATAATACCGCCAATAATGCTTCAAACACAGCAAATCTAGCAATTACAATTGCAAATAATTCTGCGACTCTTACGGGAAATATTGGAAATGTATTCCAAACCACTTACATAACCATTCCGAATAGTGGTTTACTCATCAACTCGGCAACATCTTTAACTACCTATGGTAACTCTACCGTTATTCTTAGCACCAATACGGCTTCTACAACGTACCCTGGTGTTGTGCAACTAAACGACACACTCACATCAACATCTAATACTTTAGCTGCTACAGCCAACGCTGTGAACGCCTCCATGCTATATACAACTACTATTCTAGATTATGCAACTTCTATAGCTAATGCAGTGGTGATAATCGAAGGTGTGGACAATACCCAAAATACCAATATTACTAATGCGACCAATTTAGCACAAGATGCATATAATCAAGCAAACACCGACGCTACTAACATCACAATCATCCAAGGCGTTGATAATACTCAAAATGCAAATATTCAAGCCGTTACCGCATTTACAGAAACAGTATTTAATACTGCTAATTTAGCCTCTTCTAATACTGTATATACTCAAGGGGTAGACTTAGGACAAAATGCTGCTATAGTTATTATTCAAGGTGTAGATAATACCCAAAATACTAATATTACGGCTGTTAATAATTTCGCTCAAGGCGCCTATAATCAAGCAAATACGAATGCAACTAATATTACCATCATCCAAGGAGTGGATTTAGGGCAAAATGCTGCTATAGCAATTATCCAAGGTGTTGATGTTACACAAAATACCAACATTATCGCAACCAATAATTTTGCTCAGGGTGCTTATAACGAAGCTAATAGCGCCAATGTTTTAGCACAAGCAGCGTTTAATAAGGCGAACACTGGTGGTTCTGGTGGGGGAACATCGAGCGTCACTTATATAGCCGGTGAAGCTCTGACTGTTAATACTGGTACATCTATTACCATTACTGGTAATGGTGCTATAGTGATCGCGGCGAATAGTAGTACTACCACTCAACCTGGTGTTGTCCAACTATCTGATAATTTACTTTCTAACTTAACCACAACCGCGACTACCGCCAATACAACCAATGTTCTTTATACAATGGTTCAGGCAGCATATTCAGAAGCTAACACCGCCGAAAATACTGCACAAGCAGCCTTTAACAAAGCAAATACTGGTGGGACAGGACAAGTATTATCCATTGATTATATTGCCGGCCAAGGATTAACAGTCAACAACCAAACCTCTATTGTCGTAACTGGTAATGGTGCTGTAGTCATAGCTGCTAATTCTGCTACAACTTCGGCTGTTGGTGTTGTGCAATTATCAGATAATCTACTATCTAATTTGGTAACAACTGCAACTACCGCCAATACTACTAATGTTCTATATAATCTTGTTAAGTCTGCCTACAATCAAGCTAATACCGACGCAACAGCAATTACCGTTATCCAAGGTGTTGATGTAGGACAAAACGCATCTATTACCATCATCCAAGGAGTGGATTTGGGGCAAAATGCTGCGATAGCTATTATCCAAGGTGTGGACAATACCCAAAATACCAATATTACTAATGCGACCAATTTAGCACAAGATGCATATAATCAAGCAAACACCGATGCCACCAATATTATTGCAACCAATACGTTTGCCCAAAGTGCCTACAACCAAGCCAATACCGATGCCACCAATATTACTATTATTCAAGGTGTAGATAATACCCAAAATACTAATATTACGGCTGTTAATAAT
>VFSW01008995.1_pt1 | contig 14286 bp, 11 predicted proteins | sample 5358111 | NCBI WGS metagenome assembly VFSW01 (sample SAMN11554181, study PRJNA540505) | mine drainage metagenome | isolation source: sediment from site ElyBrook_90M | place: USA: Ely Copper Mine, Vershire, VT | collected 2017
CGATGGGGTGGTCAGGTTGATCTTCGAGCAGGAATCTTCTGTGTCCTCCTTGTCTCGCGTTGTCGGCAGCGCCAGGTGTGGATCGACGACGGTGGTCGGAAACGCAATCAGAGTGAACTGCATGTCTCTAGAACGAAGCTCGGTCTTATCGGTAAGGACCACAACAAACGTCTCCTTCATGGAGAGGCTGTGCCAGAGATGTTGTCCGCCACAGCAAGACTGTCAAAGCTCCCGTTGAGCAATTCGACTCTTGCCCGCAACTCGCCGGCTCGGATTTCATGCATTTGGCTAGCGATGGCGTGAGAGGCCGCTACAGTCAGGAGCATGACGGCAGTATGGCGTGCAGATCGGATCATGAGTGGCACCTCAATACAATGACGTATAAATAATAAAACGAAAGATAGAAAAATTGCGTTATACTCCGTTTTGCAGTTTGTTGTGGAAAATTCAAGATCGCACGAGATGGTTGTAGTCAATAAGCATCTCTGTTTTCAGCTTCGCTTTGAGGACTTCGAGGAGATAAGTATGTCGGGAATGAACTCGCTGGACAAATTTATAAAGATGGTTTCAGCCAGGGCAAGCGTAACGCTGCCCATCAGCGACTTCCACCCTCGTTGCATGTTGCACAACGCCGTGCATGAAGTCCACAAGCCCCGTTTTCCAGGCATCGATTATCTCAACCATCGCGACGCACAGGATCCGACCGAGGTCCTGAAATTTATGGATGCCTGTGTCATTGAACATATCGTCAACATCACGATGAGAGCCGGGGACGAAGCCGTCGAGCAGATCGAGCGTTACCGGGCCGCTGATGGCCGACGCTTTTCTACGATTGGTTGGATGGACTGGAGCGGTGCCGACTCGCTGGACTTCGCGAGCTTTATCAATCTGACCATCGAACGACTCGACCGGCTTGTGTCCAAGGGCATCGTCGGATTCAAGTTCTGGAAGGACCTCGGGCTGACGGTGCGTGACGCCAGCGGGGAACTGATCCGCGTCGACGATGAACGCCTGGCTCCCATCTTTGAGCGACTTGGAAGTTTCGGCATTCCAGTGATGGTGCACATCGGCGATCCGGAGGCTTTTTTCCTGCCGATCGATGCCAACAACGAGCGTTACGAGGAGCTTGCTGCTCATCCTGACTGGGGCTTCTTTGGCGCGCAGTACAGCAAAGATGCTCTCCTGCAGCAGCGGGATCGTATCTTCCAGCGACATCCCAAAACGACCTTCGTTGGAGCGCACATCGCAGAGAATAGTGAAGATCTGCCGCGAGTCTCTGCGATGCTCGACGCTTGCCCCAACGTGCTCGTCGATATCAGCGCACGTGCCTCCGAGCTCGGTCGCCAACCATACTCCGCAAGGAAATTCTTCATCCGCTACGCCGACCGAATCCTCTTCGGCGCAGACCTCGTGCCAGAAATCGAGATGTACCGCCTCTACTACCGATTCCTCGAGACCGACGATGAATACTTCGAATATCCAACACACGCCTCGCGCCAGGGTCGATGGAACATCTACGGACTCGATCTGCCCGAAGATGTGTTGCGGAAAGTCTACCGTGAGAACGCTCTAAAACTTCTGTCGCAGCTTCGTTAAGAGATCTCTGCAATCGTCCTGAAAATCCGAACGCAAGAGCGCTGCCAGTGACCAGAGAACAATGGCCTATGACGCATGGAGTGAGCTCCGCGACGGTGCGGTATCTAACCTCCACAGATACACCACCCTCTTGCTGTGCGTCGCAGGCCTTGGCGGGTTGCTCTACGGTATGGATGTCGGCATCATCGGTGGAGCGTTGCCGCAGTTCGAAGCAATCTCACACTTCGACGCCGCCAGACCTTTTACGATTGTCGCAGTCGTGTTGCTCGGCAGCGTGATTTCCAGTGTCTTTGCCGGTCTGCTCTCAGACTGATTCGGGCGCAAGCTCTTGATGTTCCTCGCCGGCCTCTTTTTCGTCATTCGCATCCCACTCATTGCCTTCTCGAGTGGGTATGAAGCAGTCCTCAGGCGCGAAGCGTCTGTGTGGTTTTTCCATTTGGATTGAAGTCGATCTCGGACTTCGCTTGGTTCCAGGACTTGGCTTCCGCCGATTCGTCAGAGACTGCGAATGGCTTGATACTACGCTGAAGTGCCTTCATCCACTCGCCATCGCAACCCCCGCGCTGCGCATCCTCGCTGACATTCTCAACTGGAGTTCCTATCAGCCTCTAGGTTTGGTCATAAGGTATCCATACCTGCATTGAGGCAAGGTCCCGGTTCGACCAGGCGTAATACGGAATCAGTTTCAGCATAGTGGGTGTCTGCCAGAATTTCACTGTTTCGTCTGCAGAATAATAGAGACCCAAATCTCTTGGTGAGCGGTTGATGGAGCCCGGATGACTAAGGACCATTATGCCGTCCAGCAGTTTCGGCTCGAAGTGTGCCGTCGTGGTCGCATCCAACTTGACGGAATAGCTTGTCAGGTCGATCCCAGCCTCTTGATTACTCTGATCAAGATGCTCCATGCAAAAGACGATCGGGCCGCGCTGAAATACAACTCTTCCCCGATCATCATTGACTGCCGGATTTGCCTTGAGCAAACGGGGTGTCATATCGAAGCTCAGATGTATGACGTCCTTCGCCGACCAATGGCGGTGAATCGCGAGATACTCTCCGGGTCGCGCGTCGGAGATATGCTCTCCGTTCACCTTAACTTCGTTCTTTGCTGACCAACTGGGGATGCGAACAAACACAGTAAACTCGTTGGGCGCTGCGGGCGTGACTGTCATCTCGACTTCACCATCCCAGGGGTAGTTCGTCTGTTGCCGAATGTTCAGTCCATTGCCATCGTGGAGATGCCAATTCATCTCCGAGTTGTCGTAGAGGTGAACATAGATGCCATCGTGGCTAGTGCTGTAGAAATAGCCAGGCAGAGACGCGAACGTCCGCTCCAGGTTTGGAGGGCAACAGGTAGTGTCATACCACGGGTTGCGTATACTTCCTGCTGGTGCGTGACGATCGCTGGAGTCGCCCGAAGGATCGAAGGCCAGCGGATTCCGGTAACAGTACGTCCTGCCATCAAGAGACATTCCGGAGTTGATCCCGTTATAGAGAGCTCGCTCGATGACCTCGGTAAATTTTGCATCTCCTGAAGCCGCGAGCATGCGCCAATTCCACATCATATTGCCAATAGCAGCACAGCTTTCGCCGTAGGCTCTTGCGTTGGGAAGCTCGTAAGCATCTCCAAATGCCTCTCCACTTTCACGGGCTCCCACGCCGCCAGTCACATAGAGCTGATGCGCCGTGAGATCTTCCCACAGCACGCTGAGCGTTCTCCAATAACTCTGGTCGCCGGTTTCAAGATAGTAATCTGTGGCGCCGCAGCATGCATACATGGCGCGCACCGCGTGACCCTCGAGCTTTGTGCGTTTGGTGAAGGGAATGCCGCAAAACATATAGACGATCTGTTGCGGCCTCAGCGGAATTCTGTCGTCCCCATGAAGAATATATCCAGCTAAATCCAAATACGCCCGTTTGCTGGTGGTTCTGTAAAGTTCGATCAGAGCCATCTCAATCTCTGGGTGACCGGCCACGATCGCTTTTTGTTCCGCTCCCGGTCCGTAGTTCGGAAGCAGAAAATCATCGACGAACCGAATGCCGGCATCGAGCAGCGTCCGGTCTCCGGTAGCCCGGTAGTAGGCAATCGCAGCCTGTAGCATGTGCCCGATGTTGTATAACTCGTGGCCGGTCGTCTGGGTGTCGTACTGCATTCGCTTGCCCTTCCGGTCGTCTACGTAATAAGTATTCAAGTACCCATTCGGCTCCTGGATCGCAACAACTTCGCGAATCATCGCATCGGTAGTTTGCCGCAACTGCGGATGAGCTTCCGTCTGCAAAGCGAAGCCCACTGCTTCGGTCCATTTATAGATATCTGAATCCGAGTAGACCGGACCCTTTTGCGGCTCCGTCGATTTTCCTTCAAGACGCAAAAAGTTATTCATGCGTCCGTGCGCCAGCAATTCATCGTGCATACTCGGAATACTGGATGCCAGGTTTGTCTTGCGGCGCTGCGACCAGAACCCGTCTTGAATGACGACAGCTTTCACGGGAACCGTCTTCAGCCTGGCGAACGGGGAGCGGGAAAGATCGATGACCCCGGATTCATTCCATGTCGTCTCAGGCCTGCCAGCAGGCGCTGCCTCCAGCGCGAGGAGCGACAGCAAGCCTCCGTCATTCGGCTGCCCATGTGCAACTGCGGCTGGGATCATTGAGACTGCTGCGGAAGCGATAAACTTGCGGCGAGACAGCTGATTTTTCATGGATGCACTCCGTTGAGCATTCAATCAACTTTGCAAACGGTGGATCATACTGGGACTCTCCGAAATTATGCGATTGTTGGGCTGATGTCGAGACAAGACCACCAAGCGCCGTGTCTGGATGCTTCAACAAAGTAATACAGATGATGCAACGCATTCCGGATCTATGCAATCGGCCTTGGCGTATCGATCCCGATCTCCATATTCGTCTGCTCCATCTCTGAACCGTTGACGACTCTATACGCGGCCTCCACGACCTGCGGTTGAGATTTTTCTGGGCTGTTGAGTGAGGCCAGTTGTCCGTTTAGACCTACTGTGATCTTGGAACCTGCCCACCCAGGTATCCGAAGATGGACGGGAAATGCGGCCGGATTTTCCATCGATACCTCGATTAGGCAAGAGAACGCACGCTGGTAGGTCGTCCTCGTGCAACGAGAGTATTGAAGAATAGTGAGGCTCCAATTCGTGGCCGCGCTTGGGGTGATCGCGCGACAACTGTATTCCGCCGTCGCCTGGTGCTCACTCTATTTCATTGGGTTCTCTTCATGAATGGTGCAGGTGTACTATGGCGTCCGGTGACAGCCTCTGATTTTATCGCAGTCGAAGGGGCGGCCGGAGCGGAGCAGTGACGGGGGCATCGGAATGAGGATCAATATCATCTCCGCGCTGGGCCGCTCGGTGATCTTGCGAGATGCGATGGCGCACGGGCAGTTGCTGACGTCCGTATTTGCAATGACGGCGTGTAAGGGGGCAAGCCCGGTCATTGCCGTCATTCCCCGTACCTGCGGCACTGCACTCTGGGAGCCCGAGCACGCCGGAGCGGCGGCCGTTGCCCGGGCCCGAGGCCTGGATATCTATTGGAATGCCCCCACCCGGGACGACGATATCGAGACGCAGATATCGCTGATCGAGAAAGCGCATGCACGCGGGTACGCCGGGATCATCGTATCCCCTATCCAAACGCTCCCAATGCGCACCCCTATGCGCCGAGTGATTGCCCAAGGTATCCCCGCGGTAGTCATCGGCACCGAACTTGGCATTCCCCCAGGACCCCGGCTGGCTTATGTTTTGACTGACGAACAGGCTGGTGGCGAGTTGGCGGCGCGTCGTATAGGAGCTATTCTCAAAGGTCAGGGTACCATCGCTATCCTTGGCATCAACCCCCAGCTAATGAGTAGCATCACCCGCGAACGTAGTTTCGAGACAACGCTGGCGCGTGAGTTTCCGCAGATTCGAGTTGCCGTCCGTCGCTTCGGTCTCTCCAGCGTTCCTCGCGAGCAGCAAGCCGCTGAGGAACTCTTGTCGAAGGGAGCAAGTGTTGACGCCATCGTCGCGCTTTCTCTCGCCTCCACCCGTGGAACTTACTACGCTCTTGTTGAGTTCGATAAAGAGCGCGCCATCAAGCTGGTAGGCTTCGATCAAGATCTGTTGCCTCCAATCCGCACGGGGGGTATCGATTCGGTCGTCGTCCAAAATACCTATCAAATGGGCAGGCTGGCGATGGGACTGATGGATTGTGAACTGCATCACAGGGCCGTCGCCCCGGAACTGGTTGTGCAGCCGGTCCTGATGACACGCGAGAACATTGACTCACCGGAAATTCGCCAGATACTCAATCTGTCCTGGTGGCCGGAGCGATGAACCGATCTTTGAAGGTGCGCAAACCATGGTTCGTTGTCGCGATTGTCGGAAGCATTCTTCTCGCTTTCATTGCGGGCCTGCTCGTTTTCCGGTTCGTATCGCGCCGCGGCCCATCCCAAGGTCATTTGTATGATCTGGAGCGGCAAGACGACTGGCAGGCCTTTGGTGGAACCTGGCAGTTTGTCAATGGAGCGATGCGCAATAGCTCCGACGAACGTGGTGCCAAATTGATGAGTGGATCAAGGTACTGGACCGACTATATGGTTCAGGCCGATGTTATGCTGCTCGGTCCGTATGGTGACGCTGGCTTGATCATCCGTGCTAACGACGAGGAGGAGGGCGTGGATGCCTATCACGGCTATATGGCAGGACTACGCGATCTGGACAACACGCTGATTCTTGGCCGCGCGGATTACGGCTGGCGCGAGTACGTGGCAAAGCCCGTCTCTCTTGGTGTCTACGATCAGCAGTGGTACCATTTGAAGTTTCTGGCCTATGGCTGCATTCTCGCTATCAGTGCGACCTCGCCTTCGGGCCAAACCACGACAGCTGCCGTGGACGACCCCGGCTGTGTTCCTACCGGACGGTTTGGTTTCAAGTCCTACAACACTGGCGCGCAATGGCGCGGCGTAGAGGTGCACGCGGCCACTCGCGAGGATTTGGTTGCCATGATCGGCAATGCTCACCCGCCGCTCGCGGTCCCTTGGCAGTTTCCGACCGGCGCGTACTCGACCACATACGGCAATTATTTTGACCCTATTCACCGCGATCTACTCGAGCATCATACCGACTTAAATGCGCAACCCATCAACAGCCTTCGAGTGCTGTCTCCCAATACCCCTATGGCCGTCACCGTTCATGGAGTGGTAACACTTACCTCGCCGATTCTGTTTATCCAGGACTCCACCGGGGGTCTTGCCATCCCGGACAGCCACCCTCATGTTCCGTTACAGATCGGCGACGAGATTGAGGCCAAAGGGGATGCCGAACCGCATGATTTCAGTTCCTCGTTGCGCCATGCGGATCTACGTCCGCTGTGGTCGCACACTCCGGTTCCGCCGGTTTCAGTCACCGCATCTCAAGCCTCTACTGGGGCTTTCGATGCTGAATTCGTCGAGATCCAAGGCCGCTTGGTGGAGTCGCATGTCGCCTCTGGCGGAGCCTTCACTCTTGCTCTCGACGATGGCAGCCAGTCTTTCCTTGCGATTGCCAACAACTCTGACAGCGCTTCCAGTTTTCGCCGCCTAAAAGTCGGGAGCCGTCTTCGCTTGCGCGGTATCTGCGTCGTCGATCCCGCCTATACAGGTAATCTAACTTCGTTCGCGATCCTTCTGCCTTCTTTCAACGATGTCGGTATCATCGAAGGCCCGCCGTGGTGGAGCGCAGGACACATTATCGCGCTAATCATCGGTTCGTTGATTATGGCCTTGGCTGGTCTAACCGCCTATATCCTGATGGAGCGCTGGCGACTCCAGGCCGTGCTCGATGAGCGTGGCCGGCTGGCTCACGAAATGCACGACACTCTGGCCCAGAGCTTTGCAGGTCTTGGATTTCAGCTGGAGGCTATTCATTCTGAGTTGGAACAGGAATCGCCCATCCTTCCCCAGCTTAATGTTGCCCGCAGCATGGTGCGCAACAGCCATGAAGAAGCGAGACGCAGTATTGCCGCACTGCGTCCGGACCATCTGGAATCGATGGGACTCTTGCATGCGCTGGAAGACAGCGCACGCCGAATGATCAATGGCAGCTCTTCGATTGCCGTCAAGGTCGTCACCTCCGGCAATGAGCGCACTCTTCCATTGCGTGTCTCGGATACCTTATTTCGGATCGGTCATGAAGCCATCGCAAATGCGGTATTGCACGCACATCCGGTCAGCCTCACCATATCGCTCCTGTATCAGAAGACGACTCTTGAATTGATTGTTGAAGATGATGGATGTGGCTTTCTCGTCTCGAGCGAATTCGCTGGATTCGGCCTTCGCGGCATGGGCAAGCGAGCAGATAGTGTTTCCGCCCGACTCACCATACACAGCACGCCGGGAGTGGGAACGTCAGTCCACGTGCTGGTTCCACTGCCACCATCGTTCTTAAGAGCATCCTGGCAGAAGATCCCGGGGCAATGGCCGCTAGGAAAGGCATCGCATGGAAACAACATTAACTAGAGGCCCCATCAACGTACTGATTGTCGACGACCATCCCGTCGTGCGTGCAGGTCTTACGAGCCTGCTGCACAAGGAGAGCACCTTGAAAGTCGTGGGCTCGGCCCATAGTGCTGAGGAGGCACTTTCGCTGCTGGATTGCTTCGTGGTCAATGTCCTGCTTCTGGATCTTCGGATGCCCAAGATCAGCGGCATCGATCTTCTACACATTCTCAAGAAGAGAATCAACCCGCCGGAGGTCGTCGTCCTGTCCAGCTACGAGTATCCGGAGGAGATATACCTTGCTGTGAAAGCCGGCGCCGGCGGCTACTTGTCCAAGGATGCCACGCGCGCCGAGATTGTTGCAGCCATCACCGCTGTCAGTTCCGGCGGCAAATACTTCCTTCCAAGAATTGCAGCGTGCATCGCCGAACGCGAATCGCGGTCTACCTTGAGCCCGCGCGAGATTGAAATCCTCGAGATGGTCGCCAAGGGACTTACCAACAAGGAGATCGGGCGGGCGCTTCAGATCAGCCACTTCACGGTTCGCAATCATATCAATCACATTAGTGCGAAGCTCGATGCGGGTGGCAGAACTGAAGCTGCGACCATCGCCCTGAATCAGGGCATCATCGACATCTCAAGCTAGAAATGCTAAATCCATTGCCCGGCCCCTTCTCGAATTGTCCTCATCCAGCGGGGGCAGGACAGAACAAGCTTGAACGTTGCGGCGATGCAGAAGCAGGCCGACGGTGCTTTGTCATCGTGCCATAGTGCACTTGACCCATTGTGTATTGATTCTGCCGCAGTTACTGTGGGGCCGCTGGAATTTCCAGTTCGACTTCGCGAATTGCGGCCTTGGATGTCGCTGGAATTCCACGATAAATAGGGAAAGCCTCATCGATTGCGGTAAAGGTTTTCTCAATGTCAATCGTATGGGGCTGAATATTGGATTCCAGGCTACAAACTATCGCTGGCGAGATGTCGTATTTCATGTTTTCCGGAGGCAAAAAGTGATAACAGCAGGCAACTTGCGCGCGCCTTTGCATGAGCAAAATTCTGGAGCCGTGCGGCTATCAACCCTCTCACCGATGTGGAGGTCCCCTTTGAGAATTTTGAAGTGCCGCATTACTCAGGGTTTGCTCTTTCTCCTTTTCACTACGTTCACTTGCTCTGCCCAGTACAGCGGCAACATTCAAGGAACAGTGACGGATCCCTCAGATGCGGTCATTCCGAACGCGTCGGTCCATCTGCGCAATACGGACACCAGCATCGAGCAGACCACCTCAACCGGAAGTTCTGGTTTTTATCGCTTCAATAGTCTGCCTCCCGGCAACTATGTCGTGTCGGCGAGTGCTTCTAATTTCGGAAAAAAGGAAGCTCAATTCACGCTTAGCACGGCTGAAACAAAGAGCATCAACCTGGGGCTCCCTTTAGCTTCGACGCGACAAACCGTCACCGTAGAGGAGAGACCCGGAGCGATTGATACCGACGACAGCCGACTTGAAACCACGCTCAGTTCGCAAACCGTCCGCGATCTACCCGAGGCAAATCGCAATCTGTGGGATGTTCTCGCAGTGGCACCTGGAGTCGTGGGAACCGGCACGCGCGGCGCGGGAGAATCTCCGGGTGGCTTTGCGGATAATTTCGGCACACAGACACCGCAAATCAGCGCCAACGGGCGCAGCTATACCGGTAACTTGGTTCTCGTTGATGGCATGAATGTAACCAGCCCCGTCCAGAACGGCAACCTCATCCTCTCCCCTATTCCCGAGGCAGTGCAAGAGGTGACTATGCAAACCAATACCTGGGATGGAGAAGACAACCTTGGCAGTTCGCTGCTTGTTCAGGTCACTACAAAATCGGGAACCAACCAATTTCATGGAGCCGGCAGCTTTTTCTTCACCAACCAGAAACTCCAAGCCAATACCGACTTCTCGAACGCAACAGCAGATCTTCCGTTTAGCCGCAAAGACCTGGTGGGTACGTTAGGTGGCCCCATTTGGAAGAACAAGACATTCTTTTTCGCGGACTTCGAAAAGCTGTGGGCGACGACCTCTGCGACAGCAAGCTCCGGTATTCAGACGTTTGAAGATCCGGCATTTGTTACGTTTGCCAAATCAAATTTTCCCAATTCAGTCGGCACCCAGGTCCTTGGCACCTGGACACCGAGCTTCATGGTTCCAAACGGCACGGTAGTATCCGCCCAGACGGCATTCGGCTTGGCCAATTGCGGTCCGCAGTCGTCCACAGGCATCCCTTGCAGCCTGAGCGTCATTGACGAAGGAAACTTTGCAGCTAGCCCCTTTTACAACGCTCTGCAATACAACTTCCGCCTGGACGAGTACTTCACCCCAAGGGACCGCCTCTATCTTAGCTACTACAACGATGGCTTCAGCCAGCAGCAGCTTTCTCCCAGGGCGAACTTGCAGGCGGAAAATCTCATGACGAATCGCTATGGCCAGGTCGACTACACCCACACTTTCAGCTCGAAACTCCTTTGGGAGTCCTCCTTTGCTTTTGCCAGTGTGGGTGGAGCGAACGGCCAGGACGCCACTGACCTGAAAGTACCAAATATATCCGTCAGCGATGTCTCGGAAGGATTCGCGGTAGGCGGAGGATTCGGGCCCGGAGAATATCGGGGCCCAATGTACAACTGGCGTTCTGTGTTGACTGCGGCCCACGGCAAGCACACTATCAAGTTTGGCTACGATGGAGCCAAAGGCATTGAGCACGGCGACTTTACGCCGAACTACGCGCGGCCCAGTTTTGTTTTCAATAACCTTCTGGCCCTGGTTCAAGACGATCCTGTCTCCGAATCGGGAACTTACAATCCATTGACCGGTAAGCCTGCTACCGTAGCATTTGGTGGGCAAACAAATCCTTTTGGGTTCTATGTTCAGGATGATTGGAAGGTGACGCAGAATCTCTCAATGACGCTTTCACTGCGTTGGGACGACTTTACAAACCACACTCCATGGGGCAACAGCGGCTTCCAGTTCAGTGCCCTGCATCTTGGGACGGCAGGCACCTTCAATGAGCAGGTTCAGAGCGCGACTGTTGGAGTCGTCCCCCAGGTCTTTGCCCAGTCCATGAAGAATGTTTTCAGCCCGCGCGTTGGGTTCTCATGGGATCCAAGCCACCATGGAAGCTGGGTTATACGCGGCGGAGTCGGGGTCTATCATGACTGGATTTCCATGGGGCAGACCGTCGATCAAACCCGTCTGAATCCGCCGGGCATTGTGAGCGCAACCTTCTTTACTGGAGGCACGGGTATCCAGCCGATCTTTGCACTTGCTCCTTCCGGCACCTATCCCTTCAACTTTCCTTTGCCGACGATCCCTGCGCAAGGACTGAACGCCGCCGGCGGCATCGTTGGAACCCAGGCCAGCGTGGATTCGCTGGATCGGAATATGGTGCCGCCCATGGCAGTTAACTATGTGATCGGCGTGGAGCACCAGTTGCCGTTCAATCTGATTGTCGGTGCTGATTACTCTGGCTCGAAGAGCTATGACGGATTGAATGGCTCCGACATCAATCGATATGCAGGGGGCGCAGTTATCACCCCGGCCACTTCGACAACGCCTGCGTCCGAAGCCGTCAACCGTCTGAATCCTAACTTTGGCGCCATCACCTATGTCACAAATAAAAACGAAGCAACGTACAACGCAATGATTTTTACCCTCCGAGGAAGGGCCGCGAGCAGGGGCAACTTTCAGGCTTCCTACACCCTTTCACAGGCCAAGGATTATCCCGAGGCTGGCACGCGGTTTGACCAGGACGGTGGTGTCGGGATTCCCGATCAGAATGCCTATTTCAGTTATTACGGCAATGCCAACTATGACGTTCGCCAGCGCTTCTCGGCCTCAGGAGCATATACGCTTCCGGGCTTCAAGAGCGGCGTTGCAAAAGTCGTAACCTCCGGTTGGGAGATAACGAGTATCGCAGCGATTCAGTCCGGCACCCCCTTCTGGGTCTACAACACCAACTCGCCCACCGCCGCCGTGAACCCGGGCGACTACAACCTGGACGGTAACAATTATGATGTTCCCAACATGGCCACTCAAAACTTCACTGGCTCGCACAGCCGTCAAGCCTACGAAGCAGGATTGTTTACAGCGGCCGATTTTCCGGCTCCTGCTTCGGGATTGGAAGGGAACGAGCCGCGCAACATCTACCGTAACCCAGGCATGTTCCAGGTCGATGCGAGCGTGCTGAAAAGTACTCACATCCCGCATCTCGGCGATGAAGGCAATTTGCAACTCCGCTTCGATTTCATCAACCTGTTCAATCACGTGAATCTCGGACCTGTGGATCCCAACATGGCCGATACAACTTTTGGACGGTCTACAACCGCGCTGAGCGGAAGAGCACTGCAATTGGGAGCACGCTTTGCGTTCTAAAATTCGCTTTTCTTCCATCTGGCAAACCGGGTTCGGCCCGGCTTGCCAGTTTTTTACACCCAAACGCAGGACACGGTTTCAGAATAGCTTGGCGCCCTGAAGCAGAGCCTCCTCCACTCATTCGCTGGGATCGTCAGTCGGGCGCATTATGGCCTGATTCACTTTCGCCTCCTGTAATCAGCTAACGTGGATTTGGATTCAATCGCGAAGAGGATGCCTGGTGGTCCAGGTGCACCGGATGAGATGTAAAGTCGGCCCATATCACTCTCCGTCGATGCCCACTGCAATGCCCGGTTTCGATGCTTCTATCGCTGTGTTCCAACACGGGGCAAAGCAGGCGATAATGGCAGGCATGCGACTCGTCTTCTGGCTTTGTGTCCTGCCCACATTGCTCGCCCCACCTCATCTGAGCGCGGCGCAAACAACTGTCACGCACACCGCGACGGACAGGATTTCATCGATTACTTCTGCCCTGCGCGCCAGTCAATTTGATCTTGCGCTGGCACAATTGCAGCCGGAGCTGGAACGGAGCCCGAAGAGTGCTCAACTATGGACCCTCAAGGGCATCGCGCTCTCCGGCAAAGGGGACAGGAAGAATGCGCTGGCCGCATTCCGTTTCGCGCTTGCGATTTCGTCGGATTATCTGCCCGCCCTGGAGGGAGCGGCACAGATCGAGTATCACGACAACGGAAGGGGCGCCGTTACGCTGTTGCAACATATACTGCAACTTCGCCCGGGCGATCCGACAAGCCACGCCATGCTCGCCGTTCTAGCCTACCGGGACAACGACTGCGTTACGGCGGTTCCGCATTTTGAGCAAAGCGGTCCACTCCTCGATTCCCAACCCGGAGCGCTGGTCCAGTTTGGGGATTGCCTGGTCAGGCTCAAGGAACTCGACAGGGCGATTGCAGTGTTTGAGCGTGTGTTGGCCCAGTCGCCCGGCGACTCCCGCGCCCGTTGCCAGCTAGCGACCGTGCAGATGATGGCGGATCGCCCCAAAGACGCTATCACAACGATGCAGCAACTGTTGAACGATGACACCAAGGATGCCACGATTCTTGAGTTGGCAGCTTCCGCTTTTGAGGCGCATGGTGATACTCCGCAGGCAGTGCGCCTGCTCCGCGAAGCGATTGTCGCGAACCCTCACAACGTAAATCTCTATGTCGACTTCGCCAACGTTTCGTTTGACCATCAGTCCTATCAAGTTGGGATCGATATGATCGACGCCGGACTCGAGATGGAACCGAAGGCCGGCTTGTTGTATCTCACGCGGGGCATCCTCCGCGTGCAGCTTGCCCAGTTCGACCAGGCGGAGACAGACTTCGAAATGGCGGATGCGCTCGATCCGCGGAGATCGATCGCCTCTGCGGCGCAAGGATTAGTTGCCTTGCAGGATAAGGACCCCGATAAAGCTCTTGCGACTCTCAGGAAGGAGTTGTCCAGGAAACCGGACGACGCGTACCTGCTGGATTCGCTCGCGGATATCCTTGCACAGCGCGGCCCTGAGCCAGGCAGCCCGGAGTTCCGCGAAGCCCTCGAGTCTGCCAAGAAAGCAGTCGCGTTGCGCCCTTCGCTGGGAACGGCTCATGATGTTCTGGCGAAACTCGAACTCACATCGGGCGAGAATGATGCGGCTGCGAAAGAATGCCGCAAAGCGCTTGACATCGACCCCAAAGACCAAACCGCGCTCTATCATCTGATTCGGGCGCTGCGCAAGAGCGGAAGGGAAGACGATATTCCTGACTTGGGCCACCAACTGGCGGCCCTCCGAATGGCAGGCACCTGGGACGCCAACGCCCGCGCCCGGGTCAG